>Ga0114970_10000218_pt1 | contig 40390 bp, 41 predicted proteins | sample M_140205_XF_Meta_FD_87030 | JGI IMG/M metagenome (GOLD analysis project Ga0114970, IMG submission 87030) | Freshwater microbial communities from Lake Montjoie, Canada to study carbon cycling - M_140205_XF_MetaG | ecosystem: Environmental > Aquatic > Freshwater > Lake | place: Lake Montjoie... | reverse complement strand
GAGCCAGTGTGGTTTAGTGGAACCCCTGCTGATACGCACCAGTTCCTTGCATCGTTTGATTGGGAGCACTCGCTGGCTTTGGCGCACAACGCGCCGTTTGATGGAGCCATCCTTAATTGGGTGTTCGGTATCAAGCCCAAGGGTTGGTTGGACACGCTGAGCATGGGCCGTGCGCTACACGGTACGGAGGTAGGTGGTAGCTTAGCTGTGCTTGCATCTCACTATGGCTTGGGGGAGAAGGGCACTGAGGTTGTCAACGCACTCGGGCTTAGGCGCGAGGCTTTCCCCGCCGACCAGCTTGCACGATACGGTGAATATTGCAAGAACGATGTGGCCCTGACATGGGCGCTGTTCAACGCGATGGGGGAGTTCCCGCCGACTGAGTTGCGACTCATTGACCTGACCGTGCGTATGTTCACCGAGCCGGTTTTGCAGTTGCGTAGGGCGCTGTTAACTCAGTACTTGTTCCAAGTTAAGGCTAATAAAGAACGGATATTAGGTTTTTACGACAAAGACACGTTGATGAGCAACCCCAAGTTTGCTGAGCTACTGCGGCAATACGGGGTAGAGCCCCCAATGAAAGTTAGCCCTGCCAATGGCAAACAGACGTACGCGTTTTCTAAGACTGATGAAGAGTTCAAAGCCCTGCTTGAACACGAAGAACCAAACGTACAAGCCCTAGTAGTTGCACGGTTAGGTACAAAGTCCACGATTGAGGAAACTCGCACCGAGCGGTTTATGGGGATTGCTTCACGCGGCGCATTGCCCGTACCCCTACGCTACTACGCAGCACACACCGGACGCTGGGGTGGCGATGACAAGCTGAACTTACAGAACCTACCACGCAATTCCATCTTAAAAGAGTGCATCATTCCCCCCGATGGTTACGTAATACTGGACTCGGACTCCTCGCAGATTGAAGCGCGTACGTTGGCATGGTTAGCTGGACAGGACGACTTGGTGCAAGCCTTTGAGGATGGTGAGGACGTTTACAAAATAATGGCCTCGGCTATTTACGGCAAGCCTCAGAGCGAGATTACCAAAGACGAGCGGTTCGTAGGCAAGACCACCATACTAGGTTGCTTTGGCGCAGACACCCTAGTGTTGACAACCCGAGGTTGGATACCTATAATCCACGTACAGGTTACGGATATGGTGTGGGATGGGTTACGGTGGGTACAGCATGGTGGAGTGGTCGACCAAGGGGTAAAAGACGTATGGACTTACAAGGGAATAAGCGCAACATCGGACCACGAAATCCTGACGGAACATGGTTGGGAGGCGTGGTCAGAGGTAACTACAAAGACTTCCCTTTGGCAGTCGGCGCGAAGTGTGGCGAACTTACTGTCGTTGAGTGGGGGCCACATAAAACCACAAAGGGTAGGAACCGTGGATGGCATCCTATTTGCAAATGTTCATGTGGGTGGGTCGGGGTTGTCCTACGGGAAAACCTTATTAAAGGTCGTAGCACTAGGTGCAACACTTGCGCCAAAATTAAGGCGCATACTAAACGCTATTGGGCATATGAAAGCGTATGTCCTGATGAAGCCACACGAGCTAGGCTCCTCAACCGTATCTCATCGTGCGTTTCCCGGTGTCACAACCCCAACAGCAAGGTATACCCCCACTATGGCGGGCGCGGTATATACGTCTACGAACCGTGGAGAACTGACCGAATCGCTTTCCTCAAATACCTTCTTACGTTGGAAGGTCACGGTACTCAAAGTCTTGAACTGGACAGGATTGACGTGGATAGGGGTTACGAGCCGGGCAATCTTCGCTTTGTGGGGCGTTCAACCAACATGGCAAATAGGCGTAGCATCGGACGCATGCAAGAGAGAGTTGCCGCCCTTGAAGCAGAGAATGCAGACTTACGACATCGCCTACTCAGGGCCGAGAAACCGATACACAATCTTAAGTGCTGATGGCCCCCTAGTTGTCCATAACTGCGGCTACGGCATGGGTGCAGCTAAGTTCAAGGCGCAGTTAAAGACCTTTGGCGTGGACTTTGAGCTAGACGCTGCCAAGCATGTCATTGATGTCTATCGCAAAACTTACCCCGAAATCCGCAAGCTATGGTGGTCAGCAGGTAGTGCCCTTAACGGCATATTACAGAACCAGCAGACTACGCTTGGTGTTGGTTACAAGTTGCAAATACATGGGAGCAAGGGTATTCTGCTACCCAACGACTTACGCTTAAAGTATCCCAATCTACGCAAAGTTGCTAAGCCCGCTACAGAGGACGAGGAAGCATCTTCGGAGTTTGTGTACGACACTAAAAAGGGCATAGCCATTGTGCCTAACCGCATATACGGTGGTAAAGTTATAGAGAACGTGTGCCAAGCCCTAGCCCGTATTGTTATCGGGGAGCAGATGCTTAACATTGCCAAGAAGTACCGTGTGGTGATGACTGTCCATGATGCCATTGCTATCGTTGTGCCCGAGCAGCAAGCAGATACGGCTAAGGAGTACGTTGAATTTTGTATGCGCTTACGTCCTAAGTGGGCGCTTGAACTACCCTTGAACTGCGAGGCAGGGTACGGTAAAAGTTATGGAGACTGCTAGCTGTGAGAATCCTTTGGAAGTACGTTAACAAGCGGACTAGGGACATCCACTTCTCGTGGGAACGCTGGGAGCGAGGCGATGCGTATGGGTTTTGGGAATTTAGAATACCGAAGGAACAAGAATGAGTATCGTATGGTCATTCAGCAGCTTAAAGACATTCCAGCAGTGTCCTAAAAAGTACTACCACACCAAGATAGCTAAGGATGTGGTTGAGCCTGATACAAAAGCTACGTTGTACGGCAAGTCAGCGCATACAGTTGCTGAAGAATATATACGTGATGAAACCCCGATCCCTTCTGCATTTGAATATATGCAGCCTACATTGGACATACTGAAAGCGATACCGGGGGAAAAGTTATGCGAAGTAAAGCTTGGGTTGACAAAGAGTTTAGAGGGATGCGATTTCAATGCACCGAATGTATGGTGGCATGGGATAGCCGATTTGGTGATTATCAACCGGGAGACTGGGATAGCTCACTCGGTAGACTACAAGACAAGCAAGAATGCGAGATATGCGGACGTGAAGCAACTCGATCTTGTAGCTTGTGGCCTGTTCGCAAAGTACCCGAAGATCAACAAGGTGAAGTCAGCCTTGATATTTACGGTGAGCAAAGAGTTTATTAAAGCCGACCACCACAGAGAGATGCTACTCAAGTACGTAGAGAAGCCTGCACAAGATGTAGCACGTATCGAAGCAGCGTTAGAGAACGGAGTGTGGAACCCAATCAGCGGCCCGCTGTGTAAGTTCTGCTCAGTGAAGCAGTGTGAATACAACAGGAGTTAACAATGAACGAAATGACCAACCAAGAAATTGATACCGCCCTTATCCTTGAGAACGAACTAAAACGCCGAGTGAACGAAGTCGTCGAGCGCGTAGTTGTGAACATGGTGGGTAAGATCATCCATCAGGAACTAGACAAATACAAAGCCGAAATGATGATGGAAATTAGCGTATCAATCGGTAAGATGCTGCAAGTAGTTGAGAAAGAAGGCCGCAAGCCTTTGTGGGAAGCAACCCCCGAAGAATTTGGGTTAACTGAAGAAGACCTTAACCGCTCATCTATCAGGCGTTTGGATGATGTGCAAAACCTTAACAACGCAATTGACAAGGATATTAATCATGCCTTACGTTAACAAACCCCGTCCTTACAAAAAGGAATACGAGCAACAACTTAGTCGAGGCGAAGATAAGCCTCGGCTTGAGCGTCAACGTGCCCGCACCGAGATGGACAAGAAAGGTATTGACCGAACAGGTAAAGACATTGACCATTCAATTCCGTTGTCCAAAGGCGGCACTAATGCTGCGGGTAACCTGAAGCTGAAAAGCCCGAGTGCCAACCGTTCCTTTACACGTAACTCAGACCACACGGTCAAAATTAACAAGCCGAAAAAATGAACCTATCAGAGTATGAGTGGCCCCGGCCTCCGGGGTTTACACCGTTCGCGCATCAGAAGCAAACATCCGAGTTCCTATTAGCAAACCCCAAAGCCTTCTGTTTCAATGAGCAGGGTACAGGTAAGACAGCATCAGTGATTTGGGCTGTTGACTACTTGATGCAACGAGGTTTAATCAAGCGTGTGTTGGTGGTATGCCCACTATCCATTATGAAGTCGGCATGGCAGGGTGACCTATTCAAGTTTGCTATACACCGTACAGTTGCCATAGCCCACGGCAGTGCAGCAAAGCGCAAAGAGATCATCAACAACGGCGCTGAGTTTGTTGTCATCAACTTTGATGGTGTTGGCGTTGTCAAGAAGGAAATCCTTGCCGGTGGGTTTGACCTGATCGTAGTGGACGAGGCATCAGCCTACAAGAACGCACAGACTGCGCGTTGGAAAGACATGCGGGACTTAAACAAAGTCATCAAGGGTTTATGGATGCTCACAGGTACACCAGCCGCCCAATCTCCTGTGGATGCTTACGGACTAGCTAAGCTGATAAACCCCACAGCAGTGTCACCGTTCTTTGGTCATTTCAAAGACACGGTAATGACTAAGGTAAGCACGTTTAGGTGGGTGCCTAAACCTAATGCTATGACGCTAGTACACAGTATTCTTCAGCCCGCTATTCGCTTTGAGAAAGCCCAGTGCCTAGACCTACCTCCGCTAACTTTTGTTGAGCGTGAGTCGGTGATGTCCCCCCAGCAAGTTAAGTACTACAACGTATTAAAGAAGCAGATGCTGATTGAGGCCGACGGAGAAGAGATCAGCGCGGTCAACGCTGCGGTGCAGATCAACAAGCTGCTTCAGATAGCCGGTGGCGCTGTGTATACGGACACAGGTGAAGTGCTTGAGTTCGATGTAACCAACCGCCTTAAAGTGGTGCAAGAAGTTATCGAAGAGTCGAGCCACAAAGTGCTTGTGTTCATACCGTTCACGCACACCATTGAGCTACTGCAAAAACACCTGAACAAGCACAACATAACGTGTGACGTTATCAATGGCAGCGTAAGCGCAAATCAACGCGCCGACATAGTTAAACGGTTCCAAGAGCAGGCCGAGCCCAAGGTTCTGCTGATACAACCAAAGGCTGCATCACACGGGTTAACCCTTACTGCTGCCAACACAATCATATGGTACGCTCCTTGTACCAGCGTGGAAACGTACCTTCAAGCCAATGCACGGATTGATCGCCCCGGACAGGTGAACAACATGACCATCGTGCACATCACAGGCAGTCCCATTGAGGCGCGGATGTACAAAATGTTGCAGGGCAACATAAGTAACCATAGCAAAATCATAGACTTATACCGACAAGAAATTTCTTTGGAAAGTACTTGACAGTGTAAAAAGCTGTGCTATAGTTCTTTTCCCAATAACAACTGGAGCGACACATGACATTGGACGATACCGTTCAGGAAGCACCGCCTTCCACCGTTAACCTCGACAAGCTAGCTGAGGTGTACATCAAGATACGCGACAAACGCGCACAACTCAAGCAAGCCTTTGAAGCAAAGGACAACGAGCTTGACGAACAAATGCAAGTGCTATCGGACGAGATGCTTGAAGTATGCAAGCGCCTTGAAGCCGACAGTGTGCGCACCCAACATGGCACGATCATCCGTTCAGTGAAGTCACGGTACTGGACAAATGATTGGGATTCGATGTACCAAGTTATCAAAGAACATGGTGCGTTTGGCCTGTTAGAGAAACGACTTCATCAGACAAACATGAAGGAATTTCTTGCAGAGAATCCATCGTTCTACCCCATTGGTCTTAATGTGGAGAATTCTTATACCGTGGTTGTTAGACGTTCTAAGGAAAACTGAAATGAGTAATCTCACTCTACTGAATCAAGACCTCCCCGACTTCCTGCAACAAGCAGGTGTTAGTGAGCTTACAAAGCAACTCGCTGGTCGCACTGGCGTTAAGCGCATCGTGCCTAAAAACGGAATCTTCCGTAAGGTTGTCGGTGGCGAAGAAATGGGTAAAGTTAAGGGCGACCTTAACGTAATCGTTGTTAACGCATCACCCCATGTTGGGCGTATTTTCTATGCGCAAGCATGGACTCCTGATGCCGAGCCGACTTCACCTGACTGCTTCTCCAATGATGGACGTTCTCCTGACGCTGGTTCAGTTAATAAGCAAGCTGACCGGTGCGACTCATGCGAACGCAACATCAAAGGTTCGGGTATGGGTAGCTCTAAGGCTTGCCGTTACTCGCGCCGCATTGCTGTAGTACTGGAAGAAGACTTCGGTACTTCTCTTGAGGGCGAGGTCTACCAAATGAACTTGGCTTCCAAGTCTTTGTTTGGTGACAGCGTAGGGGACAACACCCATACCTTTGAAAACTACACCAAGTATCTTTCCAACAACGGCAAGAGCTTGGACTACGTGGTTACACAGATGTCTTTCAACGAAGACAACGATAACCAGTCCGTGCTGTTTACGCCTGTTAAGTTCATCAATAAGGCTATCCATAACGTGACTAGCAAGGTTGCCACTTTGCCTGAAACGCAGAAGATGGTCACTATGACTCCGTATCAAGCGGAAACATCAGCCCGTGCGCCTAAGTTGGAAGCACCTAAAGCTGCGGCACCTAAGTTGGAAGCGCCACAGGATGACCCTATTGAGGAGCCTAAGAAGCGTGATTCTAAGAAAGCCCCTGAGCCTACAGTTACAACCAAGAAGAGCTTGGACTCTGTAGTTGCTGCTTGGTCTGGTGAGGAATAACTTATGAGCTATGGTTACAGCCAGAGCTTGGTGGATGCCAATAAAAAAGCAAACGCTAAGTCTCTGGGCGTAGCCTTGGGACGTTTGTGTATTAAGCATGGTGTCCCTGTTACTGAGGTGGCGAAAGAACTAGAAGTTAGCCGTATGGCGGTCTACAACTGGTTTTTGGGGACTCATGCCCCTACGTCTTCTCTTAAGAGCAGGGTGCTTGCTTACATAGACAGCCTCAAGAAACGCAAATAACAATGTCCACATTCGACCTATTGAATGCGGTTCTTCCCGTAGAGGGAAGGTACTGCGTGTTAGGTATTGGCAGGTATCCTGACCAGCATTTTGTAGATACACGGGAACAAGTTAATGAGCTAGCCGAGCAGTTCGTAAGTCGCAGAGTCGATGCGTATTTTGGGTGTGCCAAGTTTGGCCCCCTTAACAACCGTACACACGACAACGCTACGTATTTTCGCGCACTGTGGATGGATATTGATTGCGGCCCCACAAAGGCAGCACCCGACGACAAGGGCAGAATCAAGGGCTACATTGACCAGCAGACCGGCCTTGCCGAGTTCCAGAAGTTTTGCAAAGCTGTAAAGCTACCCAAGCCAATACTGGTGAGTTCCGGTTATGGGATTCATGCATACTGGTTGCTTGAAGAGACGGTATCCCGCACTCAGTGGGAACCTCTGTCTGAGCGACTTCGGGAGTTGTGCGTTGAGCAGGGTTTAATCGTTGACTCGTCGGTGTTTGAAGCATCGCGTGTTCTCCGTATTCCCGGCACGTTTAACTTCAAGAACGAAGAATCAATGCCTGTAGAGGTTTTGAGTTCCGATACCGTGCGCATCCCGTATGCGCAAATGAAAGACCTACTCGGCGCGGCTGACCCCCAACCTGAGAAGCCCGATTTTATTCCAAGTTCATTGAGCCCAATGATGGAAGCGTTGATGGCTAACAAGGTCAAGCGGTTCAAAACAATAATGATGAAGACAGCGCGTGGTGAAGGCTGCAACCAACTGCTTTATTGCTTTGAAAACCAAGCTACTTTGGACGAACCACTTTGGCGTTCTGCGTTGTCTATTACAGCTTTCTGTGTAGATCGGCACAGTGCGGCAATAAAGATGTCCGAGAAGCACGATGGGTATGACCCTGACGAGGTAGAGATAAAGGTCAACAACCTGATAAAAAAGGGTGGCCCGCACCACTGCGCTACGTTTGAAAAGCAGAACCCCGGTGGCTGTGATGGCTGCGCACACAAGGGCAAGATCAAGTCCCCCATTGTGTTGGGCATTGAGATAGAAGAAGCCGACGACGAAGATAACGAAGTGGTTGTCGAAGAGGAAGAAGGCAAGACTGTAACCTTAAACATACCTGAGTATCCGTTTCCTTTTTTCCGGGGCAAGAACGGTGGTGTTTATAGACGACCTGATGACGAGGAATCAGACCCGGTACTTGTCTATGAGCATGACCTTTACGTAGTTAAGCGGATGCGTGACCCTGAGATGGGCGAGGTTGCTTTGTTCAGGCTGCACCTACCTCACGATGGGGTCAGGGAGTTTGCGGTATCCACAGCAGCTATTTCCTCCAAGGACGAGCTACGCAAGCTATTGGCCCAGCAGGGGGTAGTAGCACACCACAAGCAGTATGAGAATCTAGCGGTGTTCGTGGTGACATTTATAAAAAATCTACAGTACACAAGGAAAGCAGACATTATGAGAACACAATTTGGATGGGTAGAGAACGATAGCAAGTTCATCATGGGCGACAAGGAGATTACCAAGGACGGTACGTTCTACAGCCCGCCGACATCGACCACAGAATTCTTTGCCGAGAAGATTCACACCAAAGGCGACATGGACAAGTGGAAGGAAGTCTTTAACCTATACGGCATGGAGGGCATGGAAGCCCATGCGTTTGCTGCACTGACTGCGTTTGGCTCCCCGCTGTTTAAGTTCACAGGGTTGGACGGGGCCATCATTAACGTCATCTACGAGTTGGCAGGTTCAGGTAAGTCCACCATCTTGCGTATGTGCAACAGTGTGTACGGTCAACCCAAGGAGTTGATGGCAATACCGAAGGACACGTTTAACTCCAAGATGCAGCAGTTGGGGGTTATGAACAACCTGCCCAACACAATGGACGAGATCACCAATATGTCAGGGATAGAGTTCTCCGACATGGCATACAGCATCAGCCAAGGGCGCGGTAAGAACCGCATGAAGTCTCAGTCCAACGCACTACGGCTGAATAACACATCGTGGAAAAACATGACCCTGTGCTCAGCTAACTGTAGCTTTTACGAGAAGCTGGGTGAAGCGAAGAACACACCGGATGGCGAGTCGGTGCGGTTATTGGAGTACAAGATAGAGCCCAACGACCTAATCGGCGTAGCAGTCGGCAAAGAAATGTTTGACCACCAGCTTAATGAGAACTACGGGCATGCTGGGGAAATATATATCACTTGGTTGGTGAACAACCTTGAAGAAGCAAAAGCCCTAGTCAAGAAAATCCAAGCTCGTATCGACAGCGAAGTTAAGTTCACAGCCCGTGAACGGTTCTGGTCAGCCGTAGCCGCATGCAACATTGCCGGTGGCCTGATTGCTAAGAGCTTAGAGTTGCACAATTACGATATGGCAAAGGTCTATAGCTGGCTCAAGGGCATGCTGTCCGAGATGCGCAATGATGTAAAGCCACCAAACTCTACACCTGTAGCTGCACTGGGTGAGTTCATTAACTCCCACATCTTCAACACGCTGGTGGTTAACGGTGAAGTAGATGCCCGCAGCCAGTTGATATCTATGCCTTTGCTAGAACCCCGTAATGAGCTACTGATACGCTACGAGCCAGATACCAAGCACCTATACATAGCAGCTAAGCAGTTCAAAGACTTCTGCGTCAAGCAGCAGATCGGTTATAAAGAGTTACTTAAGAAACTCACCGACATACAAGTCTTTGTTGAGGCCACCAATAAGCGCATGTCCAAGGGCATGAAGGTTGTATCGCCCGCTGTCCGTGTACTGAAGTTTGACGCCTCTAATAACGAGTTCCTGCAAGTAGAAGCTATATTGGGCACCAATGAAAATAGAGACGGTGACGTACAGGATTGACTGGTCTAAGTTCCGCAAAGGCCATTCGTTTTTTGTACCCTGCATTGACCACAAAGCTGCACGGGCGGAGGTAGCTGCGGTTACAAAACGCCTGAAGATAGCCACGGTATCCAAAGTAGAACTTGTGGATGGCATCAAAGGCTTGCGGGTCTGGCGGGTTTGAGCTAAACTGCCAACGTGTTCTGTTGTTTCTCCTTGGTCTGCTAAGACCCTTGCCCCCGGCTAATCACCGGGGGTTATTTTTTGTACGGAGCTAAAGCGTTCTCCGCTTTTTCCGCAGACGGGCCAGCCAGAATAACGTTTTTCTTGGTTATCCTAACCCCACTATCCATTTCCGTTTCAATCACTTTTTTCAACTCGTCGTTTATAGCTTTGTTGATTTCTGCATCTTTGATTTCTTGCTCAGGATAGCGTAGGCTAAAGTCTGTGGCCTTGTCCAATGTGTCTTGGAAAATTTTATCGAAGCGTTCGTTAACGTCGGGTCTATTAAAGTCAATTGACTTGCGGAATGAGTCTTTTAACCCACCCATAATTTTTTGCCGTTCACGGGTAATAACTTTTTCAGCAGCTTGTTCTTTAAACGCAATGGTTTGAGCTTCTGCTATACGTGCTGGGGTATAGCCCATAGCTTGACCGACAAGCTCACTTGTAGGTACTTTACCCTTCTCTACTAACTGCGCACCTTGGGTTGTCTGTATACCCTCTTTTGCAAACCTACGCGCTATTAACAGCTTGCTTATAGATGCAGGAGTTAGCTTTTCCATCCCACGCTCGTATTCGCCTTGAGACATAAGCTGGACACCTTGAGCAACCCCTAGCGCAGTAGATGCAGCAGCACCGCCGATTACTTGCCCCCAGTTTAGGAACGTATCAGTTAAAGTTTTACCCGGTTGCGGGTCACGGAACCACATATCATTCAAGGATATGCGGCTGGATATGTCAAATCCAGTCAGTTTATTTAGCACTCCATACTCAGCTATACGGGCTAGTTCAGGGTTACCAAAGTACTTAGGTAGCCATTCAGTACGCCACCAAGTTTCGTAGTCAATGTCCCGCATTTCGTCAGGAGCATCGGGGTCTTTCTGCCATTGTTTCCAAGCAGCTTGTAGCAGCCCCATAACTAAGCTAAATGCTGGCAACGCCACAAGACCGCCAAGCAGTGCATGTGAACCTAGAACACCAAAGAACTTAGTAGCCGCCGCTGCCTTACCCTGTTTGTTAAACATGGGTAGCATCTTAAAAAAGTTCCCAAGTAATAGCTTAGTAGTCAGAAGTGGGAAAAACTTGTACATGGTTACAAGCCGCCCACCAGCGCCACGCATCATTAAGGGCCTGTTGTTAGCGCTATAGTTGCCCAGCACTTCATTAGTTTCCTGCACTGCCGCCTTCACTGCCTCGTGGTAATTCAGTGGATTGTTGGGGCTAGCTTTTTGTAACTCAGCCAAGTGCAGACGGAACGAAGTAAGCGCAATAATTTCACGCGACAACCGCTCTCCGTGGTGCATGAGCCCACCCATTACCAAGGTGTTTACTGCGTCTTTACCCAACTCAAATGCTTTGCTGTTTACTTTAGTAGCTGGTGTTCTGGCCTGACTGAACACTTCATTTGCCAGCGTATCTTTAGTTACACCGTACATGTCCACCATGTCACGAACCGCTCGGCGTTCTTGTGGGCTAAGACCTGTAGCAAACTCAATACTAGGAGCACGGAAACGCGTAGTGCCATCAGGCATTTTTTCCACAACCCCGTATTGATTGTGCAACTTCATCATCTTAGATAGCTCAACCATCGCCCTAGGCCCGTGGTTGCCGGTCAGTACAGGCATGCCCTTCATTACAACGTCCATTGGCTGCATGATGGCAGAAGACCAGCTTGTCAGGTTGCGCAAGAAAGATAATTTGACGATTGCATTTGCGGCGCTGTCTATCCATTTCCCCGCATCAGTCGGCACTGAAGGTTGTAGTGCTTCTGCTGCCATCTCCTCCATCCGTTTAACGAACGGGGTGTACTGTTCTTGACCTTCAAGCTGCCGACGAGCTTGTTCTACACCACGGCGAATATCACCAGCGTGCTCAAGTTTGGCAAACGCCCGCGCCATCCTAGAACCAGAGTCATTGACTGCCCTAAGGATGTCAGAGCTAAAGCCCGGTGTACCTTTACGGTGAACAAACATCTTGCGCACACTGTTCTCTGGCATAGCCGCCAAGTATGCTTGGTATAAATTATCTTTAAGGTTTTGCTTAAGGTGGGGGTCAGTTATGCTCGCTGTGTCTATCGCAGCATACGCACTCTTAAGTAGTTTGCTGGTTCCCTCAATATTGGCGCGTAAGGTTTTTCCGTTAGAGTCATTAGATACTTTTAGCTCACCATCGCTCTTAAGCTCATCTATAGTCTTACCTTGTTGCGCTGCATATTCTCTAGCTGCGCGATCACGCTCCAGCATTGAGTCAAACCGATAGGTTGCGCGTGCGCTTGTTTTACCCGTCTCCAGAATAAAGTCACCAAAGCGGGCTAAGGGGAAATACGGTTCTATCTTGTCGGTCTCAAACAGCAACCTAATATCGGACAACAGTTTTTTACGGGCCTCGTCTGATAGCTCCAACTTACTAAGGTTTTCTTCCAAGAGATGCTGCTTAACAGCATTCATAGTCTTGTAGTAGTCTCGCAGGCGTTGATAGACTTTTTGCCCTTCTGCACCCAGCGCCGTGTAAGCGGTGTCTAGCTTAGCGTTACGTACAGTGTTTTTAGGGTTTGATGGGTCGTACCCAGCAAGCGTAGTTGCGTTTACAAGGTCTTCAAACGCTTGGCGTTTCTTAGGTTCAGCCCTGTAAAAATTAACAATTTCATCAGCCATGTTAGCTGTGCCACGCAAATACGTTTGCACCGAGCCTGACATTTTTTGAATTGCTTCGTGCGTATCTTTTAGACCCGGAATAAGGTCTCCGGGGCCAGCATAGGCAAGACCTTCGCTATCGTAGAAGTGGGAAATGCGTGACCGTGCATCGTAGCCCAATGCGTTCCATGCGCCTTTGATCTCGCCCCACAAATAGCGAGGGTCACGAAGCTTAGCCAAGTTAGCCGTAGCATCCCCTAGCTCAGCGCCATCCCTAGATTTTGCAACTTTCTTAAGGGCTTTGTTTACATTCTTGTTCAGTTCCCTTTGCTCTTCTGGCCCAACTGCTGAGTAAACCCCGGTTTCTTCCGTTGTACCAACTTCACGGGCGCTTAGGATTTGGTCGGTTGCTAAGATTAGATCAGACAACGCATTAACCGAGTCCTTACCCATACCAAACATACGGCGCACGCTGTCAACAAACCGGTTGAACAAGTGCGTATCGCTTTCAATACCTTTAGTCTCAAGCAAGAAGTCCTGCATGGTCTTATCAGTCATGCCATAGGCCAAGAACTCATGTAGGTCAGAGAAAGCCTTACCGTTCACAGCTAGGTTAGCTAAGTCTTCAGTTAACTCCCCCTTACGAGCCGACTCCCTGAGGGCAGTGTCGGCGTTCTCCATCGTGCGGTGCAGTGAAAGCGCAGCTTGAACCAACGGGGAATCCAGACTAGCCCCATCTTTAATAGTTTTCATAGCTAGGTCTATTTTCCTAGCGGTAGCCGCATGTAGTAGCTCGTGCAATATGGTGGTGTGGTTGATACCCTGCTTACTACCAAACGACTCGCCACGCACATAGATAGTACGGTCTGCTCTGTCATACATAGCAATGGAACGATCCCACTGCTCACCCTTATTAGCCAAGCCCTCGGGCATCGGGCTATCTCGTTCAACCACCACGAATTTAACGCCTTGCACAAAGCCACGCAAGCGTGCTGCCAAAGCCTTTTGAAATTTTGTACCAGTTCTTAGGATGTGCGATATAGCTTGCGCCGCATTCGTGTGCTCACCAAAAGCTGTGTCGGCTGGGCTTTGCGTAAACTTAGAAGAAAGGTCTTTGGAGTCAATCTCATCCGCCAGTATTTCCTTGGCACGCTCTCTGACTTCTTTAGGCTGCGCAGGGTCTTTAGCCATGCGGGCTATATTCTTTGCTGAAGTTCTTGCACTAAACTCATCTGGATTGGTGTTGTAGTTCCCAAGCAGGTCTTCAAGCTCTTGAAGCTTTTCCTGAGTCTCAGCAGCAAGCGCGTCGGTAGCAGACGGAACCTTGGCTTTGGGTTCTTCGGTTGGGGCTTCAGTCTTGGGGGCTTCACCTTCTACCGCCTCAGTAGTTCCAGCAGCAGGTTGTCCTTCCATCGTTTCGGTAGGGGCATTCTGTACATCAGTCTCAGCAGCGGGAGTGGCAGTCTCAGCGACAGGTTCAGTAGTAGTTTCATTTTTGGGTGTTCCAAACTCCCCATTAACCATAAGCATTGGCGGCTTGCCCCGTGGGTTCGGGTTCATTGCATCATCAAAGGCTTTTTGTCTCTGCGCAATTAAGTCGGCATCGCCAGTCTTTTGAGCTTTGGTCAATAAAGACGCAGCAGTGGCTTGGCGCTTGGTATCGTAGCTATTAACTACTTCACCGTTTACCGTGTGATCCCATTTACCTTCAGCACCTTGCGCTACTGTGTGTACATCTTTGCGACCTGTGGCTGCTGGCGCTTTTTGTTTTTTCGGTTTTGTTTCGACGGTTTCAGTGGGCGTAGTGACACTTGCGGGGGCTCCTTCGGTAGTTGCGGGGGGTTTACCTAGCGCTTCAAATTGCTCAGCAGCAGCATTAAAGTCTTTCATTTGCTGGGCTTGCTGCGCCCTTATCTCGTCAAACTTAGGGGCATTAAACGCCGAACTTTGAGCAGCATCATTTAGGCGTTCACCCTCTTCTGCAAGCCTTCGCATTTCAGCCAGTAGTTCATTTCTTTTTTGTTCTATTGCAGCGGGCTGTGAAACTTCTCCTGTAGCAGAGACTCCAGCATCCGACTCAACAGGAACCACTCCATCTCGTGCAGGTGTTTCAAGTCCTCCGGTGGGTTCACTGGTGCCGGGTTCGCCAGCCACGCCAGCGCTTCCTCCACTTGGTGGGGGCTCAGTTCCTGTAACATTTTCGGCTCCTTGAGTTTGTTCAGCTACTCGCTTTTCTGCCATTCTCTGTGCAAGTGCACTTGGGACGCCATTACTTCTAAGTTGTTCAGCAATTGTTTCAACGTCGGCAGTGGGGGCAGTGGCTTCTTCTAGCGTAAATTCTTTTAACTCAGGCTCTACCCGTGCACCAGTAGTATCAACTTGTCCTTCGCCCATAGCAGGGCCTTCAGCACCAGTATCAACTTTGGCTTCACCTAGCGGTGGGCCTTCAGCACCTGTGTCAACCTTTGCTTTACCTAGTTCTTGCTCAGGCTTAACATTAAAGCCCCTAGCTTGCGCCATAAGGCTAGCCATCCCCTCATAGCTTTTATCCTGTATATAACCTTCACGTTGCGCGGGCAGAAACTTAGTTAAAGCTTCTTTACTTTTTTGCGCAGCTTTAACCCCGCCAACAGTAGCCGCAGAAGTAACGCCTGCTTGTAGAACCGTTTGACGTACAGTTTCTTCTAGCTGCTTGTATAGGTCAACAAGGTTTGGATTTTTGTTAAGCCCAACTCCCGGAAGAGCATCTATACCATACTGGGTTAGGGTGGTAGCAAGCTCAGGCGGTAGTTCACGCGCAATAGCTTCCGTCATGTATTTAGCCACGCTATCAGCACCATACTTAGCAACGTGCTCTTTAAGCCCCGCTAGGGCTTTGGTCATACCAAAACGTTCAAAAAACACTTCTGCCAGTGCTGTTGGCGCTGCCCGTGCAAACGCTGCTTTGCCCGATAAACCGGCTGCTTTACCCTCCCCGTAGGAGTCACCAAGCTGTTGAATAAAGGCTTGGGCTAATATGGGTGCGGCAGTACCTGTAACTGCACTAAGAACCATAAGTGGAGCTTGAGTTGCCAAGCTAGTAATAGCTCCTTGAGCCGACTTCTCCAGTATGCTTTCCCCTTGTGGAATAGCGCCTGCCCTAGCTTCTTCAACACGCCGTTGGTTAGTTAACCCTTTGCTTATATCCGAATACCCAAGAATGTCGGCATAAATATTGGTTAGTCCTAAACCTGATTTTGTGACTTCTGAAGCAGCACCTGCCCCAACACGGCGCAAGAACCCAGCGCCTTCTAATTCTTTAGCCCGTGCCTTAGCCGCAATATCAGCTTGCTCGCCAACTACATCAGGGGTCATTGACCCATAATCAGTTTCAAGTTGCCCTTGAGAAATAGCCCTTATGGCGTCCTGCTCAATTAACTCAGGGTACATCCTTGCGCGTTCGGGGAATTGCTGCGCAATGTTAGCTTTTACAGCCTCTAACCGGGGATCAAGTCTTTTGGCTGTAGGTAGCGCAGTAGCCCAAGCAGCATTCCTCTCAGCAATTGCACGGAATGCGCGGCCTTTTACTGTGTTCTCTGGGTTTGCTGCAATGGCTTGTTGCAGCGCAACACCTCTCTGCGCCTCGGGCATTGAGTTGAACTGCGCTTCCAAAGACTCCACATACTGCGGGCTAACCCCACCTAGGTTAACTAAATTTTGCCCCGCAGCGGGGGGTAATTTCTCGCCTCGCTCTAATACGCTACGGGTATCAGTGTTTGACCTAATAGCTCCAATACCCCCTAAGGTGCCACTTTTTAGCGGCAAGAACGTAGGTTCTGCTTTAGCCTGTTGTTGCACCGGGGCTGGTGCTTTTGCGGGGGCAAACTCGGCTTGAGTTATGCGTTTGCCGGTAGGGTTGGCTTCCTTGTACGCACGCAATACGTCTTGAGCATTAGCATTCCCAGCGTTAGCATCGGTTTCTAACTGCTGTAGTTGCTTGTCGGGTAAAGTTGCCCCTGTCCAAGTAGCCGGAGGAACAGAAGAAGGAGCCCCTCCGCTCATTAACTTACTGACAACTCCTTGAATTACCGCAGTGTCTGTGCCATCAGGAAACTCTAGGATGCGACCATCTGCTAATTCTGCTTCGATTGTCATAGCATCCTCATTGGATTAACTGGCCTTGGTTGTTGAATCTTAACCTAGTTGTGGGAGCAGCCGCAGGAGCAGGAGCGGCAGCAGGAGCAGCCTTAGTTCCTTGTAATATCGTACGAACTTCAGCATCTATTAGCTCTTTCCTACGCGCTTGCTGAGCAGCAGCATCTTTTTTCGCTAATGCTTGCCTATACACACTATCTCGGAGTAGCAAGTTATCCACAATTGGCGCTGCTTTTTCCGCTGCTTGTGCTTGCAGTTGAGCGTAGTCTTTTTCAAGTACCGGGGCTTGGCGGGCAGTAGTAGCTGCTTGAGTCACATTTGCTGCGGCAACTGCTGGGCGTGATAAACCAAACGTCTTTTCCCATGCTGCTGCTGTTTGTTGTTTTTCTACATTAGTTGGGTCTGCTGCTAGCGCTGCAAAAGCAGCTTGCGCTTGTTCTTCAGGTTTAGGTTTAGCTACTGCTACAGGCTTAGGTGGCTGCACAGCACGTTCGGCTTTTGAAAGGGCGATAAGCGCTTTAGCATCTGCATCTTGCTGCGCTTTAAACGCTGCAAGTCTGTAACTCTTCGCTGCGCGGTAGCTAGTCGCGGCATCTTTAATCTGCCCAAGTTTTTCCGCTCGTTGACCTGCAAGCAGGTTAATGTTCATCTGCGCAATAGAATTTTTTGCTGTTTGGTTAGCAGCTAATGCGCCTTTATAGGAGTCGGCAAAAGCAGTACCTGCGCCACCTAACGCACGCATAAAGTTAGGCCCTTGAAGTATTGCGCCCATTGCGCTAAGCGCGGCAATACCTTTACCTTGTTCTAGCGCATCTTTAGCCTGTGAGGTTAAATCTGCTACTTGCGCTTTTGACTCGTCGTAAGAACTAGGCCCCGCCATCTTATTTACCAAGTTCATCTCACGGGTAATACCTTGCTCTTCAGTCTCACCGTCATCTTTGTAGTCTTGTTCGCTCCCCATTCGCTGGGCGGCTTTAAGAAGTAGAGGGTTTAGTTGCGCTTGCAATGCTGGGTTGCCCATTGTGTCGGGTTGCGCTTGAGCAGTGGGGTCTTCAACTATATCCCCCTCGTCAAAATGCATAATCCCCCCTTTGCCGAAGGCAACCATGCCGCCACCAGCAGCCATAGGCATAGCGTTGTATGCACTAGCTAGTCCTTGTTTTTCAGACGCACGGGTAGCTAGCTCAAGCTGTGCAGCTTGTTTTTCCGCTGCACTTGAGGGGTGTTGGACAATCTGTTGAAGTTGTTCAGTTGAAAGTTTGCTGACCGCAGCAGTCATGCGGTTGGGGTCGTCCATTGGGTTGAGTTCACCACCGCCAGCATAGCCTTTTACCTGACCACCTTTAGCAAACATGCCAAGTTGTTTAGCGCCATAAAGGCCCATACCCGCAGCGCCAATGTTTTGCATCATTGACGGAGGAGCTTGATACATTTGAGCCGTAGATTGTTGGCCCAAAGGCAGACCGCGAACCATATCGGACATAAATCCCAATTGCTTGTATGGATAGTTTTGCTGGTTCAAGAAGTCTTGGTAGCCTTGGCTTAGGCCTTGCTGTGCAAGTGCTTGCTGCTGTCCACCGTATTGGTTCTGTAGCTGGTTAATACCCATCTGCTGCCCGTATTGAGCTTGCCCTAACGCGCCAAGTTGACCAGCCGCTTGGAGTCCTGTCTGGTTCTCCATGTTAAATTGCTGCTGCGCTTGTTGGTACGCGTTTTGTGAACCCGTTGCCTGTATATCGTTCATTTGCTGACCAAGATTGCGCTCCCGTTCAGCCCGCATAATCGCATCGCGCCCACCGCCAAATGCACCAGCCTGCGCAGCTTGAGCTTGTTGCTGAGTACCTTGCATAGCCGATTGCCGACCAGCCTCACGCTTTTGGATATCCACTACATTTTGCATGTAGGGCGACATGAAGTTAGCCGCAGTGTTACCGTTTGCAAAGGATTGAGCGCCTACTCTAGCCGCCATATCCATACCGGCATTTATCCCTTGGTTTGGCTGCATGTTTGCAGCGCCCTGCTGGGCTTGTTCTTGCAGCGGTGAAAACCCAGCAATACGATTTTGGTCGTAAGTTTTATATGGGTTTTTGTTGATATCAGTTAATTGTGAAGCCTGAAATAACGTATCTTTAGCATAACCCCGTGCCCACTCGGGCAGTTCCGTCATACTAGTGTTTGTTGTAGTTGCTGATGGAGATGAAGATTTGCACATATTTCTATCCTAAAAGGTATACATCATTTGGGTAGCAACTTCTTTGAAACCCATCCGACCCCATAATTTAGCTACTCGTAAATCCGTCATAGCTGAAACAAGCAATCGCTTTACGCCGCGATTTTTCAACTCATTAAGCCCAAATTGGACTAGTTTTTTACCCACACCATTACGGTGTTCTTTTACTACAAATATCGTATCTTCTTGTGCTATTAAATCTTGGTTATGCATGTCATTAGTAATATACACATTTATATAACCACAAGCAACTCCATCACCTCTAAGCACAAACGTTAACAAATTACCTTTATCACATGATTCCCCATACTCATGCAGTCTTGGGTTGTAAGGAGAGTAGTCCACTCCCTGCCCAGCAAGTCTTTCTATCATCTCAGCGTAGTGCTGCCGGTACAGAGGTTCAAGTTCTAGATAAGTTTCCTTGAAGTTCTCCTGCTGAATGGTGTAATTCATGCGGGTAAATACCTATCAGCACGGGTGTTTTTAGCAACTCTGCCTTTACCAACTGTTTTACCTCGGGCACTTTGTACCTTGTCCATCATGGCGTATAGCTTACGTGCGCCAGCTTCCGTGGAGCCGTTACCAATTTCAGAGACGATACGAGCCGGTATTACAAATTCACCGTCGGCTAAACGCGCAGGCTGTTTACGTCCAATAACCGCAGGAATAGAGTCGGACACACCGTCACCGGGGCCACGCAAGAGCCTGCCACCATCGGAGTAGGAGCCAAGGTTGTACATGCCGCCTTGAGCAAGCGCAGCAATGCCGCCGCCGTAGGCGTAGCTTGGGTGTTGACTAAATCTACCGTGCTCTAAGTAACCGCCCTTTGCGCCACCGCCACCACCACCGCCACCACCGCCATCACCACCGCCACCACCACCACCGGGGCCACCACCACCGCCATCACCACCGCCACCACCACCGGGGCCACCACCACCGCCATCACCACCACCGGGGCCACCGCCATCACCACCACCGGGGCTACCAGCACCGCCATCACCACCACCCGCATCACGACTACCCCAGCCACCACTTTCTCCGCCGTTGACTGTGCCAACAGCAGGGCCGGTAGAACTGCCCGCAGCAGCGCCAGAACCTGACATTGCTCCGCTCATTGCTGCGTTTGAGAGTGCGTGAGATAGTGAATTAAGCCCCATGTCGCCTAAAGCTTGAGCAATAGAATTTGCCGCAGGAGCAAGTCCAGCGGGGAAACCACCGCCGTAGTTACCGCCACCACCGCCGTAGTTACCGCCACCACCACCACCACCACCACCGTGTTGTTGGGTAAAATCTTCTGGCGCAGTAGTAGGCTCAACCGCTGGCGTTGTAGGTAAACGTTCTATGACTGGAGGAGCATAAACAGTAGAAGCTACAGGCCTTGACTGGGCCTTAAGGTAGTCGGCAAACTGTTGTTTAGCATCAATAGGCGCAGTGGTAGGCGCTGCTGCTCTTGCAGCTTGTAACTCTAAAAACTTGTTTAATGCCGGAGTTTGGTTAACCCCACCTACCGCGCCACCCGAGTCAAAATGTTGCACTGCGCCACCATCGGCTGCTTTAGCTTTTTTAGGGATAACGTAGCGCGGGTTGCCGTACTTTTGTTCCCGACCAAAAGGGTCAGGAGCGGGCGTTGGGTTAGCCCATCCGGGATCAAATTCATACCCAGCATTTGCCATTGCGCCACGGTCAGAATCTCCAACAGGGGTAGAAGGAGCGTTGTTATCTTCAGAAGCTGCCATCAAAGGGCCCGCCACCATACCAGCAGTTTGCAGAGGGTTAGCCTTAGCGTAATTCAACAAGTTTTGCCCTGTAGCACCGGCTTTCAACGCATCAAAGCGTTGCCCTGCTGTCATGTTTTCAACGCTTGGCGGTTGTACAGGGTAAGTAGACTCTGAAACACTCGGCCCATATTTTGCCATAGGACCATCAGCGGTAGCGTTACTAGCGTTAGAGTAAGGCGAAGGGGTAGTTGTAATTGGAGATGTGTAGTTTAGACTTTGCGAAGTTATGCCGCCAACAGGAGCTTTTAAAGTCTCTTGTGACACACTAGACCCAAGCCTAAACGGATCAGCCGCATTTGCGGAAGGTAGTGAAGCTGAAATAGATGGCTCTACAGCAGAAGGCATTGTCAATCCCGCTTGGTTTACGGAAGCAATCTGTGCTGCGGTTTCTGTGGGTACTGCGTTAGCGGCAGCGGCAGCGGCTTCAGGGGCTAAACCTGCTGCACCAGAACCAATTAGCGACTCGGCTAAACCAGAGCCACCATAAGCGCCCAAACCCGCCATTAGACCTTTACCTAAATCTCCAGTAGCCAGAGCAGTACCGCCACCTACAGTAAGCGCAGCCATACCAGCAGGCATGCCCATAGCAGCCAAACCTACTCCTGCTACCAAAGGCAAAATAGAAGACAAGAACCCAGCTTCAGGTAACCCAGTTTGAGGGTTGATAGTAAGGGAGCCACCATGCCGCATAGCAAGTGCTTGCAAACTTTCTACTTCTTTAGGGGTCATGTGGACAAGCGTATTGTCCGGGCCGCGACCATGCGCAGCTAAGTGTTTGGCAGCAAGTTGTAGGCTCATGTTTTTACTTTCAAAACGTTACTAGCCGAGGTGTCATAGTATATATCGCCTACCCGCAAATTGGTGTAATCTGCTTCTGTCGGTAGGCTTGGGGCGGTAGTGTTACCAGTAGGAAAAAAGCTCAAGCCTGCAATAACGTCTGTACCGTTACGCTGCGTACTAGCTACCATTGGAGCGGGGTTGTCCAACTGATTAAAGTACAGCCGCAATACGTTGGTTAATTGGTTTATAAGCGCAGGGTCATACGTATTGCCTATTGCAGCGGGCAACTTAGGGGCTACTACGTTTTTCTGTGCCACGGTTACCGCCTTCCGTCAGGTCTAATGTCAATACGCGGGGAGCCTAGCTGCCACTGCGTACCAAGGGTGTTGGATGTAATTTGCATCTGCATCTGCCGACCACGAACCCGGATGTAGACTTGCCCCGTGAATTGATCTACGTTAATGACTGAGGGGGCCGCGCCGTTATTAACTACGTTGGCGCTACCAGACTGCGTAACCCCAGAGCCGGAGTTGTTTAAACCTTGTAGATACATCGTAACAGTGGGTGTTGTGCCGCCAGTCGAACCACGGAAAGTTAAGTCAGGAATCATGCGGTACACAAAAGCAAAGTTGTGCCCGTCTCCAATGTCGTACTGGGAAGATGTTATTGACGCTGCAATTGGTAGGGCGGTAGCCGTTTCGTTGTCATCTACCCCATACTCATGCTGCACAATGTTGTAGCTATACGTTGCCGCAAGCGGATAGTTACGCAAACCGGTATCCAGCCAAGCAGTACGGGCCATTGAGCCGTAGTACCAGTTATCTTCAAGATAGTTATACACAACGTACTTGTCTACAGTATAGCTACCTGAAGAACAATAGAACCACCAGACCTCATTAAACCCTTCGTTGGTGCTACCAAATACTTGATCGGACTGAAATAGGTTTATGTCGCTGTAAATAAACTGCCGTAAATCACAACGTAAAGTCTGTACACGACCATCGTATTTATAAAACTTATCCACACCCATCCAATAAGTGATACCGGAAGCCATTGCTGCTGCATTAGGGCCAATGATAGATATATTATCTGCAAGGAGTTGAGTACCCCAAACATATGGAGGGCCAAGATACTGGAGAGAGTATAAAGACTGGTCTGTCCACACTACAATTTCTTGGCGGCTTTGCAAGGTGGTAACAATTTTAGAACCGTGTGATAAACGCACACTACCTGCTTGGTTAGTAATTGCTGGATACCATGTAGTCAAAGATTCTTGATCTGACCAGCGGATAAGCATAGGGTCAAACGTTGTGCTGCCGTAGTCATTTGTACCAAATACAATTAGAAACCTGCTGGCATCAGATATGTTAAATGTGTTTTGGTACAGCGGGCAGTAGCCATCAGACCCAGCAAGACTAGACAACAAAATACCCCGAGGGGAAATAAACTGCGTACCTGATCCCGCAGAAGAAGTGTTGATAGTCGTTGATAAAGTATATGTAAGACCCGTCGGTGTACCCGCTGTAGTTGCAACACCTGAGCCACCGGCAGTAGTAGATAGGGTAAATGTTGTAGAGTTGTTAGTGGCGATGATGTAGTACGTAGTCGGATTAACATACCCTGTAATAGACCCAGTACCACCGTATGTCCCACTAATTGTTATTGACTGGCCTACTGCCAAAGCAACGTTTGATGCGGTACAACTAAATTGACCCGCAGTACCTGTAATAACTACACCAGATAGTGTTGCACTTGCCGTGGCGGATGTAGCCAAATTAAACGTACTTGAAGTCAAATACTTAACGTAGTACGTAACCCCCGGCGTTAATCCTGTTGGTAGCACCCCAGTTGTAGCAAGCATGATAGGAGTTAAATCTGCAAGCCCCAAGGTGCATGTAACAACGCAAGGAGAAGCATTGGAAATCGTAATCGTAGTACTTGAATACCCTACGGTTGCATCCCAGTAGTACATTGGCCCACCACGAGGGCCGTATACTAAATTTTGACCCCAATTTAATTGGCTCCAGATACGCATGGCATCCGTCGTTGTTCTACCAATGCCCCATGTACCAACAGTAGAAGGAGGGGATACTACGGGCGGTGCTCCCCAAATACTTGTTCCCCAGCCAGAAAGCGGAACGGCGTAGGGCGGTCCGGTGTTAATTTGGTAAACGGCAACAACGGCTGCGCCACCACCGGGGGAACCTGAAACGTCCGCAGCAATTGCAGCAACTGCAACATTGATGGTGTAGCTATCAACATTAATAACCGTTATTTGATACTGCGCATTTAATACGGTAGCTGTAATGTTTCCACCTAAACCCGTAGCCCCGCTAAATGTAACGTAGTCGTTTGTAATTCCACCATGCGCTGTATCTGTAACTGTTACGGTAGATGAACCGAGCGTGGCTACAAAAGGGTTGTTATTAATTGTGGAGGATGCGCGGATCGGGGTGATGTCGTAATACGCACCGCCGTTCTCAATGTAAAACTTTAAGTTTGTGCCAACGCCAAGCAGGTTTTGAGATGTGAGCGTTACCCAGTTCCACAAAGAACGGCATACGCCCAAAAATGTACTAGCAGAAATACGTTGCCATCCGCCTATCTTTTCGGGCGTGCCTTGACGAAACCGTACCTTGTCGGACTCATACCAACCACCCTCGTTGGTGTACCGAGTGTTTTCCCGGTTAACCCCCGGCTTGAGCGTCAGTTTTTGTAAGGGCATACGTTAATCCAGTAATCGGCATTCCGCATTTCTGCGTTTGAGTAATCCCGGCAAGACTCGTCCGCCACCTTTTGTCCAGAGCAAAAGCTGTTCTTTTGCGCCATCCCAGTCCTGTGCATTTATCTTGCGCTTGAGGGTGCTAGTCTGCAAACGTCCAGTGCCTAAATTGTAGGCGAAATCCACAATAGCGTTGCACTTTTTCTCGTCGGTCAGCAGGACAGGACAGTTTCGTAAAACGCCCGGTAGATACGTGTGCTGTAGTTCTTGTAGCAGCAGTACAGAGGCATCAGGCTCAGACATTGGCTGGTCATTCAAAGTCACCTTGCGCCCATCAGCGTAGTAGGTGCTGCCGTAACCAATCGTAGGAATACCCGCAGGGCAGAGATAGGGTTTACCCCTAAACCCTTCAAACTGTTTACACAGTGCTGCGGCTATGTCCAGATTCATATCCCACGCTTTGCCAGCGTCCTATCAAGGAACCAATAGTTCAACGTACCCGATACCAGCGCGGCGAAGTCAGCGGTCATGATTAGTTTAAACACAGCCTCTGGAGGAGAACCCGCCATCCACGCTGTCAAGGCAAACCAGATGTGAGCAAAGCTCCACAATAGCAAAATCCAGTAGGTTGCTACTGGGCGTACCGAAGCAGATAGACTTGCAGCCCATCCACCGGCAACTTTAACCATGTCGGTCTGTTGATTAATCGCTGCGTTAAATGCATCCATAACTCCAGAATCCACCGCCGCCTCGCGCTGTGCACCTATCTCAGCTAGTTTTTGCTGACCCCGCACGGATTGTAGTTGACACTGCTGGCTAAACATTGCCAGTTCATGCGCCCGTTCGTTCTTCTTGTCCACCCACTTGAGGACTTCTGGAGCCAAACGAAATAAGCCCCCAAGTAGGGAGCCAGCTATACCGCCACTTAGTAGTTCAAACATATCAGTCCTTTTTGCAGGGAGGGGTTTCTTCGTCATGGGAAAGCTTCACACCCGCCAGCAACCCAATAAAGCCGCCAATGATGGTTTGGAAAGCGGGAGACAGTAGTTTGAAGATTTCGCTGTTGTCCACTTCTTTTGACCATAGGCCAAGTAGAAAAGCCATGACCATGCCCAGCACTGAGATGCAAAGGGTGGCACTGACCATGAGCGTTACTGCAAAGGTTAGCCGTGCTTTGATGTTGTCGTTCACTTTTTCCCCACTTTCTCTATAATCTTTGCGCGTAGCAAAGGACTGTCTGATGTGCCTGCCCACTCCGGCAAGGCGTTCCAAATATTCACGTAGTCGTCTGAACTGCATGCCGATTTATCCAGCCAATCCAGCATGGCCTTGTGGCGCTCTGCGGGGTCGTGCGTTGTCAAACCAATGACGTATAGCTCCTGTACCGCGCAGCCCACCTGCTTTGGCCTTTCCTGCCTTTTGGGTGGCTCCGTAGACAGGATGAGCTTGTCCTGTGCCGATGATCCTGTTACCAGCATCAGAAAACAAAACAGAAACAAGCGCATACATATTATTTTTCCTGTTTATTAAGGGAAAACTGCATATGCAAACAAAGGCGCAAAAGAACTACCATAACCAACAGCCGCAAATACCCCTGATGAATTTACTGCAACGCTTCGAATGCCTGCATATGTAGTTGATCCATTCATAGCCACAGGTGTAGTCCATGTACTACCGTTAGAGGATGTAGCATATAAAGGGTAAACATTAGTGTCGTAGCCAACAGCCACAAATAAGCCTGACGAATTAACTGTAATGCTTTGCATGTTTGCATAACTAGACGACCCGTTCATTCTTGCGGGCGTAGTCCATGTGCTTCCATTGGAAGAAGTGGCATATAAAGGAGCGCCTCCACTGTCGCGTCCAACAGCTACAAATAACCCTGACGAATTAACTGTAACGCTTTGCATTAATGCTACGACAGTTGATCCATTCATTAATGCGGGTGTAGTCCATGTACTCCCATCGGAAGAAGTGGCATAAATAGGAGCTGCTGGATTCTCATAACCAACAGCTACAAATAAACCGGATGAGTTAACTGTAATGCTTTGCATTACTGCGTAAAAAGTTGATCCATTCATCCGTGCAGGTGTAGTCCAAGTGCTTCCATTAGAAGAAGTGGCAAACAAAGGTGCAATAGAACTATCGTATCCAACAGCTACAAACAATCCAGATGAACTAACTGTAACGCTTGTCATGAATGCAGTAGTAGTTGATCCATTCATTACTGCTGGTGTAGACCATGTACTACCATTGGAAGAAGTGGCATAAATTGGTCTATTACCATTATCATAACCAACAGCTACAAACAAACCGGATGAACTAACTGTAACGCTTTGCATGCGTGCAAAAGCAGTTGATCCGTTCATTAATGCGGGTGTAGTCCATGTAGCGCCGTCGGTAGATGTGGCGTAAATTGGTCCATTACCATTATCATAACCAACAGCTACAAATAACCCTGACGAATTAACTGTAACGCTTTGCATAGCCGCATAGGTAGTTGATCCATTCATTAACGCTGGCGTAGTAAAATTATTTGTGTTGGAGCGAAGATTTAATGAACGTGAAGCAAAAGTCATGCAAACCCCTTTGCAAGTGATGCGTACCAAAAACCAGTAGAGCTACGGTACGTTGCTACTAATAGGTCTACCGCACTAGCTGTTGTACTAAGAACTCCTGCAAATGTAGAACCGCCTGCCCACTTAAACGATGTGGGCCAAGTCATAGTACGGTTTCCTGTGTCTTGTGTGATAAACCAATTGATGGTCTGACCATCCGTTAGGTTTGAAAATGTTGGGGCAACTGTTACATTGGCAGTCATTGTGGTTGTAAATACGTTTGACAGCGCACAGTTGATAGCCATTGCAGTGGCGGAAAAAGCAACTACTACAGGGGGAGTGGCGGCACTGCCGCTTGCGGTTAATGTGGTAAATGCTACAGGGCCAGAGCTACTTGCAATTTTTACGTAGTCCGTACCGTTCCAAGCCACAATTGCTTTTTCACCGTCAACCAGCGTGATGCCTGTGGTGTAAGTGCTTGGAGAAGTAAATCCGCGCACAGTAAGTGCGTACCCTCCTAAAGCTGCGCTATTGTTGATTACATAACTTTTACTGGACGCTGGTACGTTTAAATTACGCGCTGCTGTTTTTGTGCCGCTTATGTTCAGGATAGCATACTGCGCGGTGCTTCCACTAGCTCCAGTAGAGATAATTCCTGTTGCCGTATTATCACCCGTTGTAAGAGTAAGCGTAACATCAGCGCTAGTAATTGGGATAGCCAAGCCGCCAGCAATAGCAATGTCTAAATAAGACGTAACGCTGTTATTTACGTCCTCACCCCATGTACCAGACTCCGTACCTGTTACTGGTTGCCCAAGTTTTAGACTGGTTGTGTAATTGACTGTCATGGTAGTTTCTCACTAATAAATATTACCAACCAGCCATGTCAGTGTACTTCTGACCCTCAGCACCGCAGTCTGCCAAGAAATCGGCTTTTTGATCGGGGCTGTAGTTACGGCACTTTACTCGTTTTATTTCTTCACCTAGGGGTTCAGCCCAAGTAGCTTCTAAAGTGTTAGCTTGAGTATCGTGGGTTACGTGTGCGAGATATGACATATAAGTTCCTTTATGCAGTTACTGCTTTAATTAAAGAAAAGTTAATAACTGGAGCATCGGTTGCAACGCCCCCGGTGGTGTAAAACGTGATATTAAAGCTACCCGCAGCCACTGCGGTTACTAATAGCACATACAAATTAGTTCCAGACTTTTGATTTAAAATAATCGTATCAGTGGCTGCAACTAACGTATTGGTTACTGTAAAAGTGGCTGCTAGTGCCGACCCTGCGGCTGAAAACATAGTAATAGCGCCATTATTTTTACTAAGCGTTACGCCTGTAGTTCTAGAAGTGCCTTGAGTTACAGTGCCTCCAGAACCTGTGCCATAACCTAATCCACCAGTAGCCCCAGAAGCAAGCACGGAACCAGCAAAATAATTGGTTGCTGCGGAATCTAACTGATACACGCCATACCGATTGGTGTTTGTGCCAGTAACAGTATGCGCTAAATATAAACCGTAAAAATTAGTTATTGTTGCCGAAACACCCGTTGAAGTTGAAGAAAATATACCGTAATGATTGGTAACTGTAAATGCAGTGCCAGTGGTATTACCAATAGAACTGCTATTGCGTATCCCATAAACTGTAGTTACAGAGGCAATGGGGGATGTGGCACTTTGGGTAAATATAGACTGAAGCGCATAAATGTTTTGTATTGTATTTCCGCCCCCTCCCTGTATACGCATATCCGACACTGTTCCATATATTGTACTTGTATATGTACTAGCCGGTGCAGAAGATTGATAATTTATAACATTATTTATGCCGTATACAGTTGAACTAGCTGACGATAAATCATTACTATTTGTCCTAGTAATATTTACACCTAGGCCGGTAATATTAAGTACTGTTGTCTCGCCTGAACTTAAAATAGCTGGAGTTATTTGCGCACCAAGTACAGATGTTACAGCAGACCCACCAGAATCTGTAACATTTACTTGAGGGTTTATATAGTTTCCATAAATAGTAGCGGTTGCTGAACCTGTGCCGGTTAGAATGGGCGCTGTAGAGTCGCCAGCGGGGACGTTACCAGTAAGTCCACTAGATGAGATAGTAGGAAAATTTGTAGTAGCTACTGTTTGGGTATTTGTGCTTACTTTTACGTAGTCGGTGCCGTTCCAAGCAACGAGAACCCGCTCGCCATCAGTCAAAGTAACCCCAGTAGTAGGAGTTGTACCGCGCACAGTAAGTGCAAACCCACCTGTCCCCGCATTGTTAATCATGTACCACTTGCTAGTGATCGGTAAATTCAAGTTACGGGCCGCAGTCTTAGCCCCGCTGATGTTTAGGATGGCGTACTGCGCCGTAGTCGAGCCAATGTTGGTTGCCGAGCTTGTACCCTGTGTATTGGTAAGCGTGACATCCGCCGTAGTGATAGTGATCGCCAAGCCGCCAGCAACGGCAATGTCTAAATAAGACGTAACTGCATTGTTTACGTCATCCCCCCAGCTTGAACTTTCTGTACCTGTTACCGGCTGTCCGAGGGCTAGGTTGGTTGTGTAGTTGACAGTCATAAGATTTTCTCTTTACGAAGTAGTGTTGTTAAAGCGAGTGTACTCAATCCACCGTTGAGCATCCTCTACCCAAATATAAACTTTATCATCAACAGGCATAGGCACAGGCGGAACCCATACTCCAACTTCTTTATCCAACGTCCAACTTGAGAATGCTGCGGGGGGATAGAAAGCATCCATTTCCGGGTCATACGTATACCCAATTCCAGCGTAATTTTTACGAAACGGAGTTCCGCCTAGAAGGTGCTGGTTGCCCCGTGTGTTGTAGCTTGTCTTTTTCCATACCGTGCCTGTAGTCTCTGCGTAGATGGCCTCCCCATCCAGAGGCTCGTCCACGCCCACAATTACCTGTAAGACTGTGTTATTTTCATCAAGTTCTGCGTAATGTGCCATAGTTGCTACCAAGAAATTGTGCCTGTACCAGCAGTAAACCTATACACTTTATATCCTGAACGGTATGTTGTGTTTGGTGTGGTATTCCCCGCGCTACCATTGCAAGTCAAACCTGCGGATACGGAAACAAGATTAGCATACGAATCAGGGTAAGCAATGATTAATATGCCAGAACCACCAGTGCCGCCTACGGCAAGTGATCCACCACCGCCACCACCACCGCCTTGATTAGCGCCGCCTGCAACTGTATTGGTTCCGGTTACTCCACCACCACCGCCACCTAAACCACCAAGGGTTGTACTTGTGCTGCGAGTCCAACCACCACCGCCACCAGCATAGTAAACGCCAGTGCTTGTTATCGCTACACCCGTTGTAGTGCTAGTAGCGGCTTTATTCATGGTATAAGTGCCGGTTCCGCCCGTACCTGTTCCTAGCGCCGTAACTACTGTGCCTGCGGGGATATTAGACCCTGTTATCTGAGTACCAATACCTATTACCCCCGCAGAGACTGCGGTGATTGTTAAAGTGACCGTGGATGCTGTACTGGCAGTTCCAGCAAACGCCGTGGTGATCGTGCTTAACAATCCAATACCGCCGACACCAGTAGAACTAGCGCCGCCAGAACCAGCAGCGCCATACCCGCCTCCACCGCCAGCAAAGTCAGTAGAAGTAGAGCCATTGCCGCCTGCATTGCCTTGAGTGGCTACCGCAGTTCCACCAACGCCTGTAATATATCCTGCGCCCCCGCCAGAACCCCCATTGCCGCCGTACTTAGTTGATGTGCTGTCTACAGAGCCGCCACCGCCGCCTTTTGCAGGGCTTGAACTTGATGCCGTAAATATTGAGTCGTTTCCAGTTGCGGGCACTCCACCGCTGCCTGGCCCAGTTCCGCCAGCCCCAATTGTTACCGTGTAATTTACAGTGGGGGTAACATTTAAGTTTGAGGACAAAACTACGCCGCCAGCACCGCCACCACCACAATAGTTCCATCCGCCGGGGCCTGCGCCAGCAATTAATAAAAATTCAATTGGAAAAGCATTAGCAAGAGGCCATGCCCCTGCTGCAATTGCCTGCATTACTTCATTTGAACGCCATATTCCTGAAGCAGCTATTGTGGAATTAACTGCTGCCGTGGCAGACATTATTGAACCTTTGTACCGAGTAGACATTAGCTAATAGCCTCATAAGAAACTACAAACGTAAGAGCACTTGCTGTGCCTGACGTAATCGAAATAGAAGTTCCTTCCTGCAAATAAAGAGAAGTGCTTTTATCTAATGCAATAAAAGTAGAATTTGCTGGAACTGAACCCGCAGAAATGATTGGATAAGCTGTACCCCCAGATGGTGCAGAACCTTGGGCAACAGCACCATTTGTGTAAACAGAAACAGTTGCTGAAGCAGCAGTTCCAGTAGTATTTGCAACCGTTATAGAATTAATTTTGTTAACCACACCAGATGATGCGGCATTGGCTAATAACACTACCGCAGTTGTGCCAGTAGGCACAAAATAAGTGGTATTACCTGTAATGGAGCTTATATTAGTAAGGTTTGGGTTTGCCATAAATGTTCCTTAGTATCCAAAAACCATTGCCATAATTATGGCCTTACCTTCTGGGACAGCTACACTGGCAGGGTAGGTTACAAACACATTCTTTGTGCCTGCGGAGAAAGTTACCAAAGACCCAGAGTTGCTAGATGAAAGCACGGTAGTTCTGGATAGCGTTGTGCCAGAAGTTGTGTATGTGCCAATACCAACCTCCCACTCTGTTCCGGTCTGCCCTGCGATGGTGTAGTAAGTTGAGTTTCCGTTACCAACGGCTGCAAAGGTCTGATAACCTGAAACGGCTCCGGCAAGCGTGACCGTACCTGTACCAGTCGTCGTGGTTGTTTCTTGAACCCGGTCAGCAAGAACTAGCGCCATTTACGCCCCTATGTTGAGTTGTCAACCAAGACCCAGCCCGGAGTTTGGCTATCCGCAATTGTAGACCAGCCGGGAGTCTGCGTGTTGCTTATTGCGGCCCAGCTTGAGGACTGCGCATTACTGATTGCCGTCCATGCCGCCGTTTGCGCATCGTTGATATTTTGCCAGTTTGCGTTCTGGCTGTCATCTATTATGACCCAACTTACCGGAATTATGGTTCCAACCTGTCCTGCTGCGCTGACCCCCGTTAAGGCTAAAGATATCCCAACACCTACAGAACCTACCGACCCTTGTGCCCCAACACCGATTAATGTAACAGGTGTTATTGGTAACAAAGTTCCCACATTACCCAATGCCTGAACACCTGTAAGTGCTTTAGAAACAGCTTGATCTGTGGTAACTGTTCCTACACCGCCTGCCGCTTCAACTCCAGTAAGTGCTATGGAAACAGCTTGAGATGCAATAACTGAACCAACGCTACCGCCCCATACGCTTAATCCCCAAGGATTAGCACCCCAAGTAGCCTGAGTTCCTAGCGCTTCTACGCCGGTTAAGGCAATTAAAATGACCGGGGAAGCTGTAATAGTGCCTGCACTGCCCGAAGATTGAACACCTGTTAACGCTAGAGATATATTGACACTCTCCGTATCAACTAATCCCGCTGCCTGAACGCCACTAAGCGCCACAGAAACTGCTTGGGAAGTAGCTATTGTTCCGACATTACCCAATGCTTGTATGCCGGTAAGTGCTTTGGAGACTGCTTGGGAGGCAGTCACAGTTCCAACATTACCAGTAGCTTCAACCCCTGAAAGCGCCCTAGCTAAGTCTTGCGATGTAACTACAGTGCCAATATTCCCGTCAGCCTGTACACCTGTCAAGGCAATAGATATGTTGATACTCTCCGTACCAACTAATCCCGCCGCTTGTACCCCCGTAAGCGCAACAGAAACAGCTTGATCTGCGGTAACTGTTCCTACATTACCCAACGCTTGTGCGCCAGTGAGTGCTCTGGAGACTGCTTGGGAGGCAGTAACTGAGCCGACACCGCCACCCCATACGCTTAATCCCCAAGGATTAGCACCCCAAGTAGCCTGAGTTCCTAGCGCCTCTACGCCGGTTAAGGCAATTGAAACAAATGGGGAAGCAGTGACGGAACCAACATTACCCGATGCCTGTACACCTGTAAGTGTTTTGGAGACTGCTTGAGAAGCAGTTACCGACCCAGCGCTACCCGTAGCTTGTACTCCCGTGAGTGCAACAGAAACTGCTTGGGAAGTAGTTACTGTTCCGACAGCCCCAGAGGCTTGAACCCCCGTAAGTGTTTTGGAGACTGCTTGAGAAGCAGTTACCGTTCCAACAGCACCAGAAGCCTGAACGCCAGTGAGCGCTTTAGAAACTGCTTGTGAGGCAGTGACTGAACCAACGTTACCCGTGGCTTGAACACCTGTTAAAGCTAAAGATATATTGACACTCTCCGTGCCAACTAGTCCCGCCGCTTGTACTCCCGTGAGCGCTTTAGAAACTGCTTGTGATACTGTGACGGTTCCAACAGCACCAGACGCTTGTACTCCCGTGAGTACTTTAGAAACAGCTTGTGAGGCGGTAACTATTCCGACAGCACCGGATGCTTGGACGCCAGTGAGTGCAACAGAAACTGCTTGGGAAGTAACAACCGTTCCAACAACACCGGATGCCTGAACACCTGTAAGTGCTTTAGAAACTGCTTGAGATGCTGTGACGGAACCTACTAAGCCTACTGCCTGAACTCCCGTAAGCGCTTTAGAAACTGCTTGAGATGCTGTGACTGTTTCAACTGCACCAGATGCTTGTACTCCAGTGAGCGCTTTAGAAAAAGCTTGGGAAGTAACAATCGTCCCGACAGCACCAGATGCTTGGACTCCCGTAAGCGCTTTAGAAAAAGCTTGAGATGCGACGACTGTACCAACAGCGCCGGATGCTTGTACTCCAGTGAGCGCTTTAGAAAAAGCTTGGGAGGTAGTTACAGTTCCGACAGCACCAGACGCTTGTACGCCAGTGAGCGCAATCGTAGTCCCAACAACCCCGCCCCAAGGATTAGACCCCCAAGTATCATACCCCCATGTACCCGGAGTTGGGACTATAGCGGTATCGCCAGTAGCGCCAAATGGCGCTCCGGCAAAAGGGGTTATACCAAACATGGCCTACACGGCATATAGCCGCGCCCCACTATTAGGTTGTTGCCAAGCGAAGCAGGGCAGTCGTAGTGGTATTAGAAGGCATTGTTAATGTCAACGTACCAGCAGTAATAGTCTGCGCAGTAAATGTGTGGACACTGATAGCCTTATTGCTCTGTGTAGAGTTGTAAATCAACACGCAATCAAAAGAAGTAGCTAGTGTCACGGTTGTGTACACAATACTCGCTGAGGGAGTCCAATACCCTACGCCCGCCGTGGAAGACGAGTTGGTAGAAGTTGGAGCCGTTGCATTAGTTACCGTCACACCACCAGCGGTGTAGTTGGTTCCTGTTACCTCACCCGTAGTTGTATACACAGTAGTAGCAGCATTGATCGTAGCCGAAGCAAGGTACAACGCCGCTTTTACCGTATCCGTGGTAGGTGCAGTCAAACTAGTGCGCGAGACAATAGTAGAAGCTCCAAGCTGGTGTTGGCCTAGCATTAGTTCGCCAAGGAACGAAGTGACCATTGTTTGGGTATTTGCCATGATATTTCCTTAAAAAGTAGCAACTTCAGCACCGGCAAATCCCGGCATTTTTTTCAACGTCACATGCGCTGATCGGTGAACCAACTCGCCATCAAGCCAATACTCGACCCATGATGTCAGTTCATTTTCATTATCGACTGTGCCTTCCCGCTTCTCAAGCTGGGAATCGTCCATGTCGCCTTTGGTGGTGGTAACAATCAATTTGAACTCCTAATAAGTGCAGTGGTTGAGGTGTTAGCGGGCATCGTGATTGTAAACGTGGTGGTCGATGTTTTGTCAGACCCAAAGTCCAGAACCGCCACAGACTTATTACCCTTGGATGCGTTGTAAATCAAAGCACACCGGGCAGTCAAAACTGCTGTCCAAGACACGTTGCTCCAGTTTACGTAGGCTACAGAACCAGATGAACTAATAGCCACCCCTGTCATGACCTGACCGCCAGCCGTGTAGCCTGTACCCGAGACTTCATTGGTAGCACTGTAAACCGTAGTAGCCTCATTCAAATCCGCATTACCCGTATACAGCGCAATCTTGATCGTGTCTGTGGACAAGTCGTGGACAGCCGTGTACAACTCCTTCTTGAAGCTGGTAGTTTGGGTCTGGACTATGCTCATGTGACCACCTGCCTAAATTGACCGCTACGGTACGCATCCTGTCTTTCCATACCGTCTCCGAGTCGTTTAGCCAACGCAAGTGCTTCTTTGTACTTGCCGTCATACAACGCGATTAAATCCTGCTCACCTTTCATGAAGGTGTACGCTTCTACCAAAGCGCCATACAACAATACGGTATCAAAGTTATCACCCAGCCAAGTAGTCAAGGCAGTGGTGATTGACTCTGGATAGTAGTAATAGTGGAGTTCTACTGAGTACGCGGTGTCTGGCGTAGGGCCGAGGATAAAACTCAACTCGTTGGTGATGGTGGCCCCGGAAACAGTGGGGCCAAATAGCGCGTAGTATTTTGGTGTCCCCGTATCAGTAGGGCTAGGATACGCCTCACGCATGAAGTTCACATCTTTGTTAAGAAGATACGTATAGCTCCCACCGCCATAAGGGTAAATAGCCAAAGAGTAAGGCGCTAAAAAATCATCAGGGCAAGACAGGTACTTGTTGTTACCCGTGACTGTCCCTGTCTGGTTTTTACGCAATGATGGGAATTGCACCGAGTTATAGATGCGCTGCTCAGCCTGTGTAATGAACCGATTAATTTGGTCTGTTTGTGTAGACGTTGTAACTAATGCTGCCGTACCAGTTCCAGTGCCTGCTCCTGTAGCGGTAAAAGTTATCCCTACGGTATTGGCAGAAGCGCCAATTGATGTAAAACTAGTTGTACCAACCGTATTAATTATGTAACTAGAACCAACAGTGAAACTTCCAGCCGTATACAAACTACCTACAACGGTAATTGTCGGAAAGTTATTTTCCGTGTAAGTCTGTATCGCCGACGAAAGCTCAGAGTAGTTCATGCCATCGGGCCTCGTGCCATCACGCCCTTGGTAGCACAGCCATTGCCACGGGTTTTGATTCCATCAGTCTTGACAGCCTCATCCCCAGCAGATTTACTAAACTGACCGAGACTGACGTCCATAGTGTCTAGTTTGCTACGGTTAGGGTCTTTACCGGGATTGGCTTCTACCGTCACAGACTTGCCAGACATAGTGTGCGGCTTGGCGTATGCCGAAGCAGGTTTGTTGTTGATCGCCATGATTTACCCCGTTTTCTGGTTAGCTGCGCGAGACATATTGCGGCCCATGCTCATGCGGTCTTCACTGGTAGGGCCACCTTTTTTGAGCTTCAAGGTTGTACCCTTACCGCCCTTGTGTTCTTGAGCATCGTGCTGCTTGAACGCTTTTTTAATCATGGCCTTGTCTTGCGCCATATCACTTTTCATGTTTTCTTTAGCCATCATGGACTCCTATGAAACCGTTACTGTTACTGTACCAACACTTGTGGTTCCAACCAAATAATTGGGTGTTAGAACCGCATCAAAACTACTAGCCCCGCCAACTGGGTTCCAGCCCCACTGAATATCACGACTACCTTGCCCCGGATACCCTAGGGTATCTAAACCAGAAGCCACATAACTACGATCTGGTCTAGGGTTGCGCAGGGCTTGCGGGTCGTCAACGGGGTACATACCCAGTTGCAACTGAGGGTGATCTGGATCCCAGCAGGGTGGACACACTAAGAGATTGTAGTTCTTTGTCTTGATAATTTCCGTGCGTAATACTTTTAACTTGAACCGCTGACCACAACGGTCACATTCAGAAATTGCATTCTTACCAGAAGCAAACCTGTTGCCCATTACTACCGCCCAATATATGTTTGACGCGGGACAAACCGCACAGACGCTTTTTCTCGATCTTCGTCCGCTGCCAACTGCCAAGCTTCATCGTACTGCGCTTTAAGCATAGGTATGCGCTCTGCACCAGTAGGAATTTTTCCCGCTATATAGTAAGCAAGCCCTGCTGCCATACAAGGAATAAACCGGAAAGGTACATCCATGATATTGACACCACCGCCAGCATCTTGGGTACGGCGCATGCGCCAGTAGGCTAATGTGTACGTCTGCGCATTATCGGGCGTAGGCCAGACTGTCACGGCTGGAAGCTGTTGCCAGTAAACAGTAGCCCCAGAAGTATGTGAAGCAGCGGTAGTGTTGTTCTGCCCACGGAAACAGCTATATAGGGTATTTCCTACTATGTACCCGTAGTTGATTGTTTCTGAGTCAATTTTTATGAACCCAGAAGCAGGCAGGCCCACAGTAGAACTAAGGGTGATCTGCGTATCCGTACTAGTGATAGTGCTACTTAGGGTTAACCCTACCACTGAAGTCTGTCCGTTGTAACGCTGAATCCACAACTGGATTGGTCGAGCTTGAGTTAGCTTGTTGGGGATCGTAGCGTAGGTAGAAACACTAATACGTGTGATAGTTAGGTCCGCTTGATTAGTCGTACTGTTTGCGTTAGTACGTATTAGGTGCTCAAGCAAGTCAATCGTATCGTCAGGTAGGGCATACGTGTTTTGCCCTTGTACTAGCTCAATAGTCCCCTGCTCAATAGTCCACAGGTTAATCCCCCGGTTTGCCCAGTCGGCAAACATGATGTTAAGGCTACGACGGGCCGTACGTAAGTCATAGCCCGTGCGCAACTCGGAACCAGCGCGTTCAAATGCTTCCTCAACTAACTCAGTTAGGTCAAGGTTGAAGGCCGTAGAACCGGAAGTATTTGCCATTATCTAAAACCTGCTGTTTTTGCAGAGTCAATAAATGCTTGGGCAGTCGGGGCACCTTTTTGACCGGGCTTACGCATTTTCTCACCTCTTGCTCGCTTAGCGTTGATGTTAGCGTATAAACCAACTTTTCCGCCCTTAGCATACTGCGTAAAGTCAGTGTCATCCCTGCGTGCTTTTTTCTTAGCACCGGGCATTTTGGAAGGATTGATATTACCCATGCCGCGTGAAGCTCTCACCGCATCATTCCTTTAGTTTTCCCACGTTGGGCACAGCCATCAGCGCGTGAGGAAGCAGTGCCGCCATTAGCTTTTTTTACCGGCTCGTCTACAGGAACAGAGTCAGGATAAATTGGCGGCTTAGGTGCGGGCTTAGGCTTAGCCTTCTTAGCCACTGGCTCGTCTACTGGGGTAGCGTCAGGGTATTTAACGTCAGCCATAATTAATCCTTAGCAGGACATACCGCCCTTGTTCATCTTCACAAACGTACCTTTAGTTTTGCCTTTGGAAGCAACGCCATCAGCGCGAGAAGAAGCTGAACCGCCAGAAGCCATTTTCTTAGCTTTACCGCCTTTTTTCATGCCACCCATACCACCACCGCCGCCCATAGGGGGAGCCATAGGAGCAGCCGCTGGGGCCATAGCAGAGCGTTTTTTAGCCATCATCATAGCCATCATTTTGGGATCCATTTTTGTAGCCATCTCACCACCTCTTTTAAAAGTTTTGCCTTTATCGGCCTTACTGAAATCTTGCCCCACGGACTGTGGAACGCCTACCTTCTTGGCAAACGCTGGGTTATTAGCCACCGCTTCCATGAAATTGTGTTGTTTTTTGCTAGCTGAGGGCACTTCGTTGTTCCCTCATAAACGCATCCAGCTTTTCGTCTAGCCGGTCAAGCCTAGCAAGTACCCGGTTAATGTCAGCATGCATATCGTGCTTGGTTACAAATTTATCAGCATTTTCTTCACGAGTTTTACTCAAAAGAATACCTAAACGTTTAACCTCGTCATGCGAAACCTTTACCCATAGCAACAGCGCTGCTGATAGGAAAGATAAAAGGACGTTCCAGATTGGCAGTTCCATATCAGCAGTTCCATGCCCGTAGACTCTTATTGATACGGGAATTCGGGTCTTTCGCCGTTTTCTCGCTGGTAAGTTTCTTCTTCATCCCAGTCATCCTTGCGCAAAAGGAGTCGCGCCTGCTGCCGCCTTCCGGTTGGGGAGGTTTCAAATTCATACCTTGCTTTTTGGCGGAGGCTCGACCCTTGGCGTTCAAGCCACCCTTCTCGGATTTGCCTTCTTTTCTCTGCCATGCTGGTGACTTAGCCATTTGCTACTTTCAGATGCAAACGCGCATGTTCCTTAAGGAGCGGCTGTAAAGCATCTTGTTCAAAGTTACGGGTAAATTCTTGACTACCAATATGAGGTAGGCTGATAGCTGGGTCTAAGTAAATCTTAAATCCTTCTTCCCTAGCTCTACGGCAGAACGCATAGTCCTCGCCAATGTACTGACCATCAATCAACAGGAAGTCAAAGATAGCGTACTCAGTCTCGCCATCGCCATCCCCTTGGTATTCCCACTCAGGATGTTTTTCCATCATGTGTTCAATCACATGGCGGCGAATAAGCATAAAGCCTGTAGCTACGCTCTCAACGCGCATCAGGCCGTTCTCGTCAAACTCCAACTGCTTGTGTTTATCCAAATAGAAGTCAAGGAAGAATTTAGCATCCGTGGCACGGCGAGGGTATGTTCCAGCGACTACATCCCGGTCAGAGGAGAGTGCCAACAAACGAGTAACAGCTTCTACGTTAATAACCACATCTGCGTCTACAAACAGTAGGTCGGTGCAGTCAGACTCTATAAAGTTACGTACTAGTTTGTTACGCGCTTTAGAAATAATAGAGCAGCCAGACAGGTGCGCCAGATGAATCTGTACACCCATCTTATCCAACTTGGGAACGAGTTGTGCTATGGCAAACGCAGTCTTGATGTTGACCTTGCCGTCATAACACGGGATAGCAAGCATGAGCTTGCGTCCCACCAAGTTGAAACTCTTATCAGCCATAGAAAATGTTCACTGCCAATAGATTAGACATCTGCGCGTAGATACCGTTTACAGCTATCACACCATCATCAGGGATAAATGGAGAATTGTTAAAGCTATCACTTGCGCTTACATCGTAGCTCATCAGCCAACGATCCGAATACACCATTGCTGCACCCGCCGTAATAGACCCGGTGTTGATATCAGTAATCGTAAATGTGCTGGAGGTTAATACCGTAACTGGGTAATTACCATTGGTAGCTGTACCGCCTGTACCCGCTGCAAAGTCGATACCAATCACTTGCCCAGTTACTAAGCCATGTGATGTTTGTGTAACAGTAACCGTAGTCCCAGAACGACCATAAGTTCCAGTTGTTACCGGAGCCGTGGTGGTATCAAATAGAGCTACATAGCCCGCAGTAGCAGTCCCAACAAAAGAAATGCCTTTTACACGGTTACGCCCAAGTACCAGAAAGCCACTTGCATTTAGATGCGCCTGTTTTACAGGTGTCTGATTCATAACTAATCTCCTATAAGACAGGGGCCGAAGCCCCTGAGATTAATTAAGCAGATGCGGGAGATTGCGTACCGTTAGAGTCAGCAACGGTATAGACAATTGTGTATTGCACAGTTCCAGCGGTTACATCTGCAACGGTAGGAG
>Ga0114970_10000215_pt1 | contig 40555 bp, 47 predicted proteins | sample M_140205_XF_Meta_FD_87030 | JGI IMG/M metagenome (GOLD analysis project Ga0114970, IMG submission 87030) | Freshwater microbial communities from Lake Montjoie, Canada to study carbon cycling - M_140205_XF_MetaG | ecosystem: Environmental > Aquatic > Freshwater > Lake | place: Lake Montjoie... | reverse complement strand
GGCGAGACCGGAGCGGTCATCGTCTCGGTCGAAGAGGTGGTGACCCGCGCCATGCAGATGGCGACCGATCGGACGGTCGTCGCTGTCGATGGTTCCATCATCCAGATCGACGCCGACACGCTCTGCATCCACGGCGACACGCCAGGCGCCGCGTCGATGGCTGCCTGGATTCGCGCCGGACTCAACTCCGTGGACGTCGAGGTTCGGGCGCCTCGATCCTGAGATCTCGCGCAACTGCGACCGCCGTGCCTCCTTCACGAAGGCGACGAAGGCTCACGACGTCTCGCCCGGAAGGTCCAGACCGTTCTTCGTGTTCTTCGTGTCTTCGTGACGTTGAAGACAGCCGGGTGTGCGATGCGTTGCCGGTAGCGCCAGTACGAATTCAGCCTCCAGAGACATCCCCGGTCGGAACCGCCCGTCTCCCGAATGGAGGTCGCCACGCTGCGGCTCGTGGCGAAGCCTGGCGTTCTCCACCCGAACCTGACGTCGTGCTCGGTGTCGTAGGCGGGCCGTGACCACCGCGCTCCGCGTCAGCTTCATGTAGACGCGCAGCGCCGCGGGCGTGTTGGTCAGCACCCGCGCCTCGCCATTCGTGAATCGTTCCGTCCGGTACCGAGTACGTGCGCCCGTCCGGCTCGATCAGGCCGGGTGGTCCTTCAGGGCCCGCCGCAGAATCTTGCCGACCAGGGTCTTGGGCAGATCACGCCGGAACTCGACCTTGCCAGGCACCTTGTAAGGGGCGAGCCGCTCACGGCAGAACGCGCGCAACTCGGCCTCGGTCGCCTGCTGTCCCTGGCGAAGCACCACCCACGCACGGACGGCTTCGCCCTTCGTTTCGTCGGGAACACCGCAGACACCCACTTCCTCAACCGCCGGATGGGCAGCCAGGGCCTCTTCCACCTCGCGCGGCCACACCTGGTAGCCGCTCGTCTTGATCAGGTCCTTCTTGCGGTCGACGATAAAGAGGTAGCCGTCCTCGTCGAGGTAGCCAAGGTCGCCCGTGTGCAGCCAGCGGCGCGGGCCGTCGTCGTCGAAGTGGTCGCGCAGCACGCCGGAGGTTTCCTCAGGGTGATTCCAGAAGCCGACCATCAACTGCGCAGCACCGAAGCAGATCTCGCCGACCTCACCGGTCGGCATCTCTTCGCGTCCCTCTTCACCGTCGTAGATGCGCACGTAGACGTCGGGCAGCGGCATGCCGACCGAGCCGAGCTTGTTCGGCCCTTCGACCGGGTTCACGCAGAGCGCCATCATCGCCTCGGTCAGCGAGTAGCCCTCGACGATGCGGCCGCCGGTGATCGCCTCGAAGCGCGCCTTGGTCTCCGCGAGCAGCGGCGCGGCTCCAGAGAAGCAGATCTTGATCGAGCTGAAGTCGACCTTGCCCGCCTGAACATCCGGGTGATTGAGGATGCCGACGAACAGCGTCGGCACACCGGTGAGAAACACCGGCTTCTCGCGCTTGATGGTGTTGAGCAGATCCTTGAGGTCGCGCGGATTCGGCACGAGTGCGATCGGGTTCCCGGTCACGAAGGCGAGCGCCTGCACGCCGACGTTGGCGTAGACGTGGAACATCGGCAGCGGCAGCATGAGGACGCTGTTGCCCTTCGACACGACCGAGGCGGTCCACGCCTCCACCTGCAACCCGGTCAGCACGTAGGCCGCGTGCCGGCCCAGCACCCCCTTGGGCGTGCCGGTCGTCCCGCCGCTCATCAGCAGCACCGCCGCATCGTCCGGCGAGAGCGCGGTGCGCTCGAACGGCGTGCGCCGGTGCGTCCGCATCAGTTCGCTGAACACGAAGTCCGACGGCGCGATGGCGACGCGGTCGCCGTCTCTGGCTTCACGTACGAGGGTGAAGAGGAATTTGAGCAGCCCCGGGAAGTATTCCTTGATGTTGGTGGCGATGACCCGCTTCACCGGGGTGCGTGGACGCACCTTGCAGACGCGCTCGTAGAACCGGGTGAGAGTGACGACGGTTTCGATGCCGTTGTCGCGCAGCGGACCTTCGAGTTCGTGCTCGGTGTAGATCGGATTGAGCGGCGCGACGATGGCGCCGATCTTCCACGCGGCGAGTTCGGCCACGAAGAACTGCGGGCAGTTGGGCAGCAGCAGTCCGACGCGGTCGCCCTTGACGAGGCCCAGCGCGGTGAGGGCCGCCGCGAAGATGTCGCTCTCCCGTTCGAGGCGTGCCCACGAGACGCGCGCGCCCTTGAAGAGAAGCGCCGGCGCATCCGGACGCGTGCGCGCCTGATCGGAGACGAAGTCGAGCATCGTCCGGTTGGGATACGGCGCGAGCGTGGTGGGGACACCGCGGTCGTAGTTGCCGAGCCACGGTGCGCGGGAGGTCGTCATGTACGGCCGGGATTATAGCGAAGTCTCGTCCACCTGAGCCGTTCGTGGCGTCGGCAGCGGCCTACGGGTGCCTGACGGGGCCGGCCAGCAGCATCGACAGCAGCGCCTTCTGTACGTGCAGCCGGTTCTCGGCCTGGTCGAACACGACCGACGCGGCCGACTCGAAGATGTCTTCCGTGACTTCTTCGCCACGGTGGGCCGGCAGGCAGTGCATGAACAGGGCTCCTGGCTTCGCCCGGGCCATCAGCGCCTCGTTCACCTGGTAGGGCGCGAACACCGAGCGCCGGATGACCGCTTCGGCCTCCTGACCCATCGAGGTCCAGGTGTCGGTGTAGACCGCATCCGCACCGGCGACGCCGTCCTGCGCGTCGGTAAAGAGCCGCAGCAGCGCCCCATGCCGCGAGATGGACGCCGCCTGCTGCACCGCCCACTCGGGCAGCTGGTAGCCCTCCGGGCTGACCACGTGGATGTTGATGCCGAGCATCAGCGAGGCGTGCACGAGCGACACCGCGACGTTGTTGCCGTCGCCGACGTAGGTGACCGTGCGTCCCTGTACGGCGCCCCACTGCTCGCGCAGCGTCAGCATGTCCGCCAGGGCCTGGCACGGGTGCTGGTCGTCGCTGAGGGCGTTGATCACCCGCAGGCGCGGCGCGGCCGCGGCGAACTCCTCGAGCACCTTCTGCGAGAACGTCCGGATGACGATGCCATCGACCCAGCGTTCGAGGTTGCGTGCCACATCCGTGACCGGCTCGCGCTTACCCAGTGCCGCGTCCGGCTGGAGCGACACCACGTTGCCCCCGAGCTCGACGATCGCGATTTCGAACGTGGAGCGCGTGCGCAGCGATGCCTTTTCGAACAGCATCGCCACGTGACGGCCCTCGAGCGCAGCGGCCGTCGGCGCCTGCCGGCCGAGCGAACGGTCGGCCTTCACATGCCCGGCAATCTCGAGGCACCGCTCGAGATCGGGAGCCTGGAAGTCGAGGACCGAGAGGAAATCCTTGCGGGCTGGCGCGGCGGTGCTCATAAGCCTAGGTTCGGTACTCGGCGTTGATCTTCACGTACTCGGCGCTCAGGTCGCAGGTCCACACGGTCGAGGAGGCGGTGCCGGCGCCGAGGTGCACGGTCAGCGTGAGCTCGTCGTTCTTCAGGTAGTTCGCGGCTTCGGGGGCGCGCTCGTCGTACGGTCGGCCGTCCTTGAACAGCACGACGGGACCGATGGTGACCGCCGCCTGCTCCAGTTCGAACGCCACGCCGGCGCGTCCGGCCACGGCAATCAGCCGGCCCCAGTTCGGGTCGCCGCCGTGGATGGCGGTCTTGACGAGCGGCGAGTTGGCGATCGCCTTCGCGCAGGTCCTGGCCTCCTTGGCGGAGGCGGCGCCGGTGACGTTCACCGTGACCAGCTTTGTGGCGCCCTCGCCGCCGCGCACGATCCCGAGCGCCAGCGGCAGGCACACGGCACGCACCGCGTCGGCAAACGCGTCGTAGGTCGAGGCATCGATGGTGACGCCGCTCGCGCCGTTGGCCAGCAGCATCACGCAGTCGTTGGTCGAACATTCGCCGTCGACCGTGATCGCGTTGAAGGTGTCGTCGGTGACCTCGCGCAGCGCCCGTGCCAGCAGCGGCTGCGGCACGGCGGCGTCGGTCGTGATGAAGCCGAGCATGGTGGCCATCATCGGCTCGATCATGCCCGAGCCCTTGGCCATGCCGCCGACCGTGATGTTCACGCCGTTGACGCTGACGCGTGCCGCCGCTTCCTTGGGGAAGGGGTCGGTGGTCATGATCGCCTTCGCGGCCGCAGGCCCCTGATCGCTGCCAAGGGCGGCGACCGCGCCGGCCAGACCCGCGCGGATCTTGTCCATCTTCAGGTTGACGCCAATGACGCCGGTGGACGCCACGAGCACCTGCTCGACGGGGCAGCCGACGAGCGACGCCGTCAGCGTCGCCATTTCCCTGGCGTCCTGCATGCCGACGGCGCCGGTGCAGGCATTCGCGCAACCGCTGTTCACAATGACCGCGCGCGCGGTGCCGCTGGTGGCGGCCAGGTGTGCCTTCGACACGGTGACCGGCGCGGCCTGGGCCTTGTTGGTGGTGAACACGGCTGCCGCGGTCGCCGGACGGTCGGAGACGATCAGCGCGAGGTCGAGCCCTCGCCCTGCCGCCTTGATGCCGACGTACTGACCGGACGCGGTGAATCCCTGGGGCGACGCAACGCCGCCCGCGAACGTTTCGAGCGTCTGAACCGTGTGTGTGCTCATGCGTGTCTGGTCATCAGCAGGTGCTCTTCGCGATCCTGGTCATCATGGAGTGAATCGAGCGGCAGCACCATCGCGTACTGGCCGCACATGCGGAACTGCGGGCACTTCACGCCGTCGGTGTCGACCTTCTCCGTCACCCACAGGTGCGGAGCGATGGAGAACCCGATCGGCATGAAATAGCCGGGGGCGTGCGTGAAGGCGGACAGCGTGTCGAATCCCTCGCGACGCACGCGGCAGGAGGTGCCCCGCCGCCTGCGCGGTCGCGACCAGCGCGTCCAACCGGCGGGCATCAGCCGGTGTGCCGGTGCGAAGCGTGATGCGTGGGCGTGTGCTGCTCATGGCGTAGCCTCTGTCCCGTTTACGCGGTGATGTCACCGAGCGCCTGGTCGAGCCGCGCCAACCCCTCGTCGAGATCGGCCTCGGTGATGACGAAGGGCGGCAGCAGGCGGATGACGTTCTCGGCCGTCCGGTTCACGATGACACCGCGCTTCAGCCCGGCCGGGACGATGGCCGCAGCGTCCCGATCGAGTTCGATGCCGCGCATCACGCCGGCGCCGCGCACGTCGGTGATGCACGCGTGCTTCGCCTTCAGCTCCTGCAGCTTCTGGTCGAAGTGCTGACCGATCCGCCCGACATGCGACAGCAGGCCGCCGCCGATGAGCTCGTCGATGAGACAGAGCGCCGCGCGGCACGCCAGCAGGTTGCCGCCGTAGGTCGTGCCGTGATCGCCGGCCATGATTTTGGTGGCCACTTCGCTGCTGACCAGCGCCGCGCCGACCGGCACGCCGGCGCCGAGCGCCTTGCCGAGCGCCATCAGGTGCGGTTTGAGGCCGATGACGGCGGAGTAGAACGGATAGCCGGTGCGGCCGCAGCCCGACTGCACTTCATCCGCGATGATGAGCGCGCCGGTGCGCTGCGACGCCTCGTTCACCGCCGCAGCAAACGCCGGCGTGAGCGGGCGCACACCGCCCTCGCCCTGGATCGGCTCGAGGATGATGGCGGCGGTCTTGTTGGTGACGGCATCGAGGACCGCCTGCGGCTTGCTGGCGCTGATCCACTTCACACCCGGCATCAGCGGCTCGAACGGCGTCCGGTAATGCTCGTCGGACGTGACCGACAGTGCGCCCATGGTGCGGCCGTGGAACGACTCTTCGAGCGCGATGATCTCTGGGCGCGCCTCGCCGAGCGTGTGCCAGTAGCGGCGCGCGAACTTCAGGCAGGCCTCGTTGGCCTCCGTGCCGCTGTTGCAGAAAAATGCGCGCTCGAGCCCGGACAGGTTCGTGAGGCGTGCGGCCAGTTGGCCCTGCAACGGGTGGTAGAAGAGGTTCGACGTGTGGAGCAGCGTCTGTGCCTGCTCGGTGATGGCGCGCGTCAACCCTTCGTGCCCGTAGCCGAGCGCGCTCACGCCGATGCCGGACAGCAGGTCGATGTACTCGCGTCCCTCGGAGTCGAACAGGCGCACGCCCTGGCCGCGCACGAGGGCGATCGGCTGGCGGCGATAGGTCTGGAGGACGTGCTGTGCTTCGAGATTCTGAATGTCGTCAGCCACCATCGTCATGATCTCTTCTCCATTCCCGGTTGCCACACCGGACGCTGGGAATGTCGTCCGGCCCAGGCCGGACACGGTCGGGGTGTTCGTCTGTGCGTTGGTATCAGGCGCGTCCCGCCGGCACCGGTGACGGTGACGACACGAGACGCGTGGCGGTTGCCGGCGCGCTGGCCACAGCCGCCATTTCGAGGGCCGCGCGGTCGCGGCCATCCACGATGAGGACATCGCCGACGCCGCTGGCGAGGGCGTCGGTGCACGCGCGCAGCTTCGCGATCATGCCGGCCGTGGCGGTGCCGCTGCCGATGAGGCGCGCGACGCCGTCCACGTCCACCGTCGGGATCGTGGCGCCGGCGTCGTCGAGCACGCCGGAGGTGGTACCGGAGATGACGAGGCGACGCGCCCTGAGGCGGGCCGCCAGGTGGCCCGCGAAGATGTCGGCGTTGACGTTGAACAGGCGACCGTCGGCGCCGAGGCCGATGCACGCGATGACCGGTACGAAGCCGGCCGTGGTCAGCGTGTCGATGACCGACACATCAGCGGCGTCCGTGGGAATGCCGACGCGACCGAGATCGACCACGCGGCCATCGACCGCCTGATGCGGCGGCGCCGCAGCGCTGCGCCCGCAGCCGGCATCGGCGCCGGTAAGCCCCACCGCGCGTACGCCGGCCGTCGTGAGGGCGGCGACGAAGCGCGTGTTCACCGTGCCGGCCAGCACACTCACCACGACGTCGAGCGTCGCGTCGTCGGTGATGCGCAGGCCGTCGACCTGCTGCTTCTCGATGCCTGCGACCTTCAGGCCGGCATCGATCTCCTTGCCACCGCCGTGCACGATGGCGAGCGGCAGTCCCTGCGCCGCGATCGTGGCGATGGCGCCGACGACCGTCTGGAGGCGCGAGGCGTCCTCGAGCAGTTCGCCGCCGAACTTGATGACGAGCGTCTGGCTCACAGCAGCCCTGCGGTTTCAGGGACGCCCAGCATGACGTTCATGTTCTGGACCGCCTGCCCGGAGGCGCCCTTCAGCAGGTTGTCGATCACCGAAATGATGACCACCCGGCCCGAGGCGTCGACGCGCCAGCCGATGTCGCAGAAGTTCGTGTGCGCGACGTGCTTGATCTCGGGCAGCGCGGAGCCGACCACGCGCACGAAGACCTCGTCTTTGTACGCGGCATCGTAGATGTCGCCGAGCGCCTCTTCGGTGGTGCCTGGCGCGACGCGTACGTAGATCGTTTCCAGAATGCCGCGATCGATCGGCAGCAGGTGCGGCGTGAAGGTGACCGGTCCGCCGAAGCCCTGCTCGATTTCCGCGCCGTGCCGGTGGTGCAGCACGCCGTAGGCGGAGAGGCTGGCATACACCTCGGAGAAGTGCGTGCGTTCGCTCGGCGTCTTGCCGGCGCCGGACACGCCGGACTTCGCATCGACGATGACGTCGGCGCCGGGCAGCAGGATGCCGGCCGTGACCAGCGGCTTCAGCGCGAGCAGCGCCGCCGTCGGATAGCAGCCCGGATTGGCGACGACCCGCGCCGTCCGCACGCCGTCGCGCGCATGCTCGGTGAGGCCGTAGACCAGCCCGTCGGGCAGCGTATCGGTGTCGGGATACCACTTCGCGCGCAGCGCGTCATCGCGCAGTCGCAGGGCACCAGACAGGTCGATGACCCGTACGCCGGCGTCGGCGAGCGTCGGTGTCAGCTCCGCCGCGGCCGCATCAGGCAGCGCCAGGAAGACGAGATCGGCGTCGCGCGCGAGCTGCTCGGCATCGAGCGGCACGATGGTGCCGTTCCAGATGTGCTTCAGCGCCGGCAGCTTGCGTGCGGCCGTCGCCCCGGACGAGGTCGCCGCGACGATCGACACGTGCGGATGACGCGACAGGATCCGGAGCAGCTCCTGCCCGGTGAAGCCGGTGGCACCCGCCACGGCCACTCGCACGCGGGCGGTATCTGCCGTCGCGGAGAGGGCTGTTCCGGTCTCGGAAAGTGTATGCATCGGAGGGAATACTTATACAAGTCGATGGCAGTTTGATCAATGAAAATCGATGCATAAATTGTCTGCATATATGCACGAAGGCGTGTATTCTGGAGTCGCGTTGTCACGCCGGACTGACCACCACACACCATGAAATCCCGCCGCCAGGGCGCCATCCTCGACATCGTCGATCGCGAGCCGTTGAAAAGCCAGGAGCAGCTGCGCCGTCGCCTGGCGCGCGAGGGCTTCGAGGCGACGCAGGCGACGCTCTCGCGCGACATCAAGGAACTCGGCCTCGTGAAGCGGGCCGGCGACGGCGCCTATCAGCGCCTCGGCGTCACCACCGCCAACCCCGAGATCACGATGAATGCGCTCGCCCACGCGGCGGCCGAGTTCGTGCGGCGGGTTGACCGGGTGCAACAGATGCTGGTCATCCGCACTGGCGCCGGTCAGGCCCAGGCGCTGGCACTGGCCATCGACAGTGCGCGGCTGCCCGAGACGGTGGGCACCATTGCCGGCGACGACACCATCCTGGTTATTGCGAAGGACGGCCGCCGTGCCGCCACGCTCGTGAAGCGCCTCGAAGGATTCGCAGGCATCTGATGCGTATCAGGCTGGCGTACTCCGGCAGCCGCGACGGCTCCGCGGCGATACAGTGGCGGTGTGAGCGTCACGCCGCCGAGATCGTGGCGGTGACGCTCGACCTCGGCCAGGGGCGCGAACTCGAAGCCGTGCGTGACCGTGCGCTCACCATCGGCGCGCAGCGCGCGCATGTGCTGGATGCCCGCGACGTCCAGGTGGTCGAGGACGCCCGCTGGTTCTCGCCGCGTCGCGAAGGACTCGATGCATACTTCTCATTCGTGCAGTCACGCGTGAACGGGCGCCTTCGCCTGCGCATGTTCAGGGGCGAGCACTCCACCATCTCGACAGAATTCTCCGAACCGCTGGCGCACCAGGCGCTGGCGCCGGTCGTTCCTTCTTCGGCACAACACTGATGTCAACTCTCTGGTCGGGTCGTTTTGATCAGGCGCCGGATGCGGCCGCCTTCGAATGGGGTTCGTCGTTCAGCTTCGATCGTCGGCTGTTCGAGGACGATGTGACGGGCAGCATCGCATGGGCGCGCGCCCTCGCCGGTGCGGGTGTGCTCACCGCCGACGAATCGGCGTCGATTCAGCGCGTGCTCGCAGCCATCCTCGAGCAGGGGCGGACGAACCCCGCGTTCGTCGACGGGGCCGACGAGGATGTCCACAGCTTCGTGGAGCGCCTGCTCGTCGCCGAACTCGGCGACACCGGTAAGCGCCTGCACACCGGACGGTCACGCAATGAGCAGGTGTCGCTCGACCTGCGGCTCTACCTGCGCCGCCGCATCCCGGTGCTGCAGCAGGCCGTCGCAGCGATCGTCAGCGCGCTCACGCGCCAGGCGCGCGGCGCGGCCGATGCGCTCATGCCGTCGTACACGCACTTCCGCCCGGCGCAGCCGGTGCTGGTGGCGCACTTCATCATGGCCCACGCCGCGCCGCTGCGCCGCGACTTCGTCCGACTCGAGCAGGCCCGGCAGGAAGCCGGCGCGCTGACGCTCGGCTCCGGCGCCGTCGCCGGGACCAGTTACAGCGTCGACGTCGAGTCCATTGCACGCGAGCTCGGCTTCGATCGCATTGTCGCCAACAGCATCGACGCGTCGTCGGACCGCGACTTCGCGGCGACGTTCCTCTATGCCGTCTCGCTGACGATGGTGCACCTCAGCCGCCTGTCGGAAGACCTGATCATCCTCTGCGGCGACGAGCACCGGTTCTTCGAGTTCTCGGATGCGCTGAGCACCGGCAGCAGCATGATGCCGCAGAAGAAGAATCCCGATCCGCTCGAGTTGGTGCGCGGCAAGACCGGACGCGCCATCGGCGACCTGATGGCGCTGCTCACGACCATGAAGGGCATTCCGAGCGGCTACAACAAGGATCTGCAGGAAGACAAGCATGTGGTCTTCGATGCGGAAGACACCCTGGCGGGATGCACCGCGGTCGTCAAGTCGGTGATCGACGGCTTGTCGCTCAACCGTGCGCGCGCCGCGGCGGCGGCATCCGGACTGCTCCTCGCCACTGACGTGGCGGATTACCTGGTGGGAAAGGGCGTGCCGTTCCGGACGTCGCACGAAATCGTCGGAGCCCTCGTGCGGAAGCTGATCGTCGAACAGCGCGAGTTCGGCGCGCTGAGCCTGGACGAGTGGCGCGCGGCGAGCGATCGGTTCGAAGCCGACGTGGTGGAACGCGTCACGCCAGCGGCGTCGGTCGCGGCCAAGCGGACGCCGCAGTCGACCGCGCCTGGTGCGGTGCAGCAGGCGATCGCCGAGTCTGAGGCGTGGTACGCCTCGGTGTCTGGCGGAGTGGGCCGCTGAGCACGGCCCGTCGGTCCACGCCCAGCGCTATTGCGGGCGCAAAAGCAGCTCTGCTAAGATTTCCGAGCCTTTCGCAGCTTCTTCCCCCACCTGCACAGAGGATCCGTCGGGAGTTCCGTTGATGCAACAGCGCCAGCCTCGGCTCGGTGACATTCTGGACGACTACTGTCCGCGCGAGCGGCGGCTGACCAATCACGTCGTTGTGGCGATGATCGGCGAGTCAGTGAAACAGACTCGGTGCACCACCTGCGAGTCGGACCATGAATACAAGCACGCCGCGCTTCCTCGCCAGAAGAAGAAGTCCGAACATTCGGCCCTCTACTCCCAGGTGCTGGCCAACGTGAGCCCCAAGCGCCCCGCGCCGCTGGCCGCGATGGCCGAGGACGACTCCGAGGCCGTCGACGAGACGCCGGCCCCGCAGGTCATCGCGCCGTCGGAGTCCGTGCCAGCCGTGGTGCAGGCCGCGGCTCCGGCCGATGCGTTCGATGCGCTCTTCGACGTGCCGGAGGACGCGGACGGCAATCGTGACGTGCCAGTGGACGAAGGCCCGTCCCATCGGCGCCTCATCCGCGCGCAGTTGCCGCGACATGAAGGCCAGGCCGCCGTCGCCAGGCAGGCGCCCGACTTCACCATCCGACAGCCGAATCCAGGGCGTCCCAAGCGTTTCGGCGCGAGACCGGCGCGAAGCGCGTCACCGTTTCAGGGCGGTCGTCCCGGCGGTGGGGGCGGCAACGGGAACGGCAATGGCAACGGCAACAACGCCCGCGGCGCAGGCGGCGGCGCAGGCGGCGGCGGACAGCGGCAGGGTGGCGGCGGTCGTCCTCAGGGCGGCGGTGGTTCCCGTCCAGCCGGCAGCGGTTCGCGTCCAGCCAATCGACAGGGCGGCGGTGGCCGCAATCGTCCGAAGTAGCGCGTCGCGCCCAGCGCGCGGCCTCGGCTTCGCACCTCCCAAACCAGGGTTCCAGCGGTAGCAACCTCCTATGTCCGACCTTTCAGGCAAGCTCGGCCTCGTCGTTGGCGTGGCCAACAAACGTTCCATCTCGTGGGCTGTCGCGCAGGCGGCCGCCGCGGCCGGTGCGCGCATCGCGCTCACCTATCCGAGTGAGCGGCTCGAAGAGAACGTGCGCGAACTCGCGGCGACGCTCGACAACGCCGTCGTGCTGCCCTGCGACGTTACCAACGACGCGCAGATCGCGGCGCTCGCCACCGCGCTCCAGCAGGAGTTCGGCGGCCTCGACTTCCTGCTGCACGGTGCGGCCTTCGCGCCAGCTGCCGAACTGTCGAACCGCTTCATCCAGACGTCGCGCGACGGCTTCCGCCTCGCGCTCGAGGTCAGCGCCTACTCGCTGATTGCCCTCACGAACGCCTGCGTGCCGTTGATGGACACACGCGGCGGCGGCAGCATCGTCACGCTGTCGCATATCGGTGCGGACCGTGTCTTCCCGAACTACAACGTGATGGGTGTGGCGAAGGCGGCGCTCGAGGCGAGCGTGCGCTATCTCGCGGCTGATTTGGGCCCGCAGAACATCCGCGTGAATGCCGTGTCGGCCGGACCGATCAAGACCCTGGCGTCGGCGGGCATCCCGGGCCTGTCGATGATGCTGCAGGCGCAGCGCGAACGTGCGCCGCTCCGCCGCGGAATGGAACTGGGCGAAATCGCCGATGCGGCGGTCTTCCTGCTCAGCCATGCCTCGCGCGCGATCACGGGCGAAGTGCTGATGGTCGACGGCGGCTATCACATCGTCGGCATCTAGCGGGTCAGCCCCACTCTTCGACGCGGACCCGTTCCCGAGCCACGCCAAGCGACAGCAGCACCTTCGGCATCTCCTCCACCAGCGCCGGTGGACCGCAGATGAAGCACAGGGTCTGGCCGTCGTGCACCAGTGGCTCGAGCTCGTCGCGGCTGATGCGTCCGCGCGTGCCGGTCCAGTCGCCTGGGCCGACGTCGCGCGTGACGGTCATGCGCAGCTCGATCGTCCCGGCGTCGGCCATGGCGCGCAGTTCCTCCGCGTAGGCAAATTCCTCCGGCAGTCGCGCGCTGTACATCAGGCCGATGGCCACGTGCGGCACGAGCAGCGAGTGCCGCAGCATCGAGCGCAGCGGCGAGATACCGGTGCCGCCGGCGATGAACAGGAAGCGCGATTCCTCGGGCGATTCGGGGAAGGTGAAGCGTCCCACCGGGCCGTCGATGTCGACGAGGCCGCCGGCCCTCAGCGGCAGGTGCGCACCCGGCTCACCGTTGCTGTCGACACCGACGAGCAGCTCGAGCCGTCCTGTCTGCGCGACATCTTTCGGCGACGACGCGATGGAGTACGGCTTGCGCAGATCCCGACCGTGCGCGCCGAGCCAGATCGCCTGGCCGGGCCGGAACGGAAACGGCGTCCCCTGCAGATCCACGTGGATGATGCGGGCACGCGGCGTGGTGACGCCGATGTCGAGGACTGGCCTGGTGAGGAGCACGTGCGTCTATGCTAGCGCACGGTACGAGTCCCGAGGCGAGGGCGACGGCGGGGGAACCGACGTTGTTCAGTCGGCGTCCGCCGGGCTCGCCGCAGTCCTGCCGTCCTGGTCGATGGCGTACTCGGCAATCTTCCGGTAGAGCGTGCCGCGGCTGATGTCGAGCACGCGCGCCGCTTCCTTCTTGTTCCACTGCACCGCGTCGAGCACGAGCGAGATGTGCGCACGTTCGGCTTCCGCGAGCGAGGGCAGCCGGTTCGACTGCTGCGGCGGCATGTCAGCGGGCGAGTGGAGGAACTCCACATCCTGCGCACGGATGGTGCGCCCAGGTGCCGACAGCGCCGCGCGTGACACCGTGCTCTCCAGTTCGCGGATGTTCCCAGGCCACGGATAGCGCAGCAGCGCATCGAGCGCGTCGCGGGTGAACAGCCTGGCGTCGGACGGCATCCCCTGTGATGCGCAATAGCGTGCGAGGAAGCGCTGGGCCAGCACCGGGATATCGACCTGCCGCTCGCGCAGTGACGGCAGGCGGATGGCGAACGCGTTGACGCGGTAGCAGAGGTCCTCGCGGAAGCGTCCGTCGCGCACGAACTGCTCCAGCGGACGGTTCGTGGCGGAGATCAGCCGGAAGTCGACCGAGATCGACTTCTGCCCGCCGAGGCGTTCGAATCGGCGCTCTTCGAGGGCGCGCAGGAACTTCGCCTGCGCCATGAGCGACATGTCGCCGATCTCGTCGAGAAAGAGTGTGCCGTCGTTCGCCAGCTCCAGACGACCAGGCTTGCGGTCCTGCGCGCCGGTGAAGGCGCCCTTTTCGTAGCCGAAGATCTCCGACTCGAAGAGCGTATCCGGCAGGGCGGCGCAGTTCACGGCCTGGAAGCGGGCGCGCGACCGGCGGCTCAACTCGTGGATCATCCGGGCCACGACCTCCTTGCCCGAACCGGTCGGACCGAGAATCAGCACCGAGATATCCGACTTCGCGGCCGTCCGGATCCACTCGAAGACGACGAGCATCTTCTCGTCGCGGCCGATCATTTCGCGGAACCGCTGGACCGACGGCGACTGATCTTCCGTGCTGACGACGGCGCGCCGTTCGAGGAAGGTGTCGAGCGGCGCGGCCAGCGCCTCGTCGAGCGGACGCTGCGCGCTGAAGCGCGGCGGTTCACCGGCCGCGGTGACGATGCGGGCGACGCCGAAGTCGGTGAGTTCGCGCAGGCAGTTCTCGACGTCCAGGCGCAGGCGTCCGAACGACTGCATGAGCGTCTCGACGTCGAACGCCGTCTCCGGCCTGACGTTGAGGTAGCGGAGCAGGCCGGCCCTGAGCGGCGATTGCACCAGCACCCGGAAGCGGGCGTCCGGTTCGTCGGGGCCGGGCGCGCGTGCGCCCGCAACCGCGCGATGCGCGTTGTACGGAAGGTCGTCCATTCCTGTACGTGGCTTATCGGACCGGCGCGTCGGCGGCAGCAGGGCTGGCGGGCCGGTTACCGCCGCCGAGGTAGTACTCGTCCTGGTGCCGCTCGATGAGGCGCTTCATTTTCACCGCGTCACCCTTGCGGTGGCCGTGGCAGCGGATCGGGCTGGCGCCGCCGCTGGTCTCGATGAGGACATCGGAGAGCATGAGGCCCGTCTGGATCTTCACCGAGGCGATGTGCGCCATGTGGATCGACTCTTCCTGCTTGCCGACCCAGCCGGGGATGTACTGCACGACACTGCGGGCGGTGATCAATACCTGCGTCGGCAGCAGTCGGTTGCCGTCGCTCAGCCGGCTGGCGCGGAAGACCGCGCCTTCAGCAAAGGGGCGGCCCTTGAGCCAGACCACCACCACGAAGAGCACGAGCAGCACGAGAGCGCCGCCGCCTGTCCACCACACCCACGCAGGCGTGCCGCTGAGGAGCGAAGTTGGAGCGTCCGTCACGATGCTCGATGGTAAGCTATTTTTTTCACGTCAAGGAGATCGTCTCGTGCCCCATCGCGCGCCGGGTTCACCCGGATCGTCACGCAAGCCGTTTCTGTCCGGGAAGCCAATCAAGTACTACCGTCCGACGGGCAGCCCCCAGATCAAGCAGTTGATCGACGAGGGCTTCCAGGCGTTCAACGCCGGGCGGCTGAACGAGGCCTGCCAGATCTACTCCGAGAAGATGCTGGCCGCCGAGAACGAGACGACCATTGGCCTCACCGTCGCCGGGGCGCTGACGCCTGCCGGTCTGGGCGGCTGCATCATCGAGTTGATGGAGCGCGGCCTGGTCGACTTCCTCATCTCGACCGGCGCAAACCTGTACCACGACCTGCACTACGCGCTGAACTTCACGCTGCACCGCGGCTCGCCGTTCCTGAACGACGTCGAGCTCTTCGAGGAAGGCGTCATCCGCATTTACGACGTCCTCTTCCCGGCGTCGGTGCTGCTCGAGACCGACTTGTACATTCGCGAGTTCCTGGTGCGCTCCGGCCTGAACGGTCCGATCGCCACGTCGGAACTGCACTACCGGCTCGGCCTCGACCTGCTCGAGCGGTTCCCCGGCTCCGAGGAGCACTCGGTGGTGGCGCGTGCCGCGAAGTGCGGCGTGCCGATCTACACCTCGTCGCCCGGCGACAGCTCGCTCGGCATGAACATCGCGTATCACGAGCTGATGAACGGCAGCAGCTTGATGATCGACCCCAACAAGGACGTCAACGAGGTCTGCGCGATCGTGCTCGCCGGCAAGCAGAACGGCTGCGTCATCCTGGGCGGCGGCTCGCCGAAGAACTTCTACCTGCAGGCGCAGCCGACACTGTGGGAGGTTTACGGCATCCCCAAGGGTGGCAACGACTACTTCATCCAGATCACGACCGACCAGGTGGTGTGGGGCGGCCTCTCCGGCGCCACGCCGTCAGAAGCGGTGAGTTGGGGCAAGGTGAACCCGGGCGTGCTACCGGATACGTCGGTCGTCTACGTCGATTCGACCATCGGCTTCCCGCTGTTCTGCGAGTACGCGCTCGCGTCGCCCAACGCCAGGCGCCCGAGGAAAGAGCTGCTCTTCAAGCGCGACCAGTTGGTGGCGGCGCTCCTCGCCGAGGCGCAGGGCGCCAAGGCGACGCGCGCCGCGGAGGCCAAGGGCTAGCCAGCGATGAGGACGCGGGACGCGTAGTGGTCGTCCTCTCGGGAGCCGGACGTCTCCGCCTTCATCGCGCGCCGATCAGGCGCGCAGGAGGCCGGCAGGCGTCAGATTCTTCGCAGCGTTCCATTGTGCGTCCTGCCAGCCGTGCTGACGATCTCCGTCGACGGCAGCATCGACATCGACGGCGCCGTGCGCGGACTCTCCGCCCGCTCGGGTGATGGACGCGTCCGTATCCACGCGGCGGCCGCGCCGAGTGCCGACGGGAACCTGGTGACGGACGACGGCTCGGTGCTGCTCGAAGTGCCCGAAGGGTTCGGTGCGGAGCTCGATGCCACCACCGGTGACGGCCGCGTCGAGGTGCGAGACGTCCCGTTCAGTGGCGACTCGGACCGTTCCGAACGGGGCACCGCACCCGGCCGCCTCGGCAGCGGTGGACCGAACGTCTCGATTCGCAGTGGTGACGGTGTCATCACCATCCGCCGCAGCGCCGGCGCGTCGTACGCGCCCGGTCCGCGACTGGCGCAGCCCCAATTCCGTGTGTGGTCGCCGCGAACCTTCATCTATCAGCATCCACCTGGAGACCTTCGTGTGTCTTCGTGATCTTCGTGAGGGCGTGACTTCAGTTCGCTGAACCCGGCCGACCTGACCACCCTCCGGGCACGAGAACGGCGGTTGGCATGTGACTCGTGGACTTCCGCTACGATGGTGGTCTGCGTCGAATCGAAACTGCGGCGATCGTCAAATCCTCTATGTATTCCGTCACCAAACGCATCGACTTCTGCTACGGCCATCGTCTGCTCGAATACGACGGTGTCTGCAAGCATCCCCACGGGCACAACGCGGTTGCCGAGATCGAGGTCCGCTCCGACACCCTGGACAACCGCAACATGGTGTGCGATTTCAGCGACATCAAGCGGATCGTCAAGGGCTGGATCGATCGTGAGCTCGATCACAAGATGGTGCTGCGGCACGACGACCCGCTGGTGAAGCCGCTCCAGGCGCTCGGCGAGCCGGTCTTCATCGTCGACAGCAATCCGACCGTCGAGCACATGGCCAAGTTGATCTACGACTACGCCGCCAGCCAGAACCTGCCGGTGGTGCGTGTCACCCTGTGGGAAACGCCGACCTCGTTCGCCGACTATCGCCGCGACTGAACGCCATGGTTCCAGCCCTCGCCGTTCGCCCTTGCCCGTGTCGTTGATACCGTCGCTGTTCGTCTTCGATCTCGACGGGACGCTCGTCGATTCGCGGCGCGACATTGCCGAGTCGGCGAATGCCGTGCTCGAGGCGTGTGGCGGCACGCCGCATTCGGAAGAGGCGATCGGCGGGATGGTGGGCGACGGCGCGGCGCGCCTCATTGCCCGCGCGTTCGCCGCGGCGAACCTGCCGCTGCCGGCCGATGCCCTCCAGCAATTCCTGCGCGTCTACGACAGCCGGCTGCTGCGTCACACCGTCGCGTACGAGGGGATGACGGAACTGCTCGACACTCTCGCCGCACGGGGGACGCTCGCCGTGCTGACCAACAAGCCGATCGGCGCAACGCAGGCGATTCTCGACGGCCTGGGCCTCGCGCCGTACTTTGCGGACCTGGTGCTTGGCGGCGACGGCCCGCATCCGCGCAAGCCTGAGGCGGCGGGGCTCCTGCAGTTGATGGCACGCACCCGATCGGTGCCGGAGCGCACCCTGATGATTGGCGACTCCGTGGTCGACTTCAGGACCGCTGTCGCCGCCGGCACACGCGCCTGTGTGTGCCGCTACGGATTCGGCCACCACGATTTCCCCATGGCCGAGCTGCGTCCCTCCGACGCGATCATCGACCACCCGCTCGCACTCCTCACATCGTTGTAACAAATCGCTGCGACAGCCGGGTCATGCTGCTACGACACGACTTCGACGAGCAGCTTCGAGGCGGCGCGCGTGCCGATAGTGAGTTCGGCGTGTCCAGGGCCAACCAGGCGCACGGCGTCGGCGGCCGTGTCGCGCGCGGCCACTTCGAGCGTCTGCCCCGGCTTGAGGTCGTTGCGTTCGACGAAGCGGAGAAATGCCGGGTCCTGGTCGGTGATACGGGTCATCCGGAGCGGAGTGCCGACCGGGCAGGTCAGCAGGCTGTCGTGGTGGTGCGTCGGCATCAGCCCTTCGGCCGTCGGAATCGGGTCGCCGTGCGGGTCGTGCGTCGGACGGCCGAGCATCTCGTCGATCCGTTCGATGAGCCGATCCGATACGACGTGCTCGAGATGTTCGGCGTCGTCGTGCACCTCGTCCCAGTTCATGCCGAGGACCTGGACGAGGAACAGCTCGACGAGCCGGTGCCGCCGCAGCACGAGCCCGGCCAGGCGTTCACCGGCCGGCGTGAGGCGCACGCCGCTGTACGGCTCGTAGGCGGCAAGACCTGATTCGGCGAGCGTCTTCACCATGGTCGTCGCCGTCCCTGGGGTGACGCCGAGCGCGGCCGCCACCTGGCCCATCGGGACGAGGCGTGCGTCGGCTGTGAGCGCGGTCTGGCCCAGGTAGATCGCCTTGATGTAGTTCTCGACCGTGCTCGTTGGCAGCATGGGAGCGCTATTATCCACCGGATGTCCCTGCGCGAGTCGGTTGCGACGCCTGACGGAAAGCGCCGCTATGTCCGGACGCTGTTTGCCACCATTGCCGACCGCTACGATCTCATCACCGTGGTGCTGTCGTACGGGCAGGATCGTGCGTGGAAGCGGCGCCTGCTTCGCCTTGCTCCGCCGCGTGCCGGTCTGCGCGTCCTCGACCTGGCCACCGGCACCGGAGACATCGCCTACCTGGCGCACGAGGCCGGTGCGCACGTCACTGGGCTCGACGTCACGATGCGGATGATTCAGCTGGCCATCGCGAAGCGGCCCGATGGTGCCCGGCCCAGGTTCCTGGTCGGTGACATGTCGGCCCTGCCGTTTCCAGCTGGCGCCTTCGATGTGGTCACCACCGGCTATGGGCTGCGGAACGTGCCCGACCTTGGCGGCGCCATCGACGAGATCGCGCGCGTGCTGGCGCCAGGGGGCCTGCTGCTCTCGCTCGATTTCAACCGTCCGGAAAACGCGGTCATCCGCTCCGTCTACCTGGCCTACCTCACCGTCGTCGGCGGCGCGCTCGGATGGGTCCTGCACCGCGACCCGGACACCTATCGCTACATCCCGGAGTCGATCCGGCAATATCCCGGAGCGGCCGGCGTCGTGCGCCTGCTGCGCGCACGCGGTTTTGTCGCGGCGTCAAGCCGCCCCGTGCTGGGCGGCTTCATGGCCATTCACGAGGCGAGAACCTGACGTGGAGGTCGATGTCTCACAGTGGTCCGGCGAAGGCGACCTCACGCAACTGATCGTCGAGCGTTTGCGCACCGAGCCGCGCATTGCGCTGCTGCGCGTCGAGGATGCCCCGGCCACCCGGGAAGATGCGGGCTACCTGTTTCTCAGTAACGAGCTGTTCGTGCGGGCCAGGCTCGAATCCCGACGCGAACCGGTGCGGCGCCTCGGCCTGTTTCCAGGCAGCCGGCGCGTCGATGTGCCGGCGCTCGGTCTGGCAGACATCGAGGCGGTGCTCTCTGGCGACGCGTCAATCGGTGCGCCCGACTTCAGCGACCAGGGGCTCATCCAGTACCTGCGCACCCAGCGAATCGTGCCGCCGTACCAGTCCAGAGGTTATAAATTGGTCGAGCTCATCAGAATTTATCTCGTCGAAATCGGGCCGTCATCCTAATGCCGACGGGTATTCGAACCGACAATCCCGGAAGAGCCACCAGCGTCCTCCCCCGGGGCTGGAGCTCCCCAATTCAATGACTCTCGTCCCGTCTCTCCTGCAGGCCATCGTCCTTATGGATGGCGAAGCACTGGTCCTGCACGTTGGCGACAAGCCCTATGTCGTCGCGGAAAGCGGGCAGGTCAGCCTCGCCAACGAGCCGCTGACGGCGGAAGCGATCGGCCAGGTCATCGACGAACTGCTGCCGCCCGAGTCGCTCCGCCTGCTCGCCGACGCGGGGGCGACGCAGTGCGTGCTGCCGGTCAACACCCAGTTCCCGAACGAAACCTTCAGCGTCGTGGCCGCGCGGGGCGGGGACGACCTCTGGCTCGAAATCCGCCGAGTCCATGTGACGGCCGCCGCTCAGCCTGCCGACACCGGAACCGACACGCCCGCCCGGACCGCGCCTCTGGTCGCGGAGGCCTCAGAGCCGTTCACGCCGGCGCCGCCGCGCGAGTCGCGCCGCCGCACCGTGCAGCCCGAACGCCGCCGTGTCATCGAGCCTGCCTCGCCCGACTCCGCCGCCCAGTCGGCCGTGGTGCTGCCGCTCACCCGCACGCCGGTGAGGGCCGACGTCCCGCCGCCGCTCGCCGCCGCCGCGCTCTCCGGTCTCGACCGCCTGCTGCGCCTGGCGGCCGCGCGCGGCGCATCGACGCTGTACCTGGTGTCGGGCGCGCGCCCGTCCATCCGAATCGACGGGGAGGTGCGCACGCTCGACGGCGCTCCGGTGCTCGAGCCGAACGCCGTGGAAGCGTTGCTGCTGACCCTGATGCCCGAGCGCAGCGCCGAAGCGCTCCGCAGCGGCGCCGCCAGCGAGTGGATGTCCGAGTTCGACGACCTTGGCCGCGTCCGCTGCCTGAGCTTCCGCGACTACCGTGGACCGGGCGGCGTATTCCGCATCATGCCGCAGCGCGCCGTCACCACGGAACAGTTGGGGCTGTCGCGCGAGATCCAGGCGCTGGCGACCGAAACCGACGGCCTGCTGGTGGTGACCGGCCCGCGTCTGAGCGGCAAGCGGACGCTGATGTCGGCCTTCGTCGACCACATCAACCGCACGCGTCACGTGCACATCATTACCATCGAGCGCGACATCAACATCGTGCACGAGCGGTTGGGGTCGATGGTGAGCCAGCGTGAAGTGCATGGCGGCGGGCACATGGCCGATGCTGTGCGCAGTGCGCTGCGCGAAGACCCGGACGTGCTGGTGCTGGAAGACGTGCGCGCCTCCGAGCTCGTGGAGCTGGCACTCGATGCCGCAGCCGCCGGACGGCTGGTCATCTGCGGGTTCCCCGCGCGAAGTGCGGCTGCCGCCATTGACGGCATCATCGATCTGTCGCCGCCCGACGCGCGCCGCCGCATCCAGCTGTCGCTGGCGCAGAACCTGCGCGGCGTCGTGGCGCAGGTGTTATTGAAGAAGACCGGCGGCGGCCGGCTGGCTGCGCGCGAACTGCTGCTGAATACGTCGGCGGTGGCGGGGTTGCTGGCGGAAGGCAAGACCTCGCAGCTGCCGCTGGCCATCGAGGGCGGCCGCAAGCACGGCATGGTGCCACTGAACGATGCGCTCGGCGGCTTTGCCCAGAGCGGCGCGGTCGACGTGCGGGAAGCGTACCGCTGCTCGGCCGACCGGCCCGGCCTCATCGCACTGCTCCAGCGCCAGGGCGTCGACGTGTCGCAGGTGGAACGGCTGGCGTAGGCCCCGTCTTCCCGCCTTGCCCGCCCTACCTCTCCACGAACGGTTCGAGTTCCTTCAGCAAGTAGTCGAGGACGTGATCCTCGGTGAGGTGCGCCACCGACAGTTCGGCAATCGCGCGTTCGTTCTCGACGACACGGCGGCCGCGCGAGCGGCGGGACGTGCCAAGCACCAGCGGTTCATCGCCTGACGCGTCGAGCGAGAGTTCGATGTAGTCGTCGGAGGTCTTCTCCGACATCATGCGCACCGCGCCAGACGGTGTCGAGACGACGAACGGGTAGCCGCTCGCCTTCAGCACGTTCGCCACCTGACGGAACAGCGGGATGGCAATGGTGTCGAGGAAGGTGCCGTAGGCACGCGAGGCTTCCTCGGCGCGCTGGCGGCGTGCGGCCGCGGTGCGGTGCGCCTCGTCGATGGTGTCGGTGAGCTGCTTGCGAAGTACGGAGATTTCCATCAGATCACACCTTTTGCGCGCAGGTCGTCGAGCTGCGCGGCGTCCAGGCCCAGGTCGTTTCCGAGCACGGCGTTCGTGTGCTCACCCAGCAGCGGTGGCGGCGTGCGCACCGAGCCGGGCGTGTCGGAGAACTTCACAGGCGTTCCAGTCATCTTCAGCATGCCGACGGTGGCATGCTCGAGTTCCACCAGCATCTCGCGCGACAGCGTCTGCGGATCGGTGAACACTTCGTGCAGGTCGCGCACCGAGCCGCACGGCACGCCGGCCGCCTTCAGGGCGCCGATCCAGTACTCGCGCGACTGCGTGCCCAGCAGCGCGTCGAGCGCCGGCTTCAGGTCGTTGTAGTTCGTCACGCGCTGACGATTCGTCGCGAAGCGTTCCTCGGCTGCGACACCGGTGACGCGGCAGAAGCGCACCCACTGGTCGTCGTTGCCGACGGCGATCACGAAGTCGCCGTCCGAGGCGCGGAAGGTTTCGTAGGGGACGATCGTCGGGTGCCGATTGCCCAGCCGCTCCGGCGCCGCATTGTTCGCGAAGTAGATGCCCGCCTGGTAGCTGAGCAGCGCCACCACCGAGTCGAGCATCGCGATGTCCACCTGCTGACCGCGACCCGTGCGTTCACGCACGAACAGCGACGCGGTCACGCCCTGCGCGGCGAACATCCCCGACACGATGTCGGCAATGGCCACGCCGAGGCGGTAGGGCGGACCGTCGGCCGAACCCGTGATGCTCATCAGGCCGCCTTCCGCCTGCATCACCGCGTCGTAGCCGGCTTCCTGGCGGCGCGGCCCCGTGTGGCCGAATCCCGAAATCGAGCAGTAGATCAGCCGCGGGTAGCGTTCGGCGATCGAGGCGTAGTCGAGGCCGAGCTTGTCGAGCGTGCCGGGACGGAAGTTCTCGACCACCACGTCGGCCTTCGCGAGCAACTGCTCGAGCAGCGCACGGCCGTCGGCGCTCTTGAAGTCGAGGGTGACGCTCTCCTTGTTCCGGTTGATGCTCAGGAAGTATGAACTCTCGCCGTTGATGAACGGCGGACCCCAGCCGCGGGTGTCGTCGCCCTTGCGCGGGTGCTCCACCTTAATTACCCGCGCGCCCATGTCCGCCAGCATCATCGTGCAGTACGGGCCCGAGAGCACGCGCGTCAGATCCAGGACCGTAATCCCCTGCAGCGCTGTCATAGTCCGTCAGCTAGTATGACCGATGGCGCGACGGCCGCGCCTGATGAGAGAGAGTTGTCGAGGCGGTTGCGTTCCGGACTCATGCTGATGGCCGCCCTGGCGGGAGTCATCGATGTCGGCCTGATGGAGATAGATGCCCAATGCCCCCACAGTCATTGACGCCGGAGGATTACGCGACGGCGCGACGCGTCCTCATGCGCCGCGACCCGGTGCTTGGCGCCGCAATCAAGACCATCGGCCCCTGCCTGATGGCCGACCGTCAGCGCGACGACCATCTCACCGCACTCACCGGCTCCATCGTCAGCCAGCAGTTGTCGACGAAGGCGGCCGCGACGATATTCGGGCGGTTCCAGGCGTTGCTTCCTGCAGGGCCACTGCAGGCGCCGGCGATCCTGGCACTCGACGAGGCGTCGCTGCGCGGTGTCGGCTTCAGCGGCCAGAAGGTGCGCTACGTGCGCGACCTCTGCGAACGGATTGTGGACGGGCGCCTGGTACTCGACGAGATCGAAATGCTGGACGACGAAGCCGTGATCGAGCGGTTGATGGCGGTGAAGGGGTTCGGCCGGTGGACCTCCGAGATGTTCCTGATGTTCCGCCTGCATCGCCCCGACGTGCTGCCGGTGGACGACCTCGGCATCGTCAACGCTGTGCAGCGGCTCTACGGACTGCGGACGCGTCCCGACGCGACGAAGTTGAACACGCTGGGAGAGGCGTGGCGTCCGTACCGCTCGGTGGCGAGTTGGTATCTGTGGCAGAGCCTGAAGCTCGAGCCGTGACCGACCGCGTGTAGTGTCCGGCTTTCGCCGGACGCTGGGGGGCGAAGGTTGGTTCGCGCGGAGCGGCTAGAGCAGTCGCGACTTCAGTGCGAGCAGCAGGTAACCCGCCGCGATGGCGATGAGCGTGCCGCGCTCGCTGTAGATCGTCTGTGTCCACGAGAACGCGGCGTCGTGGTCAGCGGTCGACCGGCCCGCCAGGTTCGGGAGCCAGCGGGGGACCCGCGTCAGGTAGTTGCGGTAGCTGTCGCCCATCCGCGACTCGAGCAGCCGTTCTTCCCACCGCACAATCGCGTGGTACTCGAGGATGAGCAGCACACAGACGATCGGGGCCAGCCAGAGCAGCCGCGCGCTGATCGAGAAGCCGAGCCACAGCAGGATGTTGCCGATGTAGAGCGGGTTGCGGACCATGGCGAACGGTCCGTGGTCGATGAGCGGACCGAGCCGTTCCGTGCGGGTGCGCGACACCGACCCGATGTGATGGACGCCCCACATCCGGATCCACTCACCGAGCAGGACCACGGGCATGCCGGCAAGCGGCAGCCAGTCGGCGCGTGCGCCGACCGCCGTGGGCGGAATCAGCAGCAGGGCGGCAACGATCGGCAGCGGGATGGCGGTGCGCTTGCGGAAGAGCCAGCCACCGACGCGGGTCACCACGTCTGGAAGCGGCTGAACGGCCTGAGGTTCGGAGATCGAAGAGGAGGGCACGGACTCGCCGAGTATAGCGCACGGGCAGTTTGTTATAATCTCGGACTATTGCGGTCCCAGTTCACCATATCCTCTACTCCGTAGCCTACAACCGTGACTAATCGTGCGATTTCGTCGGTTCTGGAACTCATCGGACACACGCCACTCATCCGCTTGACCCAGTTCGAGCGTGAGTGTCCGGGCGTGGAACTGTACGCGAAGGCGGAGTGGCACAACCCCGGCGGGTCGGTGAAGGACCGCGCGGCCGCGCGCATGATCCTCGAGGGGGAACGCTCAGGCCGGCTCCGTCACGGCCTCACCATTACCGACGCCACCTCGGGCAACACCGGTATTGCGTACTCGATGATCGGCGCGGCGAAGGGCTACCAGGTGAAGCTCTTCCTGCCGGAGAACGCCAGCCCTGAGCGGAAGCTCATCCTTCGCGCGTTTGGCGCCGAACTCGTGCTGACCAGCCCGCTCGAGGGCACGGACGGTTCAATCCGGGCCGTCCGCAAGCTGGTGGCGGAGCATCCGGACCAGTATTTCTATCCGGACCAATACAGTAACGACGCCAACTGGCGCGCCCACTTCGACACGACCGGTCCCGAGATCATCGAGCAGACCGAAGGGCGGGTGACGCACTTCGTCGCCGGCCTCGGCACGAGCGGCACGTTCATGGGCACCAGCCGCGCGCTCCGCCAGTTCAATCCGAACATCAAGGTCATGTCGTTCCAGCCCGACTCGCCGTTCCATGGTCTCGAAGGGCTGAAGCACATGGAAACGGCAATGGTGCCGGCCATCTACGACTCGACCATGGCCGATGCCGACCTGCGCGTCCGCACCGAGGACGCGCATTGTTGCGTGCGTCGCCTGGCGCGCGAGGCCGGCCTGCTGGTCGGCATCTCGGCCGGCGCGGCCCTGGTCGCGACTCTTCAAGTGGCCCGTACGCTCGACCACGGGGTCGTCGTGACGGTGTTCCCCGACGGTGCCGAGAAGTACCTCACCGAAACCTTCTGGACGGCCGAGTGACAACGACAATTCCACGAGCGTGTCTGCTCGACGCAGGTGTGGCCGCGGTGATCCGCAGTCATGGCGAGGAAACCTTTCCGCACGAATGCTGCGGCGCCCTGATCGGGCGCGACGACCGCGTCACCGCCGCGGTGCCGCTGCCGAACACGACGGAGGACGGGCCGCGCCGCCGTTTCCTGGTGCGCCCGTCGGACTACCGGATGGCCGAACAGCAGGCCTCCGAACTGGGCGGGGAACTGCTCGGTTTCTACCACTCGCACCCGGACCACCCGGCCCGGCCATCACAGTTCGACCTCGATCACGCGTGGCCGAACTTCGCGTACGTGATTGTCTCGGTCATGGCAGGCACGTCACGCCTGATGACCGTCTGGTATTTGCACGAAGATCGATCCCGATTCGATGAGGGCACGCTGAATGGCGACGAAAATTCTGATTCCGACACCGCTCCGTCCGTACACGGATAAGCAGGAGGCCGTCGAGGCCGAGGGCGCGACGATTGGCGACCTGCTGACCGACCTGACCACCAAGTACTCGGGGCTGAAGGCACACCTCTACAACGAGCAGGGCAAGCTGCGCAGCTTCGTCAACATCTACCTGAACGACGAAGATATCCGCTACTTGCAGAAGGACCAGACGCCGGTCTCGGCCAGCGATACGGTCTCGATTATCCCGTCGGTCGCCGGCGGCGTCTAAGCGGGTGGGCCTTCACGACCGCACGAAGGCTTACAGGCCGACGGCATCAGGGCACGAGGCCAGAGGCCGTCGCACACCAGGCAAGAAGGGGCACTTTACCGATGGTTCGAGACCTTGACGGTCTTCCTCAGCTAACCAACGAGGAGATCAATCGATACAGCCGGCATCTGATCATGCCGGAGGTCGGAGTGGACGGGCAGCGCCGGCTGAAGGCTGGCAGCGTGCTGTGCGTCGGTGCGGGCGGGCTCGGGTCGCCGGCGGCGATGTACCTCGCGGCGGCCGGCGTCGGCCGCATCGGCATCGTCGACTTCGACGTGGTCGACTACAGCAACCTGCAGCGCCAAATCATTCACGGCACCTCGTCGGTCGGCAAGACCAAGCTGGAGTCGGCGAAGGCGCGGTTGATCGACATCAACCCGCACATCCAGATCGATACCTACGAGACGGCGCTGTCGTCCGAGAACGCGCTCGAGCTGTTCGCGCCGTACGACGTCATCCTCGACGGCACGGACAACTTTCCGACGCGCTACCTGACGAACGACGCATGCGTGCTGCTCGGCAAGCCGAATGCCTACGGCTCGATCTTCCGCTTCGAAGGTCAGGCCTCGGTGTTCGCGGCCAAGGACGGCCCCTGCTATCGCTGCCTCTATCCGGAGCCGCCGCCACCCGGTCTGGTGCCGAGCTGCGCTGAAGGCGGCGTGCTGGGCGTGCTGCCTGGCGTCATCGGCGTCATCCAGGCGACCGAGACGATCAAGCTCATCACCGGCATCGGTGAGCCGCTGGTCGGGCGCTTCATGATCTATGACGCGCTCCGCATGAAATTCCGCGAGCTGAAGCTCCGGAAGGATCCGGATTGCCCGGTCTGCGGCACCCACCCGACCGTGACCACGCTCATCGACTACGAGGAGTTCTGCGGTCTGCGTCCGTCTGTCGAGCCGGCAGCGGCGGCGGCCGGCGCGGCGGCCCCGAGCGCGACCGAGATCTCGGCGGTCGAGCTGAAGCAGCGTCTCGATCGCGGCGACACGCTCGTCATCGTCGACGTCCGCGAGCCGAACGAGTACCAGATCAACCGCATTCCCGGCTCGGTGCTGATTCCGCTGGGCGAGATCCCGCGGCGGTATGCCGAGCTGGACCAGGATGCCGAGCTGGTGATGCATTGCAAGATGGGCGGCCGCAGCGCGAAGGCCGCTGACTATCTGAGGTCCGTCGGGTTCAAGCGCGTGCTGAACCTGAAGGGCGGCATTCTCGACTGGGTTGACAAAGTCGATCCGTCGCAGCCGAAGTACTAGGCGGGCGGGTCGGGCAGGGCGGGTGGGCAGGCTGGATCGGCTGAAGAAAATTTCCGCCCGCCCGCCACGCCGGCCTTGCCCGCCCGCTCTCGTACGTTAATATAGGACCAGCGCGGTCGGATTGTACCGGACTCGTGCAGTCGTATTTGGTTCCACATGCTGAGACTGTCGAAAAAAGCAGACTACGCGCTCATCTCGATGACGCACCTCGCTCTCAACGGCGACGGCTCGTCGAGCGCGCGTGAAATCGCCGGTCTCTATGACATTCCGATCGAGCTGCTCGCCAAGATTCTGCAGCGGCTCGTGCGCCGCGGCCTGCTGGTCTCCCAACAGGGCACGCGGGGTGGGTACCAGCTGGCACGGGTGCCCGTGCTGATTTCGGTGGTCGATGTCATTCAGGCCATCGACGGTCCCGTGACCGTCACCGCCTGCTCCCCGGAAGATGGGCACACTTGCGAACAGTTCGCCAAGTGCAATGTCCGGGACCCGCTGTGGCGTGTGCGCGAGCGGATTCTGAACGCACTCGGTGAGTGCACCATCGCAGCGCTCGCCGCCGATCAACCGGCACCGCCCGAACCGACCGCACACGCCATGTTGTTGCATTCGCACATCTGAGGCGACGGAACCTCCGGCGTCATGCCGGGCAGAGTGACGAGAAAAGAAGAGACCTATGGCCATCAAGCTTCCGATCTACATGGACTACCACGCGACGACGCCGACTGATCCCCGGGTTGTCGAAGCGATGCTGCCGTACTTCACGCAGCACTTCGGCAATGCGGCGAGCCGCAACCACCCGTTTGGCTGGGAAGCCGAAGAAGCGGTGGACAAGGCGCGCAAGCAGGTGGCCGACCTGATCGGCGCCAACGCGAAGGAAATCGTCTTCACCAGCGGCGCCACCGAGTCGAACAACCTGGCGATCAAGGGCGTCGCCGAGATGTACCGTGAGAAGGGCAACCACATCATCACGGCGGTGACCGAGCACAAGGCGATCATCGACACCTGCAAGCGCCTCGAGAAGGAGGGCTACCGCGTCACCTACCTGCCCGTGCAGAAGGACGGCCTGGTCAACCTCGACGAGCTGAAGGCGGCCATCTCAGACGAGACGATCCTCATCTCGATCATGACGGCGAACAACGAGATCGGCGTCATCCAGCCGATCGCCGAAATCGGCGCCATCGCCAAGGAAAAGGGGATCCTCTTCCACACCGACGCGGTGCAGGCGGCGGGCAAGATTCCGTTCGACGTCAACGCGCTGAAGGTCGACATCGTGTCGATCACCGCGCACAAGATGTACGGCCCGAAGGGTGTCGGCGCGCTCTACGTGCGTCGCCGCAACCCGCGCGTGCTGCTGTCGGCGCAGATCGACGGCGGCGGCCACGAGCGCGGCATGCGGTCGGGCACGCTCAACGTCACCGGCATCGTCGGCATGGGCAAGGCCGCGGAGATCGCGAAGGCCGAGATGGCCGACGAGACGAAGCGCCTGAGCGCACTGCGCGACCGCCTGAACGATCGCCTGCACAAGGGACTCGACGAGATCTTCATCAACGGCTCCGTCGAGCATCGCCTGCCGCACAGCCTGAACATCTCGTTCGCCTATGTCGAAGGCGAATCGCTGCTGATGGGCATCAACGACGTCGCGGTCTCGTCGGGGTCGGCCTGCACCTCGGCCAGCCTCGAGCCGTCCTATGTGCTGAAGGCGCTTGGTGCCGGCGACGACCTGGCGCACTCCTCGATCCGTTTCGGCCTCGGCCGTTGGAGCACCGAAGAGGAAGTCGACTACGTCGCCGACAAGCTGGTCAGCGTTGTGACGCGCCTGCGCGAGATGTCGCCGCTCTACGAGCTCGCGAAAGAAGGCGTCGACCTCTCGACCATGCAGTGGGAAGCGCACTAATCGCGAATCTGCAATCGCCAATCGCGAAAGTGATCGGCCGATTGCAGCGTTCAGCGAATTCACTTCAGCAATTGACGATCCGCGATTAGCGATTCAGGAGATTCAGAGACATGGCTTACTCGAACAAGGTGATCGACCACTACGAGAACCCGCGCAACGTCGGCTCGATGCCGAAGGACGACGTCAACGTCGGCACGGGGCTCGTCGGCGCGCCGGAGTGCGGCGACGTGATGAAGCTGCAGGTCAAGGTGAACCCGGTGACCGGTATCATCGACGATGCGAAGTTCAAGACCTTCGGCTGCGGCTCGGCGATCGCGAGCTCGAGCCTGGCCACCGAATGGCTGAAGGGCAAGACCGTCGACGAGGCCCTCGCCATCAAGAACACCGACATCGTGGAAGAGCTTGCCCTGCCGCCAGTGAAGATTCACTGCTCGGTGCTGGCGGAAGACGCGATCAAGGCCGCGATCAACGACTACAAGAAGAAGCAGGCGGCCGATCGGCCGGCTGCCGGCGCCGCGGCCCAGCCGACGGCGTAATCAAAGTCGGGAAGGGCGGGACGGTCAGGACGGTCTGGACGGACGAGAGGGCAAGAACCCTCCCGACCCTCCTGACCCTCCCGACCATCCCGGCGAGACTATGAGCATCCAAATCAGCGACACGGCCGCACAGAAGATCCGCACGTTGATGGCCAAGCAGGGCATCAGCGAGGGAGGCTTGCGAGTGGGCGTCAAGGGCGGTGGCTGCTCGGGCCTCAGCTACACCTTCGCCTGGGAGAAGGTGGCACGCTTCGGCGACGAGGTGTTCGAGGGGCCAGAGGGAGCGACGCTGTTCGTCGACAAGAAGAGCCTGCTCTTCCTCAACGGCACCGTGCTCGACTACGACAGCAGCCTCATCAGCAGGGGGTTCGTCTTCAACAACCCGAACGCCAAGACCACGTGTGGCTGCGGGAGTTCATTCGGCGCGTAACACGCTCCACCGGCAGGCGGTGGGGTGGCCTGACATCATGACGTCCCAGACCCATACCCATCTGCTTCAGGAGTGCCGCACGTGCGGCGGCCGTGCACCGGTCGACGTGCACTTCTGTCCGAGCTGCACGAAGATCCTCACCATTGGCCGGCAGGGCGACTACTTCTCGTTCCTCGGCCTGCCGCGCAAGTTGAACCTGGACGTGGCCGCGGTCGAACAGCAGTTCCGCGTCCTGAGCCGGCAGTTCCATCCCGACTACTTCTACAACGCCACGCCCACCGAGCGGCGGGCCAGCCTCGAGCGCTCGTCGTACCTGAACGACGCATATCGCACGCTGAAGCAGCCCGCGTCGCGCGTCGCCTACCTGCTCGACGTGGAAGGCGTGCTGAAGCCGGCGGACCACGAGGCTGGCAAGCTGGCGCCGGCGTCGCTGCTCGAGGAAGTGTTCGCGTTGAACGAGGAGCTCGACGAAGTGCGCGATATGCGCACCGGCGGCGCTCCGGACGCCGAGTGGCGTGCCCGCCTCGCGGCGGCGGCGGCGCCGATCGAAGCCAAGCGCGCCGAGCACGAAGCGCAGTTGGGCGAGCTGTCGAACCAGTGGGACGCGCTGCCCTCAGGGGACCAGACCGCACGGACGGCTGTCCTCGGCGCCCTGCGCGAGCGCGTGCTCGAACGTAACTACATCAATAACCTGCTGGCGACCATCGAGCGCGAGACGACCGGCGCTGTCGGACCGCAGCTGTAGGAAGTCGGCAAGTCGGCAAGTCGCAAGTCGGCAGCGAAGTCAGAACTGATCAGGCCGAACAGACGCACGCCCACAGCCTGAAGCCAGAAGCCCTTTTATGTCCAAAGTCGTCGGCATCGATCTCGGCACCACCAATAGCCTCGTCGCCTATGTGAAGGACGGCGCCCCGTTCGTCATCCGCGACCAGAGCGGCGATGGTCTCGTCCCGTCGATCGTCTCCGCGGCGCCGGACGGCACCATCTACGTCGGCCGCGAAGCACAGCGGCGCCTGCTGACCGATCCGCGGCGCACCGTCTACTCGGTGAAGCGCTTCATGGGCAAGGGGATCGACGACGTCCAGGGCGACGCGAAGCTGCTGCCGTTCCAGGTGTCGGGTGAACCCGGCGGCGTCGTCCGCATCGGCCTCGGCGACCGCGAGTTCACCCCACCCGAGGTGTCTGCGTTCGTGCTGCGCGAACTGAAGCGGCGCGCCGAAGAGCACTTGGCTGAGCAGGGCGAGTTCGACAACGAAGTCGACCGCGCCGTCATCACCGTCCCGGCCTACTTCAACGACGCGCAGCGCACCGCGACGCGCGACGCCGGGCGCATCGCCGGCCTCGAGGTGCTGCGCATCATCAACGAGCCGACCGCGGCCGCGCTGGCCTACGGCCTCGACAAGAAGAATCAGGGCGTCATTGCCGTCTACGACTTCGGCGGCGGTACGTTCGATATCTCGATTCTCCGCGTCGAGGATGGTGTGTTCCAGGTGCTGTCGACCAACGGCGACACCCACCTCGGCGGTGACGACATCGACCTGCTCATCGTCGAACGGATCCTCGCCGATCTGGCATCGCCCACCCCGCAGCACGCACTGCCAGAGGGCTTCTCGGCCCAGCACACGCCGGAGTCGATCCAGGAAATCCGCAAGGCGGTCATCCAGGCGAAGTGGGATCTGTCGGAACTCGATGACACCGATCTGCTCGGCGTCCGCCTGACCCGCGCCGCGTTCGAGGCGATGATCCGTCCGGTCATCGATCGTACCCTCGCGCCGTGCCGTCGGGCACTGACCGACGCGAGCCTGCAGGCGTCCGACGTGGACGAAGTCGTGCTCGTCGGTGGCTCGACCCGCATGCCGCTGGTGCGCCGCCTCGTCGGCGAACTGTTCGGCCGTACGCCGCACAGCGAGCTGAACCCCGATGAAGTGGTGGCGGTCGGCGCCGCCCTGCAGGCTGACATCCTCGTCACCGGCAACCGCGAGATGCTGCTGCTCGACGTCACCCCGCTGTCGCTCGGCATTGAGACGATGGGCGGCGTGGTGTCGAAGATCATCCTGCGCAACTCGACGATCCCGGCGACCGGCAGCGAAATGTTCACGACCGGTGTCGACAACCAGACCGCCGTCGACATCCACGTGCTCCAGGGCGAACGCGAACTCGTGGGCGACAACCGCTCGCTGGCGCGCTTCCGGCTGCGCGGGATTCCACCGATGCCGGCCGGCATGCCGCGCGTCCAGGTGCAGTTCCAGATCGACGCAAACGGCATCCTCAGCGTCACCGCCTCGGAACTGCGCACCAACGTCGAGCAGACCATCGAAGTGAAGCCGTCCTACGGCCTCACCGACGATCAGGTCGAGCAGATGCTCATCGACTCGTTCGAGCACGCCGAAGCCGACTTCGCGGCGCGCATGCTCATCGAGGCACGCAACGAAGCCGAGTCGGTCATCATCGCCACCGAGAAGACGCTGCGGTCGCCCGAGTTCCCGTCGATTGCGGCGGAGGAGCTGACCGAAGCCGAGCAGAAGCGTATCGTCCAGGCGCTGGCCGGCCTCAAGCACGTGATCAAGTCCGACAGCCGCGACTCGATCATCCAGTGGACCACCGTGCTGAACGAGGCGACCAAGCACCTCGCCGAAGTCGCCATGAACCGGAGTGTGCGCGCCGCGCTCACCGGGAAGAACGTAGACACCGTCTAGCGCACAGAGCCTGAACCATGCCCAAAGTCACTTTCATCATCGACGGGGAACCGCAGACCGTCGAGTTCGAACACGGCACGCTTGAATACTCCCATCACGGGAAGCCCGAGTCGCTGCTGGACATTGCCAAGAACCTCGGCGTGAAGCTCGAACACGCCTGCGGCGGCAGCTGTGCCTGCACCACCTGCCACGTCATCGTCCGCACGGGCGAGAAAAACCTGAGCGAGATGCAGGAAGACGAGGCCGACCGCCTCGACACCGCGTGGGACCTGACGCCGCACTCGCGTCTCGGCTGCCAGGCGATCGTCACCGGCGACGTCGTCTGCGAACTGCCGATGTACACCCGCAACTACGTGCAGGAGGGTGGCGGCATTCAGCTCGGCAAGTCCGACCGCAAGAAGACTGAAGCGGTGACGCGATGAAGTGGACCAGTGCCGAAGACATCGGCATCGAGCTGGCGGAGAAGTTCCCCGGCCTCGACCCGCTCACCGTCCGCTTCACCGACCTGCGTGAACGGGTCATCGCGCTCGACGGCTTCGACGACGACCCGAAGGGGTCGAACGAGCCGAAGCTCGAGGCGATCCAGATGGCCTGGTACGAAGAGTACAAGGAAGCTCAGGAAGGTTAGTTCTTACTTTCCATGCGCGTTCTCGTCGTTGCGGCCACCCGCGCTGAAGTGGCACCGCTCATCTCCCACTTCGCGAACCCCATCGCACACAACCGTGTGCTGAGCGGGGTCTATGGACCCCACAAGATCGACGTCCTGCTCACCGGTGTTGGCATGGTGGCCACTGCCGTGTGGGCCACACGTGCGCTCGCCATCGGTGGCTACGATGTGGCGCTCAATCTTGGCGTGTGCGGCAGCTTCAACGTGTCGCTGCCGTCGCCAGGTGCGGTGCACGTCACCAGCGACGTGATGTCGGAACTCGGCGTCGAGGACGGCCCGGCGTTTCTCACGATGCAGCAGATCGGCCTGCTCCCGACCGATGAGTTCCCGTGGACCGGCGGACGCATCGTCAATCTCGAGCCACCGCCGCTGCCAGGCCTGGCCGAGCTCCCCGCGGTGGCCGGCATCACCGTCAACACCGTGCACGGCCACGAACCGTCGATTGCCGAGGTCAGGGCGCGCTACGCGCCCGACGTGGAATCGATGGAAGGGGCCGCGTTCATGTACGCGTGCCTCGTGGCTGGAGTACGCTTCGCGCAGGTGCGAACGGTGTCGAACCGGGTGGAGCGGCGGAATCGCGGGGCGTGGGACCTGACGGGGGCCGTGGACGAACTCGGCCGTGTCGCCCTGACGCTCCTCGGGGGCTAGACCATGAATCTGTCCCTCGGCTTCTCGCCCTGCCCGAACGACTGCTTCATGTTCGATGCGATCGTGAATCGCCGCATCGACCTCGAAGGACTGTCGTTCACTCCGCATCTGGCTGATGTCGAAGCGCTGAATCGCGAGACGTTCGCGGGCACCGCGGATATCACCAAGCTCAGCTACCACGCGTATGCGTACTGCCGGAAGGACTATGTCCTGCTCGACGCCGGCAGCGCCCTTGGCCGCAACTGCGGCCCGTTGCTGATCTCGGCACGGCCGATCGCCCCAGAAGAAGTGCGAGCGGGCCAGCTGCGCATCGCCATTCCCGGTGTCTATACGACCGCCAACTTCCTCCTCGGCCTCGCGTTTCCTGACGCCACCGATCGCACGCCGCTGGTGTTCTCGGAGATCGAGGGAGCGCTGCTCGACGGACGGTTCGATGCGGGCCTGATCATTCACGAGAACCGATTCACCTACGAGGCGAAGGGGCTCCACAAGATCGTCGACCTCGGCGAGTTCTGGGAGCAGGAGACCGGCACGCCGATTCCGCTCGGCGCCATCGCCGTGCGCCGGTCGCTGCCAGACGCCCTGAAGCAGGCGGTGAACCGACTCGTCCGCCGCAGTGTCGAGTACGCCTTTGCGAATCGCGACGCCAGCCTGCCGTATGTACGCGCCCATGCCCAGGAGATGGACGAAGCGGTCATGTACAAGCACATCGACCTCTACGTGAACCAGTTCTCGGTTGACCTCGGGGATGAAGGGGTGCGGGCGGTGACGACGCTGTTCGACAAGGCGGCCTCGCTGAACCTGGTGCCCGCGTCGAACGAGCCGCTGTTCTTGCCCAGGTGACGCTGAATATGGTCAAGGCACGCGACCCGTACGCGCTCGCCCTGCTTGGCAGTGCCGTTGTCACAGGCGCCGCGTTCCTGCCCTGGTTTCACGTCGGCGACGTCGGTCTGCCTGGCATCCCCGATCCAGCCGGGTACTTCGTCGCCGCGATGGGGCTGACCGGAGTGGGGTTGTCGGTTGTGGGGCTCAGGCGCGGTGTGGATACGCGTCAGGGGCTGGTGCTCTCCGGACTCGCCGCGCTGACGACGCTCGCGGTGACGTGGCAGGTCGGACCCGCAACCATCGCCAGCCGGGCGCAGGCCCGTGCCGAGGCCGTCGCGCTGGTGGATAGCCTGACGGTAGAGACGGTGCCGCCGGTTGGCGTGAGTACCGGCCTCTATGGTGAGATGGCCGGTGCCATCGTCGTGGTCGCTGCCGGGCTGACCGCGCTGGGACGCCGGACCGAGCGCTGAGCCCGCCCCCCCCCAATCGAACCGTCTACTACGCGCGATGACCAGGCGAGGCCAGGGCCGCAACGGCCATCTTGTCGCGCGACAGCTTCTCGAAGATGTCGGTCTGCATGAAGGACGCGAGCGCCGCGTTCTCGATGGTCACGTCGCTCTTCTTGATCTGCTCGGCGTCGTAGCGCTGAGCGGCGCCGATGGTGCCTTGCGTCCCGGTCGTCGCAGGGACGCCGCCGCCGATATACGCGACCAGAAGGCTCAGGGCATCGGTCACGCGCGCATCGGCGACCGGGTCGGTATCCTGCGGCGCGTGGTCGTGGTGAATCCTGTCTTTGCTGTGCATATACTCAGCTCCGCTTGCATCTTCGCCTTGCGTTGACCCTCTTCGAGGGCGTCAGCGGGGGGGCGGCCGCGGAGGACGTGGAAGCACTCGTTCCGGAGGATCTGGTAGATCCAGCTGAAGAACTTCTGTCCCTGATCGAACGAGGCGAGGTTCTCGAACGCCTTCACGCAGGCGTTCTGGGTCGAGTCGCGCGCCTCATCGCGGTTCCCGAGCAGTCTCGGCTCCACGCGGCGTCAGCAGGCCCGTCACGAGGTTATCGCAATCCGGACGAAGGGTTGTTGTGTAGCGCGGCCAGCCGCTCGTGGATTCTGGCCACGCCGTCGGTGAGGCTTGCCGGTCCCGGCTGCAGGATCAGCGACGAGGGGATCTCGAAGATATGTCCGTCGCGGACGGCCGCCACCTCGCCCCAGCCCGGTCGCGCGGTGATCGTCGAGCGACGCACCCGCTTGCCGCACCACGAGGCGAAAATCACCTCTGGATCGCGCCTGGCGACCTCGTCTGGCGCGACGATGCGGTCGCGGGCCAGCCTCGCACCGGCCAGTTCCGGGAACACCGGGTCGGCTCCCGCGATCGTCACCAGTTCCTCGACCCAGCGGATGCCGGAAATGAGCGGCTCGTCCCATTCCTCGAAGAATGCCCGTCGCCGCGGGAAGCGCAGCGCTGCCTGCGCGATGTCGTCCAGTCCTGCGGCCAGACGATCGGCCAGTTGCTCGGCCGCCGGCTGGCATCCCACCAGGCCGCCGAGCATCCGCACCATCTGCAGGATCTCGTCGATGCTGCGCTGGTTGAAGGTGACGACTGCGACGCCGCGCCGCGTCAGTTCGGCCGCCAGGTCGGCCTGCAGATCCGAGAAGGCCAGGACCAGGTCCGGTTCGAGCGCGAGGATCTTGTCGAACTTCGCGCTGATGAACGCCGACACCCGCGGTTTCTGCCGCGCCTCGAGTGGCCGCACGGTGTAGCCAGAGACGCCAACGACCCGGTGCCCCTGGCCGAGCAGGTAGAGCGTCTCGGTGGTCTCCTCGGTGAGGCAGACGATGCGCTCGGGATAGCGGCTCATCCCGCAACGTCCGCCGGCAGGAGATCGGCGAAGACGAAGCCGTCCCGTTCCACGACCTCCCCGGCGACCACCGGAATCGGCCGGCGGAACATCGGGCCGTCGTAGGCAAACGAATGGAATTCACCGCGTTCGCCGCATGGGTCAACGGTCGCCGGGAACTCCGCGAGCAGCGCGTCGTCGAACTCGCGGCCAACGAACCGTCGTTCGAGCACGCGCGGATCGATGCACGTCAGACGCGCACGGAGCCCGGCCGCGAGCATCTGCCGCGCGAGGCTGGGGGTGTCGGCACCAAAGAGTGGGAACAGCGGTGTCAGGCCACTACCCGCCAGTTGCTGCTCGCGGTAGGCGCGAATATCGGCAAGGAACAGGTCGCCGAAGGCCAGGTGTGTGAAGCCGTCCGCCACCGCCGCCCGTACGGCGTCACCCATCACCTGCGCGTAGACCTCGTTCGGGCATGGTGATGGGATCGGGACGAGACGCAGCGGCAGGTCGAGCGCGTCTGCCTGCTGCTGCAGGAGCGTCTCGCGCACGGCATGCATGGCCACGCGGCCGGCCGCGGCGTTCACAGTGGTCAGCAGACCGCCCAGCTCAATGCCGGGCGTCTGGCGCAGCACGTGCACCATCCAGGCGCTGTCCTTGCCACTCGACCACGAGACCAGGGTCTTCATCGAGCGACGTCCGGGTGGAGGAAGGCGGCGAGCCGCTCGGCGGCAAGCGTGACGCGCGGACCCGGCACCACCAACTCATCGCCGGCAAGCAGCACGATGCGTCCGGTCCGCACCGCCGGAAGCGACGGCAGCCCCGACCACACGCGGCGTTCGGCCGCGAGGCGGTCGTTGGGCCACGGTTCGCCGTAGTGCAGTTCGATGATCGCCTCCGGCGCGCGCGCCAGGACCATCTCGGTGCTCATCGCGACTGCGGCCTGCTTCACATCCGCGAGGACGTCGGTAGCGCCGGCCAGTTCGAGCAGGTCGTGCAGGAAGCCGTAGCCGCCGCTCGCGTTGATCCCGCGCAGGCTGCCGCTCTCGCGGCCGAAGAGCAGAAGCGTGCGTGGACGCGGACGTCCGGCAACCCGTGCCTGCACGGCGCGCAGCCGCGCATCGATGCGTGCGGCCGATGCGTTCGCTGCCGGGGCCATGCCGATGCGCTCGCCCAGCGTACGCACGGTCGCGGTGACGTCGGCGAGCCCCTTGATGGAGTAGCCCCACATCGGAATGTGCGCCCGTTCCAGTTGCCGTCGCAGTTCCACCTGCGTGTCGTAGATGATGACCAGATCGGGACGCAGCGCGATGAGCTGCTCGATGTTCGGGTCGAGCAACCCGCCAAGCCTCGGCAACTTCTCCACCTCTGGCGGGAAGCGGTCGTAGCTGCCGACACCCACCAGGCGGCCACCGGCGCCCATCTCGAACAGCATCTCGGTGGTCGCCGGCACGAGCGAGACGATGCGCTGTGGCGTCGACGAGGCGCCGCGCTGCGCCGACAGCGGCGCGCGCGCCACCAGCAAGGACGCCACCGCCATCACGACGATCAGCAGGACACGTTTCATGTGCGTCTGAAGAGTAGCCAGAGAAACACCGGGCCGCCGATCATCGCGGTGACGATGCCGACAGGTAGTTCGAGGGGCGCGAACGCCGTGCGCGCCACCACGTCGCAGGCGATGAGCAAGGTGGCACCGAAGAGCGCCGAGCCCGGCAGCACCAGCCGGTGGTCGGCGCCAACCACCAGGCGCACCAGATGCGGAACGACGATGCCGATGAACGCCACGGGTCCGGCCAGCGACACGGCGGCGCCGGTGGCGAGCGACGCGCTGACCAGCGCCACCCGTTCCGTGCGCGCGACGTCCACACCGCGCGTGGCCGCCGACTCGGCACCGACGCTGATCAGGTCGAGCACCCGCGGCAGTGTCGCGATGCCGGCCCACGCGAACGCCATCGGCACCAGCGCAGCCACAAGCGGCGCATAGGCGGCGACGTCGAGCGACCCCATCATCCAGCGGACGTTGCGGAAGGTCTGCGTGAAGTCGGCCATGAACTGCACGAAGCCCATCACCGCCGACAGCAGCGCCGTGAGCGTCACCCCGCCAAGCAGCAGCACCATCGTCGACGTGCCGCGGCGGCGCACCACCGACAGTCCATAGACGACCAGCAACGCGCCGACCGAACCGGCGAAGCTGGCGAGCGGCACCGCCGAGAGGCCGAGCAGCGTTACGCCGGAGTCGAACGTGATGGCGAGCATCGCGCCGAGCGCCGCCCCGGCCGACACCCCAAGCGTGTCTGGCGACGCCAGCGGATTCCGAAGCAGGGCCTGGAAAACGACCCCGGCCAGTGCGAGGGCGCTGCCGACCAGTGCCGCCGCCAGCACACGCGGCAACCGCGCCACGAAGAAGATCTGCGCGTCGATGTTGTCGGCGTAGGGAATTGATCGGTCGAAGACGCGCGCCAGGCTGATGTGCGTGCTGCCGGCGAGCGGTGCCAGCAGGCAGGCCAGCACCGTCAGCGCCCCAAAGCCGGCCACTGTCCAGAGGAGGCGTGTGCGCACGGGCACCAGCAGACGTTCGGGCGACTGGAGATTAGCGGCCGGCGGCAAGCGGCACCACCGTGAGGTGACCGGCGCGCGGGTGGAGCTGCACGTCGGCCTCGACATCGTACAAGGCCCGGATGTTGGCCGCGGTGAGCGTGTCGCTGGTCGGACCGTGGGCGATGACCTGCCCTTCTTTCAGCAGCACGACGCGCTGGCAGAGTGCGGCGGCGAGGTTCAGGTCGTGCGTCGACACCACCAGCGTCACGCCCTGTTCGGTATTGAGCGACCGGAGCACGGCGAGCACGTCGAGCTGATATTTCAGATCGAGCGCCGTCGTCGGCTCGTCGAGCAGCAGCAGCTCGGACGACTGGGCGAGTGCCGCGGCAATGATCACGCGCTGCTTTTCGCCGCCGCTGAGCGTGGCGAAGCGGCGATCCTCGAAGGCGGCGGTGCCGGTGGCGCGCAGGGCGGCGCGTGCGAGGGCGACGTCGGACGCGCCTTCGAGTTCGAAGGGACCGAGGTGCGGATAGCGACCCATCAGCACCATCTCGAGCACACTGAAGTCGAAGGTGGAATGCGTGTCCTGCTGCACGATGGCGATGCGGCGCGCGAGGTCGCGCCGCGCCATCCGTGCAATCGGCTGTCCGTCGAGGCGCACGGTGCCGGCGTTCGGCGTCAGCACGCCGGACATCATGCGTAGCAGCGTGGTCTTGCCTGAGCCGTTCGGGCCGAGGAGCCCGACCACCGAACCACGCGCCACCTCCAGGCAGACCTGCGTTAGCACGGGACGCGCGACGGCGCCCCGTTCGTACGCGAACGACAGGTGGTCCACCTGGAGGAAGGCGGGGCTCATGAGACTAGAACGCGACGCGCACGCCGACGCGCACG
>Ga0114970_10000213_pt1 | contig 40667 bp, 39 predicted proteins | sample M_140205_XF_Meta_FD_87030 | JGI IMG/M metagenome (GOLD analysis project Ga0114970, IMG submission 87030) | Freshwater microbial communities from Lake Montjoie, Canada to study carbon cycling - M_140205_XF_MetaG | ecosystem: Environmental > Aquatic > Freshwater > Lake | place: Lake Montjoie... | reverse complement strand
GACGTCAGCTGCAAAGTCTCGAACCGGTCGAGTCGCCCCTCCAGACCCCTGTCTTCGAGCGTGTCAGGATGGAGCTGCTGATCGATGAAGCGCTCGACGCCCAGGCGCTGCACCCGTTCGATGTCGCCGGGGCGCGGACCGTAGGTGATGCGGTTCAGTAAGTGCAGCGCCGTGCGGGCGTCGGTGGTCGGTAGGGCGGCTGGCGCGCCCGCCGCGAGCAGGGCACCGAGGGCGGAACAGGCGGCCAGCGTAAGGAAGATATGTTTCATGACGTTCGTCTCTGTTACGGCTTAGACCGGCTGCGCGGCGTCAGGTAACACGGATAGAATTCGGCCCATGGCGCCCTCGACCAACGACCAACGACCAACGAGCAGTGCTTTCGAAAAGCTCGGCGTGTTCTACCTCGGGCGACGCTTCGATGCTGAGGCGAAGAAGCCGACCGACGACCTTGTCCTCTACGACTCGAAGGACCTGGTGACACACGCGCTGTGCGTCGGCATGACGGGCAGCGGCAAGACCGGGCTCGGCATCGCCGTCATCGAAGAAGCCGCCATCGACTCGGTCCCGGTCATCGTCATCGACCCGAAGGGCGACCTCACCAACCTCGTGCTCACGTTTCCCGATCTGCGCGCGGAAGACATCCAGCCGTGGGTGAATGAAGACGATGCGCGCCGGGCCGGCACCGACGTGCCGGCCTTTGCTGCCGAGCAGGCGGCGCGCTGGAAGAGCGGACTCGCCGACTGGGGGCAGGACGGCGCACGCATCCAGCGCCTGCGCGATGCTGCCGAGTTCACCATCTACACGCCGGGCAGCACCGCCGGCACGCCGGTATCGGTGCTGACGTCGTTCCAGAAGCCGGCCGTCGATGATCCGGAACTCGTGCGCGAACGCGCCCAGACGACGGTGTCGAGTCTGCTGGCGCTGGCGGGCGTGGACGGCGAGCCGCTGAAGAGCCGCGAGCACATCCTGCTCACCACTATCCTGCTGTCGGCGTGGCAGGCGGGCGAGAGCCCGGACCTGGCGATGCTGATCCAGCGTATCCAGCAGCCGCCGATGACCCGCGTCGGTGTCATCGACCTCGAGAGCTTCTACCCGGCGAAGGACCGCTTCGGACTGGCGATGACCATCAATGCGCTCATTGCGTCGCCAGGCTTCGAGGTGTGGACGCAGGGTGAACCGCTCGATGTCGCCGCGTTCCTGCGCACCCCGTCCGGCAAGCCGCGCGTCTCCATCTTCTCCATCGCCCATCTCGACGACACGCAGCGCATGTTCTTCGTCTCGCTGTTGCTGAACGCCGTGGCCGGCTGGATGCGTACGCAGGGTGGCACCACCAGCTTGCGCGCGCTGGTCTACATGGACGAGATCTTCGGCTACTTCCCGCCGAGCGCGAACCCGCCGTCGAAGGGACCGCTGCTGACGTTGCTGAAGCAGGGACGCGCCGCCGGTGTCGGCGTCGTGTTGGCGACGCAGAACCCGGTCGACCTCGACTACAAGGGGCTGTCCAACATTGGCACCTGGTGGCTCGGCCGCCTGCAGACCGAACGCGACAAGGCGCGCCTCATCGATGGTCTCGAAGGGGCCAGCGAGCACGCCGGTTTCGATCGCGGCGAACTCGATCGTCTGCTGTCGAACCTCACGAGCCGCGTGTTCCTGATGCGCAATGTGCACGAAGACGGCCTCACGCTGTTCCAGTCGCGCTGGGCGCTCTCCTACCTGCGCGGTCCGCTTGGCCGCGACGAGATCAAGCGGCTCTCGGCAGGGCCGCGCACGCAGGCCGTGGCCGCGGGCGCGGCTCCAGGTGTCGCCGCACCGAGGCCAGCGGCTGCGGTTGCCGCCGCGGCGCGCCCGGTGGTGCCGCCCGACGTGCCGCAGTTCTTCTCGCCCGACGCGCCGGGTGGCCCGGTGCCGTTGACGCCGGTCGTGTACGGCTCGGCGAATGTGCGCTTCCTCGACACGAAGCTGAAGCTCGACGCCACGCGCCTCGTCACCTGGACGGCGCCGATCAGCGACGGTGCCGTGGCGATCGACTGGGACGCGGCGGCAGCGCTTGACATGGCGCCTGAACTGCTGGAGCGTGATGCGCCGGACGATGCGACGTATGCGGCGGTGCCCGCGCCGGCCTTGAAGGCGAAGAACTACGACGCCTGGTCGAAGCAGTTCGTGACGGCGCTCACCACGAAGGAAGTGCTCGAGGTGCTGCGCAGTCCGTCAACCGGCGAGACGTCGCGCCCCGATGAGAGCGAACGCGACTTCCGCGCGCGGCTGCAGCAGGTGTCGCGTGAAGCGCGCGACCGCACGCTCGACACGCTGCGCCGCAAGTACGCCCCGCGCCAGGCGGCGCTCGAAGAGAAGAAGCGCCGCGCATTGACCAAGGTGGAGCGCGAGAGCGAACAGGCGTCGGGCCAGAAGCTGCAGACGATGATCTCTGTCGGCGCCACGCTGCTGGGGGCACTGATGGGACGCAAGGCGATCACCGCCACGACCCTCGGCCGCGCCACCACCGCCGCGCGCAGCATGAGCCGCACGATGAAGGAGTCGGGCGACATTGCCGACGCGCAGAAGAAAGTGCAGGTGCTCGAGCAGCAGCAGCAGGACCTCGAGGACGAACTGAAGCTCGAGACGGCGACGCTCGAGGCCGCGGGCGATCCGGCGACCGAAACCTTCGAACGGATCCAAGTCAAGCCGAAGCGCACGAACGTGGCGGTGAAACTCGTGGCCCTGTTGTGGACCTAAGGCAATCGCAGTACACGGGCGTAGTGTCCGGCTTTAGCCGGACCTCTCGTAGTGTCCGGCTTTAGCCGGACTTCTCGCCGTGTCCGGCTTTAGCCGGACCTGACCGCGGGCGCGAGCGTCTCGCTCGCCGCTCAGTGCAGGTTCGCCAGCACCGCTTCCATCGCACTGTCGCGCGCCGCGAGGTAGTCGGCCGCGGTCAGCGGGGCGGCCATCTCCGGATCGAGCCGTCCCACCTCGACATCGAACTGATCGCTGTAGCAGCCAGGCGTCCCCTCGCATCGCTGTTCGAGATCGAAGAGACCGTCGCTGTAGTGCAGGCAGAACCCCGACCCTGGCAGGCAGCTGTTGCCGCCTTCAGACCAGAAGCGGAGCCGGTCGCCAGGCGCCTCGCCGACCAGCACCACCTTCTCGCCTCCGGCCTTCTTCACGGCCGCGGCCGACACGATGCCGGCGGAGAACGTGTAGCGGCTCATCAGCACGTAGACCTTGCCCGGCACCCGCTCTGGCAGGCTGCGCATGAACGGCAGCGTGCTCTGCAGGTCGCCGCCGGTGTCGAAGCGGAGATCGAGGATGACGTCCGACGGCGTTTGTAGTTGAAGGGCCGCGAGCACGCGACGCTGGAACGCCTCGATGTCCTGCCCATCCACGCTGACGTTGCTGCGGAACTGCACGTAGAGCACCGAGCCGCCGAGCAGCGACTCGAGGCGGAAGGCGTCGTTGCCGTGGCGATACGCCAGCGGTACGGCGTCTGGCTGCAGCGCCGGCTTCCACGCGCGCTCCGTGGACGACACCGGGTCTGGCGCGAGCAGACGCTCGACACCGAATCCGCGTGGCACGTCGCGCCCCGCAATCGCCTGTACCGTGCGCTCGACGACCGTGCCGTCCGGCATGCGCACGCGCAACGACAGCCGATCGGCCTGGCGCGCCACCTTCGCCGCGAAGAGTAACTGCGGCGATTCGATCACGAGTCCAAGCGACAGCTTGCGCTGCGACTCGACACCGCCGGCGAGCGGCGCCAGCCGTTGATATAGATCAACGGGCCTCAGGCCGTCGAGGACTTCAATGCGTCCACCCGCGAGGTCCACGGCCGCTCCGGTTGCACGCAGGATGACGAGGCCGTCCGGAAACCACGCGACGCGAAACGGCATGCGCAGGTCGGGACGCGCGGCGTCGGAGCCGAAGGTGAGCGTGTCGTGGCCGTTGTCGGCGAGGCCCACCACTTCGAGCAGGCGCACGTGCAGCGCCGGCTTCGACAGCGTCGCCGCTCGCGCCTCCGCATCGTCCAGCAGCGCAAGCGCGCGCTCGCGCGCCACCGGCGTCATCGCCCGCGTCTTCAGCACGTACTGGTAGCGGACGAGGTCCAGATCCCGCCGGCGCAGGTCGGCGGCCGACTGCCCCTGCGCGCCGAGCGTGGCGGTGATGCCCGCCGCCACAGCGAGCGCCAACACGAACCGGCCTCGCGGCAGTGACAGCGACGGCAGGGCTGACGGTGCCGTGGGCATGCCGGCTCGCAATGGTTACTCTTCGCCCATGAAGGGATACGTGTAGCTGCGCGGTGGGTTGAAGTTCTCCTTCACCGTGCGCGCGCTGACCCAGCGCACCAGGTTCAGCTTCGAGCCGGCTTTGTCGTTCGTGCCCGACGCGCGTGCGCCGCCGAACGGCTGCTGGCCCACCACCGCCCCTGTCGGCTTGTCGTTGATGTAGAAGTTGCCGGCGGCGTAGCGCAGCGCCGACGACGCCTCGACAACCGCACGGCGGTCCTGGGCGAAGATCGCGCCGGTGAGCGCGTAGGGAGACGTGGCATTCACGAGCGCCAGCGTCTCGGTCCACTGGCTGTCGTCGTACACGTACGCCGTCACCACCGGTCCGAAGATCTCCTCGCACAACTGGCGCAGCCCGGGGTTGTCGGTCTCGATCAGCGTCGGCCTGACGAAGTAGCCGGTCTGCTTGTCAGACGCGCCGCCAGCGACAATCCTCGCGGTGGTCCTCGCCTCCGCGATGTGCCCGGTGATGCGGTCGAAGGCGCGTTCGTCGATGACCGCACCCATGAAGTTGCGGAAGTCGCGGATGTCGCCCATCTTGATGTCGTCCATCATCGCGACGATGCGGTCGCGGACGTCGGGCCAGATAGAGCGTGGCACGTAGATGCGGCTTACCGCCGAGCACTTCTGTCCCTGGAACTCGAAGCCGCCGCGCACCACGGCGGTCGCCAGCGCGGCCGGGTCGGCCGACGCGTGCGCGATCACGAAGTCCTTGCCGCCGGTTTCGCCGACGATGCGCGGATAGGAGCGGTAGGACGACATCGACCTACCGATCGTCTTCCACATGTTGTTGAAGACGTCGGTGCTGCCGGTGAAATGCACGCCCGCCAGATCGCGGTGCGACAGCGCGACGTTTGAGATCGCTGCCGGATCGCCAGGCACCAGGTTGATGACACCGGGCGGCATGCCGGCCGCCTCGAACAGTTGCATCAGGTAGTGCGCTGAGAGCATCGCGGTTGATGCCGGCTTCCACACGACCGTGTTGCCCATCAGCACCGGCGCGGTCGGCAGGTTCGCGGCAATCGACGTGAAGTTGAACGGCGTGACGGCGTAGACGAACCCTTCGAGGCCGCGGTACTCGAGCCGGTTCCACATCGTGTGATCACTGATCGGTTGCTCAGCCAGCAACTCCTCCGCGTAGTGCACGTTGAAGCGCCAGAAATCGATGATTTCGCACGCCGCGTCGATCTCGGCCTGGAAGACGGTCTTGCTCTGGCCGAGCATGGTCGACGCGTTGATGACGTCGCGCCACGACGTGGTGAGCAACTCGGCGGCCTTCAGGAGCACCGCCGCCCGATCCTCGAACGCCCAGCTCGACCACTCGGCGTGCGCGCCGAGCGCGGCATCGATCGCTTGCTGCGCGTGAGCCGGCGTCGCACGGTGATAGGTGCCGAGCCGCTGCTGATGCGCGTGCGGCATCACGACCGGCGCCGTGTCGCCAGTGCGGATCTCCTTCCCGCCGATCACGATCGGGATGTCGACCGTCGTCGATGCCATGCGGTCGAGCGCGGTCTTCAGCGATGCCCGCTCGGGCGAACCAGGCGCGTAGGCGCGGATCGGTTCGTTGACGGGCGTGGAGACGCGAGCGCGGCCATTGAAGGAGGCAGGCATACGACGAGTCTAACGCCGGATCTTGCCGCCGTATCTGCGCTGCGAACATTCGGGTCCGGCTGAAGCCGGACACTACAGCCACTCTGAGGCCGGACACGACAGCTGCAGGGCGCGGACGGCGACGTCAGCGGTTCGTTCAGGAAGCGGACGAGCGGCGCCACCTGCCGGAAGACGGCGAGCAGACCGGCATAGAACGTCGGGTCGTGCGCGAACGCCGCCGGGTGCTCGGCCGCAAAGCCGCGCGGCACGCGCTGCAGCTTCTCCCCTTCCAGCGTCCCGACGGTCTTGCGGAAGCCGGGCGACTCGACGATGGCGCGCAGCCGCTTGTGGTTGGCGGCGATGTTGGTCTTCAGCGGCGTCTTGTCGTCCGAGAAGCGCGTGTCTCGGTAGACGCGGTAGATGCACGTCGGCGTCGCCACGAGTTCGCGCGCGAACGTCTGGAAGTCGTGTGCGAGCTGTTCGATCACCGCCACCATCGGCGCCGTGAGGTGCTGGTCGTACCGGTCCTTGCGATCGCGAAACCACTCGCGGGCGTTGTTGCGCGTGAGCGAGCGCAGGAACGAGATCGACCTGAGCGTGAAGCTCGGGGCACTCATGCCCCAAGCCTGCCAAAGGCGAATGACCGCGGTCGCGGCGGTTGGGCTATCGTTGCTGCAGCGCGATGCCGATCGTCACCCCCTTCCTGGTCTTCATCGTCCTGGCCGCCGGCACGGTGGCCGGTGGACTTGGCGCGACCCTCGGCATCGGCGGCGGCATCTTCCTCGTGCCGTTTCTCACCATCGGCATGGGCATGCCGATCGGTGTTGCTGCCGCCATCAGCCTCACCACGGTCATCGGCACGTCGAGCACCGTCTCGGCGGGACGCACCGGCTCGCACCTGATCAACTACCGGCTCGGCATGGTGCTGGAGGTGGCGACCGCGGCCGGCAGCCTGCTCGGCGGCATCACCGCGCAGTACATGAACCAGCACACGCTGGAACAGGTCTTTGCGGGCGTGACGGCGATTGTCGGCGCCACGACGCTGTCGCGGTTGAACAAGCGCAACATCGTCGTCGGCGACGGGCTGGACACGGGCACGCTGGGCGGCCGCTACGTCGAGCACGAGAGTGGCGGCGTCGTCAGCTACCGCGTGAAGCGCGTGCCGCTGGCACTGGTGGCGTCGTTCGTGGCGGGTAACGTGTCGTCGATGCTCGGCATCGGCGGCGGTGTCATCAAGGTGCCGGTGCTGAATGCCTGGTGCGGTGTGCCGCTGCGCGCTGCAGCCGCGACGAGCGCGTTCATGATCGGCGTGACCGCCGCGGCGGGCGCCATCATCTACTACGGCAACGGACAGCTCACGCCCGCACTGGCGGCTGCGGCCGTGCTCGGCGTGCAGGCCGGGTCGAGTGCCGGCATGCGCGTCGGTGCCCGCGCCTCGGCGAAGTCGCTGAAGATACTGCTGGCGGCAGTGCTGTTCTCGGTGTCGGTCCTCATGCTGTACCGGAGTCTGCAGTGACCCAGTCGAACGACTTCGCACTCGAGGCGCGGCTGGGAGGCATCCTGCGCGTCGGCGTGTATGCCAGCAGCATCTGCCTGGCTGCGGGGCTGGGGCTGAGCCTGACGGTGCCAGGGCTGGCGGCGCTCGCGAGCTGGCTGATGACGGCAGGGCTGGTGATGCTGATGGCGACGCCGGTCGCGCGCGTGGCAGTGTCGGTGGTCGAGTACGGCCTGCAGCGCGACTGGATATTCTTCACGCTCACCGGCCTGGTGCTGCTGGAACTCGCCGCGGGCATCGTCGCCGCGCTCGTCTTCCGCACAAAGCTCTGACCGCCGGCCTCCTCCCTTTTAGAATGGCGCCTCGTCCGGCCGCTCGAAGGCGCGGCGCATACCGTCGCGTTCGGACGCGTCGATGAGTGGGAAGCTTCGGAGGACGTACGCGAACTCCTCGCTGGTGAGTTGATAGGCGCGAGCCACGGCGGCGTTCAGCCACGCGACGAGCCGCGTGTCCGGCATGCGCGCCAACGCGCCGGCCGCCGCCTCGAGGCGATCGGCGTCTGGGCCAAGATCGTGCTCGAGCGGAATCGGCAGCCGTTCGACGATCGAGGTGGTGACGTGGGTGGTGACACGGAGGCGCACCAGGAAGTTCACCACCAGGCTGTTGAAGAGCGCACAGAGCAACCGCTGCGCGCGACGGGGCAGTTCCGTCTTCAGGCAGAACAGCGTGTGCGTGGAGACCGACGTCGCCGGCAGTAACGCGGCAATGAGCGTGACACGGTTCGTGGCACTGGCCACGTCGCGATAGGCAAGACGGGTGCGTCGCCAGCGCGGGCCGAGCAGCCGGTCTGCCTGTTCCGGATCGATGTGCCACGGCGCGGTGCCAGGTAGTGTGCGGAACGGCTCGATCCTCTTCCCCTCGAACACCGGCGCGCCGACGCCGTCCGCCCGCATCCAGCGGCGGTCTTCCGTTGCGTTCAACTCCCGGCCGAAGCGTGCGCGCCACCCGGCGTCCGAATCGAGCGGCGGAAACAGCGACACCGCCCGCTCGATGATGGCCAGGTCGAGCGGCGAGCGAAGGTCGGGAATGGACAGGTCGTCGCCGGACAGGCGCCGGAGCAGTGCCGGCGTCACCCGCGTCGTGAACCAGGCCGGGTCCATCCGGCCGCCGTCCGGGGCGATGTGGCCCAGGGCATCCGGATCCTGTTCACCGAACCGGCAGGCGATCTGATCGGTCGGCGCGCCGGCGGTAGCCGACAGCAGCACGAAGCGCACGCTGCGGTGAATGGGAAAGGTGCCGCGCCGGTTGTCGAAGCCGATGATGCGCTCGACGCGGGCACGGGCGAACAGCAACCGTCGCAGCGACGCGCTCCCGGCGTCGGCCACGATACCCGACGGCAGCACGAGCCCGAGATGTCCGCCCGGCTTCGTCAAGGCGAGCGCCCGTTCCACAAACAGCTGATAGCGATTGGCCTGGCCGTCCGACCGCGCCTCGTACACACCGGAGTCGCGCGCGAACCGTACCAGCGACGACGCCTCAGCCCTGGCCGCGGTACGGTCGCCGCCGCCGTCGGCCCGCACCATGTCCCACGGCGGATTGCCGACGACGGCGTCGAAGCCGGCGTCGGGCTTCCGCGCACCAGACTCGTCGAAGAAGACCTCGGGAAACTCGAGCTCCCAGTGGAACAGCCGGCGGCTGTCGCGCGCCGCATCGACGCGTGCGAGCAGGTCGTGCAGTGTGGCGTCCGCCAACTGCGAGCGCCCCGTGATGAGCGCATCGGACAGGGCGCCGAAGGTGCGTGGCGGCACGGGCGGTGAGGCGAGCCACGCGGCGCACCAGGCGTCGGCGACGCGGTTCCACGTGAAGAGTGGCGACCCCGGTGCCGCGAGACGCTCGAGCGCGCGCTCCTTCGCGCGCACCTGCGCGGCGGTGTCGTTCGGCTCCGCCGCCAGGCTGAAGCGGACCGGCAGCACGCCGCGCAAGGCTTCTGCGGGCAGATCGTCGGGAAACAACGGCAGGCTGCCGGTCGCTCGCTTCGGCGTTGGCGCCGACCGCACGAGCGACAGCCAGGTGCCAGACAGGCTGTCGCCGACACGCAGGCGATGGTCGAGGAAGGTGAGCGGTCGATCGGCCGCGAGGGTGGCGAGCCAGAGCGACAGCCTGGTGAGCTGGACGGCGGTCGGGTTGATGTCGACGCCGTAGAGGCAGCGCTCGGCGATCAGGCGGCGGATGGCCGCACGCTCCGGCGGGCCGAGGTCGCCCGGGTGGCAGCGGCCACACTCGACGAGCGCCGTCTCGTATGCCGACGCCAGGTAGCGGCAGGCCCCGACGAGGAAGGCGCCGCTGCCCATCGAGGGGTCGAGCACCGAACGGCTGAGGATCTGCTCCGGCGTGGCGTCGCGCACGAGCGGCGCGAGCGTGTCGCGCAGCAGGTAATCGACGAGCGATTGCGGCGTGTAGAACGTGCCGGTCGCCTTGCGCACGCCTGAACCAGGCTGAAGCGACACGGTCAGGGCGCGTCCGCGCCCGGCACGTTCGACCTGCGGCTCGTAGTCGAGCAGCGTTTCATAGACGGCGCCGAGTTGCTCGACGCCGAGGTCGCGATAGGCGATGCGCTCGCGCACCTCGCCGTCGGCGCCCGGCCTCGTCGAGACCGCGAGAATCGCCTGCCGCGCCGCGGCATCGTCGAGGTTGCGCGTCTCCGCCAGCGGCGTTCGCGCCGGCGAGAAGAGCCGGCCGTTGAACGCCGTGACCGTCAGCCCGCCGGCGCGGCAGCCGGCATGGGCCAGCCGCGTGGTGGCGCGCAGACCATCCCACAGACCGACGCTGTCCGGGATAAGTGCCGCGTCACGCAGCGTCTGCACGCTGTAGCTGTCGCGGTAGAGCGGATGCCAGAGCGGCACGAGTCCGCGCGCTTCGGCGAAGAAGAGGAAGAGCAGCCGGTAGACGATCGTGAGCGACTGCTCGAAGACGTCGGCCAGCGGCCGACTGCGCTCCTTCGTGAGCAGCGCCCGCAGCACATGCGCCGAGGCCTCGAGTACCCCGCCGCGGAGCGACCGACAGACGCCCGCGGCGTGTTGTTCTCCCTCTGCCAGCAGCGCACTGAGGGCGTCGTGGTCGCCAGCGAACCCTGCCGACATGAACAGCGCGGCGAGGGCCGCGGCGGCTCGCGGGTCGTCGGCCGCTGCCTCGAGCTGCATCTCGGCGTGGCGTCGAGAGGACAGCCGCGACGCCGACACCAGCCGGAGATGGGTGCCGTTGAAGAGCAGGCACCAGCGAGCGCCGCGCCGTTGTGCCTCGACGACCGCCGCGCGCCAGTGCCGATCCAGCGACGCTCCCCACGGACACACGAGCAGTACGACCGCCGACGGCCCGGCCAGGCACGCCACGGTCGCGTGCTCGCGGTGCAGCGCAGCCGCGCCAGGCGTAGTGAAGCCCAGTCGGTCGAGCAGTGGAAGCGACGCCGCGTCAATCAGCGCGCGCAGCCCCGTCGCTGGACCAAGCGAGGCGGTGGCGGCGCACCAGCTCTTCATGGCGCGCTGCAGTTCAGCGCCCGCGGACCGCGCCTGGGGCGATCGCAGCTGATCCTCGAGAAAGGCTTCCGGCAGCAGGTGTCCGCCGAAGCCCGGAATCATTTCAGCACTCCGTCGGCGTCTGGCGAGAGCAGCAGCACCAGTTCGCCGGCGGACTCGTCGAGCGTGCACGACGCCTCCGCACGCGCGACTCGTTCCTCGGCCTGTGCGCGCGCGGCCTGTCGGACGTCGGCGGTATCGCGTCGTTCTTGTTCGACTCGCCGGTCGAACAGCCCGGGTTGCCGTTCCGCGACGGCCGGGTCGAACAGCGCGGCGATGCGCCGTGCCCGGTCCGTGCAGACGGCGGTGAAGCGCGCATGTACCTCGCGGACGTTCGCCGACCACGCGGCGCGTGCGGCGTGCCGCGTGGCAGCGTGGGCGGCCGCATCGAGCGGTGTGCCAGGCGGACAGAGCGTGGCCGTGACGTGCGTGGCGACGACCGTTCCGCCGCCGTCGGTGAGCGTCGAGCGGAAGACGGCCAGTGAGCGGCCTGCCAGCGCGGCACGGGTGTGCGCCGCGCGCGTGCGGCTGAGCAGGACGCCTGGTGGTTCGCAGCGTGCCGGCGTCTGTCTGTGCCGGCGCAAGAGGCGCCGCATCAGCCGAATGCGTGCCGCTTCGCGTTCACCCTCGGCGACGAGCCGGGTCAACGGGACGGACGGCTGCATGCGTGCCGACGGAGGTGCGGCGTCTGGCGTGTCGTGGCCGAGCACGACGAGCGCCGCCGATGCCTGCTCTGTCCATTCCGGACGGCTGCAGAGCGGGTCTGGCGCGCCGACGCGCGCGCGCGCCTGCTGCACGCGCCCGGCCAGCCGCTCGAGCAGGCGCGTTTCACCCGTGCCGTCAGCCACGAGGTGCACGACGTGCACGCGCCGGTGCTGGCCGATGCGATCGACCCGGCCAACCCGCTGTTCGAGCCGCATCGGATTCCACGGCAGCTCGAGGTTGACCACCATGCGACAGTGCGCGTGCAGGTTCAGCCCTTCGCCCGCGGCATCGGTGGCCAGCAGCACGCCCGCTGAGGGAAAGGCCGCGAGTGCCGCGCGACGCTGGTCGCGCCTCATGCCGCCGTGCACCACCGGCGCGTGCGGCGCCACGTGCGTGCGCAGGTGCATCAGCGTGTCGCGATATTCGGTGAAGACGATCACCGGCTCGTGCACGCGGCAGAGCAGGCGTCGCATCCGCTGCAGCTTGCCTTCGCTGCCGACGGCGTCGCGTGCCGCACTGAGGAGGTGCCCGAGCAGCCGCTGCTCGCGATCGACATCGTCGAGCGCCGGCGCCCCCCACATCGGCGCTGTGTCGGCATCGTCGAGTTCGCCTGTCGGATCGTCGAGTGGCAGGCGCAGTTGCAGCGCGGCGATGTCCGGCGGTGTGTCCAGCAACTGCAGCCGGCGTTCAACGGATGCGGCCAGCGCGAATGGGCTGGACAGCGCCCGCTTGTGGAGCAGCGTGAGCAGCAGCCAGGCATGACGACTCACGGCCGTCGACTCCTGCCGCACCGCCCTGGTCAGTGCCGCGAGTGCGGCGTGCATGCGGCGCTCAGGCGCCGTCTGGTGCACCCGCACGGTATGCACACGGCGGCCAGCATCGCGTCCGGTCTCGAGAAGCGATCGCCTGAAGACCACCAGCCGGTCGTCGTGCCGCCCGAACGCGCACAGCGCCGCGAACGCCGCGTCGTCGCCGCTGTGGGGCGTCGCGGTGAGCAGCACCACCCAGGGTGCGCGCGCGCAGAGCTGCGACACAGCGTCGCGCCGATCCGAGTCGCCGCAGGTTCCATGCGCTTCGTCGACGATGACCAGGTCCCAGTGCGCCTGTAGCACGGCGGGCAGCACTTCCGGTCGCTTCACGTAGTCGATGGACGCCACGGCCAGCGGCTCGAGCCTCCACGGGTTCACGCCGGGCGGATGGCGCGAACCCACACGGCGCACACCGGTGTGGTCGAGAATGGCGAGCGGCAGGTCGAAGCGCGTTGCGCACTCATCTGCCCACTGTTCGCGCAGGCCCGCCGGACACAGTACGAGGACCCGTGAGACGACGCCGCGCGCGCGCAGTTCGGCCACCGCCAGCATGGCCTGCACCGTCTTGCCGAGGCCGACCTCGTCGGCGATGAGCAACCGCGCTCCGTGCCCCTGGAGCAGGGCCAGGGTTGGCTCGAGCTGATAGGGGAGCAGCTCGATGCGGGCCGATGCGGCGGTTCTGAGCGCGGACGCGTCGCCGTGTTGCAGCAGCAACGCCCGGCACGCGTGCCGCCAGGTGCGCAGCGGTACGCGGCGTGTTCGACGCGGCGCGTCGATCCGCTCCACATCGTCGAACGGATGCAGGACCCGGCAGGTGCCAGGGCCAGCGTGTCCGAGGCCCCCGAGCGTGTAGACACGACAGCCCGGATAGCTGTCCACCTGCTGCACCGTCCACGTGCGCTGGCGAACGCGCACGCGGTCACCGATCTTGTGTTGCGGATTCTCCATTGCGACCATGCCTCGTTGCGTGCGGAATCTGCGCGCACGACGCCGGCATTCGAGGAATGTCGATTGTTTCGGCGTGCGCGTCCGGACGACGCGAAGGCAGGGGCAAGGGGCGGGCCAGACGAAGGCTCTGGGCTTCGGGCTTCAGGCTAGTTGCAGTGTGGACGTCCGGCTGAAGCCGGACACTACGATCGGCCCCAGAGCCCAGAGCCCATGGCCTACTTCTTCAGAGGCCCCTGCGGCGCCGTGAAGAGCGCGTTGAACAGCAGGCGGAAGGTGGCATGCGACTGGCCGCGATGCTGCACGGGGAAGCCGAACATCACGACGCGTCCGCTGCCGACCTGGGCTTCGAGGATGGCCGCGCGTCCGGCCATGACGTACTCGCCCTCGAGCCAGCCGCTCAGCAGCACGTCGCGTTCGCCGTAGTGCGCCACTGTCCTCACGCCGGCCGCCAGCGACGGGTCGCGCGGTTCCTCGGCGCGCGCGGTTGCCGAGGCCGCGGCGTAGACCGAGCTGAAGGCGAAGAACGCGGCCGTGTCGGGCTGCATGCCGAATGAGAGCGGGTGTGTCGGGTCGAGCGTCAGCCGGACGATGGACCCGGGTACGAAGAGGCGGTCGTCGTACTCGCGGGCGATGTCGCGTACCGGCAGCTCGAAGGCCCCGATGGCCAGTCCACCCGACGCGCCGAGGCAGATGAGGCTGCCGCCGGCCCGCGTGAACTGCCGCAGCGCCTCGATCCCCGCATCGCCGAGGCCGCCGGCATACTCGGGTGGCATCACCTCGGACGTGTTGCCCGCAGCCAGCATGTTGCCGGGGATGTTCGGCAGGACGATCGCATCGAACTGCGCGCGCAGGTTACCCGCGCGCACCTGCTGATCCGTCAGTCCTGCATATCTGAATTCGAACTGCTCGAGGACGAACCGGGTCCAGCCCTCGTCGATGCTGGCCGTCCACGGCTTGTAGACGGCGACGCGTGCGCGACCGATCGGCTGCAGGTTGCCAGGCAGCGTGCCCTTCATGCCGTCGACGCGCAGGCCGAGCTCCCTGGCCACGCGCGCCACGGTCGCCTCGCTGTTCCGCACGTACGGCACGATGATCGCGCCCGCGTCGTAGTGGAAGCCGAGTGCGTCGAGACCGGTCGTCGTCCACGACGGCCTGGCGCCGGCCGCCAGCAACCGGTTCACGGCAAGGGCTGCGCCGTTACCGCGACCCTCGATCACCCAGTACGACGGCTTGCGTTCGCCCCACACCGAACCTGGCAGCAGACGCGGCGTCGTGACGCGCGTCAGCGACGGCGGTTCGAAGCGGCGCTCGATGGTGACGACGCTGACGCCCATCTGCATCGGCAACGACCAACCGGCGACGTCGTAGGGGCGCTCGGGCGGACCGTTCGGTGCGATGCGCCGCGCCGGATAGCTCTGGCGCTCGAGCAGCGACTTCACGTACGCCCGATACGGCTGCGTCATGAAGATGATGTCGGTCCCCTCGGGGTACGGTTCACCGTCCGCCCGGAACGGTTCCATGGCGCGCTGGATCTCGATGGCGCCGCCGAGCAGCAGTTCCTCGAGCCTGGCCGCGGTCACCGGGTCGTGCTGCTCGGGAGGAATGAGATAGGCGTATGGTCCACCCTCGCGGCCCTTCGCCACGGCGCGCAGACCCATGTCGTAGAAGTTGCGCACCAGCTGTTCCCGATACGCCGACGCGGCGAAGAGCAGTCCCCGCACCGCGCTCAGGTCGTAGTCGACGATGTCGCGCAGCGTCCAGCGGCCGCCGGGCCACGGATCGGGGAAATTGATCTGCGGACGATAGTCGGCAAGGCCCTTGAAACCGGCGCGCAGTTCCGTGGCCGGCACGTTCACCGGCGTGGCGACGTCGACGCTGGCCACCTCGGTCAGCAGGCAGACGGTGTTGTGACCGATCGGTGCGGAGTCTTCGAACCCTGGCCAGTAGTAGTCGTACTTCGCGCTCGAGACGACGCCCGACTTCCCGTCGGCCTGCATCTGCAGCGCCATGCCGCTGCCGAGCAGCGCAGCCGAGCGCCAGATAAGCGGGTCTGAGTTGGGATCGATCGGATCGGTGTTCGGCGGCACGAAGAAGCGCGGGCCGTTCTCTTCCATCTGGTGCATGGTGAGGAAGACCTGCGGGTGCCAGTCGCTGTACATGAACCGCGCGAGGTTGCGGTTCTCCGCGAGGTTCATCATGAACGCGTCACGATTGATGTCGTGGCCGGCGTACTTCTGGTAGAGCCACGGCATCGGCCCGCCTTCCCACGGCGTCCCCTTCTGCTTCTCGTACCAGTCGGTGATCAGTCGCTGGCCGTCGGGGTTCAGCGACGGGATGAGCACCACCACGACGTTCTGCAGCACCGACAGCGTCTGCGCGTCGGTGGCGGTGACGAGCGTGTGCAGGAGCTCGCTTGCCGCCTGCGTGGCCCCGATCTCCGACGCGTGGATGCTGCCGCCAATGGCGACGATCACCTTCTGCGTCGCCGCCAGGCGCCGAGCCTCGTCGGGCTCGAGCGAGCGCGGATCGGACAGGCGGAGGTTGGCCGCGCGGATCTGGTCGAGGTTGCGGATGTTCTCCGGCGCGCTCACCACGGCGGCCGGTGTCGGATGCCCCTCGGTAGTGCTGCCGAGGTCAATCAGCTTCACGCGATCGGACTGCGCCGCGACGAGCGTGAAGTAGCGGGCGATGTCGTCAGCGGTCGCGAGACGACGATCGGCTCCGAGGCGGAAACCGAAGTGGGCGTCTGGCGTGGGAACCTGGGCAGCGGCCGGCGCGGCGAGCGCGAGCAGCCCACTCAGCATCAGGGCGCGCGCCCTGGAACACGTCACCGGCGCATGATAGCAGAGCGATTGCTGCGTTCCCGGTCGCGGCGGTCGTCGTCGGCCAGCTCGTCGAGGCGCACGAGCAGCGCAGCGAAGCCGCACTGCTCCGGATCGTAGAGGCCCCACTCGTCCTGCGTCGGCCGTTCCGAACCCGAGGGCGCAGGCACCAACTGCAGCGAGCGGCTCGCCCCCTCGGTCGTCTCGAACTCGGCGTCCCTGGCGGGCGTGGCCGCACGCAACGGGCGCGGTGTCATCGACGGCCCTTCGAGCGGCGCCATCCTCGCCGCGTCGCTCGGCGCCAGTTGCGCCCACAGTTCGTCGGGCGGCGGCAGTTCGATGAGGTCCGGCTCCGGCACGCCGTCAGCCGCGCGTACCCCCGTTCGCACCACAGGTCTGGCCTCGTCGTCGAGATACGGTTCGAGGTCGAGCCATGCGGCGTGGGCCAGCGCGAGGCACTCGATGATCTGCGTCGCAAACGCCGCCGGGTCGCAGTCCTGCACGCCGCGCCGCCTGCGCGGACGACGCAGCCGTGCCAGCAGCCCGCCGGTCGTGGATGACGTCGTGCTTGTAAAGGGTGGAATGGTCAAGGTTGGCACTCCGGGCTGCTGTTCGTGGCCGGTGCTCAGCCCCGCCGACCCGAGCGCCGTCAGGCACGCCGCCTGTCGGGCATCGGGTTCGATCGCAAGCAGCAGTGGCATGGTGTCGACACCGACTGCACTATCAGAGAGGCAAGCGGCATTCCCGCTGCGCGCCTGTGTCCGCACGTCGTGGCCGTGCCGGGACTGCACGGATTCAGGCCTGAAAACCTGGGTGTGTGCAGAACCGTCGCCGTAATTACAGGTGTGGCACGGGCTCCGGTCGAACGGATTTCGCGCGTCGCGTGACAAATGTGCGGCCGCGATCGCGCCGGGCGTACCGTCGGGTTCACGGTCCGACCCTGGCTACGCCTTCGAGTGGGTGGCGGTGACGCTGGTGGAGATGCCGCCACGGGCCGAGAAGTTGCCGGTCACCGTCATGCGGCGCGGCGACAGTGCCGCGACCAGGTCGTCGAGGATCTGGTTCGTGGCGGCTTCGTAGAAGATGCCCTTGTTGCGGAACTCGAGCATGTAGTACTTCAGCGACTTCAATTCGACGCACAGCGCGTCGGGCACGTAGACGATGCGGATCTCGCCGAAGTCAGGCAGGCCGGTCATCGGACAGACCGACGTGAACTCCGGACAGCTGATGGTGATTTCGAAATCGCGCGCAGGGCGCGGGTTGGGGAACGTCTCAAGAGTCGAGCTTGACATGACGTGAAATTCTAACATTACCTCAGTAAAATCGACGTTTTTGCGATCTCGCCGTTTGACAGTGGCTGAAATTGCGCGATAGCATGAGTCCAATTTCACAGCGACAACCTCGATTTTCGCCGCGCGCGGTGATCGACGGTCCACTCACCACACGCGCGATCGACACGAGGAGATATCTACATGGCTGACGCCCGTCGCATGGGTAAGTCCGAGCTGTTCTCGCACTTCGCGGAGAAGTTCGAAGTGAAGCGCACCCAGGCTCGCGAATTCTTCGATGAGCTGGCGCAGTTGGCCGAGAAGGAACTGAAGCGGTCCGGCGAGTTTGTGCTGCCCGGAATGGTGAAGCTGGTCGTCCAGAAGCGGAAGGCTCGCATGGGCCGCAATCCCGCCACGGGCGAGGCGATCAAGATTCCGGCCAAGACGGTCGTGAAGGCGCGCATCACCAAGCAGCTGAAGGACGCCGTTCTTCCGCGCTAGTAGGCTCGTCGACCGAGACGCGCTCCCCACACAACGAACTGTGTGCACCGCGGTGGAGAGCAGCGCGGCGGCCATGCACGTCGGGCCGCTGCGCTCCCTCACCCGCCCCTTCCCTCCCGCCACAAATCACCCAGATCTCACTGTCCTGCGCACATAGCGGCTGGCCTCGCGACGCCCTCCGTGTAGTGTCCGGCTTCAGCCGGACCGTGGGTGACCGCGAGGTGTCGCCGCGCTGACTCGCGGCTTCGATGGCGTGCGCGCGGCTGGCCGGAAAGCGCGGGGTGAAGGTGGATTCTTCGCCGGCCGTGCTGACGACCGCGATGGAGCCCCCGAACTGCTCGACGATGCGTCGTCACGTGACATGACGTGGCGAGATCGAGGCCGAGGCCGCGGTGCTGACGGTGACGCGTCCGCCTGGCGGCGTATCGCCGGCCTGCGCGCAGAGCGCGAGGAGGGCCGCGAAGGCCATCTGTCTGCTCACGGGTCTGCCCACGCCGGCCATGTCAGTGCGGCGACGTCCTGGTCACTGGCGGGTCGTCCACGTAGACCAGACAGATCCCCCGGCGGCTTCGCGTGCGTGGTCGCCTTCTTGATGACCACGATCTTCTTCATGCCGGAACTCCTGCGTACGCGAGCGCCGCGAACTGCGCACGTTCGACAACGGCAGCCTCGAGGCCGCGCGTGTGTCGCGCCGGACGATTGAGGTCGCCGCTCTCGCCGCAAGACGATGCCACGCCGCCGCCGGCACGCACGGGTGCATGCTGGAAGCGTCTGTTCGACAACGTGTTGGGTGGCAACGTGTGGGCCACCTCGCACCCGGATGCGGCCAGGACGCGTATTCCGCACGTAAATCCTGAGGGTGTGCGCCGGTCCATGGTGTGGCCGCCCGGCCGGGATTCTGCCCGATGCTGGCCGAGGCGAACGACTCAGACGCCGCGGATGCGGCGCGCCAGTTGACGGACCTCGAGCTTGTCCATCTTCCACTTCAGCGTGCTGAGCGGGACGCCGAGGTAGTCGGACGTGGCGGTCACGTTCCAGCCGCACTTCTCCAGCGCACGCAGGATGAAGTTGCGCTCGAAGGTGTTGGTCGCGTCTTCGAACAGGCTGTCGCTGCGTTGTCCTCGCGGTTCGAGCTGGGCGAAGTGGAACTCCAGCGGCAGATCTTCCTCGCCGATGTACTCCTTGTCGTTCATCGCGACGATGCGCTCGATCAGGTTCTCGAGCTCGCGGATATTGCCTGGCCACCAGTATTTCTTCAGCATCGCCATGGTTGGCTCGGTGATGCCGGCGATGCGCTTGCGGAAGCGGGTGTTGTAGCGGCGCAGGAAGAACTCGGCCAGCTGCGGAATGTCTTCCGCGCGCTCACGCAGCGGCGGCATCTTGAGGGGCACCACGTTGATCCGGTAGTAGAGGTCCTCTCGGAACGTGCTCTCCTTCACCGCCTTCTCGAGGTCGACATTGGTCGCGGCAATCAGGCGGAACGAAGTCTTGATCGGCTTCTGTCCGCCGACGCGCTCGATCTCGTCCTCCTGAATCGCGCGCAGCAGCTTGGCCTGGAGGTCGAGACGCAGGTCGCCGATCTCGTCGAGGAACAACGTGCCCCCGGCGGCGAGCTCGAACTTGCCCAGTTGCTGGCGGATGGCGCCGGTGAACGCGCCCTTCTCGTGGCCGAACAACGTGCTCTCGAGCAGTTCCCTGGGGATGGCGGCGAGGTTCACCGCGATGAACGGCGCATCGGGGTTCTCGCTCTTGCGGTGAATCAGGCGGGCGAGCAGTTCCTTGCCGGTGCCGCTCTCGCCGAGGATGAGCACCGTGGCCGGCAGCGTGGCGACGCGGTGCACGACGTCGATGACGTCGCGCGTCAGCCGGCTGGGCCCGACAATGAACTCGCGGCTGCCCTCGTCGGCCACTTGTGCGGACAGCGCCAGCAGCTGGCGGTTGAGGTCCTGCTGCTCGCCCGCGTGGCGGAGCAGTCCGCGCAGCTGCTCGGGCGGCACGTCGTTCGGCACGTAGTGATACGCCCCGCACTTCGTGGCCCGCACGGCGGTGTCGATGTCGGGGTCGGGCGAGGTGACGATCACCTCGATGAGGGGGAAGTTCTCCCGGACAATCTGGAGCAGCTCGAAACCGCTGATGCCAGGCAGCCGGGCATCGAGCAGGACGAGATCCACCTCGTCCTTGGTGAGCATCGTCAGGGCGGCTTCGCCCGTTCCGACGCGCAGGACGCGGAACTCGCGCTTGAGGGCGGACGCGAAGCTGTCACGCCTGCGCTCGTCGTCATCGACGATGAGAACGGTCTTGGGCTTCAGGCTCATCGACTTCGTGGGGGAGCGCCGTCATTGTCGCAGCCGGTTGACACTGTTGCAAGCCGTTCGTTAACGTACTTGGTTTGTTGACCTTTTCCATCGTCCTCGCGGGTGTCTCCGTTCTGCTGGCCATCTCGGCCCTGTTCCGCTCGCGCAGCCTCGGCAAGCGTGCCGAGCGGCTCGCAGAGTCGTACTGGGAACTCCGGTATGAAATCGGACAGTTGAAGGTGCGCCTCAATCGTCTTGAAACCGGCGCTGGCCTGCGTGAGCCTGAGCCTGATGCCGAGGCCGCAGCTCCGCGGCCGGCAGCAATAACCTCGTTCGTTCCTCTCTCCTCCTTGAAGAAATGACCAACGAATACGACGTCATCGTGATTGGAGCCGGCACCGGTGGGTATGTGGCCGCGATCCGCGCCGCCCAGCTCGGGCTCAAAGTGGCCTGTGTCGAGAAGCAGAAGTCGCTCGGCGGCACCTGCCTCATCTGGGGCTGCATTCCGACCAAGGCACTGCTCGAGCACGCGCATGCGCTGAAGATTGTGCAGGGCGCGAAGGAGTGGGGCGTGACGATCGGCGACGGTTCGGCTGTGCCGGTCTCGATCGATATGAAGCAGGTGCATGCCCGTAAGGACAAGATCATCACCGGCCTGACCAAGGGGGTCGAGTTCCTCTTCAAGAAGAACAAGATCGACTGGATCAAGGGGACCGCACGACTGGCCGGCAACGGCCTCGTCGAGGTGTTCGAGGGCGACACGCAGACGCTCAAGGCGAACACGGAGATCATCGTCGCGACCGGCTCGTCGCCGCGCAGCGTACCGGGCATCACCATCGACCACCAGCGGATCATCACGAGCGACGAGGCCATCCACATGAAGGCGGTGCCGAAGTCGATCGCGATCATGGGCAGCGGCGCCGTCGGCGTCGAGTTCGCGTCGATCTTCAAGAGCTTCGGCGCCGAGGTCACGATCATCGAGCTGCTGCCGCGGCTCGTACCGGTCGAGGACGAAGCGGTGTCGGCTGAACTCCAGAAATCGTTCCGCAAGAAGGGCATCACCGTACTCACGGGCACCAAGGTGATCAGCGCGAAGGCGACGGCCGACGGCGTCGAGTTGCAGGCGGCGCTGGCCGACGGCACCACCACGGACATCACCGCCGAGTACCTGCTCGTGGCCACGGGCCGCGGCCCGGTCACCACTGGGCTCGACCTCGAGAAGCTCGGCGTCGAGATGGAGCGCGGCTACATCAAGGTCGATGCGATGTACCGTACCAACGTGCCGGGCATTTCGGCCATCGGCGATGTCATCACGCTCGGCACCGGCCCGCACCCGCAGCTGGCGCACGTCTCATCGACCGAAGGCATCCTGGTGGCCGAGCGCATCGCCGGACACGAGGTCCCTCCGCTCAACTACGGACACGTGCCGGGCTGCACCTACTGCGACCCGGAGATCGGCAGCGTCGGCCTCACCGAGCAGGCGGCGATCGCGAAGGGCTACGACGTCGCGGTCGGCACCTTCCCGTTCGGCGTGCTCGGCCGCGCCAAGATGGCTGGCGAAACGGAAGGGTTCGTGAAGATCGTCGCCGACAAGAAGTACGACGAGATCCTCGGCGTGCACATGATTGGTCCGCGCTCGACGGAGCTCGTGGCGGAAGCCACCCTCGCGCTCCGGCTCGAGTCAACGGTCGAGGAGCTGATTCGCACGATTCACGCGCACCCGACGATGGCCGAAGCCGTTGGCGAGGCCGCGCACGCCACGCACGGCGCGGCGATACACATGTAAGACGCGCCGCTTCCGGGTGTAGTGTCCGGCGTCAGCCGGACCTGCCGGTCCACCTGACGGTGGACACTACATCTGCATCGACACTGCGATTAGCGATTGGAAATATGGCCAGCGACGTATTGATGCCGCAGATGGGCGAGTCGATCGCCGAGGGAACGATCGTCCGCTGGATCAAGAAGGTGGGGGACAGCGTCGATCGCGACGAGCCCCTCTTCGAGATCTCCACGGACAAGGTCGACGCGGAGATTCCGTCGCCCGCCGCCGGCGTGTTGACGACGATCCTCGCCCACGAGGGCGAGACGGTCCCGGTCAACTCGGTCGTGGCGATCATTGTCCCGGCTGGCGCGCAGCCGGTCGTCGCCACTCCGGCGGCTCCCGTTCACGTGGTGCCGCCGTCAACCCCGCAGGCACCGGGCGACGGAGCTCTGGCCTCGACGACGGCATCCGCGCCGGCGGCGCTTGCCGTCGTCGAGACGGCCCCTCCGGCAGCGCCGGCTGCGAGCAGCACCGAAGAGCGGCTCCGGCAGAAGTCGTCGCCGCTGGTGCGGCGCATCGCCCAGGAACACCAGGTCGATATCGCGCAGCTCCAGGGCACCGGCATCAGCGGCCGCGTCACCAAGAGCGACATCCTCACCTACATCGAGAAGGGCGGCGCACCGGTGCCCGCGACGGCGGCATCAGCGTCCGCGCCAGCGTTGGGGCACACACCGGCGACTGGCGCCGGGCTCGCGGGTCAGACGCTGCCGCTGTCGGTGATGCGCCGCAAGATTGCCGAGCACATGGTGCTCAGCAAGCGCACGTCGGCACACGTGCACACGGTGTTCGAGGTGAACTACAGCCGGCTCGACCAGATCCGCAAGGCGAAGAAGGCCGAGTACGAGGCGAGCGGCGCCAAGCTCACCTACCTGTCGTTCATCGTCAAGGCGGTGGTCGAGGCGCTGCGGCAGGTGCCGGTGATGAACGCGTCGGTCGACGCGAACAACAATGTGTCCTATCACCGCCAGGTCAACGTCGGCATCGCCGTGGCGCTCGACTGGGGCCTGATTGTCCCGGTCATCAAGGCGGCCGACGAGAAGAGCCTGCTCGGCATCAGCAAGGCGATCACCGACCTCGCCGACCGTGCGCGCGCCAAGCAGCTCAAGCCCGACGACGTGCAGGGCGGCACCTTCACGGTGACCAACCCCGGCGGCATCGGCGCGCAGTTCGGTCTGCCGATCATCAACCAGCCGCAGGTGGGCATCCTTGGCGTCGGCGCGATCGAGAAGCGCGCGGTGGTCATCGACGACGCGATCGGCATTCGGCTGATGGGCTATCTCTCGCTGGCCTTCGATCACCGCGTGGTCGACGGGGCCGTGGGCGATCAGTTCATGGCGCTCATCAAGCACCAACTCGAAAACTGGGACCCGAAGCAGGCCTGATGCGCCACTCGTGATAGCCGGCCGCACTCTCGACGTTCGCCGCCTGGGGCGCATGCCGTACGACGAGGCGCTCGAACTCCAGAAGAGTCTCGTCGAGCAGCGGCGTGCCGGCACGGTCGGCGATCTGCTGCTGCTCGTCGAGCACCCGTCGGTGCTGACCCTCGGCGTCAAGGGCGACGGTGGCCGCTCGCACATTTTGGCGAGTGACGAGGAACTCGCCTCGCGCCAGATCGGTGTGTTCGAAACCGGCCGGGGTGGCGACATCACCTATCACGGGCCTGGACAGATCGTCGGCTACCCGATCATCGACCTCGATCCCGATCGCCGCGACGTGCACAAGTACGTGCGCGACATCGAAGAGGTGCTGATCCGCGTCGCCGCCGACTACGGCATTGCCACGGCGCGCGTGCCTGGCTGCACGGGCGTCTGGGCTGGCGACGAGAAGCTGGCCGCCATCGGTGTGCGCATCCAGCGCTGGGTGACCAGCCACGGCTTCGCCCTGAACCACACGACTGATCTGTCGCACTTCGACCTGATCGTGCCGTGCGGCATCTCCGACAAGGGGGTGACGTCGCTGCAGACGCTCGGGTGCGTCGCGACGCGCGTGGAGGTGGAAGACCGGATCGCTGCCCACTTCGGCGCGGTCTTCGGCCGCATCGTCAAGCTGGACCCGTCCGCGCCAGAACCGGTCAGGCTGTAGTGCCTTCTTCACGAAGACTACGGAGCAACACGAAGGGTGTTCAGGAAAGGCCCGATTGTTCTTCGTGCCCTTCGTATTCTTCGTGATGTGAACCCCATGCTGAAACCGGCAATCGTTCCACCGATTCCGGTTACCCGCGCGGCTGCCCTGACGATGGGGCTCGTCATCATCACGACGGCCATGTTCCTGCTGCTGGAATATCCCTCGCTGCCCGACCTGCTGCCGGTGCACTTCAACCGCAACGGCACGCCCAACGGCTGGCAGTACCGCACGCTGCCGCGCGTCCTCATCCCGGTGGGTGTGCAGGTGATGCTGGCGGGGCTCTTCTCGTCCGTGGCGGGGCTGCTGCTGTCGCGTCCGCACGGCGAGCACGACGAGGACGCACCGGACGTCCGCGCCGCCGCCGCCGCGGCCGAAGCGGTGGTGCTGCTGGCGGCGGTCTGGGTCACGTTTCAAGGCTACGCCGCGTTCTCGCTCGCGCGTCTCTGGGTGACGCACCGGGCGTCGCTGCCGTTCTACAACCTCGGTGAAATCGTTGGCGGTGTCGCGTCGCTCGCCATTGCGGTGCGCGCGCAGCGGCGGCTGGGTCGGCCCGCACCGCGTCCCTTCGTCGCCGCCCATTGGCGGCTCGGTCAGCTCTACAAGAACGCCGAAGACCCCGCGCTCTTCGTGCCCACACGTGATGGCCGCCGGTGGACGCTGAACTTCGGCCGTCCGGTCGCCGGGGCGCTGCTCGGACTCATTCTCGTGGCAGGCGTCCTCGGTCCGACCGTGCTCATCGCGCTCGCCCTGCGCTGACACTCCTTCGCTAAGTCGCTGACGCCCTTCAGGTTGAAGGGATTGCTCCAGACGTGGAATTTTTCCGGCGGGAGCGGTGTTCTCTATGGCAACGAGGGACGAATGAGAGACACGAAAGATGAGCTTCTTCTCGCCCGGCTGCAGGCAGGAGACGAGTCGGCACTCCGTGACCTGGCCGAGGCGTTCGGTTCGAAAATCTACCAGTTGGCGTTCCGCTACCTCCGCAACAAGGAGGACGCCGAGGAAGTCACGCAGGACGTCCTGTTCAAGGTCTACCGCAAGGTAGGCGATTTCCGGGGCGACGCCGCGCTGTCTTCCTGGATTTACCGGATTACCTTCAACGCGTCGATGTCGCGACTCCGGACGGCGAAGTACCAGCGGACGCAGAACGAAGAACTGTCGATCACGGCCAACGAGGGCGAAGAGGGTGCCAGCACGCGCCACGACATCCCGGACTGGTCCGACATGGCCGATGAGCACGTGTTCCGCGCGCAACTGCGCGAGACGGTGTTCGACGCCATCCTGTCGCTGCCGGCCATCTACCGCGCCCCGGTGATTCTGCGCGACATCCAGGGCATGTCGACGGAAGAGGCGAGCGAGTTCCTGCACGTGAAGGACCAGACGCTGAAGTCGCGCCTGCACCGCGGCCGCCTGATCCTGCGCAAGCAGCTGGCCGATTTCGCGGGCGGCCTGACGCTCCATCACGCGACAGCGTGAGTCCAGCGGTCCGCCCCGAGTTCACCGGGCCGAGGGCTTCGGGATCACCATGATCGGCTCGGTCTTGTAGCGACCCTGGCACTCCGACACGCTCTGCTTCACCAGGCGTCCCTTGAACGCGCCGTCGATCTTGAGCCAGCGTGCCCGGAGCCAGGCGGCTACGCCGACCTCGACGAGCGACTCTTCGAGCAAACGCGTGCGGAGTTCGAACAGTTCTTCGGTGATGAACATGTGCCGGTGCGGGGGGATCGGCAACCGTCCGCAGTATCGCGACGGCCCGCCCATCGCCTGCGCCATGAAGTCGGTCTGCTGGGCCTCAATCAGCGGCTGCTCGACGTCGGCAAAGAACAGTTTTAGCCACGGGTCGCGATAGACCTTGTCGTAGAAGATCTTGTGCACGCGCTGCAAGACACTGAGCCCCCCCAACTGGTCGTAGAGAGGCATGTCCTCCGCGTGGCCGCTGACGGTCACGTCCGGCATCATCGAGAGCCACCCTTCTGCAGGTAATCGGCTCGTGCGGCGTCTGCGTGAGCCTGCCTTCTTGCTGCCCCGACACCGCCGCGCTAGGATGCCTTCCATGCGAAAGCCCACGATCGCTGACACGTTCTTCAAGGCCGTCGACCTGGAACCTGGCACCTATCGATGGTGCGCGTGCGGCAACTCCAAGACCCAGCCCTTTTGCGACGACTCGCACGTCGGCACCGAATGGACGCCCGTGGCGTTCACCATCACGGAGTCCAAGCGCGTCAAGCTGTGCATGTGCAAGCAGACGCAGACGCCGCCGTACTGCGACAACAACCACAACAAGCTCTGAGCCGTGCACCCGGTCGACGGGATACCTGGGGACGGGCCGGCGAGCCGTTGCATGTCACAGCAGCATCGCGTTATCCAACGCGGTGCGCGTGGCGACGCTGAGGGGCGGCAGGTCGAGACAGCTGATGCCGTCTGGGCCAAGCGTGACTGGCAGCGCGACGGCGCGGGTGCGCCTGCCGGACGAGTCGTCCGGGGCGACGAAGCAACTCAGGCTGCGCCGCGAGATGCCACAGAGTGAGGCGATGGCGTCCACGGCGGCGTGGGCGAGGGCGTGCGGGCCAGGGGGCCACAGAGGGCCGACCTGTGCCGACAGCCGGCGCAGCGACGGTTCGTCCAGCACGTCCGTCAGCCTGAATCCACCCACCGTCGCATCGTCCCAGTTCACCACCGCGTGCGCGGGGGGATGGCCGAGCACCGTGAGGGCGACGTCGCGCACCGAGCCGTTCGTCTGGAGCGCGACCAGGGCGCGCAGGGAAGACGCCAGTGCCTCTGGCGCGGAGCCGAACAGCCGGTCCCGCCGATAGCCCAGTTCCCGTACGCCGCGTTCGACCAGCGTTCGCCCGTTCGCACCGGCGCACAGCACGAGCGCGCGACTGGCCAGTTGCGCGATCTGCGTGAGCGGGAGCAGGTCGTCGACGTCCTGCGCAGGCCGTGCCTGGTCGGCAATGACGACCAGGTGCGCGCCGGCGACGCGGCTGATGTCGGTGGTACCGGCCAGCACGGTGGTGAACCGCTCGACCGGACCGGTCTGCATGATGTCGAGCGCCTTGCCGGCCGCCACTTGCCCGGCGGGATCAATGAGCTGGATGCGGCGCACGAGCTCGCGCCGTGCGAGCACATGCGCGAGCGAGCCGCCCAGTTCTCCAGCCCCGACGATGGCGACGTCAATCATGGGTGTGGGCTATTGTAAGGGCAGCCATGAAAAAGGAATTGCGTGGACAGGTTGCGTTCGTCACCGGCGGCTCGAAAGGCATCGGATTCGGCATTGCCCAGGCGCTGATCGCTCGGGGCGTGCACGTGGTCATCACCGGCCGCGGTGCCGCGGACCTCGAGTCGGCGAAACAGCGCTTGCAGGGTGCACCCGATCAGGTGGACGCCGTCGTCGTCGACGTGCGCGACTACGCGGCGGTGGCCGCAGCCATCGCGCAGACGGTGGGACGCCTCGGCGGCCTCGACATCGTGGTGAACAACGCGGGCATCGGCACCTTCGTGACGCTCGCCGACATGACCCCGGAGCAGTGGGCCGGGGTCATCGACACCAACGTGACCGGCGTCTTCAACGTCTGCCATGCGGCGCTGCCCGAACTGAAGAAGCGGGGCGGCGGCTACATCGTCAACATCTCGAGCCTGGCTGGCAAGAACGCCTTCGTCGGCGCCGGCGCCTACTGTGCGTCGAAGGCGGCACTGAACCAGTTTGCCGAGGTCCTGAACCAGGAAGTGCGTCACGACAACATCAAGGTGACGACGATTGCGCCGGGGTCGGTCGCCACCGCCTTTGCGGGCGGGGACGCCGCGAAGGGGTCCGAGTGGAAGATCGCCAGCGCCGACATCGGCGACATGGTGGTCGACCTGCTGGAACTGGACACGCGCAGCCTGCCCAGTTACATCGAACTGCGTCCCTCGAAGCCGCCGAAGAAGTAGCTGCTGATGTCTATCTTGCAGAAGCACCAGGATTCACTCGAACAGCACGAGACCATGATGGGGCCGGCGCGCGGCCGGCTCGCCGTGGCGCTCGACCTGCTCACCGACTCGCTCGCCCTCGTCGGCCAGCACGGCGTCTACTGCCGCAGTGAACGCTTTCCCGGCCAGCCGAAAATGGACATCCGGATGGTAGTCGAGCAGTTGAACGACGCCAAGCAACTCGTCCAGAGCGCGATGGAAGCGATCAAACAGCAACGCTAACGTCCCGTCACCCAATCCGTCCTTCCAGTAGTTCCTCGTCGCCGCTGTGCGTCGGGTCTGGCGTTTCGAGGTGTGACGAGGGCTTCCAGCCCGCGTTCATCAGCAGCCAGAGCAGGCCCGGTATCGCGAAGCCGGCACCCAGGCCGACGGCGAGCATGCGCGGCGACCAGCCCAGTCCGTCGAGTGCGTAGCCGGTCATCCAGCTCGAGATCGATGACGTCAGGGTAACGAGCGCCAGTTCCGCCGCGAACACGCGGCCGCGGAATTCGTCCGGCACTTCCATCTGGAGCAGCACCGTGCTGAACACCCACAGGACCGACCCGCCGAAGTGCGCGAGCAGGACGCACAGCGCGGCCAGCGGCAGCGTGCCGGCGGCGGCCAGCGCGACGTAGAAGCCACCGACGATGAAGTAGGCCGGCCCGATCGAGCGACGCATCGTGGTTGGTGTCTGGCCCATCAGCCAGCGCAGGGCGATGGGGCCGAGGCCGGCGCCGATGCCGCGGGCACCGTAGAGGACGCCAATGCCTGCCGCGGTGCTGCCGGCAATGGGGAAGACGCGCTGGCCGAAGACGGTGAGGAGCAGCAGGACACCTCCCGCGAGCCCCCACCCCGCTTTCACGAACATCAGTGCCGACACGTGCGTGCTCTGGCGCACGTAGCGCAGCCCGTCCAGCATGTCGGGAATGCCGGTGAGCGCGAACCACCCCTTGAGCGCCGGTTTCGGCGCCGGCGTCGAGTCGTAGTTGGTGCGACTGATGAACCAGGCCGAGACAAAAAACGAGATCCCGTTGATGACGAACGCGATCTCGCGTCCGGCAAACGCCGTGACCAGCCCGCCAATCGACGCGCCGACCGCCAGCATCGCCGCCCAGGTGGCGCTCGAGAGCGCGTTGGCCGGCATCAGTTCTTCCTCGCTGGTGACGTTCGGAATGGTGGCCGTGCGTGCGGGTTCGAAGAACGCAGACCCGGTCACCGTGATGGCCATGACCACGTAGGCGAGCCACACCTGTTCGCGCGTGCGGACCAGCAGCAATCCCAGCACGACGATGCCGCGCAGGATGTCGGTGGCGATCATCAGCTTTCGGCGATCGACCCGGTCCACCACCACGCCGGCAATCGGGCCGACGATGGTCATCGGCAGGAACTGGACGATCATCATCCACGCGACGGCAGTGGCCGAGCCGGTCAGGTCCAGCAGCAGCGCGAAGACCGCCACGGAGTTGAACCAGTCGCCGAGTTGCGAGACGGTTTGTCCGAGGAACAGCAGACGGAAGTTTCGATTGGTGCGGAGAATGGCGGTCTGGCTGCTCACGGGGATGCGCCCAGTATAATTCCCGCATCGCTGTGCCTCGCATCGTTGCTCACTTCGAAGTGCAGGCGCCGCTCGGTCACGGCACGCTGGGAGAACTCCATCGTGCGCGCGATCTCGAGGTTGGTCGCACGGCGGCGTTGCGTCTCCTCGCGCCGTCGATCGCCGACAACGAACGCGCGCGCCTCGATGTATTGCAAGCGGCCCAGCGCGTGGCTGCGATCGAGCACCCGTCGATTGCCGCGGTCTACGCTTCTGGTGACGGACCGGACGGCGCATTCATCGCGTCGGAGTTCGTGCCTGGACAACCGCTCTCGGCCATGGTGCACGGCACCCCACTCCATCCCAGACGTGCACTCGACCTGGCTGCGCAACTTGCCGACGGTCTGACCGTGGCGCAGGAGCACGGCGTGGTGCACGGCGCGCTCTCCAGTGCGTCGGTCATCGTCACGCCCAAGGGGACGGCGAAACTGCTCGACGTCGGACTCGTGCCGTGGACGCGTGCGGGCCGCGCGGCGCCGCGCAGCGATGTCTTCGGGATCGGGGCGCTGCTCTTCGAGATGCTGGTGGGGCGTCCGTTCACGTCGGGCTGGCCGGCAGAACTGCGGGTGCCGGAACTGCCGGTCGATGTGCGGCCGGTGCTGCAGCAGTTGGTGGCACCGCGTCCAGGCGAGGCGTTCGACTCGATGGCCACCGTCGCGGCCGTACTGCGCGACGTGGCGCTGGTGGTGGCCGCGCGCACAGCGGCGCCAGCCACAGCGGCGTCGCCTGCCGTCGAGAGCAGGGGCTGGCCTGGCCGCGCGGTGTTCGTCGGCCTTGTGGTGCTGCTGGTGCTGGCGACGCTCGCCTGGGCCGTCTTCCGCGGACGCCTGATCTAGGCCGCTACGGCGTTCCGCGCAGAATGTCGGCCAGGTTCGTGGCGAAGGCCGAGCGCGCGACCACCGTGCCAATGCCCGCGGCCCTCGCTGCATCGATGGTGGCCGTGTCCACGTGCGAGACGAAGCCCAGCGTCGGGATCGCGGCGAGCGACACGTCAGCCTGCATCGCCGCAAGGGTGCCCATCGGATCGGTGCGTGGATTGTTGAGGTCGAAGATCACCAGCGATGGTGCCTCGGCCCGCATCTGGTCGAGGGCACCCTGCGACGAGCGTGCGAAGGCGATCGTCGCGCCCGCGTGCTGGGCCGTTGTTCGGATCTTCGACGTGAACATCAGGTCGTCGAGGATTGCTAGAATCATGGCGTGATCATAATCGAGTCGCAAGCGGTGGCGCCGTTCCACAAGAACGGCTTTGTGGTGGCGTGCCCACGGACGCGTGAGGCCGTGCTCATCGATCCGGGCGACGAAGTCGACGGGCTGCTCGAGTTCATCGAACAGGAAGACCTGCGCGTCCTCCACATCCTGCTGACCCACGCCCACATCGATCACATCACCGGCGTCGGGCCGGCGAAGCGTGCGCTCAACGTGCCGGTGCACCTGCACCAGGACGATCTGTTCCTCTACGACGGCGCCGTGGAACAGGCCGAGCGCTTCGGCCTGCGGATGGACAGTGCGCCACCACCGGTCGATCACTTCTACATCGTCGGCGAATCGATCACCTTCGGCGATTTCGAAGCTCGGCCGCACCACACGCCAGGCCACTGCCCTGGCGGCGTGTGCCTGGAAGTGGCGAGAACCGCCGAGCGCGGACTCGACCTGTTCGTGGGGGACACCTTGTTTGCGGGGTCGATTGGACGCACCGACCTGCCGGGTGGCGACCACGCGACGCTCATCGGCGCCATTCGTTCGGTGCTGTTCCCGTTTGGCGACGATGCGCGCGTCTATCCAGGCCACGGCCCCGACACGACGATCGGCCGCGAGCGGAAGACCAACCCCTTCCTGCAGGCGGTCTAGGCGCTGCGCGCTCCAACATCCCGCCTCTCGTCGATCAGCTGTCTGCCCGCCCCACCTGCAGCTCGACGCGGCCCACGGTCAGGCGGTCGCCCGGGATCATGTGCGCGCGGCTGACGCGTTCGCCGTTCACCGAGATGCCGTTGGTGCTCTCGAGGTCGATGACCTCGAGCGTTTCGTCGTGCGCTTCCACGCGACAGTGGAGACGCGAGACCAGTGCGGCGTCGACGATCAATTCAGCGCCGCTCGAGCGGCCGATGGTCTTGATCGAACCGGGAGACAGGCGGAAGGTGAACAGCGGCGTGTCGGGATCTGAGCTCTGCAAGGTCCACATCGGCCTGTGATCTTACCAAGTCCCGTTGAACTTCGGTTCGAGGCGCTTCGTCATTGCAGGTCTGCCGGCCAGGTTGTCACGCTGCGCTGCGCGGCGCGTCGGTCGACATCGACGCGTCGACGCTCGCCACGATCGAGACTAAGTCAAAAGCCAACGGCATCATCAAGGCGCTTCGCGTAAACGTCGACAGCGTCGTGACCGCAGGCGACGTGCTGGTCGAGCTGGACAAGGACGAACGCCTGGCCCAGCCGCGCCGCGCCGAGGCCAACCTGCTCGCCGCCCGCGCCGCCGAAGATCTCGCGAATGCCACCATCCGCGTCGAGCCGTTCCGCGACCAGGTCTTCAACGGCAAGGTGACGCAGATCGCACCGATCGGCGTGGAGAAAGACAACGTCACCACCTTCGAGGTGCGCGTGTCGATCGACAACCCTGGCAAGGAGCTGAAGGCCAACATGACGGCGAACGCCGAGATCGTGCTCGAGGCGCACGCGAACTCGCTGCTGCTGCCAGCGGTGACCATCGTCTCGGTCGTCGTGCTGCTCGCCTACGGTGACGGTCGCCGATGTCGATGCCATCCGCGAACTGCCGCTCGTGGCGGCCGCGAGCGCCCGTGGCCTGGCGGCCGGTTCCTCGACGACGAGGACATTCGACTGCATCGCCGGGTAGCCGTGTGACGTCATCGGCGTCATGCAGAAAATAGTGCAGATGTCGACCTACAGCCGGCCCGACAAGTACTGCATCTTCATCCCGTGGACGACCGGGAGCGGCCGACTCGACACCACGCAGGTCGGCAGCTTCGTGTGGCGCAGCGTCTCGGCCCCTGAATACCGGAAACCAGAGAAGCAGGTGCGCGAGTAGCTCGCGGCGCGCTACCGCTACGACGCGACCGACGAGCGGCCAGCCAATATATTCGGTGCGGCCCAGGCGCAGCAGCTCGTCGGCCTCGGCGCCCGTCTGGCGTGCCGATACACTGGGCGAATGCCGCCGCTGCCTCCCGACCCGGACATCTTCGCCTCACCGAACCTCGCCCCGTTGTTCGAGGGAGCGCCGACGCCGGTCCTCAAGGCGATGATGGCCGGATCCGAACTCCGCCATCTGCAACCGGGCGAGCGCCTGCTGGCCAGGGGCGACGAGAACGACGTGCTGTTCCTGGTGCTCGAAGGCACGCTGCAGGTGCGAATCCCCGGAGCTGCGCGCGCCCTGGTGCCGGTCACGCGCGGCGAGTGCGTCGGCGAACTGTCGCTGATCGATGGATTCGAGGTCTCGGCGGATGTCTTTGCCGACGGCGAGGCGCTGGTGCTGGCGATCGAGCGCGAGCAGCTCTGGCACGTCACCGATATCGTACCGGTCGTGGCCAGGAACCTGCTGCGGATGCTCGCGAAGCGCGTGCGGAACGACAACCGGCGCCTGCAGGATGCCGACCGGATGCAGCGGAAGTACGAGAAGGCGGCCACGGTCGATGCGCTCACCGGACTCAGGAACCGCCGCTGGCTGAACGAAGCGTTCGAACGGCAACTGCAGCGCACGCTGCGGTCCGACCAGCCGGTGTCGGTGCTGATGATCGACGCCGACCACTTCAAGCACGTGAACGACACCCACGGCCACATCGTCGGTGACGACGTGCTGGTGCATATCGGACGCACGCTTGCGGCAGGACTCCGTCCCCAGGACCTGCTGGCCCGCTACGGCGGCGAGGAGTTCGCGGTGCTGCTGCCGAACGTCGCAGATGGCGAAGCGCTGGCCGCTGCGGACCGCGTGCGTCGGGCCGTCGAGGCGAATCCGCCGCAGACCAGTGCGGGCGTGCTGTTGCTGCCGCCGGTGACCGTGTCGATCGGGGTCGCGACGATCACGCCGAACGAGCCCCTGACGCTGCAGCAGTTGATCGACCGGGCCGACAGCGCACTCGGGCGTGCGAAGTCCGACGGCCGCAATTGCATCCGCGGCTAGCCCGGTTTCGGGACCGCTGTAGTGTCCGCCTTCAGGCGGACCGCCGAAAGTCCGGCTGAAGCCGGACACTACGTCCCCCACCGATACCGAAACGGCTCTAGCGGTTCGCTACTTGGTTGGACCGGTGCGCGTCAGCCAGGCCGCCAGGGCGTTCGTCACCTCGGGGCTCACGCTGACGTTGCCGAGGCGGTCGTATTCGTCGACCTCGCCGGTCTTCGCGGGCACGAGCAGGTGGTTCACGCCGGCCACCTTCACGACGTCGACGCCGCGGTTCTTCTTGCGGGCGCGGGCCAGCGCCTCGAGCTTGTCCGCGTGATCGGGCGGTACCTGTGTGTCGAGTGACCCCTGCACGATCAGGATCGGCTGCTCGACAGCCTTCATGATCTTCGCGGGATCGTAGGCGAGGAAGCTCTGGAACCAGGGCGTTTCTGCCTGGTGGCGCACGGCCGGCGGCACCTGAATCGTCTCCCAGCCCTTGCCCGTGAGCACCGCCTCCTGGATGCGGCGCTGGAGGTCGAGGGTGGTCTGCCGTTCGGCTGCCGGACGGTTGGCGCGGTCGAGCGCACGCGTCACCTGATACATGTTCAGGTCGGCGCCGGTCGTGCCGACCGTGGCGAGGAGCGCGACGCCAGCGATGCGCTGCTCCTTCGCCGCCACCAGCAGGGCCAGCGAGCCGCCCTCGCTGTGTCCGACGATCGCGATGCGGCGCCGGTCGATGTCCTTGCGGCTGCTCAGCATGCGCACGGCGGCACGCGCATCTTCCGCGTAGTCGGTCATCGTGGCCGCTTCGACGCGTCCGCCGCTCTGGCCGACGCCACGTTTGTCGTAGCGCAGCACCGCGAACCCGGCCTTTGCCAGCGCGTCGGCCAGTTGTCCGAAAATTGGAATCCCCGCTACCGTCTCGTCGCGGTCGTTCGGCCCCGACCCCGAGATCAGGACGACCGCCGGCAGCGCACCGGTGGCACCTTCGGGTTTGGACAACGTGCCGGCCAGCGAGAAGCCGTTGGCGTCGATGCGCACCGTCTCGTCGTTCGGGCGTGACATCGTCAGGCGACGCGTGGAGACGGCGGCCATGTCCGCGCGGGCGACTTCCAGACCCTGCGCCGGCACGCGCAGGCGCAGCAACCGGCCACTCTCGTCAGCCCAGACCTCTGTCTCGGTGGGCGGCGCGCCGGCAACCTGGAACGTCACCGTGATGCGTGTGGCGTTGATGATCCGGTCGACGGTCTGGATGCGTTCAGGCACCGCGTCGCCGACGATGGCGGTGAACGAGCCCTGTCCGGGCTGATACAGAAAGAGTGTCGTGCCCGCAGGTGCGCTTGCCGCCCGCGCGGCCACTGCTTCATACGGTGCGATGAAGGGGTTCGGCAGGAACAGCGCCTGCGGGTCGATCGTGTCGGTGCGGGTCGCCGCAGCCGCACCGGGAGCGGAGGTGACCTCGACGGTGGCGGCGGTGCCGGAGACCTGCGCCTTCAGCGTCGAGTCCTGGCCGCTGAAGCTGGCGTCGATCGTCAACTCGAGCGGCTTCCATGATGCGTCGTAGCGTGCCTTCAACTGGCGCGTGACGACATTGAGGGGCGCGCCGAGCCGGCCGTTGCTGGTGATGGTGATACCGTCAGGCCCACGCACGACCGTGACTGACTCGGTGCCGACCTGCGTCGAACGGATGTAGATGTTGAAGTTGGACTCAGCCGCACCCTGCGCGGCAGCCCGTCCGGAGATCGGACCAATGATCAGCGCGGCAGCCAGCGCAACGACGGAGGCACGGGTACAATCGAACACGGCCACATTTTTCCATAACACCATGACATCGGTTGCATTTTCTCAAACGTATCAGGCGGCGCGAACCCATGCGGCGCTTCTCGCGCGTCACCGCGGACGCATCGTCGTGTCCGGGCGCGACCGCGCCACTTACCTGCAAGGGTTGCTCACCAACGACATCCCGGCGCTGAACGCGGGACACGGCTGCTATGCCGCCTACCTCACGCCGCAGGGGCGCCTGATCTCCGACCTTCTGGTCTACGAACTGGGCGACGTGCTGCTGCTCACGTTGCCGCTGGCCACGAAGGACGTCGTGCTGGCGAAGCTCGATCAGTTCATCTTCTCGGAGGACGTCCAGCTCGGTGACGTGACCGACACCTTCGGCAGCGTCGCTGTGGTGGGGCCAGACGCCGCCCTCGCGGTGAATGCGGTCGTCGTCGGCAGCGACGCCGAGACGCTGGTGAACCTGCCGGTGCACGGCAACGTGCGCGGCACGGCCAGTGGACATCCGGTGATTGTGCTGCGCGTCGACGATACCGGAGAGCCCGGCTTCGAACTGCTGGTGCCGGCCGACACGCTGGCCGACGTTCGCGCCCTGCTGCTGGACGCTGGTGCCGTGGTTGCGGATGAGGCGACGGCCGAGCAGCTGCGCATCGAAGCGGGCGTGGCGCGCTTCGGTCCTGACATGGACGAAGAGACCATCCCGCTCGAGGCCGGCATCGAGGCCACGGCCATCAGCTTCACCAAGGGGTGCTACGTCGGGCAGGAGGTCATCATCCGTGTGCTGCATCGTGGCCATGGCCGGGTGGCGCGCAAGCTGGTCGGCCTCACGTTCAACCCCAGCGCCGAAGTCCCGGCGCCCGGGACCGTGCTGCTGGCCGACGAGAAGGAGATCGGCAGCATCACCAGCAGCGCGTTCTCGCCGGCTGTCGGCCGTCCCGTGGCGCTGGGTTACGTGAAGCGCGACTTCATCGAACCCGGAACCGCTGTCACCACCGCGGACGGAGCCCAGGCGCAGGTGACGCTCCTGCCGTTCGTCGCACGCGCGTGAAGACCATCGTCGTGACCGCGGCCGTCGTCGAACAGGACGGTGCCTTCCTGGTGACACGCCGCGTGAAAGGGACCCACCTCGCGGGTACGTGGGAATTCCCTGGCGGCAAGTGCGAGGAGGACGAGACGCTCGCGGCGTGCCTGCGGCGTGAGATGCGCGAGGAACTCGCGGTGCACTGCACGGTGGGGGACGAGCTGTTCACCATCACCCACGACTACGGCGACAGGCGCATCGCACTCCATTTCTTCGCCTGCACACTGCAGGGCGAGCCGGTGCCGCAACTGGGGCAGGCGATGCAGTGGGTGCCGCGTGAACGGCTCCGCGAGTTGGAGTTCCCGCCGGCCGACGACGCGCTGATCCGCCTGCTGACGACCAGAACGTAGCTGCACGCGCAGCTGAAGGTCGGCCGATCCCGGCGAACGTGGTCACGACCGCGCGTGGATCGCGCCCGTCTGGAACGACAGGCAGTCCTTCGACATCGGGCAAGCCAGGCACTTCGGGTTGCGTGCCACACAGACCATCGCCCCGAAGTCCATCAGCGCCTGGTTGAAGTCGAACACCTGCTTCTGCGGCATCATCACCTCGGACACCGCCCAGAGGTGTTTCTTCATCGCGTGGCTCTTCGGGTCGCCGCTGCCGACGAAGATGCGGAACAGCACGCGTGCGACGTTGGTGTCGAGAATGGCGGCGCGCTGGCGGAAGGCGAAGCTGCGGATGGCGCCGGCGGTGTATTGACCGATCCCCTTGAACGACAGCAGCGTCGCCTCATCGTCCGGCAGGCGGCCGTCGTACTTCTCGACCGCTTCGCGCGCGATCGCCTGCAGGCGCCGCGGCCGGATGTTGTAGCCGAGCGGACGCCAGGTGTCGGCGACGTGCGTTTCGTCGGCCGACGCGAGCGCGTGCAGCGAAGGGAACTTGCCGAGCCACTCGTGATACTTCGGCAGGACCCGGTCGACCTGGGTCTGCTGCAGCATGATCTCGGAGACCAGGATGTGGTACGGATCGTCGGTCGTGCGCCACGGCAGGTCGCGTCCATGCCGGCCATACCAGGTGAGCAGGCGCGTGCGGAATCGGCGCCGATTGGGCGGCGCGGGCATCTCGAGCGTGGGCGCCGCGGCGCGCCGCGAGCGTGGCGTCTTCGTCATCTCGTATAATTCCGAACGGTTCCCACCTGTGAAAATCTACACACGCACCGGCGATACTGGCGAAACCGCTCTGTTCGACAACAGCCGTGTCAGCAAGGCCGATCCCCGCGTCGATGCGTACGGCGAGGTCGATGAGCTCAATGCCTGGCTCGGTCTCGTCCGCGCCAGCGGGCTCGATGCCGACCTCGATGCCGAGCTGATCCGCATCCAGCGCGACCTCTTCGCTGTTGGCGCGCAGTTGGCCGACCCCGCGGAGCGCCTGGCCGATCGCGTCACCAAGGCGTTCGTGGCCGACGAGGACGTGGAGCGGCTCGAGCGGTTGATCGATCGGATCGAGCAGGAACTCCCGCCGCTCACGCGCTTCATCCTGCCCGGCGGGGCAGCGGCCGGCAGCGCCCTGCACGTTGCCCGTACGGTCTGCCGGCGCGCCGAGCGCCGCATCGTCGGCTTGACGCCGGCGGCGGACGACCTGCTCATCCGCTACGTCAACCGGTTGTCGGACCTGCTCTTCGTGCTCGCACGGGCCGTTAACCACCGGGCGCACCAGCCCGAAACCGAGTGGTGACCCCGCCGCTGGCCCGTGCCTACGAAGCATGTGCGTCGCTCGCCGCGAACCACTACGAGAACTTCCCGGTCGCGTCCCGCCTGCTCCCCGCACCGATGCGGCCGCACGTCGCCGCGGTCTACGCCTTCGCGCGTGTGGCCGACGACATCGCCGATGAAGGAGGGGATGCGCCCGAGGTGCGCCGCGCCCGGCTGCGTGCCTGGCAGCAGCGGTTGCACGAGGTGGCGCGGGGCACGTATCCGGCGTCGAACGAGAGCCGCGACGACCTGATCTTCACCGCCCTCGGCCACTCGATGCGTGAGCTCGACCTGCCGCTGCAGTGGTTCGACGACCTGCTGAGCGCGTTCGCGCAGGATACCACGAGGCATCAGTACGAGTCGTGGAGCGAGCTGTTCGACTACTGCCGCCGATCGGCGAATCCGGTGGGGCGGCTGGTGCTGCGCATCGGCGGCTATCGTGACGAGGCAATGGACCAGTCGTCCGACGCGTTGTGCACGGCGCTGCAGCTCGCGAACTTCTGGCAGGACTTCGGTCGCGACTGGAGAGCCGGCCGCCTGTATGTGCCGCGCGAGGTCTATGCCGCCGCGGGCGCCTCGCTCGACGACCTGCACGCCGGGCAGGTGACGCCCGCGTGGGCTGACGCCATCGAGCGCTGCGTCGAGCACACGCGCCGCAGCTTCGACGCGGGACGGCTGGTGTGCGACCGCGTGCGTGGCAGGCTGAAGCTCGAGCTGCGGCTCACGTGGCTCGGCGGCGCGCGCATCCTCGATCGGGTGCACGAGCAGCGGGCGCACATCCTGACGCACCGTCCCACCCTCGGCCGCCGCGACGTCCCGGCGCTGCTGTGGCGTGCGGCGCGCTGGCCGCAGGCGGCTGCCTGATGGCGGCGCCGAAAACCAGCTTCTACTACTCGTTCCTCGTCCTGCCGGCCGACCAGCGCCGCGCCATCATCGCCGTGTGGGCGTTCTGCCGCGCGCTGGACGATGCGGTGGATGAAGCGGATGCGCCAGGGGCGATGCCGCCAGACGAAGCCGTGCGGTTCTGGCGCGACGAACTGGCGCGCTGTTTCAGCGCGGAAATGCCGCTGACGCCGCAGGGGCGTACGCTGCAGCCGTTCGTGGCGGAGTTCGACCTGCCGCGGCAGGCGTTTGCTGATGTCATCGACGGCGTCGCGATGGACCTCGACCACGCGCGCTACGAGACGTTCGACGAACTGCTCACCTACTGTCACCGCGTCGCGTCGGCGGTCGGAATGATTTGCATCCGCATCTTCCGCTGCCAGCATCCAGGATCAGTCGAGTACGCGCTGGCGCTGGGTGTGGCGCTGCAGTTGACCAACATCGTCCGCGACGTCCGCGGCGACCTTGAGCGCGGACGCGTCTACCTGCCGATGGAAGACCTGCGCCGGTTTGGCTGTACGGTCGACGATCTGGCCGCCGGGCGCGTCACCGAGCCGTTGCGGCGGCTGCTCACGTTCGAGTGCGGGCGGGCGCGCGCGTACTACCAGCAGGCGATTGCGGTGCGTCCGCCCGAGGATCGGCGGCACCTGATGGCGGCCGAGATCATGCGCGCGGTCTACTCCGAGACCCTCGCCCGCATCGAACGTCGCGGCTACGACGTGTTCACGTCGCGGGTGCGCACGCCCAAGCCGCTGCAGGCGCTGATTGCGCTGCGCCAGTGGCTGTTCCAGCTGTGAGCCAGTACGACGCGGTGGTCGTCGGCAGCGGGTTCGCCGGCCTGAGCGCGGCGGCGCGACTGGCGCGTGACGGCGCACGCGTGCTCGTGCTCGAGGCGCGCGCACGGCTCGGCGGCCGCGCGACCGCGTTCGCCGAGCGCGAGACCGGCGAACTTGTCGACAACGGCCAGCACGTGCTGATGGGTTGTTACACCGAGACGCTGGCGTTCCTGCGCGACATCGGCGCCGAGAGGCACGTCCGGCGGCAACCCCAGCTATCGGTCACGACCATCGAGCGCGATGGTCGCGTATCGCGTCTGCGCTGCCCGTCGTTGCCGTCACCGCTCCACCTGGTGGCCGGTGTGTTCACGTGGCCGGCGCTCGGCTGGCGCGACCGGCTGGCGGTGTTGAAGATGGCCGGTCCGCTACGACGCGCGCAGCGCGCGTTGCGGGAGGAAGAACGGGTCCGGCTAAAGCCGGACACTACAGCTATCGAGTCGTCCCGCGTAGTGTCCGGCTTCAGCCGGACCTCTTCGATCGCCGAAGGCACTGTCTCTGAATGGCTCGCGCGCTGCGGACAG
>Ga0114970_10000211_pt1 | contig 40693 bp, 36 predicted proteins | sample M_140205_XF_Meta_FD_87030 | JGI IMG/M metagenome (GOLD analysis project Ga0114970, IMG submission 87030) | Freshwater microbial communities from Lake Montjoie, Canada to study carbon cycling - M_140205_XF_MetaG | ecosystem: Environmental > Aquatic > Freshwater > Lake | place: Lake Montjoie... | reverse complement strand
GTCCAAGATCTCGTAAGGAAAGTGGCTAGAGAAAAGGTCGCGCCCCGAGCTCACGACATTGACCGTTTGGCTGAATACCCTCAGGATATGTTTGACCTTCTTAAAGAGATTGGTCTTTTTGCACTTCCCTTTCCCGCCGAGTACGGAGGGATGTCAAGCTCTTTGAGTGCTTGCTTGGCCATTGAAGAACTTGTTCGCGTTTGTTACAACACGGGATACTTGTTGGCTGTCCAATGGACCCCTTTTGGTGCGATTGAAGCTGGAGGGACTCAAGCTCAAAAAGACAAATACCTCAAGGGCCTCTCCACGGGAGAGATCCGTGGTGCCATTTCCATGACCGAGTCGCAAAGTGGCTCAGATGTGGCTGGCATCAAAACCCATGCAAAACTCGTTGGGGATGCCTACCTTCTAAATGGATCCAAGATTTGGTGCACTGGAGCTTCAATCGCAGACTTTATTTTGATCGCGGCCAAGGTCAAAGACGACACCCCAAAAGGAAAGATCTGCCTCTTTTTTGTCCACACAGATGCAAAAGGACTCACCATTGGTAAAAAGGAAGACAAAATAGGTGCTCGAGGCATTCCCTCATGTCCTCTCTTTTTGGATGATGTGTTGGTTCCACAAACCGCGCTATTGGGTAGCGTAGAGCAAGGTTTCAAAATTGTGATGCAAGCCATGAACACCGCGCGGCCTCTTCATGCAGCTCGAGGCGTGGGACTTGCTCAGGGTGCCATTGATTTAGCAACTGACTTTTTGGGCAAACGGCAAGCCTTTGGAAAGAAAATAAGCGAGTTTCAAGGCCTTAGGTGGATGCTGGCTGACATGCAAATACAAACTCAAGCCGCAAGAAGCCTAGTCTACCAAACGGCCAGCATGGTTGACCAAGGTATACAGGGCAATGAACTCGCCCCCTTTGCAGCCATGTCGAAATGTTTCGCAACAGATACGGCCATGAAAGTAGCGACCGATGCAGTTCAGCTCTTTGGAGCAGCTGGAATCTCCGCTGACTATCCAATCAACCGTTACATGCGGGATGCAAAGGTCCTTCAAATTATTGAAGGCACCAATCAAATACAGCGCAACATCATCGCCGACAGTCTTTTAGGCCGAGCCGCCAAATAAACCCATCGCAATTAGGACAAAATTGATCATGCAAACAGTTGGACTAGGCTTTTATTACGAAGATTTACCATTAGGTCGACAATTCAAAACAATTGGACGCACCATCACCGAGACGGACATCACAAACTTTTGCAATGCCACTGGCAATACAGAGGTTTTGTTCACCAATCTGGTTTTTTTAGCTGAAGAGTCCGACCTCAAAGGTCGCCCTGTTCCCGCACCCCTTACGTACTGCATCTCTGAGGGCTTGTTGGTCCAGTCCACCATGCAGCATACCGGTTTTGCTTTTTTACATATGGAGCTTGATGTTCACGCACCTCTAATGGCGGGCGATACCATCCATGTCGAGGTAGAAGTCATTGAATCTAGGCTAAGTAAAAGTCGGCCTAACCGTGGTTTAGTGAGAACTCGCAACAAAGTCATCAATCAACACGGGGTGACGGTGGTCACTTACACGCCACTTCGAATGATCAAATGCAAATCAGACTCCGCCCATGAGTAAGTTCGAATCCTCAGCGAAATCCGAAAACCCTGTAAGTGGGCCACTTGCAGGCATTAAAGTATTGGACTTAAGCCAATTCATTTTGGGTCCAATTTCAACTCAGATCATGGGCGACATGGGTGCGCAAGTGATCAAGGTGGAATCTCCAAGTGGGGACATGAACAGAGACATTGGTCCTCAACGCCATGAAAAAATGTCAGCTCTTTTTTTGGGCATGAACCGAAACAAGCGCTCTGTGGTTCTAGATCTTAAAAATCCAAAAGCACTCCAAGCGCTGTATAAGATGGTGAAAGATTGCGATGTCTTTATTCACAGCATGCGAAGAAGTGCGACAGAGCGCTTAGGTATCTCCTACAAGGACATAAGCAGCATCAATCCACGCATTATTTATGCAGCGGGTCAGGGCTACAGCTCTAATGGAAGTGACGCAGAACGTCCAGCTTATGATGACGTCATTCAGGGTGAGAGTGGCATTGGCGGCATCAATCACCTCTTTCACGGACAGCCTTACTATTTCCCAATGGCTTTTTGTGATAAGTTTTGTGGTTACGTTCTGGCCTCATCTGTCGCCATGGCTTTGTACCACCGCGAAAAAACAGGTCAAGGTCAAGAAGTGGAGGTTCCAATGCTTGAAAGCGTCCTCTCCTTTAACTTAATTGAGCACCTTTGGACCGCCCAATTTGACAATCCACAAGGTGAGTTGGGCTATCAGCGCGCCTTGATGAAAGATCGCAAACCCTTTGCAACTCAAGATGGGTATGTGTGCCTAATGGCCACCAGCGACGATCAATGGAAACGACTCTTTGAGGCGCTAGGTCACCCTGAGATGGCTTTGGATCCACGATTTGCAAAACTCGTAGACCGCTCCTTGCATTTTCCAGAACTTTATGCCTTTGTGGCCAACAAACTCAAAACGAACACCACCGCCTATTGGAGAGATGTTTTAGATCGTTCAGATGTCCCCAACGGTAAGGTAAGAATGCTGGCCGATCTCCCAACCGACCCTTACCTCAAGGACTCTGGCTTTTTTCACCATTACACTCACCCTTTAGCGGGTGATATGGTCACGCCTTCAATTGCTGTCAAATACTCTGCATCTCCTGGCCAGATCCGAACACCCCCGCCGACTTTGGGCGAGCACACAGTTGAAGTGTTGCAGGAGTTTGGGTTCAATGACACTGAAATTCAAGAGATCACAATCATTTAAGTATGCGTTTCAATAAAAAGACACCTCCTCCTACTCGCCGTGATGTCATCAAGGCTATGGCTGCATGCTTGGGCGTGAACTTGTTGAGCATGAGCCCCGGGTCTTTTGCTCAAGGTCAATATCCCAATAAATCAATCCGCTTGGTGGTCCCTTTTGCACCAGGTGGATCAACGGACATATTGGGTCGTCGAATCGCACAACGATTGACCAATTTACTGGGCGTCAGTGTGGTGGTTGACAACCGAGCTGGTGCAGCCGGTGCAATTGGTTGCGCAGAAGTTGCGCAATCCAACCCAGATGGTTACACCTTGCTCATAGGAACAACTGGCACCCATGCCATCAACCCCTTTACCATGAGCAATCCAAGCTACGATGCAATCAAGGACTTTGCACCCATTGCACTCTTGGGTACGCAACCCTTTTCATTGGCCGTTCATCCGTCTCTTGGTGTGAACAATCTCAACGAATTGGCAATTTTGGCAAAACAGCAACCGGGAAAACTGTCCTACGCCTCTGCAGGTGCTGGAGGGATTGCGCATTTAACAGCGGAACTATTTAAACAAATCGCTGGGAACTTGGATATTGTTCACATCCCCTATAAGGGAGGCGGTCCCGCCATACAAGATGTCCTGGCTGGCCATGTACCCATTATTTCAGACTCTTTTAGTACGACCTATCCCTATCACAAGCAAGGAAAACTAAAAGTGCTGGCGATGACTGGAACAACACGCTCTAAATCAGCACCCGACATTCCCACAGCGATCGAACAGGGGTTTACCAAGTTCACTTCAGGCACATCGGGGTTACTCTTAGCCCCTGCAAAATGTCCCACCTCAGTGATTGAGACACTTTACAAAGCCATTGAAAGATCTTTTAACGATCCGGCCTTTTTAAAAGAACTTGAAGCGATCGCCGTAGACCCAAGTGTGGGCTTCACGCCTGAAAAAACAGCTCAGTTCATTAAGTCTGAAATGAATAAGTGGGGCCCGGTCGTGAAAGAAACTGGCACAAAAATGGAATGAGTCACTTAGTCGACTTTACAAAATGAAGCCACAAACCGAAAAAGTTGCATTGATCACCGGATCAACCCGAGGTATCGGCCAGGCAGTCGCTCAACGCCTTGGGCAAGATGGCTACAAAATCATCTTAAATTCAAGTCAAAAAGAGGCTGTCTTGGAGGCGACTCAATCCATGGGCAAACAAATTGGAGCAGAGCGCGTCTTTGGAGTGAGCGCAGATGTGTCCAATGAACAAAGTGTAGAAGAAATGTTCACCCTCATCAAAGAGCGATTTGGAAGACTCGATGTCCTTGTGAACAACGCAGGAATTTCTCCAAGACTCAATGGCGAGAAACCCACTGTAGAGACGACGCCATCGGAGCAATGGTTGCAAACAATTGCCATTAATTTGACGGGCGTTTTTTACACATGCAAATACGCCCTGCCACTCATGAAACCACTTGGTTGGGGTCGCATCATCAACATGAGCTCCCAAGCGGGTCGAATGTTTACGGGGTTTGCCAGTGCGCATTACTCCGCCAGTAAAGCCGGAATTATTGGATTTTCAAGAGTCCTAGCCGGTGAGGTCGGCGAGTTTGGTGTCACCGTCAACTGCGTATCACCTGGAAAAATTCAAACCTCCATGGCCGCCACATATGCCAAGTCAAATGAAGTTGAAGAAATTTATCGCTCCAGAAGCCCTTTGAAGCGAGTGGGAGAAGTACAAGACGTGGTGGGGGCCGTCTCTTTTTTGGCCAGCACGGATGCCGACTTTATGACGGGTTCAGTTCTTGATTTGACGGGCGGTTTTTACATGCCATGATTGCACGTTTTTAAATTCACTGACGTCTCGTCACCCACACTCTTTATCTATAACTTTTTTCCAAAAACCAATAAATGGGTCCTCTCGCACACCTTAAAGTGATTGAAATGGCAGGACTTGGGCCGTGCCCCATGTGTGCCATGTTGTTGGCTGAAATGGGAGCGCAAGTCATTCGAATTGATCGATTACAAGAAATCGATTTAGGCCTCAAACGTCCTTTAAAATTTGACCTGCTAAAAAGATCCAGACGGACCATCGGCCTAGATCTAAAAAATGCCGACAGCATTGGATTGGTTCTTGATTTGGTCAAGAACGCGGACATTTTGATCGAGGGGTTTCGCCCAGGTGTCATGGAACGCTTGGGCTTGGGGCCAGAAACTTGCCATAAAGTCAACCCAAAATTGGCGTACGGTCGCATCACCGGTTGGGGACAAGATGGACCACTGTCTCAAGCGGCTGGTCACGATTTGAATTACATCGCGCTGACTGGAGCACTCAACGCGATTGGACAAAAAAGCCAATCTCCATCCATTCCATTGAATTTACTGGGAGATTTTGGCGGTGGTGCACTCTACTTGGCCATGGGTGTCTTGGCAGCAACGCTGGAGGCACAACGATCGGGACTGGGTCAAGTTGTGGATGCCAGCATTGTGGATGGCGTGTCCTCCTTGTCTACAATGTTCTATGGATTCATGGCCGCAGGAATGTGGTCCAAGGAACGAGGAAGCAATTCAATTGATTCTGGATCCCACTTTTGCAACGTCTACGAATGTGCTGACGAACGCTTCATCAGCATCTCGCCAGTTGAAGCTCGGTTTCACGATTTGCTGCTAGTGAAATTGGGGATAGACAAAAACACCTTTGGTGATCAAATGGATACCAAAGAGTGGCCACGCATGAAACAAGTCTTGACTGATATCTTCAAAACAAAAACTCAACAAGAGTGGTGCGACTTGCTTGAAGGTACAGATGTATGCTTTGCGCCTGTTCTATCCTTTGATCAAGCACATACCCACCCTCACATGGTTGAGCGTCAAACCATTGTTGAAGTTGATGGCGTTTTACAACCAAACGCTTTTCCCAGATTCGATCGAACACCACTTGGTTTACCAACACCACCTGAGAGCATCAATGCAAAAAATACACGCGATGCTCTATCGGCTTGGCTCAATGCTGAACAACTCAAACATTACGCAACACTGGGTGTGATCACTTAAAAACCCATGCTTATAGGAACTAGCCGTGCAACATGTTAAAAAAATTTCATTCTTACTATGTACTCTTTTTTGGGTATACGGCATTGGGCTTCATGCCCAAACTTATCCAAATAAGCCACTAAGACTTATTGCACCTTTACCTGTAGGAAGCGCAACAGACACGGTCGCTCGAATTCTTGCCATTGAGCTTTCTGCCAATTTGAAACAAAGTATCGTTGTAGACAACAAAGTTGGTGCTGATGGTGCCATTGCTGCGTCAGAAGTGAGCCACGCCGCCCCAGATGGATACACCCTTCTTTTTGGAACCAATAGCCCTATGGCTGCAGTACCTGCTTTAAGAAAAACCCCACCCTATGATCCCATCAAGGATTTTACACCTATCACACTGATTGGACGGTATTCCTCTTTCTTATGGGTCAATGCCAAACTGCCTATCGTCAACTTAACAGACTTCATTGCTTATGCAAAAGCCAACCCCAACAAACTCAATTACGCAACCGGGAACACGGGGGGAATCGTTGCCATGGCGCAAACCTTGTCTCTTGCAGGAAACTTAAAGCTCGTTCATGTGCCCTATAAAGGTGAGCCAGCAGCCCTCATTGATTTGGTATCGAATAATATTCAAGTCATGTTTGCAACACCAACCACTGCTCAGGCTTACGCCAGAGAGGGAAAATTAAGAGTTTTAGCAACCACCCTCCCCCAGCGCAGTCCTGGTGCGCCAGAGGTACCGACCATGGCTGAGGCGGGACTGCCCAAGTTCTCGATTTCACTTTGGGCCGGCCTTTACGGCCCTCCAGGTATGCCTCAATCCATTGTTGAGCAATTGGCCAAAGAGATGGGGCATGTTCTATCTCGATCAAACGTTAGAGAAAAACTAGAAGCACAACAATTTTTTGTACAAGGCTCAACACCCAAAGAACTCGAGATCTTTACCTCCGAACAACTTCAAGTCTATGCTCGTACCCTTCGCGAGGCTGGCGTTCAAGCTGAATAAGCGCTCAAGTCAAACCAAGCCCAGTTGAATTAAATTGAACTTCATCATTTAAGGATAAAGATATGCGGCCCGTTTCTATACTTTGTTTGCGATTTGTTTTGTGCTTATCAATAGGCACTTGGCACATATTAACCTGTGCTCAGTCCTTCTCCCCAAGCAAACCAGTCAAACTGATCGTCTCTTTTGCGCCTGGAGGCTCCGTGGATACGAGTGCACGCTTTATTGCTGCTGCCCTAGGGGAATACTGGCATCAAACGGTATTGGTTGAGAACAAACCAGGTGCGGATGGCAACATTGCAGCCGATTTTGTAGCCAAGAATAATCCCGATGGATCTGTCCTTTTGATCACTTCGAACGCCATTACCATCACACCGGCCCTGAATCCTTTGCCCTTTGATCCTTTGAATGACTTAAAACCCATAGTAAGGGTGATGTCAATTCCCAATTTTTTGGTCGTTCATCCCTCTCTACCTATTTACAAAGTACAAGACTTGATAGAGTATGCAAAACGCCAACCCAACCGCTTAAGTTTTGCTAGCAGTGGGACTGGTACTACTCCCTTCATGGGCATGGCACTTCTACAATCGGTAAGTGGTATCCAGATGACCCATATTCCATTTAAAGGCTCTGCTCCTGCAGTTTTAGCCACCCTTTCAAATCAAACTCAACTTATGTTTGGAGATCTAAATTCAACCATGCCTCACATCAGGGCTGGTAAATTTAGAGCCTTGGGTGTAAGCGGCTTACAAAGATCAGCTCTAGCCACCGATATTCCCACCATTGCAGAATCTGGGGTGAGTTCACTCGCTGGTTTTGAGACTTCGACTTGGGTTGGAATTTTGGCTCCAAAATCAATGACACGGTCTTTGAGTCAAAACATCGCGCAAGACATTTCTTGGGTTCTAAAGAGCAATTTGATTCAAGAAAAAATTAAAACCATGGGCGCTCAAACGAATGGAGAGATGACCGACGATTTTGGCTCATTCATGAGAACCGATCTCGAGCGCTGGAGTCGTTTGGTCAAGGAACTCGAGATTAAAGCGGGAGATTAATTGGTGGAGCAATTGATGACGGCATGGAACTATCTGCCTCATGCACAAATCCTGACCTGGAAAAGAGATGGTTTTTGGGCGGACTGCTTGATTTCTGACCGACTGGATCAACACGCGAGGAAAGCGCCTGATCAGATTGCATTTGTTGATAGTCGACAATCCATCTCTTATTCTCAGCTTCAAGAATTAACCTGGCGAATAGCTTTAAGTCTTCAAGATCGGGGTCTGAAACGCGGCGATGTTGTCGCAATTCAATTACCTAACTGGATTGAATTCCCAGCCCTTTATGTTGCTGTGGTCAGGTTGGGAGCGGTCGCAAGCTTAATTCCCCCGATGTGCAGAGAAAATGAAGTTGCCATGATGCTTCAACTAAGCAATGCCAAGTGGTATGTTTGTGCAGACTCGTTTAAAGGTTTCAATTTTCAAGCCATGGCGCAGTCCTTGCAAGAACAATCGGCATTCAAAGCCCTCAAAGTGCTCTGTGTATCTCATGTGATTGGAATTGAATCAAGTTGGGAGCATGCCCTCAATGCGGTTGCGGTAACGCCCCAAGCAATTCAAGGCCTCAATAAATCTCAACCCAGCCCTGACGACTTGACGGAAATTGTGTTTACCTCAGGAACGACTGGAGAGCCCAAAGGTGTGATGCATACCCACAACACGGTCATGGCACCCCAAATTGCCATGGCACGATCATTGGAAATTGGCCAAGGAAGTGTTCTTCACATGGCCTCAACTTTGGCCCATCAAACGGGGTTTTTAAATGGAATACAACTCACCCTCCAAATCGGTGCGTGTACAGTGTTACAAGATGTTTGGAATACAACTGATTTTTTCAAGCTTGTTCAAAAATATCACATTGAAGTCTCTAGTGGCAGTTCAACGTATTTGCTAGATATGGTTCGATCGAGTGAGTTAACTGATTATGACTTGTCTAGCTTTCGCATATTCAGGGCGGGTGGAGGACCCATCCCAATAGCGGTGGTCAACGAAAGCGAGCAGAAGATCAACAATTTAACCGTCCTTCGCGGATGGGGACAAACTGAAAATGGGGTGGTGACCTTGTCTCGTTTATCCGATCCGGCTGAAGTTCGTGCAAGTCTTGATGGTGTGGCACAAGAAGGTATGCAAGTTCGAGTTGTTGGGGAAGATGGCATGGAATTACCCAATGATCAAGAAGGTTTACTCCAAACTCGGGGACCCTTCATGTGCATTGGTTACATCAATCACCCCAATTTACTTAACGAGTCCATACAAGATGGTTGGTTCAACACTGGGGACTTGGCCAGTCAGAACAAAATGGGCTATTTAAAAATAACGGGAAGACTCAAAGATGTGATCATTCGAGGTGGTGAGAAAATACCTGTCAGCTATGTTGAAAATATTCTCTTTGAAGATGAAAGAATTTTAGAAGTTGCCTTGGTCGGTCAACCCGATGAACGCCTAGGAGAGCGTGTTTGTGCATTTGTGCTGTGTCGACCAAATCAAATATTGACTCTTGCAGAAATGAAAGCATATTTAATGAACAAGGGAGTTGCTAAGCCCTACTGGCCAGAGTTTCTTGAGATCGTTGAAAATTTCCCAAGAACGAGCAATGGAAAAATTCAAAAAACTAAATTGAAAAATTCCTTTCTACCGAACTGATACAACACACGGCATTAATTTGCTCATAGATTTATGTCTTCAACAGAACAAGAACTCTCACCTACTTCCACCAACACGGCTCATCTCCAAGTCCAAGACAATTGCGCCGTGATTGCTCTGGACAATCCCCCAGTCAATGGCCTTGGAATGGAGCTTCGACAAGCCATCTCTAAGCATTTGAAATGGGCTGAGGATCAATCGAAAATCGAGTGTGTCATTTTAATAGGGGCGAATGGTATTTTTTGCGCGGGCGCTGATATCCGACAGATGAACACTCCAAAGTACTGGACTTCACCAAGAACCATCGAACTTGCCGCACAGATTGATACCATGAGCAAGCCTGTTGTGGCCCTCATGTCTGGCATAGCCATGGGCGGGGGTCTTGAGCTTTCACTGGGCTGCCACCACAGAATAGCCATGGAGGATACTCAAATCGCTCAACCCGAAATTAAACTGGGTTTGCTACCAGGTGGGGGAGGCATACTAAGATTGCCACGATTAATTGGGTTGGAAAATGCAATTGAAATGCTTTTAAATGGAGAAACCATCGATGGCAACGAAGCCTATTCTTATGGTCTTATTGATGAAGTCGTCCCCAAAGGAGAAGAGAATAAACTTTTAAATAAAGGTTTGACTTTTGCAAAAAAAATGGCCTTAGCGGGTCAACCACTCAGACGTACACGTGACATCCATATCGACAACTCCAAGGCGAAAGACACCATATCAAATTTTCGAATGAAAATTAAACCAAGCGATGGCATGGCCCCAGTTGTCATTTTGGACTGCATTGAAGCGAGTTTAAAGACGAGTTTTGAGGAAGGTACGCGATTAAGCAACGACGCAACGCAATTGCTCATGCAAAGTCAAGAGTCTGCGGCCTTGAGATATTTATTTTTTATTCAAAGACAAGCTAGCAAATTACCAGCTAGAAAAAATGCGAGTCAAAATGAAACCATAAGCAGTGAACAAATACTTGCGCAACCTATCAAAAATAAACGCATTAAAGTTCACCTATGTGGACGAGTTCCTGAGGACTGGTTGAGTAGCGCTCAAAGCAATGGATTTGAATTAGAAGTCGTGGATCGTGATTTCAACGCCAATTTACAAATTTTCACGGATGATCTGGCTTTGCGACTCTACAACAACAGCAATATTGTTGAAATTTTGTATCCCATAAATTCAATAGAGAGCGAGGAACTCGCACGCTTGGTTAAATGGGTAAAGAAGATGCAAAAAATCCCAATATTATCTCAGTCCAAGAAGACCGCATTGGTCACAAGTTTGTTGAACTGTTTGACTGAATCGATCCTTTTAACGAATGAAACTCTAAACGACACTGTCACCAAGGAAATTAGTCAATGGGGTTTAGGTGAATTTTTAACCTATGTCAGACATGCAAATATACAGAACTTGACCAGTTTTCAACAGAACAAGAAAGTGATTTCAACAAGCATCAAAGCAGATGAGCTAATAAATGACCTCATCCATGCTTTATGTCTGATGAGTGATGATATGGTCGCAAGGCAGGAAATTAGTGAAGTGGCTGGACTTGACTTGATTGCCATTTTAGAAATGGGTTTCCCAAAAATTAAAGGGGGGCCAAATTTTTATCATTCAAACAAGGAAAATACAGGAGGCGCGCTTAGAAAGTAAGTGCAATTTTTTGATTCAAAAATGAAAAAATCGGCTACTCGGGTCTAATGTTATTGTCTTTAATGACCTTTGCTGCATGAATCATGTCATTTTTCAAAAAAGAAGCAAATTCCCTAGAGCTGTTTCCAACACCTTCAATCCCCTGGAGATTCAATGCTTCTCTGGTTCTATCCTCACTTAAAATAATTTTAATTTCGCTTGCTAGCAAATTGATCACTTCACTGGGCACTCCTTTAGGTGCTAGCATACCCAACCAGGCCACAGACTCAAAGTCATTCAAGCCCAACTCTTTGAGTGTGGGTACATTGGGTGCAAAACGACTTCGAACGCTGGAACTGGTGGCAATAATCCGCAATTTACCACTTTGTACAAATGGCAATACATTGGTAGCGCCCGCAAAAGCAATTTGTACACGACCACTCAACAATTCCGTCACCGCTGGCGACGCTCCTTTAAATGGAATATGCATCATTTGCGTACCGGTCATACTCTTGAACATTTCTCCAGCTATGTGTTGAGGCCCACCTGTACCGGACGTTGAGTATGAAAAGGCGTCTGGGCGAGCCTTCATGAGCTTTATCAGATCGGGTAAGGTTTGTACATCGATCTGAGGGTTGACAGTTAAAAACAAAGGCTGCAATCCAGCCAATGTAATGGCCTCAAAATCATCCAAGGGGTGATATGGAAGTTTCGGATGCAGTCCAAAGTTAACCGTATGAGGGTTGGCCGTAAAAAGCAAGGTATAGCCATCGTTGGGAGATTTAGCAGCAATCTCCGTACCTAAAATAGCCCCACCACCAGGTTTATTGTCTACAAAGAAACGCTCTGAGAGCTTATCCGAGAGTCTGATACCAATAAGACGAGCAATCACATCGGTGGCCCCTCCAGGTGCAAAGGGAACAATCACCCTTACCGCTTTATTCGGATACGTTTGAGCGTGCAATTTAGTCATCATCATTGCTAATGCGATGATAAAAACTTGTAAAAAACAGAAACGAATGAATTTTTTAAAATTAAAAAATTTTGTATGTATTGTCATATTGATTATCATATCAAATAACTCAAGAAAAGCAATAATGGAAGTTTATAAAAAAATATCAACGTATTCAATGTCAAGTCAAATACAGGCGTCAATTTTCCTTATAAAAGCAGTGTTTCTCAAAAACTTTCAAAGCGGTCAGTTATCTGACAGTGATTCATTATTTTCATAGACTAAAACTTTAATATAGATAAATCCAAAGAAAAGTCAATGAGGAAAATACCTAAGCATTCAATTCCAATGCTTTCAGTTACAACGCATCTCTAAAATTCACAATAAATATAAAAGTCTCCAATGTGAAGATTTAATTTGCACCCCGATTAAATCAAAAAAATTATCAACATTAAAAAATAACTCGGCAATCGTTACCCTTCTAATGTGATCTGATTCAAGAAAAAATATAGGGTTAAGTCCTATTATTTATTCAATAGATTACGCATAAACTACCAATAAAAAATCAACGAATTTTAAAATTCAGCACAATATTTTCAAAATCATAAATGATTATTAAAACTCTAACAAATAATTTGATTTTAGGAAAATTTTGATTCAAAATTAGAGCGAAACTTGAAAATTTATAACGTACTTCAATAATTGAAAAAGGATATTTTTATGGTCAATCAATGTATCAAAAAATTGAGTACAACTAAAAAATTTAAGAGCATGCACATCAACATATTTTCATTATTAAAAAGTTGTGTCAGCATATGCATATTCCAACATATATTTGTTTTTAGCAGTCTTGGTCAGACTTACCCCACTCGACCCATCAAAATCATTGTTCCTTTTACAGCTGGAGGCGGAGTTGATATAACAACTCGCTTGGTATCCGAAAAACTGATATGGAACAATAAAGTTTTTATAGAAAATCGCCCCGGTGCAGGCTCAATAACAGGTACAGATTTAGTCGCTAAAAGCAATCCTGATGGGTATACATTTCTAATGGTAGCTCCACCCTTTACCACAAACGCCGCATTGATCAATAATTTACCTTATGACACTCTAAAGGATTTTGCTCCAATTACCCTTCTGGCAACTGCCCCACTTCTATTGGTTGTGCACCCGGCCATGCCCTTTAATACGGTTCAAGAGTTAATTGAATATGCAAGAAAACAGCCAGGTAAATTGGCCTATGGTAGTTCTGGCAATGGAGGACCACAACACTTAGCGGGTGAGATATTCAAGAGCATGGCAAAAGTTGATATTATTCACGTGCCCTACAAAGGCTCGGCTCCTGCAGCAATCGATTTACTAGGTGGGCACGTTCAAATCGGATTTGGTGATTTATTGACAGTTTTGCCTTATGTGAAAGGTGGGCGCCTAAAACCCTTGGCATTTACTGGAACTCAGAGGAGTTCTATATCTCCAGAAATACCAACTGTCTCTGAAAGCACATTGCCTGGGTTTGAAGCCATGACCTGGTATGGCTTGGTAGCCAAGGCGGGAACACCTCAAAGTATCATTAACTCAGTGCAACTTGAAGTCTCAAGAGTATTGATGCTACCAGAGATAAAGAAAAGATTGAATGAAGAGGGTACAGATGTGGTTGCAAGCAATCCAGCCGCATTTGAAAATTTCATAAAAATTGAAATAGAAAAAGTAAAAAGATTATCAAAGATTACAACGATTCAAATCGATTAAAAACTAGATTTATATAAGATCAATTTATTTAAGCGGACATATGTTACAAACCAAAGATCTCAACTATCTTGTTGCAAAAGATGATATCCAAGCAGTCATCTCAAATTATTTTTTAGGACTTGATCGGTCTGACCCCAACCTTGTTAAAAATTGTTTCACAAAGGATGTAGTTTCGCAATACGATGGCAGATCGGCAATCAGGCCTGGAACACAAGAAGATAAAATTGGTATCGATCAATTGATGAAGTCTTTGGTGACATTCGACCGGCACAAAAGTGGTGAATGGAAAATAACAACGCACTTCATGGGAAACTTTAACCTCATCTCCTTAGACACAAAATCATCAGAAGCTGAAACCGAAACCAACGCAATAGCCTTTATCGTTATAAATGAAAATGGAGCTGATAAAGTTTTAATGCGAAGTCTAAGATACCTCGATAGATTGCGAAAGACAAGCGAAGGTTGGAAAATTTATTTAAGAAATCACACCTTAGACTGGAGCTCTGAATCTCCAACAAATTTTTACATCGAAATGACTCAGCGCAAAATGAAGATTTAAAATAAAAGTTAACTGACACCATCTATAGCTTGTACGCAATGGCACAAAGTCTATATTCCACGGGAAACTATTCATTGATTTTTATATTTTTATCAATTTGACTTTAAAAGCTTTTAATTTGCCCGAGGTTCTGTTAAAAAAATAATACTCAGATTACTCGACAAGGATCGAATAAGACTCAAGTCTACCTACTGACATAGCTTTTGCGCATTCACTCTTTGCCCCCCTACTTACAACTCAGAGAAAGTTTAAAAGCCTTGGGATAATTGAGTGAGTGCAGTTTGAAATTGACTTTATTAATTATTTACTCCATTTTAATACCTGCTATCTTTATTACACGGTCCCACCTTTCAGTTTCTTGTTTTGTAAACTGAGCCAATTCACTTGCAGTGCTTCCAACAGCATCAAGACTCAGCTCTTCAAATCTCTTCATGACATCTGGTTGTTTTGAAATTTCAACCATCGCCAATGACAGCTTGCTAGCTATAGCAGGAGGCATTTTAGGGGGGGCGGCCAAAGCAAACCAGGTGCTAGAAGCAAATCCTGGCAGAACTTCTGACATCGCAGGAATGTCTGGAAATAGCTGGTTTCGCTTGTCACTGCAAACTGCCAAAATTTTAACGTTACCTGCCTTTATGTATCTCAAGACAGAACTTAATTCAACAAACATGATATCTACTCTTCCCGATAAGAGCTCCATTATTGCTGGAGCGCTGCCTTTAAAAGGTACATGTGCGGCTTTAACGCCTGCGGCCGTTTTAAAATACTCGGCCGTAAGATGTGATGTACTGCCAGCGCCTTGAGAAGCATAGTTAATCTCATCGGGGCGATTTTTAACATAAGCAATCAACTGAGATAAATTTTCAACAGCTAAACTCGGACGCATAATTAGTACATTAGAACTTGCGGCAAAAAGTGAAACTGGCGTAAACGTTTCAGGTTCATAACCAATATTTCCGTAAAGACTTTTATTCGTTGTCATTGTTCCAGGAGATGTAAACATCAAGGTATAACCATCTGGTGGTGATCGCCACACAAACTCTGCTCCGATATTGCCGTTTGCACCTGCTCGATTTTCTACTATTACAGGTTGCCCCCACCGTGCAGCCAATTTAATTGAAACAAGTCTTGCTAACGCATCCGTGGTACCCCCTGCTGGGTAGGGAACAATCATTTTGATTGGCTTGACTGGGTACTCTTGAGCCCAAGCAATACCCAGGATCGAAATTGTGAAAATAAAGAAAAATCTCAGTGAAAATTTATTAATCATAAACATGTCTCCTAAAAAGATATCTTTGAACCAAATTATTTTTTTCCAGTCCAATTGGGTGGATTGGTGGCCTTGATGCGCCTGCCCTCTTTGACCAGCTCCTTAATAGCGCCCGTAATCGGTAGAGAAAGTCCAGCCAAATCAGTCATTTTGGAGACTATTTGCATGTCTTTCAATGCCCAGGTAAAAGAAGTCTGATCCCAATCTTCAAGTGCTTGTGATTTGGCCGAACTCATCATCAAAGCGTCACGCAAGACGACCAAATCAATGCCCGATGACTCAGCAATTCGACCAGCTTCAATGAGACCAATCGAATTGACCCACAACAATAAATTATTGACTGCCTTTCCAACCTGACCATGCCCGACCTCCCCTAAGTGAGCAATGTCTGAACAAAAAGTGGAGTAGACGGTTCGCCCACGAGCGACAATTTCTGTATCTCCTCCAAAAAGAGCCAACAATTTACCCTCGTCAGCAAACCATCTGCCCCGACAAATCGGTGCATCCAAAATCGCAACGCCCTTTAGATTCGCTTTGACATTCAAAGCTTTTACAGTATCTGGTGCCACGGTAGAGGACACAGCAATGATTGCCCCAGGCTTTAAGGCTTCGAGCAAACCATTGGAGCCTAGGACAACGTCATTGACTTCTTCATCATAGCCTACTCCTAAAATCACAAAATCACTCTTTTGACCCAAAGAGAAAGGGCTCATTTCTTTGGTTGCACCCAATGCGACGGCAGAAGCCACGTTTTCAGCATTGATATCAACCACCGATACTGCATATCCAGCTTTGATTAAATGCTTAACCATTGCCAAACCCATTCGGCCAGCACCAATGACACCAATGCTCTCTTTACTATTGTCCATGATTGTCTCCTGTTTTAGCTAATTTTTAGTGTAATCACTTGATCTTGCTTGCTCACTGACATAACCTTCAGCAATATCCTGAGCCAAGGCGTCTAGGTCTCTGTGACTTGGATCCCCATAGCCTCCACCACCAGCACTTTGCAGCATGAAGCGCTCACCAGCTTTCATCTCAAATCGACCCGAATTTCTTATCTCCTCTTCCTTGGAAGAGCCCACACGCATGACAAATCGGCTTCGACTGCCGTTTTTTGCACCTTTCATCCCGTTAGGAGGAAATCGAGTTCGATCAAAACGACGAGTCACTGTTGCATCTTCTAGCAACTCATATTCTCGTTGAAAACTCAACCCCCCCCTCCACTGTCCAGCACCACCTGTATCGGTCATGAGCTCAAAGCGAGTAATGCGGCAAGGATATTCAGTTTCTAAAATTTCAATGGGTGTGATGTGCAAGTTGCTCAGATGCGTTGCAGTGCCTGATGCTCCATCGTGTCCCATTCCTCCACCATATGCTGATCCCATGATCTCGTATTGGAGGCTAGACTGACCAGGACGGCCCTTTACCCATGCAATGCCCAAAGCACTCGAAGAGCCAGCATTGGCAGTAGCACGTTGAGGATTAAAATGAGCCAACGCTTCCAAAATAACGTCCACCAATTTCAAATTGGTCATTTGGTAATTAGAGACTGAGGCAGGCGCTTGAGAATTGGTGACAGTCCGGGGCGAATATTTAAACTCCAAAACATCCAGCATGCCATCATTGAATTGTAAAGTGGGCCCCAAACTCCCAAGAAGGGAATAAAAAACACACGCCTCTACCATCGGGGGCCGGAGATTAATCGGTCCCTTTGTCTGAGGTCCACTGTCTGAGAAGTCGAAAATTGCTTTACCCGCTTTGATGGTGATATTGACTGCAAGCTTGACGGGTTTTTCAATATCAAAGCCATCTGAATCAAAGTAACCTTCTGCAAACGAACTGCCCTCAGGTAATTTTTGGATTTCTTTACGCAATTGTGATGCTGCACCACCCAAAATTGCGGCAAATGCATCTTTCAATGTTTCAGCACCAAATCGTTCACACAACTCCTTCATTCGACTAACTCCCATGCGAGTAATCGCTATTTGCGCTCGCATATCACCTCGAACCAGATCGGGTTGTCGACTATTGGCAAGAATCAATCGTTCAATATCAGGGAGTTCTTTATCGGAATTCCAAATTTTTATGGGTGGCAGCAGTAAGCCTTCTTGAAATATTTCAGTTGCATTTGCTGAAGTTGACCCAGGCACTGTGCCACCAATGTCTGCTTTATGAGCGATGCTGCCTGCAAAAGCAATGATTTCTCCAGCGTGAAAAACAGGTGACACAAATGCCATGTCTGAGACATGTGGCAAACCGCCTTCATAGGGATGGTTTGAGACAAATACGTCCCCCGCCTGGATACCCGAATCGCCTGCATTCAAAGGGTAAAGTTCTAGAATTCGAGCGACCAAATGCCGATAGACCGGGGCATGAAAGAACATGGGGGGAGCCACGATCAATCGCCCATTTCTATCGAGAATGACACAACTAAAGTCCCTTGATTCACGAATAATTGAAGAGTACCCGGAGCGATAAAAATGATAATGCATCTCTTCGACCAGACTAGCAATCTTGTTGCGTAAAACCTGTATGGTGATTGCATCCATGTTAAACATGCTCCAATATCAAATTCAGATGCGCATCCACTGAGGCTTTCCACCCCATAGGGTTGACAGTGGTTGCGTCAAATTGCTCAATGATCGCTGGCCCCTTAAATGAGTCTCCAACCCACAAACGTTCACGCTCATAAACCACCGCGTGCTGAGCATTCTCGCCTCTAGGATAGATGAGACGCTCACCTTTTTTAGCGTTACCCATGTCCTTTGGTTTCGCACCTTGTGTTTTATGTTGATATTTGGGTACTTGCACACTCACACGGAGTCTATAGCTCACCACTTCAACCGAGCGATTAGCAGCTGAATGGCCGTGAATTTTTTCATGAAGTTCATCAAATCGATTGCGAACTGCGCTTAAAGACTGACTTGATAAAGCGCCGGTGAAGAGGCCATCTAAAGAAGTGCGTAATTCGTAACCTTGCCCCGTATATCTCAAATCGATTTCTCGTGAGAAAGAGGCTTTCTCCGGGTCCAAGCCCTCATTGATCAAATCTTCAACAGCCTTGTGTTGCAATTCTTGATAAATTTTTTCTGCAAAATCAGCTGAAATCATTTCTAAGGGCTTCAAATCAGATCGAATGTGATCATGGACCACATCGGTGCACAAAAGGCCTAAAGCAGAAAATGCTCCTGGTCTTGCAGGTACCAAAATCCGCTTCATTCCAAGTTCCTCTGCAACGGCCACTGCATGCACTGCACCTGCTCCACCGAAAGGCAAAAGCGTAAAATTCGTTAAGTCCACACCTCTACGGGCGGCAAATACTCGCACCTCATCGGCCATTTTCATGTCCACAATGTGACGCACGCCAGCGGCAGCATGATGAAGGCTCAAATTCAATGGCTTAGCCACATCAGTAGCAATTGCAAGCTTGGCTGCTTCAATACTTAAGGTTTGAGATCCACCAAGAAAATACTCTGGGTTGATGTAGCCACAAATCAAATCTGCATCAGTCACAGTGGCCCTTGTCCCTCCTCGGCCATAGCACGCTGGGCCAGGAACTGCTCCAGCACTTTGGGGACCAATGTTCAAAAATCCAGCATCATCAACCCACGCAATCGAGCCACCGCCCGCAGAGATGGTGGTCATATCAAGAGATGGAACATCAACTTGCCTGCGAGCAATCACACCTTCAGTTACTTCAAGCGGAACACCGCCATCGATAAAAGCAATATCAGCACTTGTTCCTCCCATATCAACCGTTACCAAACCATTTTTAGCAGTTTCTTCAGCCAAATAAGCACTGGCTTTCGCTCCTGCAGCAGGACCAGACAACAAGGTGTGTACGCTTTTACCACCTGCCATTACAGAGGAAAAAGGCATCACACCCCCATTGGATTGCATCAAAAACCTTTGTGAAGTTACAACACCAATCTCGTCAAGACCCTTATTCAAAAAGGAAATATAGCGAACCAAAACTGGCTCCAAATATGCATTTAAAAGGGTCGTGGACATCCGAGCCCACTCCCTGATTCTCGGTAAAATTTCCGAAGACAAGGAGACAGACACACCGGGATATTCTTCATGAAGGATTTCGCGAGTCCTCAGCTCATGACCTTGATTCATGAAAGAAAACAAGTAACAAACTGCAATGGATTCTACATTTGCAGCCTTTAAATCTCGAGCAGCACGCCTCACGGCCTCTTCATCCAATTGCATAAGAATTTGACCAGAAAAGTCTGATCGCTCAGAAATTTCTTTGGTCAAACTTTGAGGTGCGATGGGAGAAGGTTTTTTATAAAAATAATCGAACAGTGTCGTATCTCTTGCTTGATTTTGAACTTCTTGAATGGCTCTGAAACCTTTGGTGATAAGTAGCCCTACCTTGGCACCACGCAACTCCAATAAAGCATTTGTAGTGATCGTGGTTCCATGTGCAAAAAATTCGATGTCTTGCGCCTTAAAACCACGTGCCACTAACTTTGCTATGCCATTTTGGACACCTTCAGCTGGATTATTAGGTGTGGTTGATACTTTTTCAACAATGAAATCCCCACTGAGCATGTCAAGCAACACCAAGTCAGTGTGAGTTCCACCAACATCCACTCCTAGCCTATACCTTGTCTTCATAATCGATTTGAATCCTAACTTAATCACCAACCATCATTGCAGAGACACCACCATCAACAAAAAGCAAATCACCCACAATAAAATCTGAATCATCGCTGACTAAGAATAAGACTGCACGAGCCAAATCAATCGGAAGGCCATTGCGGCCTTTCAGATTCACAACAGGGCGGGTAGGATCAAATTCGCTTTTACCAACAGGAGAGCCTATTTTGTTTGGAATGACCGCGTTAACCCTAATATTGTGAGAGGCAAGTTGTACCGCAAGCGCACGAGTAAGAGACACCAGTCCACCTTTGGCGGAGGCATAGGCAACGGCTCGCTTGCGGCCGTAAAAACCTGAAGTCGAACCTACATTGACAATTTTTCCTGCAGTTCCTTTTTTAATCATTTCAATGGCCGCAAGTTTGCTCATTAAAAAGGGGCCTGTCAGCGTGACAGCTATGACCTTGTTCCACTCCTCTGTAGTAATTTCTAAGACATGTTTGTTATCAGATACGGCGGCATTGTTTACCAAAATATCAATTCCACCCCATAAACTCACCACATCTTTCATAAGTTGAACAATATCTTCCTCTTTGGAAATATCAGCGATAAAGCCTTTAGCCTCGCCGCCACTGGCAACAATTTCTTGAGCAACACGATCTCCCCGTTCTTTATCAAAATCGACCACTGCAATTTTTGCACCTTCTAAAGCCAAGAGTTTTGCTGTTTCTTCCCCAATATTACGGCCAGCACCAGTGATGATGGCAACTTGTCCCTTAAGTTTCATTTTGACTCCTTAGAATGATTAATGAAGAAATATCAGTGCATGAATATTTACGCAATATACTTCTAATCAATTGAAAAACAATGCTTAAATTTGAAATACTGTTTTTCAAATTTTTCAAAAAGAAAAATCATGGACAAATGGAAGCAAATTGAACTTTTTGCACTGACTGTAGAGCTGGGAAGTTTGACAAGATCAGCAGAAACCCTAGGTATCTCCAACGCCACGGCGAGTAGATTGTTAACTTCTTTGGAAAACCGACTAGATGCAAGACTGATCGAGCGTAATACGCGTGGATTGTCTTTAACTGAGGTTGGAAAAGACTTTTACCTCAAGTGCCAAGGAATCATTGGAGATATGAAAGAGGCTGAATCTGCGGCCAATGAATCGACACATGAACCATCGGGAACACTTCGAATCACTAGTTCCTCATCATTTTGCCTGAAATTTATCAATCCCGCCCTTCCACTTTTTTATGAAAAATATCCGAACATCGAGATTGAACTCGTTTCGGCCAATCGATATTTCGATTTGATTGAAAGTGGAATTGATGTAGCGATCAGAACGCGAGAACATGAAGCCAATAACAATATAAAGGTTCGTCGACTGGCGCAAACAAGGCGAGTTCTTGTAGCTTCCCCCTCGTACCTAAAAAGACATGGCACTCCAACTTCTATTGAGGCATTAGTCAACCATCAATTTTTGCTCTACACCTATATCGATAAACCAAATGAACTATGTTTCACACGCAATGGAATACAAAGTACCATCAAAGTGAAAAGCATACTTAAAGCCAATGATGGAATCATCTTAAAGTCTGCGGCATTGGATGGGTTAGGAATATTAATTCAAGCGAGCGCCCTAATTCATGATGATATAGAAACTGGCTTATTGACTCCTATTTTACAAGAATGGAATTTACCGAGATTTTCAATCAATATTGCTTATCGCGCTCAAAAGCATTTACCAGCCAAAGTACGTGTTTTTATTGACTTCATGGTCGAGCAATTTAATCTTAAAGATATAAACAATCAATGGACTAAATAAATCTAAAGATAAATCTGGCAAAACTATTCAAAAAAAGTAGACTTATGAAATAGACTTTCTAAAGAAGCACGAGTTTTTGTTAGTCCTTGTTGATGAACCAAATCAATGACAAATTCCAAATGCGGTTTGACCTCATTGATTCCCATAGGGTAGTCGGTATTGAAGTTTTCTGCAGACTCCTTGGAGAGCATCTTCAATGTTTTACTCTGTTTAAATAAATCAAAAATATTTGCAACTATTTCAGGACTGGATTGACAGAGTTCGTCTTTAACCACAATCATATGGTTGATTTGAATGACTTGGTGCTTTTTCGCCCACTCTTTGCTGTATAGCTCTGGTGGATTGAAAACCGGTTGAATATCAATGTTTAATGGAGCACTTCCCAATACAGCCACATCAAGCTCTCCCTTTTCTAGCATCTCAAGCATGTCTTGATCTGAGGAGCAATTCCTAACCCAAGAAGGATCTTTCCACTGGGCAACATGGGGAGCTTCAAAGGCATACCAGTGATTATCACTAGGTAAAATTCCATACTCTTGCATCAGCATCCCTCTGAGCCAAGTCACGGTTGTGACAGGATAGGAACGCACTCCAATTCGTTTACCTTTAATATCCTTTGGCTTTAACTCTCCAAACTTAGTGTTGTACATCAGATATGGGTGTTGGAATCGACTGACCACCACGCAGGGCAATAGACTCAGAGGGATTCCAGCCTCTTTAGCCTGCAAAAAAGTGACAATCGCAAGCTCAGAAAAATCAAACTCCAAATCACGGACTGTTCTTTTAAAAGCCGTATTGGGAACTTTTACATCGGCAAAGTCAATATCACGATCTTTAAGCTCTACCTTACCATGTCTCAATGCGTGGGTGACATCATAGTCTCCCAACATGGCTTTTAAAGGAAATGGATCAGAGATGATTTTTTCAAAACTCATGGTATTTATAAAGCGGGATACAAAGACTTTGCAGTATTGGAAAGAATATTATCTTGATCCTTTGATGACAAGAAATTTAATGCCGTTTGACTTTCAGTTAAGATTTCCTTCAAAGTACCCTCAGAAGTTGGGAAGTTTGAGCCCCAAGCAATCCTATCTGAACCAAATGCATTGACTACTTTACCGATAAAGGACTCAGGACTGGCTTGTCCCTTGTAGGATCGACGAACCGTGATGATCGTAAGTTTCAAGTAAATATTAGGGTGCTTGGCTACACTCATGAGCGGCTCAGCCTCAGCATATGGAGGCCCACCTTCAGGCGGAACACCCATAAAATGATCAATGATGATACGTACATTGGGAAATTTTTGAATCAATGTATTGAGCATACCAAGCCCTTCTGGCTTCATTTGTACACAAACTGGAATACCTAAATCTCTAGCGGCCTCCCAGCCTGCGAACGATCTCGGATCACCCAAAACATCGGATTGACCAGGCATGGTGCTTCCAGTCGTAAAAAGTCTCAAACCTGTGAGTCCTTTTTTAAACCAATAATTGATTTTTTCAGGTGCATCGGGAGTCAACATATTGACTGAAAAAACACCAGAAAAACGGTCAGGTCTCGCCGCAACTGCTTCAGCCACATAGGAGTTATCAAACCCATAGCATGTAGAGGCCTGGACAATCGCAGATTTGGAGACTCCTGCGTCATCCATCGCATTCAATAATTGTTGCCACGAAGTTGGTCTGCTTTGAGACCAAGTTGACTGCGTTCCCCCAAGAGGATCTCTAGGGTATTTGATCTCATCAGTTGAAATAATGTGAGGATGAATATCGCGAATATTACTGGTCATGATTTATAAAAGATAAAGAAAAAAATGAAAATTAAAGAGGAACAAACATTTCCTCTAAATCGTATTGCTTAGGTAAAAGTTTTTGTTGATAACAATACTTCATCAATGCCTCAATGGCTGGTAAATTCGCTTTAACTCCATAGGGCAAAGGGTCACCCACTATTTTTGAAAGTTTAAAGTAGTTTTTATCAACATCGGTTTCACATTCACCATTAATGATTCTCTTTGTATAGATATTTTTGGAAGTTTCAAATCCATCCATCAGACTCTTTGCAATCCATGCATGCTCCTTCAATAAGCTGTCCTTGACTACGATTAGGCCGTGCGTTGGATAAATTTTAGTGTCGTCATACCAGCTCTTCTCAATGGCTTGGTGATCGGGGAAAAGCTCAGGATAAGCAACCTCAGCTGCCGAGTTTGAATCCCATCCATCCTTGGGTGCACCAGCTCTTCCGATCCCTGCTGGGCCAGAAAATGCAGCTTGAAGTTCGCCCTTGGCCATCAAACTGACCAAACTCTCTCCACTCTTTACATGATGAACATTGGAGGGCAATACAAGTTCTTGAACATGTTCCTCATCATCGACCATCCAACTCACTTTATTGATATCGACATCGTAATGGTTTTGTAAAATACCCCGAGTCCAAATCCCAGTTGATACAGAATACGCACGCACACCAGCCCAACGACCTTCAAGGTCTTTAGGTTTAAAAACTGGGCCTTTGGGCTGAACAACAAATCCACTGTGATGAAAGCGACGCATGATAAAGATCGGTAAGGCCTTGAACGGCGCCCCCATCGATCTTGCGATCATATAAGTCGCCGGCGCCATCTCACAGACATCGAACTCAACGCCTCTAACCATGCGCCTAAAAGCGGCAATAATGGGGTTGATATTAAGAAAATTTGCGCTGATACCGGATAGAGGAACATCCCCACTCAAAAGTGCGGATGTATGTCCATACCGAGCAATGGCAATATCTAGTTTTAATAAATCTGAACTCATAAATAAAAATCTTATTGTAAGAGATTAAACTTTACTGCTTTTCAATTTTGGCATTTTCGATGATAACTTTCCACTTCTTCACATCAGAACTTATTAGATCTCTCATCTCCTCCGATGAACTACCCTTGGGCTCTATGCCAAGATCCAACAGCTTTACTCTAACTTCGTTGTTATTCAAAGCGTAGAGTACAGCTTTATTTAGTTTTTCAATCACATCCTTTGGTGTCCTTGCTGAAGCCGAGATACCATTCCAAGATGATGCCTCAAAGCCTGAGAAACCACTCTCTGACATGGTAGGAACATTAGGTAGAGCAGGGAATCTTTTCCTACCCATCAAAACAATGGGTTTGAGTGAGTTCCCCTTTAAAGGGCCAAGCAAAGGGGTTAAGATTTCAACACCAAAATCAATATTCTTGCCAATCACCGCAGAAATTACTTCTCCACTTGATTTGAAGGGAACAATCGTAAAATCCGCTTTAATGGTAGACTTAAAAAGCTCAGCTGCAAGATTTTGCGTGCTTCCAATATTGATACTTCCAGCATTTAATTGACCGGGATTGCGATTTGCAAGGTTAATTAAATCTTGGACTGAATTGATATTCGAGCTTGAATTGACCACAATAGCAATATCAAAAAATCCAATCGTTGAGACGTGCGTAAAGTCTTTGGTGATGTCAAACGGTAAATTCCTAAATAACGTATTTCCTAGTGTTTGACCGTTACCGACAATTCCTAATGTATATCCATCCGGCTCAGATTTTGCCAAAAAATCAGTACCAGGAATTAAACCTGCACCAGGACGATTATCAATCACAATAGGTTGAGACAAAGTTTCACTCATTTTTTGAGCAACAATTCTCGCCGACAAGTCTCCAACACCTCCAGGTCCGTAAGGCACGACTAAACGCATTGGTTTTGACGGAAATGTGTCAGAAAAGGCTATATCGGTCCATAAAAATGGAGCAATCAAAAGAGTAAAATTAAAAAAATTACGAAAACATTGATTCATATCTTTACCTTATAAAAAGACTATCGAATTCGATCGCCTTTAATCGTTATTCTTCTGAGTTTACGTAACTCTTGCGCATTGAAATCTTGTCTTGCATGAAGAACACATCGGTTATCCCACATGACCAGATCACCTACTTGCCAGCAATGTTCATAAATGAACTGCTTACTCTCTTGATGATCAAATAAAAATTCCAACAATTCTTGGCTTTTCTCATTTGATAAACCTTCGACAGTTTCTGTCATTAAACGATTGACATAAAGTGCTTTCTGACCCGTCTCGGGATGAGTACATACCATTGGGTGAGAAAAACGCCTTGCACTGGGTCCTGAAGGCTCTTTAATTCGACTCACATTCATGGTCGCCTTCTCTCCAGGTTCATAACTGTGCACAGCTTTAAGGGATTGAATTTTGGACTTCACTTCGGGACTTAAAGTTTCGTAGGCTTTGTACATATTTGCAAAAACTGTATTGCCTCCCATACTAGGTATAGTGATGGCATACAAAATAGTGGCCATAGAAGGCTTTTCTACATAACACATATCCGAATGAAAAAACATTTCACCATCTGGTAAAGCCCCAACGTATTTACCATTTTCTTTTTCATTTGTAACGTACATGATAGAAGGGTGTGAGGTGCTTATTTTGTACTCACCTAAAGTAGTCACCAATTCTCCAAAGTATTCACCGAATTGAATTTGATCTGATTCAGAAAGAATTTGATTGGGAATACAAATCACACCGTGTTGATGCCACTGGTGCTTGATCACATCAATCGTATCGGCACCTAATTTCAATTTCAAATCTAAACCATAAATCTTGACACCAATTGCAGGCGACAAAGGCGAAATCACTAAAGACATTTTTGTGAATCAATAAACTTTATAATGGATTCATAGTAAAGGGTAGAAAATGATTAATTCCTAGAGAAAAACCCTAACCAAGTTACAGATTCAGTGGTTAAGATTAATTCCAATCTAGAAAGGCCTAATCACATGTTTATGTTTAACCGTCATAATTCACTAATGGTTATGGTAGCCATAACTTTATTTTTAAAATCCGCTACTTGTTTAGGGCAAAGCTATCCTTCAAAACCAATTAAATTTTATTTACCCAATGGAGCGGGAGGGATCGGAGACTTAATCGTGAGAGTTGTCACTCAAAAGGTCAGTACCATATTGGGGCAACAAATCATCGTAGAAAATAGGCCCAGTGCAGGTGGCGTACAAGCATTGTCTAGCGTCTTACAATCGCCTGCCGATGGGCACGCATTGGCATTAATTGGAAACGGATCAGCGATCAGTTATAGCCTTGTAAAGAACCTACCCTTCAACGTGAAAACTGATTTTGAAGCTGTCACGACGATGGCACGATTTTCAATCGTTATATTTGCGAACCAAAATTCCAAGTTTAATTCTATAAAAGATATTGTTGACTACTCTAAAAAAAATCCCGGACTCTTAAACTTTGGAACAATTAATATAGGTTCAACACAGTATTTAGGAGCAGAATTATTCAAGCAACTGGCTAATATTCAGGAGCAAACCATTCCCTACAATTCAACTGCTTCAGTCCTGTCAGCATTAAAAAGTGGGGACATCGATGTTGCATTCGATTTTTTAGGACCTGTTTATACCTCAATTCAAGCGAATAATATTAAAGCTTTAGCCGTTGCATCCAACCAAAGGCTTAACAATTTACCCAATGTTCCAACTGCGATCGAAAATGGTTTGTCAGGCTTTGAGGTAACTTCTTGGAACGCTGTTTTCGTTAAAGCGGGAACACCTAAGAGCATAATCATTAAATTGAATAAAGCCTTTACCGAGGCGATGAATTCACCTGAAGTTATTCAAAGCATTAAAAATATGAATGCAGAACCGTTCTCGCTCAATACAGCTGAAACCCAAGAATTACTATTTGCAGATATCAAAAAGTGGCAATTGGTAATTCAAAACTCCAAAATTCCCCTTAATTAAAGGACTATTAGAAGTGAGATAAATGCTTAATTATTATCAAACGGTGGTGTTTAGGAAAGACTCATTTCAATTTGTCAGATCCTTAACTACTATTTGAAAAAAGTAAAAATACTACAACACGTATTTTCACACTTTGCCTTAAATCTTACTGACCCATATTTATGATTTCGTAATTTATTTTTCCAAATTAAAATCTTTGATTGCATGAAGCAATAGATTTTTTCTTTGTATTTTTGAACTGGCAGTAATACCAATATAGTCAAAACTTTCAATAAATCGGACATATCTGGGAACTTTAAATCCAGCACAGCGCTCTTTACACCATTCAATTAAATCACTTTCTAAGAGTTTCGAACCCTCTTTTTTAATCACATAAGCTGCTGCGACCTGCTGGAGTCGATCATCTGGAACGCCAACAACTTGAGACTGCTTGACTTCAGGGTGTGAGTTTAAAATATTTTCTAGATCTGCAGGTGCGACATTCTCGCCGCCTACTCTAAAGATATCCTTCAATCGATCAATGAAGCAAATTCGTCCCATTTCATCACTGACGCCTAAATCCCCAGTATGAAGCCAACCCTTCTTATCAATCACTTTCGCAGTCTCTTCGGGCTTTTTATAATATCCATGCATGACAGACCATCCTCTGACACAAATTTCTCCAGACTGTCCCACTTCAACTTCAATATTCGTATCTTGCTCAAAAATCTTAACATCCAATCCAAACAATGGAAATGCATAGCCCCTCAATCGCTGTTCCAAGTCATCAGTGAATGGAGACAAGGCGCAATTGGGTGAAGATTCTGACAAGCCATAACCAAGACAGATATCTTTCATTCCTAAATTATTAACCAAAGAATTCGCAACTGCGGACCCCACAGCAGCCAAACCACCGCGAAGCTTTAATTTTGATGGATTAAATGATGGGTCGTTCATCAACATAAGAAACATCGTTTCATTTGCTGAGGTCATCGTACAATTCTCTTTCTCCATAATTTCAATGACTGTAGGTGGATCAAATTTCGAAGTTGTGAGATAACACGCACCACTTACAGCAGAAGCAATCATAGATAATGTTGTACCTGCCACATGGAATAAAGGCCTACCACTAAAATATCGATCAGTGCTGTTTAAACCAAGACGATTTGAAACATGCCAAGCGTCATAAACTAAATTTTGATTTGTAAGTAGTACGCCTTTAGGGAATGAAGTAGTTCCAGAGGTATATTGCATGAGTGCAACAGTACCTCCATTGATTTGATTTTGTATTGAATTTGAATCAGTTTCACTTGACTTTATCCTATCAAACGAGATTGCACCCTTAGGTACATCTTTTCCGAAAACAATCATATGCTCAAGTTCAGGCAAGCTTACGCCAGGCAATTGAGCGTCAATTTCAGGAAGAATATTTCTGAGTATTTTTATAAAATCAACACCTAAAAATTCATCTGCGATTATTAGAACTTTGGCATCAGACTGACTCAATACATACTGCAATTCATCACTTTTGAAGCGAGTATTGACAGGGACAACAACAGCACCTATCCAATTAATTGCATATGCGAAAATCACCCATTCGACACTATTGCCCATACAAATTGCAACATGATCACCGAGCGAAACATTAAGACTATTCAATTTATTGGCATAAATTTTAACTTTTCTAAGTAGCTCGCTATAAGTTAAGCGCTGATCGTTAATAACCATTGCCTCTTGATGCGGCCATAAAGAATTGGCCCTCTCTAAAACTTCAATCATCGTATTAAAAGTCGGATGAGCTTCACCACTCAAAATAGCTTTACTTTTCATAAAAGAGATATTTACTACTAGTTTTCAAAAAAATAGGGGTTTACTTTATACCTTAACTCAATACTCTCAAGTATAAGGATAACTGTTAATAGGAGAACTAAATTGAATTTGAAACCTTACTTTTCAACTACATTTCAGATCGTTATTTTATTTTATTCAGCATTTCTCTGTGCACAGGAATTCCCTAGCCGAGCAATTAAAATAATTGTTCCCTATGGCCCTGGAGGTGTTGATCTTCAAGTCAGGGCCATGGTTCCCACACTGGCAAAAACCCTAGGACAATCAATTGTCATAGAAAACAAAGAGGGCGGAGGGGCAACAATTGGAACAAATACAGTTAAAAATGCACTGCCCGATGGATACACACTCCTTTTTACGGGGACCTCTGCCCTAGCAGTCGTCCCACAACTTCGGAAAAATGTTGGCTACTCAATTGAAGATTTTTCTCCCATCGGCAATGCAACGAGTACGCCTTTGGTCATAGCAACAAGAATTGATGCGCCCTATACCAATCTTCAAGAGTTAATCTTCTATGCAAAAAATAACCCAGATAAAGTAAATATGGCATCGGCTGGAATTGGCACCTCCACGCATATGGCTGGTGAAAGTTTTCAAATTGCGTCCAATGTCAATTTCACACATGTTCCTTATCGAGGAGTTGGTGCAGCGACGCAAGCTATTCTTGGAGGAAATAGCGATATTGTTTTTGGCCTACCTGGGGTAATAGCTCCTCATGTCAACTCTGGGAAAATGCGAGTTTTAGCTAGCATGGGAAATAAGCGATCAGAATTTTTTCCTAACTATCCGACCTTAATTGAATCAGGTTTTAAGGTTACTGAAATAACAAGATTTGGTTTTTTCGCGCCTAAAAGCATACCTCCCTCAACTCTGAATAAGTTAATTGATGCTGTTTATAAGGCAACTTTAGATTCTGAATTCAATTATGCGATGAAAAGTAGCAACACAAGCGTTTTATACTTAACACCAACTGAACTTAGGATGGCAATTGACGAAGAGACTTCTTACTGGGGGAAAATTTTAAAAAATCCAAAACTATCAACTTTAGTAGAACAATAAATAGGAGAATTTTTTGGGCATCAATCAACCATCGCATCCTTCGACATCAATTTCAACCTCTGACAATGACACGATCACTGTTATGGGGCACGACTTGGTGGAAGAAATTATCGGTGAACTTAGTTTCACAGAAATGATGTATTTTCTATGTTGTAAAAGAAAACCATTGGAGTTTGAGGAAAAAATACTAAATGCGTGCTTGGTGACTCTTATGGAGCACGGCATCAATCCCAGCACCATTGTCACTCGCATTGTGAGTGATAGTGTGCCCAATGAGCCACAAGTTGCGATTGCAGCTGGATTACTAAATGTTGGCGGAGTATTTGCTGGCACATCGGAACAATGCGCAAAGATGTTAATAGATTTATCAAGCAAAGTTGAATCTGAAGGAATACAATCGATCAGAAAATTCTCAGAAGATTTATTAAGCTCCAAAACTCCTATAGCAGGTTTCGGGCATTTGCATCATAAACCCGACGACCCTAGATCTGTCAAATTATTTGAAGTTGCAAAAAAAGCTGGCGGTCCAAAAAAGTTCATGGACTTGATATTGAAACTTTCAAGTGAAATTGATCAAATTAAAGGCAAGCACATCACCATCAATGCAACTGGAGCAATTGCTGCTCTCATGCTTGACATTGGAGTTCCTGTAGACGCCATCAGATCTTTTTCCGTCGTTTCTCGCTCAGCTGGACTCGCGGCTCACTTACTTGAAGAAAAAAACAATCCCACAGCTAGAGCAATTTGGCGCGAATCGAGAAAAACAGTTCCCTACGTCAACAACAAGGTCGGCAAATTATGAATTTTTCGATTCCTGAGGATTTACAGATGATTCAAAACTCAGTTGAATCATATGTTAAAAAAGAACTACGGCCACTTGAAAAAAAAATTGAAGAAAGTGATCATATTGCAATTGATGTTGATCGCATGCTTAGAAAAAAATCGGTGGCATTGGGATTTTATGGCCATAATTTACCAGAAAAAGTAGGGGGCGCTGGTTTAACAACTTTGGGTCAAGCTTTGATTGGAATTGAGCTAGGTAAAACAACCATGGCTTTAGCCTCCACAGTTGGATTTCTTCCGGGCGCACTCAAGTTTACTAAACCAGAGCAATTTGATTGGTTTTTAAATCCAATCCTAAATGCAGATAAGGTTGTTGCATATGCTGTAACCGAACCTGACGCGGGCTCTGACTTTGGTCGCGTGAGTACTCATGCAAAAAAAGAAAAGGGCTTATGGTGTTTAAACGGAACTAAACAATTTATCTCTAATGCAGAGTCGGCTGATTTTATTCTTGTGATTGCGGTGACAGATCCCTCTGCTTCACTTAAATCAAGATTCACCATGTTTATAGTTCCAACCACCACACAAGGTTACTCCTACGTTAGATCGTTTAAAAAAATGGGGTGGCACGGTCATCCATTGGGTGTCTTTAATTTAGATAACTGTCTGATCAGTGATGATTGTATTTTGGGGTACGAGGGCGGAGGTTTTGAAGCGGTCATGTCAACAATTAACTCCACTCGGGTTCATTTATCAGGGCGCTATATTGGAATGGCTAGCGAATTAATGGAAATGGCATTGAACTATTCGAATCAAAGAATTACATTTGGCTCAGCCTTGAATCAACACCAAGCACTTCAATTTATGTTGGCTGATTCCGACGTTGAGAAACAAGCTGCAGCACTCTTGATGTATGAAGCCGCTCTCGATGCCGACGCCAACAATCCAAAAGCCAGAATCTCAGCGGCAAGAAGCAAACTATATGGAAGCGAAATGGTCGGCAGAGTTGCAGACCGTGTAGTTCAAATTTTTGGCGGCTCTGGCTATGTTGCCGATTTACCCATCGAGCGAATGTACCGGGACGCTCGTGCCTTCAGAATCGGAGAAGGGACTTCAGAAATATTACGAATTCAAATCGCTAGAAATTTAATATCCACTTGAAAGAAAAATCGCTCACTCGTTGTTGTCTCAAAATGCAACTTCTACTAGTTCCAATTTACTTGACTTTTAGATAGAAAAAACATCGCAATCAATCAAGTCATTGAATGATTTTTTACGATGACCACGAAATCACCAAACGACCGCGTGTCCCTTTTGCTTCAAGGCGTCGATGAGCATCTGCTGCCTGATCCGGCGTGTAAGTTTGTGCCACACGCAGGGTGATGAAGCCATTTTCTACCTGTAGGCGCAATTGGTCTAGTAAATCTGCACGACCGTCATAATTTCTCACAGATATTTTATAAAAACTAATCTCTCGCTCTTGGCTTGACCATCCTCTAACAGATGCAAAGCCCCCCCCATCCCTTACCGCTCCCAAGGCTTTCTCATTTTGAAAAGAGCCATCTGCAAGCCCATCTACACCGCTTGGTAGTACATTGCGAATATTTGATGCAATGTCATCTCCACGCGGCACTACGACATCTGCGCCCAAAGAGCGAACGAGTTCTTCATCATGTGAGGCTGCATCTGCAAACACTCTCAAGCCCTGCGCTTTAGCCAACTGTACGACATAGCCGCCATAGCAACCCGCTGCCCCTGTTACAGCTAAAGTTTGCCCAGGTTTCAATCCAAGTTGATCCAAGCTTTGGCGCGCGGTCAGTGCATTCATCGGCAGAGTTGCAGCCTCAATTAATGTGGTATTTCTAGGAATCTTCACTACTGAATTGACAGACAAAGCGATACTTTCTCTATAACCGCCATGGCTGGAATTGGGTACCACCATTGCCATGACCTGGTCCCCAATCACCAAGTCTGTCTTCGTATTGGCCCCAATTTCGTCAACGACGCCTGCGATGTCCATTCCTGGAACATGAGGTGCAGAAATATCTCGCATGGAGTCCGCCCTTGCTCCTTTGCGTAAGTACGTATCGGTTGGATTGATCGTTGAAGCATGCACGCGCACACGTACTTGCCCAAAGCTTGCATGAACCTCTGGCAGATCGAGCATCTGCAAAACACTAGGCTCACCAAAATTATAAAAACCTACTGCACGCATAAGACTCCTGATTTAACAAATCGCTAATTTTAAAAATTTACTTTGGCGTTGATACAACCCAAGTTGCTTCATTAATAAGATACTTCCATATTCAGCATCAACACACTTGAATGAATAAAGCAATTTGGGCTCAATGTGATTCATTTTTCAAAGTTGTTTGAGTAAATCTATTTCAAAGCCAAATAGTTTTAAAACCCTCTAAGGTCAATAAAAAAAGTTGCTCAGCTCTAAACATCCTGGATGATTCATTATCGTTTCCTATCAAAATTCAATCAACTTTTGCTCTTGAATCTTTTTTTGCCAATCGGCTCAATAAATAATTCACTTCCTTTTGGGCTATTGAGTTTAACTTCCCTCCTGGGGTACGTTGAGCATCACTGCTGAGCAAACCTCTTTTAAACATCACGTATTTCCTAACGGACATTCCAGTCCCGGGCTGTTGCTCATAGCGAAGCAAGGGCAAATGCGCATCAAATAAGTCATGCGCTTGATCGTGTTGCCCTTCCTTTTTCATCCTCACTACATCACACAGCATATCAGGGAAACAATAACCCGTATTTGAACCGTCTGCACCTCTAGACATTTCAAAATCCAAGAACAGCCCTCCATTGCCACACAAAATGGCCAGATGTCGCATGCTTCCATCGGCTTCAAAGGATCTCAGAGCTGAAATTTTCTCAAGTCCAGGCCAATCCTCATGTTTGACCATCTGAATGGACGGGATGTCTTGAACCATCGTACGAATCACTTTGGGTGCAATTTGAACTGAAAATGACAATGGGTAATCTTGTAAAACAATGGGGATGTCTTCGCCAATCGCTTTTGAAGCTTGGTGATAATAGGTGATGATTTGTTCATCCGTTCTTAGGGTGTTTGGAGGCGCGATCATGACGCCTGCTGCACCCAAAGACATGACTTCTTGAGCCAATGCCTTCATCGAGGCAAATCCAGGAGATGTGACCCCGACGATCACCGGACGATTAGGCGTTCTTTTGATAAACTGCGTCGTGATTGACACGCTTTCAGCATGGGTCAATTTAGGCGCCTCCCCCATTTGCCCCAATACGGTTAAACCGGTAGCACCACAAGAGACATAAAAGTCACCCAATCGATCGATCGATGCGGTATCGATGCGACCATCGTCAAAAAAGGGAGTGGGTGCAATTGGAAAAACACCGTTGGCTGAGGAGTTTAATTTCATTTGAATTTCCTAAGTAATGACTTGGTTCTTATGCGCCTCGATTGGGCTTGGACAATTGTTCTATCACCTTTGAGCTGAGTCTAGCGTTATGTGCTCTCATTTTTTGAAATGCTAGGGAGGCATCCGAGTTTAAAATTGCCTCCACAATGGATTGATGCTCAGCGTGGGACGTTTGTAGCCTTTTTTCGGTCTTGCTTTGAGCCTGTCTGAAACCGGACAATCGACCCCGAAGATTGCCCACGGTTTCTGCGATCAACTTGTTGTGCGTTCCTGCTGAGATCAAATTGTGAAACTCATGGTTCAGCTCCAAGTAACTGGCATCGTCTCCTTTGTTCACCGCGATGGCTGTCAATTCGTGAACACGCTCCAACTTCTTTTTTTCTAGCAGAGACATTCGATGGGCTGCAATTTGAGCGCACAAAGCCTCCAACTCGCACTCGGCCTCTAACATATCGGACAATTCCTCAAGACCAATCTTAGCGACCAAGACGCCCTTTCGAGGGACCAGTTGCACCAGTCCTTTGGAGGCGAGATCTCTTAAGACCTCTCTAATGGGCGTTCTGGATACTTTAAACCTCGTTGCCAGCGGTATTTCCTCTAATTTAGCGCCAGGTTTTAATACCCCACTGACAATCTCATCGGCCAAAACATTGAAGATTGAGGAAGAAATGGTCGTCATATGAGATAAAGAGGCGCTTGACCAGAAAATTGAAGATTTAAGTTATTCATCAACACATGGGTTTGAATTTGATAAGCCGCCGGCGAGCGCCCAGACATATGAGGTGTCAAGAGTGTGTTCTTGCATGCCAATAACCTGGGGTCAATTTTAGGCTCGCCTTCATATACATCCAAGGCTGCGCCAGCGATCAAGCCTAGATCAAGCGCTTGAATCAGGGCCTCTGTGTCAACCACTGTTCCTCGTGCAATATTGATTAAATATCCTTTGGGGCCTAAAGAAAGCATGACCTCAGCGTTGGCCGCATGAAATGTCGCCTTGCCACCCGGACAGGCCAAAACCAAGTAATCACAACTTTGAGCCAACTCAACAACAGACGAACAGTATTGCCAATCAACATCTTTGGGTTTGGGCGTGTGGTAAAAAATCTTCATGCCAAAGGCTTGAGCTCTTGTTGCAATTTTGCTGCCAATTCGACCTAGCCCCATCAACCCAAGACGGCTTAAATTCAAAGTGGGACGCTCATCTCTGATATCAGCCCAACGTCCACTTTTAAGCAACGGGTCAATGTGGTGAAATCCCCTTGCCAAACATAGCATCATTCCTAGAGCGTGGTCTGCAACGGTGTCATCATTGGCACCTGGACAAAAGCTGGCCCTGATACCCCTTTGGTGTGCAGATTCAATATCTACATTTTCATACCCCACACCGAATGCACTGACCATTTCCAAGGCGGGCAACAACTCCATCTCAGTGGCACTCAAGCCTCTTGTTCCGTTTGTCACCACAGCTTGGACTTGAGAGAGATTGGCTTGCTTCAAAAATGCGGCTTGTTTTGAAACTTCAGGCGCATACAAAACATCGTAGGTGCTTTTAAGCGCCTCTAAGGTAATTTCTGGCAAAGCAATTAAAGCCAGGATGGATCTTTTCATAGGGTATCTAAATCACAAACTACGTATTTACGGGGATCACATCCTTGACTGCTCCCTTCCAACCGCTTTCAGTGATGTCGAACACGATCTTCTCAGGCGTTCTGTATTTGACTTCATAATAGACATCGGGTCCCGTCTCCTTGCGACCAGTCAGGTACGTGCCCCCAGCGGCCTTGATTTGCTCCTCAGCCTCCTCTAAATTGTCAACCCACATCCCAAAGTGAATGACCCCGCAATGACCCTTGGGAAAACCCCCTGGAACGGGCTCGTCTTTAAAATCAAGAAGGGCCACATTCATGACGCCATCCGTCATGTAAACACCTCGTTGAGCATTTCCCGCCCTGGTCATGCCAAAAGCCTTTTCAAAAAATTGAGCCGCCGCCTCGGTATCGGTCACGGAAATTGCTATATGTCTAAGTTTGGCCATGCGAAAACTCCTGTATAAAAATCAAACCCTTAAATACCCACCAAGATTTAACTGAATTAAAAAACACGATTGACTTGATGTTTAATTGATATTAAATTAGATATACATGAATGTCAATATGAATACACAATGAAGTTTTAAAATACACTCAGGCGTGATTCAAACGAGGAGTCTTTATGCAATGGTTCGGTTTAGCCACCTATGAAAAAAATCTAAAGCGACACACCGCTTGGGTCGACAATGCAAAACTCTACGATCTGGTTGAACTTAACCGAGTCGGAGATCTAGGGATTGCTGCCCCCCTACTTCAATCGATCGAACAAACCATTTCCGCATGGGATCAACTTCAGTTAGAGCCCCTCGTCGATAGAATTAAAAATCTCATTCAAAGCGGGCAAGTGACTTACCTGGCGTCCAACACATACACCTTGTGTTCGCCCTATCAACCTGGCCGAATTTTTGCTGCAGCTTCTAATTATTACGAGCATGCACAAGAAATGGGCACAAAATTGATAGAGAGAAGCGAAAGCTCGCCATTCGTATTTATGAAAGCGGAGACCTGCATCACCCATCCAGGCTCACCCGTTATCAAACCAAGTTCCGTTGAAAAACTGGACTGGGAAGTTGAGCTTGGAGTGGTGATCGGAGTTGGAGGACGTCACATTTCGGTTGAAAAAGCCCTTGATCACATTGCCGGTTATGTGGTTTTCAATGACATCTCCTCTAGAGACCTCACCCGGAGAAATGATTACCCATTTTCACACGATTGGTTCAGAGGAAAAAGCTTTGAAACCTTTGGACCCATGGGGCCGTGGCTGGTTCCTAGAGACTGCTTAGGTAACCCCAACAATTTTAGACTTCTATTGGATGTGAACGGCGTCAGAATGCAAGACGGCAATACCAAGGACATGATTTTTGACACCGCAGAGCAAATCGCCTACCTCTCAAGAATGACAACGCTTAAACCAGGCGATTTGATTGCTACTGGAACACCCACTGGAGTGGGAATGGGTAGAAATATGTTCCTCCAACCTGGCGACATCATGAAGGCAAGCGTTGAAGGCATTGGCTATATAGAAAACCAAGTTGAGGCTGAAGTTGATCACTGAAAAATAAAAAATCAGGCCTTGCAAACTGAGGCACTTGTTCTCTGATGATGAAAGACATTTGAGCGTTTTGTTGTTCTAGAACCTACGCTCATGGTTAAAGAAAAAAACGGTCATTGATTTATAAACCTAAAGGCTTTTAAGATGAACTATTCTTTCCCTCAAATTCTTTTCAGTTTCTTATGTACTCTTGTTTCCATATTATTCATCCCCCTTCATGCACAAAATTGGCCAACCAAACCTGTGAGAATCATTGTGCCATACGCACCCGCTGGCAACACAGACGCCATTGCACGCTTGGTCGCAGAGCGGCTATCAAGCGTTTTTAGTCAATCCTTTGTGGTTGAGAACAAACCCGGTGCAGGCGGTGCAACAGCTGCTGAATATGTATCCAAATCTGCCCCCGATGGCTACACCCTATTTCTAGCCGCTTTGTCCCAATTTGGGCCTGTCCCGGTCACTCAAAAGGTCAATTACGACCCCATCAACGATTTCACGCCAATAGGCAATGTGGCGGCCAATGGCTTTGTCATTGCTGTGAGCTCAAAACTACCTGTCGAGAACTTGACTGAGTACATCGCTTACGTCAAGGCGAGACCCAATAAATTAAACTACGGCACGGGCGGCACGGGGAGCATGACGCATTTGGCGCCCTTGTTGTTTTTAAAAAGGGCTGGTATTGAAATGGTGCATATACCCTACAAGGGTGGTGCACCAGCCTTGGCGGACTTGCTCTCCGGGCAAGTTGAGATGTATGCAGGCAGCCCCTCTGAATTGATCCCCTTGATGAGCAGTGGCCGCTTCAAAACCTTGGCCATCACAAGCTTGAATCGAAATGCACAAATGCCCAATGTTCCGCCTATTGCAGATTTCTATCCAGGTTTTAAGGCAGAAACTTGGAACGGCCTGCTAGGACCTGCCAATATGAGCCCAGCTGTGGTCGATAAACTTTCCTCTGAAATTCAAAAGCTATTAAAAGATCCGGAAGTTTTAGCCAAACTCGGTAAATTTGGACTAGAGCCTGTTTACACAACGCCCTCTTCTTTCCTAACAGACATTAAGAATGACCACCTTTTGTGGAAAGAATTGATTAAATCCTCTCAAGTGGTCGTCGACTGAAATCCATATGTTTTTAGATACCTTTAAGGGCCTGAGCCCAGAGAGTCAAAAGACCATGCTCGAACTCGGCCCAAGATGGTCAGACGATATCGTGGCAAACAGAAAAATCGTCATTGATGTCTACACACCTGTTTTAGCAAAGCGCTCACTCGGTGGCATAGGACTGAAGAAAAACATCTCCTATGGACCTCACTCAAGGCAAGTTTTAGACATCTACCACCCCAAAGAAAATCAAAGAACTCCTTCAGCCGTTATTTTATTTGTGCATGGAGGAGCCTTTGTGCGAGGGGACAAAGATGCAAATGAGCATATCTACGCGAATTTTTTAACTTACTTTGTTAGAAAAGGCTTTGTAGGGATCAATCTTGAATATCGTCAAGCGCCTGAGGCCCCTTTTCCAGAAGGCTCAAAGGATATTGATCTGTCAGTGAAGTGGCTCATTGAACACGCCAAAGAGCTGCACATTGACCCCGAAAAAATCTTCTTGGTTGGGCACTCAGCAGGCGGCTCGCATGCGGCGTCGTATGTGCTGGATCCCCATGTGAGACCGCAAACGGGTCATCAAATCAAAGGCCTGATCCTCATCAGCGCAAGACTCAAAGCGGATGTCAGAGCAGACAACCCCAACGCCCACGGCGTGAAGGCTTATTACGGAGACGACTTGTCCCTTTATGAATCAAAGTCCCCCCTGACTTATTGCGATCATTTGGACATCCCATTGTTAATCGCTGTCTCCGAGTTTGAAAATCCTGGCCTGGATGTCTATGCGTCTGAACTCTTTTATAAGGTCTCGCAAAAAAAGTGGCAATCCCCCGCTTTTATTCAAGTCCCCAAACACAACCACACGTCCATTGTGGCCCACCTAGACACCGAGGAAGAAAGCTTTGGACTTTTCATTGAAACATTCATAAGAGCTGCCCTTTAAAAAAACCGATTCACCCCCCCCGTTGCATGTCTTGACCTCAACACAGAAAGCAGAACTTTAGCCCATTGTGCGCGGCACAAATTACGGTTATATTGGCTTAAAAAATTCTGCACGCTCACTCAAAATAAGCCCCCGTCGCAAAGGAGATATCATGCTTACACCTGAGAAAAATTGAGAAAGTCATGCCCGTGCCGAATACGAATTGCACGTCGAGGGACGAACCAATCTGCGCTATGGTTACATGCAAATGGGCTGATCAATTTGCTCTAAGACCAACTCAAATCTTGTAGTCTAAAGGGCGTTGATCTGATGCGTTTTCCCGTGGCCTGAAAAATGGCATTGGCCACTGCAGGCGGCACGGGTGGACCAGCGGGCTCACCGAGTCCGCCCCACTTGGTTCCTCCAGACAATGCGAAGTGAGTCTCAACCACTGGCATCTGATCGATGCGAAGCAAGTTGTAGCTGTTGAAGTTGGTG
>Ga0114970_10000210_pt1 | contig 40725 bp, 35 predicted proteins | sample M_140205_XF_Meta_FD_87030 | JGI IMG/M metagenome (GOLD analysis project Ga0114970, IMG submission 87030) | Freshwater microbial communities from Lake Montjoie, Canada to study carbon cycling - M_140205_XF_MetaG | ecosystem: Environmental > Aquatic > Freshwater > Lake | place: Lake Montjoie... | reverse complement strand
CTCGTTTCCTCTTTTGCACAACCACAGTTGAAGCTCCCTTCGTTTAGACTTCGAGATTCTTGCTTGGCTGAACTCAGTCATGAGCCATTCGGGCTCGCAAAACAGTTCTCCCTCGAAAGGATCGCCTTTGTTTAGATTAGCAACCGAAGGCAAAAACGCTTTGCCTTCAAGTAGAAGCAGCAGCGTGCTCACCTGCATGTATCTGAACAGTTGGGGGTTCCGTGAGGGATTCTCGAGATCACCGAGAAGTTCTACATGGTCGCTCATCTTGGTAACCGTAATAGCAGCAGAATGAAGCTGTTCCAAGGCCTCATTAGCCCGTTCGTCGCGACATGACGAAAACATTTAGTTGTTAGTCTCATTTGACACTATCACGGCATGCGACCGACTTTTGAAGTCACCCCACGTTCGGACAAGATGCTCTCGGAGATCGAGCTGCGGAACAGGCGTCAGGAGAACGTGTAAAGACCGAGCTCGCTGAAACTGATAGGCCGCTTGACTCACAACTTGACTCATGCTTGACTCATGCTTGACTCATCATCATGGCCTACGAGCCCCAGTTCACCATCAGCGCCCGCCTGCTTTCGCTGGTGGAGGGGATCGCTGTGCTGCGGGAGCGTATCCAAGGTGCGGCAGTGGCTGTGTCTTGGATTCCAGCCTTGCAGAAGGATACGCGCACACGCAACGGCCATGCTTCCACCGCCATCGAGGGCAATCCCCTGACCTTGGAGCAGGTGCGAGCCTTGGAGGAAGGGCGTGAGCTGACTGCGGCGGACCGGCGGCCCAGCCGCGAGGTGCTGAACTACTTCGCCGGACTGCGCTATGTGGAAAAGAATGCACGGAAGAAGAAAATCCGACATGAGGACATCTTTGAGCTGCATCGACTGCTCGCCGACTCCGTCATGGATCAGGGCGAGGCAGGCCGCTACCGCAGCATCGCGGTACGTGTAGGCCGTCATTTGCCTCCTCCAGCAGCGGATGTGTCCGGGCTGATGTTTGAACTTCTCGAATGGTGGAACACCAAGGCCATCGGCCTGTCCCCGGTGCTCAGCTCAGCCATTCTGCACTACCAATTCGAACACATCCATCCCTTCGCCGATGGCAACGGACGCACGGGCCGTGCGCTGGGATTGTGGGAGCTGTATCGACGCGGATTCGACAGCCATCACATCTTCAGCGTGGACGAATACTTCTGGGAAGACCGCCCCGGCTACTATCGCGCTCTGGATGCGGTGAGGCTGGCAGGTGAGGACTTGTCCGGCTGGCTGGAATACTGCGCCATCGGTCTGCGCCAGACGCTTGAGCGCACCTGGCTGCGCGTGCAGACCTTCAGCCGCCAATTACCGGAGAAAGTCGTGCTGCGTCCCCGACAGGAGCATCTGTTGAAACTTCTGGCCGACCACGGCAGCATGGCCCCTGCGGAATTGTGGGAGGCACTCGGCGTGTCCAAACAAGGAGCCATGGACCTGCTGCGTCCGCTGCTGGAAGCCGGCATGATCGAGAAAAGCGGAGGCAAAAAGACAGGGCGCTATTCTTTGAAGAAGTAGTCGTGAGCAGAAGACGCCTCTGACACAGCCGCATCCTCCAACGTCATCTCCTGTCTTCGCGCAAGCGCCCCTTGAGTCCGTCCACCGCGACCGCTAGGCCGATAACTACGCTGTGCTCGACCAGCGCGACAAAGCGGCGGCGATTATCAGTTCAGGCCGACAGGCCAAGCGCTTTGTTTGCTGGCGGCATCAGCAAAAGCTGCCAACATCGGCGGATGAAACTCACCTCTTGGAACGTCAACGGCATCCGTGCCTCGCTCGGCAAAGGCCTGCGTGAATACATGCTCACGGGCGATGCCGATGTCATCTGCCTGCAGGAGACGAAGGCCCAGCAGGAGCAGGTCGATCTCGGCTGGTTCAGTGGCTACACCGCCGTTTGGAATAGCGCGGTGAAGAAAGGCTACTCGGGCACGCTCATCCTCAGTCGCGTGCCTTTCAAGACCTCCGTGCTCGGCTTCGGCATCGACGAACATGATCGCGAAGGCCGCCTCATCACCGTGGAGTTTCCCGACTTTCATCTCGTCAACGTGTACACGCCGAACTCACAGGCCGAACTCGCCCGCCTGAGCTACCGACTCCAGTGGGACGACGCCTACCGCGCGCATTTGAAGCAGCTCGAAAAGACCAAGCCCGTTATCGCCTGCGGTGACCTCAACTGCGCGCATCAGGAAATTGATCTCGCCAATCCGAAGTCGAACCGCATGAATCCCGGCTTCAGCGATGAAGAGCGCTCCAGCCTCACTAAACATTTCGATGCCGGCTTCCTCGACGTCTTCCGCCAGTTCGATCCCAGCCCCGGCCGCTACACCTGGTGGACGCAACGCACGCCCGATGCGCGCGCGAAGAACATCGGCTGGCGTCTGGATTACTGGCTCGCCTCGGAAAAACTGAAGCCCGCGCTCAAGTCATGCACGATTCGTGATGACGTGCATGGGAGTGATCATTGCCCGGTGGAGTTGGTGGTGGGCTAGCGCTTCGCTGGTTTGCGTTTCAAGCCTTCCTTCGCCTTCTTCGGCAGCGCATCGACCACGAGCTGATACGAATGCTCGACCAACTCGCGCACGAATTGCGGTGGCAGGCTGCCATCGAGCACGACGGTGTTCCAATGGCGCTTGTTCATGTGCCAGCCGGGTTTGACCGACTTGTGTTCGTCACGCAGCTCGATGGCGCGTTCGGGATCGCATTTGAGGTTGATGCGCGCTGGATAATCCTCCGGCACGGTGACGGCGAACATCTTGCCGCTGACTTTGTACACCAGCGCCTCGGGACCAAAGGGAGTTGTTTCTTCCGCGCCGGGCAGACTGAGGCAATGGGCGATGACATCGGGCAGGTCCATGGGCGCATGATATGGCGACGCGCCTGTCGTTGTGCAAACAGTACGATGGATACGCTTGTTCGCCGATCTGCGACTTCGACATGCCCATCCACGACGGACAGGAGTGTCCATCCTACTTTATCAGCAGGCTTGTCTCGGGTTCGCTAATTAGATAGTCTCGCGGATATGAATGCCCAATTGAGCCGCCGGTCGTTTCTCCGCTCCACTGCATCGCTGGCGGCTCTCGCCGCGACACCGCGTATACTGCAAGCCGCGCCCGCTGTGCCGGAGTCTGTTGTTAAGCTGCTCTATGAGTCGCTGAAGCCGGAGCAGCGGAAGGAAGTCTGTTTTGCGTGGGATTATGTGAACCCGAAGCGTGGCCTGCTGCGCACGCGGCTAGAAAACAACTGGCGCATCACCAAGCCGGCGATCAAGAGCGAGTTCTTCACCGCTGATCAGCAGGCGATGATCCGCACCATCTTCGAGGGCATCACGGCTCCCGAGTGGCACGAACGTTTCGACAAGCAGCTCGATGACGACATCGGCGGCTTCGGCAACAAGCAAGGCATCGCGATCTTTGGTGAGCCGGGCAGCGGCAAGTTTGAGTTCGTGCTCAGCAGTCGGCACATGACGCTGCGTTGTGATGGCGACAGCTCCGAGCATGTGGCCTTCGGCGGCCCCATTCTTTATGCGCACGAAGGCGATGCGCTTTATGAAAAGCCAAATCATCCGCACAACGTCTTCTGGCATCAGGCGCTGGAAGCGAACAAGCTCTACCATGTGCTCGACGCGAAGCATCAGGCGCTCGCACTCGTCACGCAGGGCATGCCGACCGAGGAACTCGTGGGATTCAAAGGCAAGGACGGCAAGTTTCCCGGCTGTCCCGTGTCTGAGTTCGCCGCCGATCAGAAAGCGGAACTCCAGCGCATCCTCAACCACATGCTGGAGCCGTTTCGCCAAGCCGATCAGGACGAAGCGATGAAATGCCTCACCGCCCAAGGTGGACTCGATCATTGCAGCCTCGCCTTCTACAAAGAAGGCGATCTCGGCGACGACGGCATCTACGACAACTGGCGCATCGAAGGCCCGTCATTCGTTTGGTACTTCCGTGGCCGCCCGCACGTGCATGTGTGGGTGAACGTGGCCGATGATTCTTCAGTGAAGCTGAACTCGTATCAGAACTCCATCATGTGATGGGCTGCCTCTCAATTACACCAGCATCAGCGCCGGATTTTCCAGCAGCTTGCGCATTTCGGCGAGGAAGGTGGCAGCGACGGCACCATCGACGACGCGATGGTCACCGCTGAGGCCGACCCACATGCGCTGACCGGCGACGACCTGGCCTTTGTCATTCACGACGGCGGCCTTGCGGATGCTGCCGATGGCAACAATGGCGGCTTGGGGCGGATTGATGATGGCGGCGAACTGGTCGATGCCATACGCGCCGAGGTTCGACACGGTGATGGTGCCACCAGCGAAGTCATCGGGGCTGAGCTTCTTGTTCTTGGCCTTGCCGGCGAGGTCTTTGACGCTCTGGCTGATTTCGAGCAGTGTTTTCTTCTCCGCCTGCTTGATGACGGGCGTGACGAGGCCGTCATCAATGGCGATAGCGACACTGAGGCCGACGGATTTGAATTCCACGATGGCATCGCCATCCCATGCGGCATTGATCGCGGGCTGGGCCTGTGCAGCACGGACGACGGCCTTGAGGATGAAATCGTTGACGGTGTACTTCACGCCGCCGGTTTTTTCATTGGCAGCGTTCAGATGCGCGCGGAATTCCATGAGCGGTGCGGCATCGACTTCCATCTGGAGATAGAAATGCGGGATCTGCGTTTTCGACGCGAGCAAGCGCTCGGCAATGATGTTGCGCATGCTGCTGGTGGGCACGCGTTCGTCATCAGGGCCGATGACGGGACGAATCGCTGGAGTGGCGGCAACACGAGCGCTGGAACCGCCGACTGGTGCGTTCTCCACGTCTTCGCGGACGATGCGTCCGCCAGGACCGGTGCCGATGAGCGCATTGAGATCGACACCGCGTTCAGCAGCGATCTTTTTGGCAAGCGGAGAAGCTTTGACGCGAAGGTTGGCGTTTCCAGCCGCAGCGCGGCTCTTGTGTTGTGGAGCAAGCGGGAGACGCGGGCCAGCGCTGGCGGCCTTGGCAGCTGCAGCGGCGGGTTTTTTCTCTGCAGCGGGCGCTGGAGCAGCGGCTGCTTGAGCTTTGGCAATAAGTTCGTCGAGATTCGCTGGCGCAGCTTCATCGTCTTCGAGAATGACCGCGAGCGGAGCGCCGAGCGGGACTTTGCCGCCTGGCATGGCGATGAATTTGTGCAACACGCCTTCAAACGGGCTGGCGTATTCCATGGTGGCCTTGTCGGTCTCGATGTCGGCGATTGCTTTGCCGACGGTGACTTTGTCCCCTTCTTTGACGGTCCATTTGGCGAGGGTGCCCTCGGTCATGGTGTCACTGAGCTTGGGCATTTCGATGAATTTGGGCATGGCGAAATCAGGATTGAAAGTTGGAAGTACGAAGGAGGCGGATCAGAAAATGCTCAAGGCTTTGGCAACGACGACAGCGGCCGTTGGAATCTGGATGGCTTCGAGCGGTGGGCTATAGATCGCGGGCGAATCGAGGCTGCACACGCGCTGCACCGGGGCGTCGAGCTCGTCGAAGATGCGCTCCTGAATCATGTAGGCGATTTGAGCGCCAATGCCGCAGTAGGGTTTGTTTTCTTCAACGTAGATGGCGCGGTGCGTTTTTGCGACGGATTCGAGGATGGTGTCCTCATCGAGCGGGCGGATGCTTCGAAGATCGACGACTTCGGCGCTGATGCCGTGTTCTTCTTCGAGGATACGTGCGGCTTCGAGGCAGGTGATGACAGCGCGACCATGAGCGATGAGGGAGATGTCGGTGCCTTCACGTTTCACGTCGGCGAGGCCGAGCGGAATGAAGAGTTCGCCACCGGGGAGTTCGTCGTTGGCGGGCACGTCCCATTCGGCACCATAAAGGATGGTGCTTTCCATGAACATGACGGGATCGTTGTCGCGGATGGAAGCCTTCATGAGGCCCTTGGCATCGTAAGCGTTGCTGGGGCAGACGCATTTCATGCCGGGAAAGCTAGCCATGATATTCTCTGGCGTGTGGCTGTGTGTGGCACCGACGCTGGTGCCGCCGTTGGCCGGGCCACGGATAACAATGGGGACGTTGATCTTGCCGCCGCTCATGTAGCGCACCATGGCACCGTTGTTGACGATCTGATCCCAGGCGACGGTATAGAAGCTCCAAAACATCAGCTCCATCACCGGACGCACTCCGAGCATGCTGGCACCGATGCCCATACCGATGAAGCCGGCCTCACTGATAGGGGTATCGACGAGGCGTTTGTCTCCCCACTTCTCCCACAGGCCCTGCGTTACCTTGTAAGCGCCATTGTATTGGGCCACTTCCTCACCCATGACCACGACCATAGGGTCGCGGGCGATTTCTTCATCAAGGGCTTCACGGATGGCGTCGCGGTAGGAGATTCGGCGGGGCATAGCAGGATTTTCGGGGGCCAGTAAGTCGGGGAGAGGCGGGGCGGTGTCAAGCGGGGGGCGTTATTGAGCAAAAAGGCAATAAAGGAATCAACGGTACAGCTGGTACAGTCTGCACGAAGTCTCCGAAAGCGGGAAAAGTGCCGGATTGAAGCCTGTTTTATTAGCAAATCCTAATCTTTTTTAGAAATGGTGTTGACGAGGCCCGTAAAGTTTAGTTCAACGGAGTCTGCAAATTCATTCCTTGTGCCACTTTCGCCCAGTACATCTCTGCCTTCTGGCCACAAACTTGCTCAAAAAAGACGAGCAAAGTCAAAATCGTCTGATATTGTGACGACCCCCTGCGTCATGGCCGGGGGCAAGGACGTTGCTCTTTGTATCGTATTACCCAACTAGAACGCTCATATGGAACTCGACGGAGGCATTAAGATTTACCTGCGAGAGATCGGCAAGACTGACTTGCTGACTCCCGACCAGGAGGTCGAGCTTGCCGAACGCATCAAACGTGGCGACCCCGAAGCCCGTTCGCACATGATTCGTGCGAACCTGCGACTCGTGGTAAAAATCGCCCAAGATTACGCCAACTACGGCCTGCCACTTCTCGACCTCATTTCCGAAGGTAACATCGGCCTGATGAAGGCCGTGGAACGTTTCGACCCGAACAAGGGTGGCAAGCTTTCAACCTACGCCGCTTGGTGGATTAAACAGTCCATCAAACGCGCTCTCGCCAACCAGTCCAAGACCATCCGTCTTCCTGTTCACATGGTGGACAAGATCAGCAAGATGCGCCGTGTGGCCATGGCGATGTCCGAAGAACTCGGCCGCGAACCCACGGACGACGAACTCTCCGAAGAAATCGGCATTGATCGCGCCAAGCTCAGCCAACTCAAGGTCGCCTCTATGCGCCCTGCCTCGCTCGACGCCCCGATCAGCGACGACGACAGCACCGAGTTTGGCGAAATCGTCGGCGATGAAAACGCGCAGACCCCCTTCGACCTGCTCTCGCACAAGAACATGCACAGCCAGCTCGATGGCCTGCTCACCGTTCTCGACGAACGCGAACGCAAGATCATCGACGCCCGCTTCGGCCTTGCCGGCCAAAAGCCCCGCACGCTGGAAGAAGTGGGTCAGGAATTCGGCGTCACGCGTGAGCGTATCCGTCAGCTGCAAAACATCGCGCTGCGCAAGCTCCGCCGTGCCCTGCAGAAGAAGGAAGACCCCATTCCAAAGGCCCTCCGCAATGCCGGTGGCAAAAAGAAGCGCAAAAAAGCCGCTGCCGCCGAAGCCGAGGACGAATAGGATCCCCATCAATCACGAAGCCGGAGTCGCAAGACTCCGGCTTTTTTATTTCTTCACTGGCAGGAACTGCACCGCATCGGCAATCACCACCTTGTCCGGCTCCGTGCCGTCGTTTGAGATGCGCGCCCAGCCAGCGCGGCCTGCTTCAAACCGAAATGTGCCCAGCGTGCGGAACAGTCTCCCATGCTCGGGTTCCTGCTGCTGATTGATCACTACCTTTGTGTCACCATCGGCGTGATGAATAGTCACCGGTGTCTTCGTCGAGCGCCGCACATTGTAGCAATGCGCGAGGCGCACCTCATACCAGCCTGCTGTTGGCAGCTCCGGCGTGAACGTCACCGATTTTGCACCCTTCCCTGCCTTCATGTCGTGCAAGTAACCAAGACCCACATAAGGCGGTGTGTGCGTCGAGTACTCCCACTCGCCGACGAGTACAGCACTCGTTTCATCCACCACGATGCCCGGCAGCTTTGTCGGATCGCTCACGATAAACTTTACCATCTCCGGTCTGTCCACCTCGTCAGGTGCATGTTTGTTCGGAAGAGCTTTCGGATGCGGTTTCAGCACCTCGGAGGCCAGAGCGGCACCAAGGGTGATCAAAATCATCGAGGAAAGAACGCATCGAGTCATGGTGCAGTGATGTTGGTCACTTCCCCGCCTTCTCATTCAACAAGTAGCCTAGCAAGTCGATGAACGTCGCTTCATCGAGTGTTTGGCCAAAGGAGGGCGGCATGAGGGAGATGGGGGTGACTTCGGTTTTGGCGATGTCCTTCTTGCCGATGCGGTGCTCTTTGCCGGTGGCGTCGGCGAGCACGTTGACTTGGCCGAGTTCGGCTTTGAGGAAGCCGGCGAAAGTGCTGCTGTCTTTCAGGGTGAAGGTGTGGAGATGGAAGTGAGCATCGACGTTGCGATTGGGGTCGAGGATGTCTTCACAAAGGCGTTCGGGGCCGCGTGCGCCGATGCCGTCGAGCTGCGGGCCAATGAGGCCGCCTTCGCCTTTGATTTGATGGCATGCGGCGCAGTTCATCTTGAAGACATTGGCTCCGGTTTCCAGATCGGGCTTGGCTTTGGCAAAGGCGGCGACACGAGCAGCAATGAGGGTATCGAGCTGTTTGCGTTGTTCGGGTGAGACGGGCAGCGGCGGTGGTGCGGGGCGTGGTGGCAGGTAAGCGGCGAGTTTTTCACGCAACGCGGCCGGGGCGCTGTGCTGGAGCATGACGGCGAGGGTTTTAAGGCTCTCGCGTGTGGAGTCGGCGCTTTGGAAATCATTCACGTTGACCACGGCGGGCTCGATGCGGGTGATGCCGAGCCAGGCGTAGGCTTTGCCATCATCGCCGTCGACGACTTCAATGGTGATGGGTTTCCCAATGTGATTCTTGAGATCAAACTCGACTTGTTTGGCGATGTCGGAGCGCGGAGGGAAGGCGCTGGAGATGATTTGGCCTGTCTTGGCTTCGCGGAGGTGAATGACGTTCTTGGCGTGCGGCTCGGCTTTCGGTGGACCGCGATGGCCGTTGATCCAGAGAGCAATTTTGGCCGGTGCGGGGAAGGTAATCGACTTCAGCGCGCCAGTGCGGCTTTCTTCGTCACCACCGCCTTTGGCGATGCTTTGCAGGACGGGGGCCTCGGTGCCATCGCTGAGCTTGCGAGGCTGAAGGGTCCATTTGGCATCGCCGAGAGTGATCCAGGTGGGTGTTGGCTTGGTGGCGGTGGAATTGAGAAGCTGCGTGGCGAGTTCTTGTGCCCAGGCGAGGAGCTCGGGCGGCGGAGGCGTGCCGCGTTCACTGAATCCGTCCGAAAGGGCGGTGAGGAGCGGGAGTGGAATGGTGGAATTTTGGAGTGATGATTTCTTGGCGAGAACAATGGCTTGAATGAGAAGCGAGGGATCTCCGAAGCGTGCGATGTGCTTGATGCTGGCAGGTGTCATGTTTTGGCCGGTTTGGAGGTGTTGAAGGGAAAAAGTGGCTGCGTCAGCGGTTGGGACAGCCTGGAGTACTTCGATGAACCAAGGCTTATCCATCATCTTTTCGATCCATCTGTGTGCCGCGGAGTCTTCCAGCCATCCCGGCTGCGAAAGCACGTCTCGCAACAGCAATCGCAGAGAGTACACATAAGCCGTATCGCCCAACTTGTGAGACAACCAGTTCTCAGGCCCAGCAGGTGAAAGCAGATCGTTGGTAAGCTGCACCAGCATCTTCACCAGAATCCCGCGCCAGTTTGGATCACCAACCAGAAAGTCTGGTCGTTGCAGCAGCGCCTGAGTTGCCGCTCGCCCTATGGCACTGCCACGACCATCGAATGCGATGCCCAGGTTCCATTTCTCCCAAGGATGAAGTTTGTCATAGGAGCCAATGACCTGTGCAGCGTGAGAAATCACTAGGCCATTGAGCTCCGAGCCATTGTCCTCGACCCAAGATCCGCCCGTGTGAAGTGCTCGTAGAATGTTCGATACGAGAAAGCGCTCTCCGAGGTATGACAAAGCCCATGTCGTATAGGCCATGCGCATATCAGACTCCGGCCAATTGACATGGATATAATGAAAGTCTCCGATGTCGTTGGGCCGCTGGTCGGCAGGCGCATGATCACCTTGTGACACCATGGAATCACCAGATTCAAAGACGCGGAAGAACTCTGGCAGCCACTCTTTGGTGCCACGCAGCCCTACTTCGCGCAGCGCGAGATGACGTCGAGTGAGGTTCGGATGGCCCAGCTCATCGGCAATCTGCTTTACTGACATGGCGTTGAAGTTATCAGATAGCGCAGTCGAGTCCTTCTTCACCACACGCCAAATACGTCCGCGCTCCTTGTCTCTTCCCGGATGATCCAACGGCACTTCGTAGTGGCCGATGATCTTGTTGTAGAAGTCGGCGATGTAGAGGGCGTTGTCGGGGCCGAGTTGGAGATCGACGGGGCGGAACCAGGGGTCGTCGCTGGTGAGGAAGTCGGGCTGCTCGTTCGCCTTCGGCGTGGAGCCGGTGAAGGTAACCTTGTCGTGGTTCACGCGCGAGGTAACGCAGTTGCCGACGAAGGTGTGATCATCCCACTCCGGGCCCCACACGCCGCCGTCGATATAAACGATGCCACAGATGCCGGTGGAGCCGTGGCTGTGCTCGCACATCACGGGCGCGAAGCCGAGGCCGTCGTCCGGCTTGCCAAAGCTCGGATAACAGGCACCGCGAATGAGCTGGTAGATCGGCGAGCTGTGGCAGTCGGCGCTGTAGAGATTGCCGTAACGATCCCAGCAGAGGCCGAAGGGATTGACCTGACCGCTGGTCCATTTTTCGACCGCAGAGCCATCCGGTCGGAAGCGGAAGACGTTGCCGGAGTGCAGCTCCAATTCAGATGTGCCTACGGAAGACACCGAATGCACGGAATCGGATTTCTTTTTTTCCGTGTCTTCCGTGTGTTCCGTAGGCCTTCGGATGGTGAATTTGCTCGTGTTATTAAACCCATGCGTCGCATACACCCAGCCGTCGAGGCCGAGGCGGAAGCTGCTGCACATGCCGTGGGTGTCTTTTTCATAGCCGAGGGGACCGAACAGAATCTCACGGTGGTCAGCGATGTCATCGCCATCCGTGTCGGCGAAATACCAGATGTTTGGGATGCTCCAGGCGATGCAGCCGGCCTTGTGCTCCGGTTTGTGCCAGGGCAGGACGCCGGTGGGGATGTTGAGTTCGTTGGCGAAGTCGGTGACTTTGTCCGCCTTGCCATCGCCATCGGTGTCTTCGAGAATCTTGATCGCATCGCGGCTGCCTTTGACATTCGTGCCTTGCGGATCGGACCAGCGTGATTTTTCGGCGGCGTAGGGGTATTCGACGGTGGAGGAGACCCACAAGCGGCCACGGGCGTCGAAGGCGATGTTGATGGGCTTGTTGATCTGCGGCTCGCTGGCGAAGAGCTGGACCTCGAAACCGGGCGGCACATGAAACCCGGCGCGTTCTTGTTCCGGCGTCAGCGCATCGGTTTCGCGCACAAGGCGGAGTTTTTCCTCGGCGGCATGAAGCGTGAAGGTGAGAGCCGAAACGACGGCAAGGCAGCGGAGAAAATGCATGCAGGCATTACAGCGCAAGCATCCCCGAGAATGCAAGATTGGTGTGTTTTAGATGCTCGGGGCAGCAAATATTTGCCGCAGAGAGGCAAAGGAGCAGAGGGGGCTGAGATACTTGCATCAAAACTCTGCGGTCTCTGCAACTCTGCCCCTTAGCGGCAAATCACCGGTCCTATTTGAAAGCCACGCCGCAAGCGCCGTTGTCGCAGGACACTTCGTTGATTTCCGCGCGCAGCGCGTCATCGCTGCGCAAACGCAGCAGATGCGAGAGGCCGATGCGGTTGCTGGAGATCCAATGCACCACACGTCGAGCGATCTGCTGCATGCCGGGGCTGGCGAGCCGCAGTGACCACTCGCGGTACTCGCGCAAAGCCCACAGGCACGTCACCCAAGCTCCAGCGCCCTGCCAGAGCGATCCGTCATCGCCCATGACGACGATTTCCTGATCGGCGCGAAGGTTTGGGAGATCGGGACAACGTTGCTGCGCTTGTTCGGAGTCGTAGGGCATGAAATCGAGATGAACGTAAGCAGCTTGGTCGAGCATCCAGCGCCGGAAGCGCGAGCAGAGGCCGCAGTGGGCGTCGTAGAAGATGGTGAGGGTGTTCATGGTGATGCTTGGGGGTTGTCCATGCGTGCGCGTACGTAGGCGGCGACGGTGCCGGTGGCGCAGGTTCCGAGGGCGTAGGGCAGGGCGGCCTTGTCCAGAGTGCGCCACACTCCTTCGACAAAGCCGTGATTTGCGATTTCAAACCAAGCGACGTAGCCAAAAATGGCAGCCACGATGGCAAAACTCGCCAAGAAGCCGCATAGCAATGCCTTGAGAGGTCTGCGTAGCATGGAGAGGTCACTCACGAAAAGATCGGTGGGCAGGAAAATCACCAGCCATGCGGCAAAGACGACCAATCCTGTGTATGAAGCGATGGTAGTGATGTTCCGACTTAGAAGCCCTAGGTCTGCCAAGATGGCCGGTGATATCCATGGGAAGCTTCCGACCCACATCGCGATGTTGCAGGCGATCCAGCCACACAACATCGCGAGGAATGAGAGCTTAAGTTTTCGGATAAACGTTTTCACAGCGTGTCGAGGATGTCGTGGGCTTTGCTGACGCGATGCATCGGCGGGATCGGCGGCGGCAGGTTTGCCAGCGTGGCGCGGCGGCGCATCTTGGTGAAGACGTAGAGGTTGAAGAAGTGCATGCCGCCGAGCACCAGTAGCACGACGCCCATTTTGCCGCTGAGCGCCTCGAAGACGCCTTGAGCGCCGACAATTTCGTCCGCCGTTTTCAGATACAGCGACACGAAGCCGATATTCATGAGGTAGAAGCCGACGAGCAGCAGGTGATTCACACTGTCGGCGAGATCGGTGTTCCCGTGGAAGCAATCGACGAGGAAAATGCGACCGTTTTTGTGGAGTGTTCGCGCCACCCAGATGGTCATGGCGACGGCGAGCACGAGGTAGAGGGTGTAGGTGATGACGGTTTCGTTCATAGTGGTGTGTGGTTATGTGTTTTGTTCTGTAGTTTCAGGAATTACCGAAACATAAAGTCATGAAAAGATCAGCCGAGGAGGCGCATGGCCCATTGGAGGGCGGAGGCGTGCTTCATGGTGATCACGGTGTCGGCGACTTTGACGCCGAAGCTGAGGAATTCGTCGAGGTCCTTCATCTGCTGGTGGAACTCGCGCCCAGGCCCGGCGGCCTCGTCCTTTGTGCGGTCGGCGCAGTCGCGCAGGAGGTGGATGGCGGGCTCGATCTCGCGGCGTTTGCGCTCCTTTGAGATGGTGATGAAAATCTTCCACACGTCCTTCTCGGCCTCGAAGTACTCCTTGCGGTCGCCCTTCCGAGTGATGATGCGGACGAGGTTCCAGCCGACAAGGTCCTTGAGGTTCGTGTGGGCGTTGCCGCGGCTGATTTCGAGTTTTTCCATCACCTCGTCGGTGCACATCGGCTCCGGGGCAGTCATGAGCAGGGCGTGAATCTGGGCCATGGTGCGGTTGATGCCCCACTGCGTGCCGAGCGAGCCCCACTGGGCCACGAATTCCTCTCGTGCCTTTTCCCAGGGTGGTAGTTCCTTGTTCACGATTTCACTAGAAACTGAAAATACAGAAAGGCAAGCGGCGAGTTGAGCTTTCTCGGGGCTTGGTCTTCATGGACCGACACAGGTCGTGGGTTGGGTGTGGCGACAGCCCGCCCGACTCTGAGGTTCCGCAGCACCAACGACTGCTTAAAAGACGGGCGGGCTGTCGCCACACTCATCCTACGGACTCAAGCGCACCTTCACCCAAACGCCGCTCTCTTTGCGATAGCGGATGCGATCATGCAGCCGGCTCACACGGCCTTGCCAGAACTCGATTTCATCCGGCAGCAGCGTGTAACCACCCCAATGCGGCGGGCAGGGCACTTGGCCTTCGGGATATTTCGCCTTCAGCTCGGCATCGCGTTGCTCAAGCCACTCGCGGCCGGGAATCACGACGCTTTGATCCGACACCCAGGCGCCGATTTGATGTCCATGAGGCCGACTGGCGAAGTACTTCTGCGCATCGGCATGCTCGAGCTTTGAAATCGTGCCCTTCATGCAGACCTGATGGTGGCGGTCCGTCCAAAGGAAACAGGCGGCAGCGCGCGCATCGCTGGCGATCTCCTTGCCCTTCCGGCTCTCGTAGTTCGTGTAGAAATGGAAGCCGCGCTCGTCGATGCCTTTGAGCAGCACCGTGCGCACTGTCGGCGTGCCATCGAGGCCGTTCGTGGCCAGGCTCATCGCATTCGGCTCCGGCAGCTTGTGAGCGAGAGCGTCGTTGATCCAATGCGTGAATAGCACCACGGGGTCGGCCGGGGCGCTGTGTTCATCGAGTTCGCCTTGGTCGTAACTCACGCGCAGGTCGGGCAGGTTCGGTTTGTCAGTGGGATTCATTCGGGTTAGATGAAACGCGTGCCGCGCGGCCTCCGCTACGCCAGCTTTGGCCTTTTACGCACTCTTTTGCTCATGTCATCCCCCGTCACCGGCGTCATCCACGATCTCGAACGCATCCTGCTTTCACCGGAGGAAATTCATGCGCGTGTGCGAGAGATGGCGGTGCGCTTAAATAGTGAGATGGCAGGCAAAGTCGTGACGGTCGTGGCCCTAATGGACGGCGCGTTGTTCTTCGTCGCTGATTTACTGCGGCAGCTCGAACTCCCCGTGCGCATGCACACGCTCAGCGCTAGCAGCTACCAAGGCGGCACTGCTACTACCGGCGAGGTGAAGGTGAACTGGCCCGTCGGCGTCGATCTGCGTGATCAAGACGTGCTCCTGCTTGATGACATCCTCGACACCGGCCTCACGCTGAGCGTGATCTCCGAACGCATCCTAGCCCAGCAGCCCGCATCATTGCGCACCTGCGTCCTGCTTAGCAAACGTCGCCAGCGCCTGCGCGATGTGCCGCTCGACGATGCCGGTTTTGAGATCGACGACGAGTTCGTCGTCGGCTACGGCATGGATTACCAAGGCCGCTTCCGCAATCTGCCCTGCATCGGCATCCTGAACCCGAACAAGCCGTCATGAAGCTGCGTGTGCTGTTCTTCTCCGTCCTGCGCGACATTACGGTCACGGACGAGATCACTGTCGAATTGCCCGCAGGCAGCACGATGGCCGATCTAATGCTGCAAATCGAATCCCGCTGGCCCAAGCTGCGCGATTGGCAAAACAGCCTGCTCCTCGCGCTCGATCAAACATACGTGAAGCGCGATGCCTGGCTCCATGATGGCGGCGAAGTCGCCATCATGCCGCCTGTGCAAGGTGGCTAAGCGTCTTTCCGTTGCGCCCACTTTTTGCCTGCTGCCAAAGCACGTAATGTCTCTTCCAGTCGCTTTGCAATCGTCTCCGGACGCTTTGCGGTGCTGATCCATACAAGATACTCACGTTGATAGGTCGGTTTGAAGCTTTCAAAGCCCGCAGCGGCGGCTTTGTTTTTCTTGAGCGCTTTCTCGAGTGATTCTGGCATCGGCCAATGCTCGCGTTGTTTTGGTGGCGGCGGCTTCACCGTAACATCGGCATCCAGCGCCACCGCGGCATGCAACAAACGTTGAAATGCCTTCGCATCGAATTCCTTCAGCGATCTGACTTGGAAGGACAGGATGCTCGTGTTGCCCTCGCCGCGATTGAAGAGCTTGGTAATGCTGCGCAGATCCGTGCCGCGAAAAAAGGTGATGCCCAGATGTTTTTTGCATGCGCTGAGGCCGCACACCAACTTCCGCTCGCTGAAGCACAGCATATTCCACTTGATTGACTCAGTCAGATCTGGCTCCCAGCGCAGAATCCAGTGCCGAATCTGTTCCGCCAGCGGCCGCGAAGCCTCAGGAGCAAGATCAAGCCACAGGTCTGGGTCGTGGGTTTTGGGGCGTGAGCAGTCCATATGGGGGAGTGGGTGAATTCGACGCAATTTTGCTATGTATCGATCGGTGCCGGGGAAAAAGATTTTGGTTCAGTTTGGGCGAGCTTGTGAAATTTTTCACAAAATCGCCTTGCCGCAGTTTAGGCAGCGTAGATAGATAGCATTCAAGCCCGAGATTAGACCCCTGTTTTACATGCCCACTGTCACCCGAGAATACGAGGCACCGGATACCGCCGCTAAGGTGGCCCGGCAGCTCGAAGCTGTGGAAGAAGCCACGACGGACATTGTGGGCGAGAAGTTGGTGCTAAATATGGGGCCGAGTCATCCGGCGACGCATGGCGTGCTGCGCCTGATTTTAGAACTGGATGGTGAAATCATCACCAAGGCCGATCCTGATGTCGGCTTCCTGCATCGTGGCGACGAAAAGATCGCCGAAAACATGCACTACAACCAGTTCGTGCCTTATACGGATCGACTAGACTATTTGGCACCGTTGGCCAATAACGTTGCCTATGCGCTGGCGGTGGAAAAGCTGATGGATTGGGAACTGCCTGCACGCGGCAAGGCGATTCGCGTCATTTGCTGCGAACTGGCTCGCATCTCAGCCCATATGCTGGGTGTCGGGGTGTTTGCGATGGATGTCGGCGCGATGACGGTGTTCCTCTACACCTTCACCGAGCGTGAGAAGATCTACAATCTGTGCGAGCAACTCACGGGAGCTCGATTCACTACCAGCTATACGCGTGTTGGTGGGCAGATTCGCGATTTGCCAAATGGCTTTGTGGATTCGGTGAAGCATTTCCTCAATGAACTGGAGCCGGTGATTGACGAAATCGACAAGCTGCTCTCGCGCAATCGTATCTTCATCGACCGCACTCAGGACATCGGGGTTATTTCCAAAGCTGACGCCATCGCCTACGGACTCACTGGCCCGAACCTGCGCGGCTCTGGCGTCGATCATGACATCCGCAAGGCCAAGCCTTATCTCGACTACGAAAAGTACGAATTTGATGTGCCGATCGGAACCAAGGGTGACTGTTATGATCGATATCTCGTGCGCATGGAGGAGATGCGGCAGAGCGTGCGCATCTTGAGGCAGGTGTTTGCCACTCTTCCCAGCGGCCCGATCAATGTGGCAGATGCCAAGGGCCTGCTGCCGAAGAAAGAAAATGTGCTGATGAAGATGGAGGAACTGATCCATCACTTCATTCTTGCTACCCAGGGCATTGAGGCTCCTGCAGGTGAGGTTTACTTCGCCGCTGAAAATCCAAAGGGCGAACTCGGATTCTACATCAACAGCACCGGCGGCGGTGTGCCGCATCGCCTGAAAATCCGCGCTCCCTCTTTCCTGAATCTCAGCATCATTTCCAAACTGATCCCCGGCCACATGCTCAGCGACATCCCCGCCGTGCTCGGCAGTCTGGATTTCGTTATGGGCGAGTGTGACCGCTGATTCATCTTCAACCTTTTCATCCGAGACACGCACGCATGCCCTTTGAAGTTCCAGCCGAGTTGGAGAAACGCATGGACGAAGCGATCTCGCATTATCCCGTTTCGAAACGCAGCGCCGTTTTGCCACTGCTGCATCTGGTGCAGGAACACTTCCGCTTTATCAACGATGAAGCTGTGACATGGGTGGCTTCCAAGCTGGGCCTAGAGTCGATTCAGGTGCTTGAAGTGGTGACTTTTTATCCGGGCTTCCGCCAATCTGCCCCAGGCAAATTTCACATTCGCGTCTGCCGCACACTGTCATGCGCGATGGCCGGCAGCTACGAACTGATGGACGCGTTGTGCAAGACGTCGAACATCGACCGCTCACACACCGACCATCACCACCCCATCGCCGTCAGCCCCGATGGCAAATATAGCATTGAGTTCGCCGAGTGTCTTGCGAGCTGTGGCTTTGGCCCCGTCTGCATGGTGGAGGATGATTTCCATGAGAAGGTCGATCCTGTAAAGGCAGGCGATTTGCTGGCGAAGTATGTCTGAATAGAATACAAAAACGCGCAACGGATCAAATCCGTTGCGCTGTCGCTGAGAGGCATTAGAAGATATTTACTTGGAGCGCCAAGAAACGACATCATCTTTTGTCGTGGGCATCTTATCCAATCCCCAACTGTAAACAGCGACTTCGGTGGGCAGATTCTTCGGTGGCGGGCTAATTGTGTTTTGTGAAATCGTAGGATCGGAGTTGCTCAGATCTGGGTTCATCACTTGCTTGTCGCCGTTGGTATCAAGTAATACATAATAAGGTGTGCCCCAGAGATCCACGAGCTTGTAGGGCGGCTGTGCATTAACGAGACCAAACTTGCCATTCTTGGCAATGGGGAGATCGATGAATTTGATATCTTTGGGGTTGAGGTTTGTGGAGCCACCAGACCCACCCGATGATCCAGTAGAAGATGATGTGCTCATCAAGGCACTCACAATACCGGTATTCTCATCCGTCACGATCGCCGGAATATCCGCGCCTGATGATGCGCTGCTGAGCAGGCTGGAATTTACCGGATAGCGGTTGTACTCAACTTGATAACTTGTGATGGCAATGCGCAGGTCTTTGATGACAGTCTGTACCTGTAGCTTTCGTGCATCTGCCATCATCTTCGTTGCCTGCGTCATGACGAGGCTGGCAAGAATTGCGATGATGGTGATCACCACCAGCAACTCGATGAGTGTGAAGCCCTGATGGGCGTTGATGGGAACAGTGCGCTTCGATTTCATGATCTATAATGGTTGTGGGGTTTGAAGTGTTGAGGAGGCTGGTTGAAACATCTCGTGCTCAACGCGCTTGGATTTAATCGTTTTTGAATCGCCACGTCAATACTTGTGATGAGCATGTGCAAAGTTCCATGCACACAACTTCTGGCACGCGCCATTCATCGACAACGTTGAACTGTGTTTGGTGAGAGGCCTGAGCGCCCGAACTTTTGATTGTCAACTAATGCTTGCATCATATGCTGCAACGATATAAATCCGCGCTTCAAAACCTTACTGAACACACAACAACAACGGCTTCGCATCAGACGATCCGCATTATTATTTATGGCAAAGACAGCATCCAAGGGCAGCGCAGATAAAAAGAAGTATGTTTATTTCTTCGGAGCAGGAAAAGCAGACGGCGACGGCTCCATGAAGGCATTGCTCGGCGGCAAAGGTGCCAACCTCGCAGAGATGAGCCGCATTGGACTTCCAGTGCCTCCAGGGTTCACCATCAGCACGGATGTCTGTTCTTACTTCTACCAAAATAAAAAGACCTATCCTGCCGCACTGCAGTCGCAGATGGAAAACGCCGTTAAGGGCATGGAGAAAATCATGGGCTACAAGTTTGGTGATGCCAAAGGCTTCCCGCTGCTTGTCGCCGTTCGTTCCGGTGCGCGTGATTCGATGCCCGGTATGATGGACACCATTTTGAACCTCGGTCTGAATGATCAGACGGTTCTCTCGCTTGTCGCCGCCACCAACAACGAACGCTTTGCCTGGGACTGCTACCGCCGTTTCGTCCAGATGTATGGTGACGTGGTGCTTGGCGTGCAAAAGCTCGAAGGTGAAGACCACGAGCCGTTTGAAATTGCCATCGAGAAATTCAAACACGAAACCTATCACAAGGACATCATTGACAGCGATCTCACCGCCGCCGACCAGCAGGAACTGGTGAAGCGCTTTAAGGCGCTCGTCAAAGAACGTACCGGCAAGGTGTTCCCTTCGGACCCATGGGAACAGCTCCGTGGTGCTGCGGGCGCCGTGTTTGGCAGTTGGATGAATGACCGTGCGATCGTCTATCGCCGCAAATACAACATCCCCGCCGAATGGGGCACTGCTGTGAATGTGCAGGCGATGGTGTTCGGCAACACCGGCAACACCTCCGGCTCCGGCGTGGCATTCACCCGCAACCCGGCCAACGGCACAAATGAGTTCTACGGTGAGTTTCTCATCAACGCTCAAGGTGAAGACGTCGTCGCCGGCGTGCGCACTCCTGAGCCAGTGGCACAGCTCGCCAAGGAGATGCCAAAATCTTATGCAGAACTGCTTCTCGTCCGCAAAAAACTGGAGAAGCACTTCAAGGATGTGCAGGACGTCGAGTTCACCATTCAGGAAGGCAAGCTGTTCATGCTGCAGACCCGCAACGGCAAGCGCACCGCCGCCGCCGCCCTAAAGTTCTCAATCGACATGGTGAAGGAAAAGCTCATCGACTGGGAAACCGCCGTGCTGCGTAATCCTGCCGATCAGCTTGATCAGTTGCTCGCGCCGATCTTCGACCTCGCTGATGTCAAGAAGGCCAAGCCGGTTGCTTCCGGCCTTCCTGCTGGCCCTGGCGCTGCCTCCGGTAAAATTTATCTCAATGCGGATCGCGCCGTCATCGCCGAACAAAAAGGCGAGAAGGTGCTGCTCGTTCGCAACGAAACCAGCCCGGAAGATCTGCGCGGCATGATTGCCGCCGAAGGCATCCTCACCGCGCGCGGTGGGGTTTCTTCGCACGCGGCGCTCGTTGCCCGTCAGATGGGCAAAGTTTGTATCTGCGGTGCAGCAGCGCTTGAAATCGATTACGACAAGAAAACGGTCAGCGTCGCAGGTCAGACCTTTAAAGAAGGCGACTTTCTCTCCATTGACGGCACCAGCGGCATTGTTTATGCCGGACAGCTCAAGACCGCGCCTTCCGAAATCATCACCGGCATGCTGCATGGCGATGAAGTCGCAAGGGCGACTGAAAAGTTCAAAAGCTTCCAGCAGCTCATGATCTGGTGTGCCAAGGCCACCCGCCTTCAGGTCCGTACCAATGCCGACAATCCAGAGCAGACGCAGAACGCCATGTCTTTTGGAGCGCAAGGCATTGGCCTCACCCGCACGGAACACATGTTCTTTGAAGGTGACCGCATCGATGCGGTGCGTGAAATGATTCTCGCTGACAACGTCGCTGACCGCAAAAAGGCGCTCGCGAAGCTTCTTCCATATCAGCGTGAAGACTTCACCGGAATCTTCACCGCACTCAAAGGTCTTCCTGCAACGATTCGTCTGCTCGATCCGCCTCTGCATGAGTTCGTTCCGCATGAAGAAAAAGCGCAGGCCGAACTTGCGAAGAAAATGGGCGTCTCTGTTGAGAAAGTTTCCACTCGTGTGCAGCAACTCCACGAATTCAATCCGATGCTTGGACATCGTGGTTGCCGTCTTGGTATCGCCTATCCTGAGATCACTGAAATGCAGGCGCGTGCGATCTTTGAAGCCGCTGCAGATGTGGCGAAGATGAAAATCAAGGTGAAGCCTGAGGTGATGATTCCTTTAGTCGGGTTCAAGAAAGAACTCGACCTTCAGGTAGAAATCGTGCATAAAGTGGCAAAAGAAGTGATGGCTGAGAAAAAAATCAAACTCGACTATCTTGTCGGCACCATGATTGAGGTGCCGCGTGGAGCACTTACGGCTGATGAAATCGCCGAGACCGCCCAATTCTTTAGCTTTGGCACCAATGACCTTACGCAGACCGCGCTCGGCATGAGTCGTGATGACATGGGCAGCTTCCTGATGCCCTATACCGAGAACGAGATATTCAAGAAGAACCCCTTTGCCACACTGGATCAATCCGGAGTCGGTCAGCTTATCAACATCGCCATCGAAAAAGGCCGCAAAACCAAGCCAGACATTAAGCTCGGCATCTGCGGCGAGCACGGTGGTGATCCAGACAGTGTCAAATTCTGCCATCGCGCAGGCCTCACGTATGTGAGTTGCAGTCCTTTCCGAGTTCCCGTCGCACGTCTTGCCGCCGCGCAAGCCGCGATCGAAGAAAAACGCGCCGCCGCACAGGCCGCCGCAGGAAAAAATGTCCGTGGAAGCAAACCGGCTGCGAAGTCGGCTGCCTCTGCGGCAAAACAAAACAACAACGCAACCAACAACAACAAGAGGATAACTACCATGGCTAAGAAAGCTGCAAAAAAGAAGGCCCCCGCTAAGAAAGCTGCAAAAAAGGCCGTCAAGAAGAAGAAGTAACTCGTTGACCTCCTTGTGAGGTCAAATGTGGCGGAGCAATCCGTTATCAGAAGCCCTGTGGGGATCACTCCTCACAGGGCTTTCTCTTTCCATGCGTCTTGCCCTGAGGTCAGCATAACGCTCTAGATTGCGCGGCCAATTGAAGTTGGCGCTACCTTTCCTCTCTACCGTTTTGCCGAGTTGTCGTAGATGGATCCTGGCGGTGGTGCTGAAAGGAAGGTGCCGCCAGCTGACATCGCATCGTTGCGGACGGATTGCACTCTTTGAAATTGTTCACTAGCAGAACTAAGATTTGTCATGCCTGCAGTGCCGCTAACGCCAGCTGCGTTTCCAAAGTTTTGATTGGATGGGCGCTGAAATGATCCCATCGTCCCCCCTGCCACCCCCGCGGTCAATCTCACCGGCTGGTCTGGCGTTGGAACTCCGTCTACTTTGCGTATCGACTCTGCCAGAGAATGGTTGCGCCAAGCGACATCATTTACTTCTTCGGTTACCTTGGAGTCGAGTTGTCGCTTTCTTTCATCGTATTCGGCCTTGCTGATCGTGCCTGCTGATCGCTGCTTTTCGAGGCCACTGTAGAGTTCCTGATACTTTACACGGATGCCTTTCTCGTATGCGTCTAATTCCGCTAGGGTCGGGATGCTATCCATGGTCGAGGATGCACAAGATACTAGCAGCGCTGAAAGCAAGGCGGCTTTGAGCCATTGGTGAACGTTGATCATAATTAACACACTACGACATCGCTAGCCTCCTTTCAATTCAAAGCGCCGTTGCAACTCCCCCTTTTCCTTTCAAGCTATGACCGATCTTTCGTCTCCTTTGGACCCTATCGACGCCGCACTGCAAGCCCCCGAACCACGTGGCAATTATCTGCCTTATCCAGTTTCGCGTCTCGCCGCAAAAATCATCCCGCAGGATCTTACCAGCTTCAAGTCACGCGGTGTATCACGCGTAGAACGTGAGCTGCAGCAGGAAATGGTCGAAATCCGAGAACGCTACATGGAGATCATCGATGCCTTCAACTGGAACAAGCTCATCTACGAAAGCCACTTCGGCTTCGAACCCGTCATCGGCGAGGTTTACCATCTCTACCAAGTGGAAGGCAAACGCCAGCTCAGCATGATCGCGCCGGAAGAGTGGCACCAGCGCTGGGTCGGTAGCTTCAGATTGAACGCAGATGGCAGATGGCAGATTGAAAAAGCTGCGCCAGACTTCAATATCCGTGACTGGGTTCAAACCTCAGTCGCCACTTGATGCTATCTCACTTCTCAGACATCGGCCAGCGCCTCGCCGGTCCTAGCGGAATCCAGGAACTCATGGACGACTGTGGTGCCGCGCTCACGACGCACCCTGATATGCGTATGCTCGGCGGCGGCCAGCCAGCCGCCATTCCCGAAGTGCAGAAGCTCTGGCGCGAACGCATGCGCGCCATGCTTGATGACGGCAGCATCGACCGCACGCTGCTTAATTATGATCCGCCCGGTGGGAACCCGCTCTTCCGTGAAACCTTTGCTGCGTTCTTGAAGCGTGAATGGGGATGGAACGTGACCAGCGACAATATCGCCGTCATGCCCAGTAGCCAAAGCGCGTGTTTTTTACTCTTCAATCTCCTCGCTGGTGACACTGCGGGCAAAAAGCGCCGGATTCTCTTCCCTCTGTTGCCTGAATACATCGGCTACGCCAATCAGGCACTCACCGCAGGTCAGTTCATCGCCTGTCTGCCGCGCATCGTCGAAACCGCGCCGAATGAAATCAAATACCATGTCGATTTCGACCGTCTTCGCATCACGCCAGACATTGCCGCAATGTGTGTCTCTTGCCCGACGAACCCTACGGGCAATGTACTCACGCAAAACGAGTTCGACAGCCTCCATGCGCTTGCCGAAACACACAGCATCCCGCTCATCATCGACAACGCCTACGGCCATCCTTTCCCAGGCGTCATCCACAACGGCTTCCAGCCGAAGTGGCAGCCAGGCATGATCTTCAGCATCAGCATGAGCAAAGTCGGTCTTCCTGGCGTTCGCACCGCGATGATTGTCGCCGACCCACACATCGTGAAGGCCTTGTCGAACATGAACGCCATCGTCTCGCTCGCGAACGGCAATCTCGGGCAGGCACTTCTCATGCCTTTGCTCAAAGATGACACGCTCATCAAGCTTGGCCCCGAGGTGATCCGTCCTTTCTACCGCGAACGCTCCGACTTTGCGAAGTCCGTTCTCGCGAAAGCACTCGGCGAACGCGTCCCGTGGGCGCTGCATGCGCAGGAGGGCGCCTTTTTCCTCTGGCTCTGGATCAACGGTCTGCCCATTTCTGCGAAGGAGCTCTACCGTCGTCTCAAAGAGCGCAAAGTCCTCGTCATCCCAGGCCATTACTTTGCCTACGGCATCGACCAAGAGTGGCGTCATCCGCACGAGTGCCTGCGCCTCACTTACTCGCAGCCGCAGCATATCGTGCGTGAGGGGTTGGAAATCATCGCCGATGAAATCATCCGCAGTTTCTGAGCCATTCTCGGCCTTCATGGCCCGTGCTCTGTTCGATCCCGAGCGCGGCTACTACACCCGCTACATTTCCACTGTCGGCGCACGCGGTGATTTCAGTACCTCCGCCACGCTCTCACCGAGTCTCGGTGTGGCCGTCGCTTTCTGGCTCAAAGCAGAATCGCGCACTCAACCAACCATCCGTCACATCATCGAAATCGGCGCAGGCGATGGATCGCTCATGCAAAACGTGCGCAAAGCCATGAACTGGTGGAAACGTCGCCAGTTCACCTTCCACATCGTCGAAACCTCTCCGGTGCTCCGCGAACAGCAGCAAAAACGCCTCGGCAGCAAAGTTCACTGGCACGACACTATCGAATTGGCGCTCGCACATACCCAAGGACACGCCTTCATCTACCACAATGAACTGCTCGACGCCTTTCCTGCCACGTTGGTGCAGTGGCAGAACGGTCAGTGGCATGAAGTCTGGGTGCCTGAATCCCTTCATCCGCACCAACTCGACGTCTCTAACTTCAGCGCTCTTCGTCACACCGCTTTCAAAGATGGGCAGCGCTCCGAATTGCACCCCAGCATCCGCGACTGGCTGCAAAACTGGGCACCGCATTGGAAAGGCGGCGCGATGCTCAGTATCGACTACGGCGATGAATTCCCTCAGCTCTATCATCGTCGGCCACACGGCACATTGCGTGCTTATCTCCTGCATCAAAGGCTCACTGGAACCGATATCTATGCAAATCCAGGTCGCCAGGACATCACTGCTGACATCAATTTCACCGACTACCGTGCATGGTTGCGAGAACTTGGCCTTATCGAGGTTTCATGTCATACTTTGGCCGATTTTCTCCGTCCCCACACCGCTCCGGAACAGCTCCTCGAAGCTGATGGTGCCGGAACCGCTTTTAAATGCTGCGTGCATCGCCGTCAGGCATGCGCATCATGATTCACCCGCATGAATTCTGTCAACGACCGCCCTGGCACGCTTGAAAAAGCGCTCAAGATCAATCTCGCTCAAACCATCTACGGCACCTTTGCTGAAATCGGGGCCGGGCAGGAGATCGCGAACTGGTTCTTCCGCGCCGGCGGCGCTTCTGGCACCGTCGCGAAGACTATGTCCGCCTATGACATGATCATCAGCGACGAGATTTACGGCAAGGCATCACGCTATGTCTCACGCAAGCGCATGTGCGATATGTTGGGGCATGAGTTCCCGATGCTTATTCAGCGCTTGGACGCCAAACGTGGCGCTACCACGACTTTCTTCACACTCGCTGACACCGTGCGGGCAAAATCGTATCGTGACACGAAGGAAGAATGCCACGGCTGGCTTGGCCTGCGCTTTCAAACGGAACCCTGCGGACCCAGCAGTGACATCCAACTGCATGTGCGCCTCCTGGATGACTCGAACGCACGTCAGTCCGATGCCCTCGGCAAACTCGGTGTCAATTTGCTCTATGCCGCCTTCCATCTACGTGATGATCTGTCTGCCTTTTTGCAAAGTCTGCTCGACGATCTTACCCGCAAACGCGTTGAGATCGACATGATCGACTTCAGCGGTCCCGCTTTCGCCGCCTCGGAATTTCAGGACCGCCTTGTCGCCTTAAAACTCGTGCGCCTCGGTCTTGCCGATGCCGCGCTCTTCGGCGCCGATGGCGAAATCTGGCAGGCTTCCGATGTGCTCTACAAAAAACCCGTCTTCCTCAAGCGCGGTAGCTTTGATCCTATTACCAAACTCAATCTCGACATGATCGAGCGCGGACAAGCGGCGTTTAAGGCCGACTTTGGCGATGAAGCGCGAGACAACATTGAGATCCTCGAGATCACCATGCATAACCTTCTCGCCAGTGGCGCGGAAGTGCCCGATAGCGAATTTCTCGCGCGGGCCGACATCTTGCAAGCACTCGGCAAGAACGTGCTCATCTCGAAGTATCCCGAATTCCATCGCGTCAGCAGCTACCTCGCCCGTCACACGCAGTGTCCCATCGGCATCGTGCTCGGCCTACCGTTATTCCAAGAACTATTCAACGAACGCTGGTGCACCGATCTCGAAGGCGGTCTGCTCGAAGCCTTCGGACGCCTTTTCAAAAATCAGGTGCGCGTTTATGTGTATCCCATGGGCAATCCCATGACTGGCCAGATCATCAGCGTGAACGACGCTCGCGTCACGCCAGAGCAGAAGCATCTGCTGCGCTATCTCATCGAAACCAAATCAGTGCGTGCGCTGGAGGAGCCCAATCAGGATTTCTTATTTCACACCAGCGCCGAGGTCCGCAATATGATCCATGCACGCGATCCGCAGTGGCAGTCGCTCGTGCCTGACATTGTCCTCAAACAAGGACCGTGGAAAGAAATCGCACAGCCGGTTTAAGAGTACGGCGGGCACCTCGTTCAGTCGAACCTCTCAAAGCCTCACGGGCACGCCATGCTGTCCGAGATACTTTTTCACATCGCCCACAGTGTATTCGCCAAAGTGGAAGATGCTGGCGGCTAGGACGGCATCGGCTTTGCCATCGCGCAAAACATCGACCATGTGGTCGAGATTACCCGCCCCGCCGCTCGCGATGACGGGAATGGTCACTGCTTCGCTTACAGCACGCGTTAAAGCGATATCGTAACCGGCTTTCGTGCCGTCGGAGTCCATGCTGGTGAGCAAGATTTCACCTGCACCGCGTCGGCAGACCTCTGCGGCCCATTCGACGGCATCGAGTTCGGTGGCATTCCTACCACCGTGCGTGAAGACGGTCCAAGAGCCACGGTCGTTGCGCTTCGCGTCGATGGCGACAACGAGGCATTGGCAGCCGAAAGCGTTGGCGGCTTCGTCGATGACGTGCGGCGTTTTAACAGCGGCAGTGTTGATGCCGACCTTATCGGCACCGGCCAAAAGCATCTCGCGCATGTCAGCGACGGTGCGAATGCCGCCACCGACGGTCAGTGGCATGAAACAGCTCGCTGCGGTGCGCGCGACGACATCGACAATTGTTTTGCGCTCCTCATGGCTCGCGGTGATGTCGAGGAAGACGAGTTCATCGGCTCCCTGCGCGTTATAAACCATCGCGCACTCCGCGGGATCACCCGCATCGCGAAGCTGAAGGAATTTCGTGCCTTTGACGACACGACCTTCCTTAACGTCGAGACAGGGGATGATGCGCTTGGTGAGCATGGGAATGAGGATGGCCGAAAAAGAGAAAAGAAGAAAAAATCAGGACCGTTTAGTCCGAATTTTCTTCTCCTATTTTCTCTCTTTCGGCTAAAAAATCAGCCGAGCGCAGTCTTTACCATTGTTTCGAGCTTCACGATGTCCTTGGCGAAGTTACGAATGCCTTCGGCGGTCTTCTCCGTCGCCATGGCATCTTCGTTGAACAACCAGCGGAAGGTTTTTTCATCGCTGCCGATGCGCTCGATCTTGAGGGACTTCGCGTTGGCGGCGTTGAGTTTCGGCGTGATCGCGTCTTCGCTGGCAGCGAGTTCACCGAGAAGGCCGGGGCTTATGGTCAGGAGGTCGCAGCCGGTGAGTTCAGTGATCTCGCCTTTGTTGCGGAAGCTGGCACCCATGACTTCGGTCGTGTAGCCGAAGTGCTTGTAGTAGTTGTAGATCTGCGTCACGGAGATCACGCCAGGGTCTTCGGTGGGGGCGAAATCTTTGCCGGTGCTCTTCTTGTGCCAGTCGAGGATGCGACCCACGAACGGCGAGATGAGTTTGATGCCGCCTTCGGCACAGACAACTGCTTGGGCGAGGCTGAACAGCAGCGTCAGATTGCAGTTGATGCCTTCCTTCTGCAGCACTTCAGCGGCTTTGATACCTTCCCAAGTAGAGGCGATCTTGATGAGGATGCGCTCACGGGAGATGCCGGATTTTTCATATTGGCCGATGATCTGGCGGGCCTTGGTGATGTTGGCTTCGGTGTCGAAGGACAGGCGTGCATCGACTTCAGTTGAAACACGACCGGGGACGATCTTCAAAATCTCGAGACCAAAGGCGACCACGAGATTGTCCATCACTGCGTTCACACCGCCGGATTTGCCATCGGTGACGGCCTTGTCGAAAATAGCCTTGTATTCGGCCTTCTGCGCAGCCTGGAGGATGAGAGAAGGGTTCGTGGTGGCGTCCTGTGGCTTGTAGGACTTCATGGCTTCGAAGTCGCCAGTGTCGGCGACTACCACAGTGTGCTTTTTCAGTTGGTCGAGCTGGGTCATAATCTTGGGTTTTTTTGCCGCGAGAGTAAGGGCTGCTTTGGGTTAATCAAGCGCGAGGAAGCGCACGCAGATGCTGCCGGGAACGTTCACCTTGGTGCCGGTGAAGGTAAGTTTGCCGCTATCCTGATCGACCTTAAACAGGGCCGCTGTGCCGCTGTCCTGGTGCGCGGCGATGAGCCACTTACCCGTCGGATCGAGGCAGATGTTGCGGGGGATTTTGCCTTCGACTGGAACGTTTTGAATGAGCGTCAGTTTGCCGGTAGCAGGATCACAGGTGAACACGGCGATGGTGTCGTGTGTGCGGTTGGAAACGTAAACGAAACGACCATTCGGATGCGCCAGTGTTTCGGCGGTGCTGAGGCCTTTCATGCCACGATCAGCTTCCGGCAGCGTGGAGACGGTTTCGATCTCGGTGAGTGCGCCTTTTTCCGCGTCGTAGGCGAAAACGGTCTCGCTCATGGCCATTTCGTTGTTCACGAAAACGAATTTGCCGCTCGGATGGAAGGCGAGGTGACGTGGGCCGCCCCCGGCAGGCACTTTGCCAAACGCTGGATCGTTCGGCGTCATCTTGCCAGTGGCAGGATCGATCTTGTAGATGAGCACCTTGTCCAAACCGAGATCACAGGCGAAGGAGAAACGGTTGTCGGGGCTGAAGTTCACCGAATGCGCATGCGGGCCGGCCTGACGCTTCGGATCGGCACCTGAGCCTTCATGTTGGAAGAAACTTGCTGCTTCAGAGACGGAACCGTCAAACTTGATCGCATAGGAAGCAACGCTGCCGCTGCCGTAGTTCGCGATGGTGGCCAGCTTGCCAGTCTTATCGACATTCACGTGGCAGGGGCCGGCACCAACAGCGCTGGCTTGATTGATGAGCGTGAGCTTACCCGATTTAAGATCGATACTGAAAGAACTGATCCCACCGCCTTTCTTGCCATTCGGCAAAGCGATGTCGCTGCTGGCGTAGAGAAACTTTTTCGATGGATGAACTGCGAGGAAGCCGGGATTGCCCGCTTCGACGGCGAGTTCGGGAGTTGTCAGCTCGCCGGAGGCCGAATTGAAGCGGGCGACATAGATGCCCTTACTACCGTTTTTGGCATTCGTGTTCGTGCCGAAATAGACCAGGAAATTTTCCCCGGCGATAGCGGTGGTGGTGAGGGCGGCAAAGGTGAAGGCAAGAGTGGCTCGTGTCATGGTGCCCGATGCTGACGGTGTGTGGCGCTGCGGTCAAGCCTTCACTGCGCTGGGTGCATGAGCAGATTTCATGTCGTTGATTTGTCCACTTGCTCCGCTGGAATGGCCGCGCATGTTGCCGTCATGAAGCTGAACCTGTACCTGCTTGCCGCCGCCCTCGCATTCCTTTCCAGCTGTAGTGGTTTTCAACCGGTGAAGCTGGAGCATGACTCTGATAAAGTGAAGCTCGACTATCGCGAAGGCGACTGGATGCCCAAGAACAGCTAGTCGCACAAAATCTGCCTCATTCGTGCATTTGACCGCATCTGTGGACACCGCCACCTTAAGCCATGCATCCCGCTTGGTACCACGTCGAAAACGAAGCTGACATCCCATCTCCTGCGCTGCTGTTCTATCGCACGCGGATTGAGCATAATCTTCAGCTCATGATCAAGATCGCTGGCGCTGCGAACCGCCTGCGCCCGCATGTGAAGACGCATAAGACGGCGGAAATCATCGCAATGCAGATCCGGCTCGGCATCACGCGGTTCAAAGCATCGACCATCGCCGAAGCGGAGATGTGTGCCGCCGTCGGGGCCACGGATGTGCTGCTCGCCATGCCCTGCGTCGGCATCAATGCGCATCGTCTCGCCGAACTCGCACTCAAATTTCCCGAAACACAGTTCTCCAGCATCGCCGATGCTGAGGAGACGATCCGTTTTCTCGCCTCCGCTGCGCAGCAGCATAATGTCACACTCGGCGTCTTCATTGAGATCGACTGTGGCATGGCTCGCACAGGTATCGTTCCCAGCGATGAGGCCGCCATGCTGGCGCACGTCATCAAAGACACGCCGCGTCTCCAGTTCCGTGGCATTCATGCCTACGATGGTCACATCCATGATGAAAGCCTCGACGTTCGCCGCGAACGCTGTGACGCCGCCTTTGGCCCCGTGCATCAGTTCCGTTGCCGTCTGCAAGGCGAGGGTATCATCGTCAAAGAATTCGTTGCTGGCGGCACACCGACCTTCGGCATTCATGCCGCACATGCGGACCGCACGCTCAGTCCCGGCACCACGGTGCTTTGGGACTTTGGCTATGGCGACAAATACCCCGCCGATCTCCCCTTTCAAACCGCCGCCGTTTTGCTCACGCGTGTGATTAGCAAGCCCGGCACCAATCGCATCACGCTCGACCTCGGCCACAAATCCGTCGCGCCGGAGAACCCGCATCCCCGCGTCCGCTTTGAGGAACTGCCCGATGCCACCGTGGTGATGCAAAGCGAGGAGCACCTCGTCCTCGAAACCGACCGCGCCCACGAATTCTCCATCGGCCAAGCCCTCCATGGCATCCCCAAACATGTTTGCCCCACCGTTTCCATGCACGGCGAAGCCTACGTCATCGAAGGCGGCAAAACAACCGAACGCTGGCCGATCACCGCGCGGAACCGGCTGATCACGCTGTGAAACAGGCGGATTCTAATCCCAGCAAATCTGGTGCCAGTAAACAAAACCCGACTTCGGGTCGTGCCAGATGATTTCACGATAGGAGTAGCCATCGTTGCCTTCTCTTGAGTGCACGTCGGTTGAATTTGAATCGACGTTTTGCCACCATGAAGGCCGGGCCGTTGACTCCGAATTGGAGGAAGCTGCCAAAACCTTTTTGAAACCCTTGTCCTTCAGAATTCGTGAGAAAACATCGTCTTGAAAAGTGAAGCGCATCCATTGACCATAACCCGCGTCCAATGCGTAGCGCTCGTAGCGTGAGCTGTGATTGATCTTGGTGACGGCGGCTGGGGGGACGAACCCAAAGTTGGCGCGAAACGCTCCTTCTTGTTCCTGGCGGGTTTTTGCTTCGCTAGATTTTGAACAGCTGGCAGTTAGAAATACAAAAGCCGCCAACCCGAATTGAATCGCCGCCATGCATTTGCCGGTTGGTTTCCTCATGCTTAGATTTTGTGTTTTGAATGGTAGTTGGCAAGCATGGAATTGGCCCGAGAAAGTTTCGGGAGAAGGACAAGCTGGTCTTTCCATGTGTCCTGTGTAATCCGTAGGCCATTCCCATGAACCACTGGCTCCTCAAATCCGAACCTGATGTCTTTTCCTTCGACCATCTGAAGAAGCGCCCGAAGAAGACGGAGCCGTGGAATGGGGTGCGGAATTACCAGGTACGGAACATGATGCGGGATCAGATGGCCGTGGGCGATCTCGGCTTCTTTTACCACTCCAGTTGTGATGTGCCGGGCATTGCGGGTGTGGTCAAAATTGTGAAGGAGGCTTATCCCGATCACACGCAGTTTGATCCGTCGTCAGAGTACTTCGACAAGGGCAGCAAGCGTGAGGAGCCGCGCTGGCTGATGGTGGATGTGAAGTGGGAGGCCGACTTCAAGACCTTCGTCACGCTCGACTTGCTGCGTGCGGATCCGAAACTGGCGGACATGCTGATTCTGCGACGCGGGAACCGGCTTTCGATCACCGAAGTGGATGCGAAACACTGGGACCGCATCTGCAAATTGGGCGGTCTCTAATCAAGGCAGCGTCTTGGCGATTTTGTTGAAGCCAGGGCGCACCGTGCCGTCGGCGCTGATGAGTGGCTGCGGATTGGACACGCGGCCGAGTTCGCGCACGCCTGGAGCGTCCTTGGTTTTGTCGCCGAGGTCGGCTCTCATGGCTTCAGCGTGCTTTTCGAGTTGCGCGACGATGTCGGCGTGATCTTTGGCGACGTTGGTGGCCTCGCCGATGTCGGTTTCGAGATTGAAGAGTTGTTTCGTGGAGAACTGATACTTCCACGGGCCGCTACGCACGGCTTCGAGGTCGAAACCTTTGTAGTAGAAGAAAACGTCGTGGCCGGTGGCACCGCTTTTGCCAAGCAGGACGGGGGAGATGTCTTGGCCATCGAGCTTGAGTTCGCCCACGCTTTTGCAGCGGGCCAGTTCGCCAAAGGTAGGCAGCCAGTCCATGTGGGCGGTGATGGCTTTGGTTTCGGTGCCGGCGGTGACTTTGCCGGGCCACCAGGCGAGTGTGCAGACGCGGATGCCGCCTTCGAGGGTGCTGCCTTTGCTGCCACGCAGCGGCGTGTTGTCCGCGCCTTGATTGGTGGGGCCGCCGTTGTCACTGGTGAAGATGACGAGCGTGTTCGAGTCGAGCTTCAACTCGCGCAGCGTGTCGAGCACCTGGCCGACGGACCAGTCCACCTCGATGGCCCAGTCTTTTTGCAGGCTGACGCCGGATTTACCGATGAAATCCTGATGCGGGTAATGCGGGAAGTGGACGGCATTGTGCGGGAGGTAGAGGAAGAAGGGCCTCTTTTGGTTCTCGCGGATGTATTTCACCGCACGCTCGGTGTAGCGGCGGGTGAAGGTGTGCTGCTCGGCGGCTTTGACGCGTTCGACGACGTTGTGGTCGTCCACGAGTGGCAGTGGCGGCTGCGCGTTGCCTTTGAGGCCGGTTTCGTCGTCTTCGGGGGCATTCTTCGAGGCTTTGGCCTTCGCGTTGCCTTTGGGAAGTGGTGCACCAGCGCTGCTCTTGGAACCCTCGGCACCGAGGCCCATGTCGTTCGAGTAAGGAATGCCGAAGTAATGATCGAAGCCCTGCGCAGTGGGCAGGAACTCGGGCTGGTCGCCCAGATGCCATTTGCCGATGCAGGCGGTGGCGTAACCAGCGGCCTTCAGCATGTCGGCGATGGTGGTGGCGCTCGGATTTAAACCGACAGCGGCAGCGGGAAACAGCACACCAGGGATGGGCAGGACGCGTTTCGGGTAGCAGCCGGTCATCATGGCAGCACGGGAAGGGGAACACACCGGCGCGGCGTAGTGGCTGGTGAGCTTCATGCCTTCCTTCGCCATGCGGTCGAGGTTCGGCGTGGCCGTTTTGCCGCCAAAGGGGCTGATGTCCGCATAGCCGAGGTCGTCGATGTTGATGAGGACGAAGTTCGGCGTGCTGGCGGCGAAGAGCGAAGGGCTTAGGGCGAAGAGACAGAGCGAGAGAAGGGATTTCATGGAGTCGAATTTGAAAAGAGGATAAGCAGCCGGGTTTCGGAGTTGAGGAGCGGGTCAAGAGGTCGAGAAATGGTCAAGAAAGTGTGCTGAACGTCACTTGACGATGCTTGATATGGATTGAGGGCGAAGCGGCCTCACGGATCGACGAGTTCGGGGGCGTACATGACGTTGCCTTCGGGGATTTCGGGCGTTTTACCATCGGCTGGGAAGGTGGTTTTCACGGCGGCGTGGAGTTGATCGGCGAGTTTGGCCTGCGCTTCGGCGTGCTCGGCTTTGTCGGCGAGATTGGTTATCTCCTTGGGATCTTTTTCGTGATCGTAGAGCTCTTTGCCGGCCTTGCCTTCGTCCCACTCGGTGTAGCGCCAACGGTCGGTGCGCAGGGCGTAGCCGAAGATGCGTTTGCCGTCGTCACCTTTCGCGGCGCTGGCTCCTTGACGCTTGAAGCCGCCGCCGCGGACGACTTGGCTGAGCACCCAGCCGCGACCTTTGGCGTCGGGGTTTTTGAGGATGGGGACGAGGCTCTGGCCTTGGAGATTATCGGGGGCTTTGACACTGCAAAGTTCGGCGAGCGTGGGGTAGAGGTCGATGAGGCCGACGGGGGTGTTGGCGACGGCTCCATTCTTGACCCCGGGGCCAGCGATGAGCAGTGGCACGCGGGCGCTTTCTTCGAAGAGGCTCTGCTTTTGCCACAGGCCGTGCTCGCCGAGGTGGTAGCCGTGGTCACTGGTGAAGACGACGAGGGTGTTGTCGGCGAGGCCGAGGCGGTCGAGAGAGTCGAGGACTTTGCCGGCCTGGGCATCCATGAAGCTGATGGCGGAGAAGTAGGCTTGCACAGCCTGACGGCGGAGGTCGTCGGTGAGTTTGTCCTGTTCTTTTTTGTAACTGCCGAGGGCGTGCGCGGGCAGATCGGCTTGATCTTCCTTCACACCCTGAACTACGGGCATGTCGGCCTCAGGGTAGCCTTTGAACCACTTCTCTGGCGAGACGTAAGGCGTGTGCGGGCGGAAGAAGCCGAGGGCGAGGAAGAAGGGGCGGTCTTTGTCCTTCGCGCAGCGTTCGAGTACCCACTCGGCGTCCTTGGCCTGGAGGCCGTCGGTGTGTTTTTCATCGGGGCGGGGTGAGGCATACCAGCTCAGCGTGCCGCCGAAGTTGCCGGGCAGGAGGGAGAAGATGTCGGGGTGCTCCAGCAGGCGGGCGCAACCAGAGGGATTGAGTACAAGTTCCCAGGAGGTGGGATCGGGATGGCCGTTGGTGCATATGGAGTTGGGGACGCCGTAGTGGTAAAGTTTGCCGATACGGGCGGCGAAGTAGCCGTCGCGCCGGAAGGCCTGCGGCAGGCTGATGGCCTTGGGGATGGTCTGGCGGAAGAGTTGGGAGTTGGTCAGGATGCCGGTGCTGTTCGGGTAGAGGCCGGTGAGCATCGAGTTGCGGCTTGGGCCGCAGAGCGGGAACTGGCAGGCGGCGTTCTGAAAGCGCACCCCACGGGCGGCGAGGCGATCGAGATTCGGCGATTTGACCAGGGGATGGCCGTAGCAGCCGAGGCTGTTGTTCAGGTCGTCCGCCATCATGAACAGCACGTTCGGTCGTTGCGCGGCCGGGGCGAACGAGGTGGCAAAAACGAGAATGGTGGCAAGCAAGGTCGGAAGTCTCATGGCGGTGCGGTTGAACGGCGGGGGAACGAGCTTCTTGCGGTTTCCTAGCCTAGCATAAGAAGGCGACAAGAATAGCCCACAACAAGGTTACAACCGCGAAACAAAAAACTTTAGTCACGAGCGAACAAAATCTTGTCTCCAGACACTTAGTTTGGTTAAATGGTAGCTCCCCAAACAGAAGTAAAATAATTATGCTGAAGCAATTACGCTCCAAAAGACAAGCGCTTGGCCTGATCATGATCGTCTTTCTGCTCACGTGGCAGATCGGTCAGCCCTTGCAAGGAGCGACGTTTACTTGGAACCAAACGGCTACAGGCACGACGTATTCGTGGATTACCTCTTCCAACTGGACACCACTGACCACCGGCACGTTTCCTAATGCGATTGACGATGTTGCCAATCTGAACAACAACATCGTGGGCAATCAGACAATCAGTCTGAATCAGGCCATCACGCTGGGCACGCTGAACATCGGGGATTCCAATGGATCGAACACCTTCACGCTTCAAGCGGGTACAAGCGCACAAGGCGTCGCGGGTTACCTGATGATGGATGTCGCCAGCGGGAATGCCGCCATCACTAAGGCGGCCGGAGCCAATGCCAATGATACCATCCTCACGGGCATTCAGTTCAATGACACGCTCGACATCACCAACAGCTCCAGCGGCACATTAACTCTGAACGGAGCGCTGCGTTCGGCGACTTCCAATCTCAACTTCGCCGGTTCGGGAGCTACCATTGTGGGCGGGATCATCACCACGGCGGGGAATCTGGCCACGAGCGGCACCGGCACCACCACCCTTTCGGCGGCCAACACCTATGCCGGGACCACGACCATCGGCTCCGGCACGACGCTGAAGCTAGGGATTGCTGCCGCTCTGGCGCAGCGCTCGGCCTTGACGGTGACTGGCACGTTTGATGCCGGCGGCTTCGCCACGACCATCGGTTCCTTGACCGGCGCGGGCACGCTCTTGAATACCGGTGCGGCTGCGATCCTTACGATCGGTAGGGATGATACGAGTTCCTCGTTCACCGGAACCATTGCCCCTGCGACCGCTGCCAACATCGCCATCACCAAAGTCGGGGCGGGCACGCTCACCCTCGCGCCCACCGGAACCAACGCCAGCACTTACACCGGTGCAACCATCATCAATGGCGGCAGAATCGCCTTGAATACCTCGGGCAGTTCGCTGACGAGCGGCTTTCTCGCGGGGACGGCTTTGACGCTTGCCGGCGGCACCTTTGAATTGATTGGCCGGAGCGGCGCCACCGTCACTCAGACCTTGGGCAACTTAACCGTCTCGGGTGCGGGTGCGATTACCGTCACACCAAACAGCGGCACCAGCACCACGCTGTCTTTTGGGACCTTTACCAACTCGGCCGCTGGCAGCACGTTGCTGGTGACCGCGCCAACCGGAACCGTTGTGACAAACACCACCACCGGGTTGACCAATAACATCCTCGGCGCAGGTCGCGCAGTATTTTCGGACGGCGCGGGCGCACTCGACTGGTTGAGCCAAGGCTCCACCACGCCGTTTCAGTGGACTGGACTTGGTACCGGTGTCGGGTCCACACCGGCCTACACGGGGGTGCTTACGGCTGACGCCACGGCCTTGGCAGCGGCAGGTAACTACACGCTGCTCACTGGCAGTCAGACCCAAACCACGGGAGCCAGCTCCATCAACACCCTCAAGATCACTCCGACCGGTGCCTCTCAGAGTCTTGACCTGGCCACCTTTAACATGACCGTGAACGGCATCCTCGTCACCGGGACGAATGCCTACCAAATTAACGGCTCTACCGGGGCGCTGACCAACGCCACAGACCTCATCATTCATCAATTCAACTCCGGTGGTCTCACCATCAATGCCCCACTCTCAGGCGCAGGTGCCCTGACAAAGGCTGGGACGGGCACGCTGACGCTGGGAACAGGGGCGAATGGCATGACCGGCGCGGTTAATGTTAACAGTGGAACCCTTAGCTTTAGCAGTGTCACTTCCGGTGCCGCGGGCAGCCTCGGTGCCGGTAGCGCTACTGCTGTGAGTATTCGCGATGGAGCGACGCTCCAATATACCGGAGCAGCCGGCGCCTCGATCGCTGCCACGGGGGCGGGTGGCCATACTTTCAACCTGACAGGCGGCAATGCCACGATCGAGGTCACTGCGGCAACCACCACGACGGGCCTCACCCTCGCGGGTGTGATTTCTGGCGCGGGCGGTTTGACTATTAAGGGTGCTACAGGCGGCATCTTGACCCTTTCTGGTGCTAATTCCTACACGGGGCCCACGACGATTCTCGCGAGTGCTGTAGCTAAAGCAGGTGTGGGACAGGCCACCGGCACCGGTGCGTTCGGCAATCAGAGCCCGACCACCGTCAATGGCACCTTGGACATCAATGCGAATGACACAACGCTCGGTTCGTTGAGCGGCTCAGGGCTGGTGACGAACTCTTCGGCGACGGTCAAGACCTTGACGATTGGCGGCGACAACACCTCCACCACCTACACCGGAACCTTTACCGGCACGACGACTCTCACCAACATCCTCAGCAAAGTAGGTTCCGGCATCCAAACCCTGTCTGGTTCCACCAGCGGCTGGACGGGCGGTACCAACGTCACCGGCGGTGTGCTGAGATTTGGCGCTAACAACGTCCTCAGTGCCACAGGAACGGTGACCATTGGCAACGCGGTCGCGGCAGTGCAGCTTGATCTGAACAATTTTAACTGGACCTCGGCCGCGATCACGTTCTACGGCACCACCTCGACGAACGCCAGTTCGGCATCGGTGAACATCGGCACCGGCACGCTGACCCTCGGCGGCAACATCACCTACACCTCGACGACCAATCCCATGGCGGCCTACATCACGGGAAGTGGGACCGGCAATCTGGCCATGAACGGCAACCGCACTTACACCGTCAGCGACAGCTTGGCGGTGGCAGCGGGGTTGCCCGAGTTGACGATCTCGGTCCCCATCAAGACCGACGCCACCCTGACTCGCACCTTCACCAAGGCTGGCACTGGCACCCTTCTTCTCAACGGCACCGCGGCTAGCACCTACACCGGCATCACGACGGTATCGGCGGGTACCCTGATTCTCGATCTCACCAACGTGCCTTCCAGCACGAACTCGCTCAGCGCCAGCACGAACCTCACCATCGGTTCAGTGGGGAACATCGCTAACTTTGTTGTTAAGGGAAACAGCACCGGAACCTCCGCCCAGACCATGGGCACTACCGCCTTCACCACCACGGCGGCCACCTACAGCACGATCACCATCGATCCCAACGGCGGCACCAGCACGACGCTGACCTTGCCCACGGCCTGGACCCTGGGTGCGGGCTCCAGTCTCTTGATTGATTACTCATCTGCTAACTCCGGTACCCGCCAAGTGGTTACCCCTGCGGCGACGACGGGTGCGGCTTTAGTCGGCGGCATTTATCCGTGGATGTTGGTGAAAGACAGCAGTGGTGTCACGGGCTTCGGCACGCGCGCTGCGGGCTCGAACGTCGCCATCTCCCGCTTTGACGACACGACCGGAAGCACCCTCCTGGACAACAGCAATGCCTCCGGCACCAATTTCACCACGCTTGGCACCACTTACACCCTCGGCACATTGGCTTGGAGCAATGCCATCACCACCCGCTCCGTCAACTCGCTGACGATCGACACCACCAACAACGGTGGCATCATCGACATGGGGGTTTCGACCAATGTCCTCACCCTCACCGGCAATGCCATTCTCTTTAAGAATGGTGGCACCGCAAACAACGTGACTCTTCAAGGTGGTCAAGTCGGTGCAGCAGCGTCCAATGTGATCATCGCCGCCACGGGCACTGGTGCAGGTGCGCTCACCGTTTCCAGTTTGATCAGCGGAACGACGGGCACGCTCACCAAGAACGGTGATGGCACGATCACGGTGTCGGGGAACAACGCCTACACAGGTGTCACGAATATCAACGCCGGCACCCTGAAGCTCGGCGCTGCGGGTGATGCCACGAATTCTCCGCTTGGCACGAACGTGGCCGGCACGGTTGTGGGCATCGGCGGTGCGCTGGACTTGAACGGCGTCACCCTTTCTACAGCAGAAGCCTTGACCATCCTCGGCACGGGCGTCGGCGGCACGGGAGCCCTGACTAACTCGGGCGCGTCGGCCACCTACAGCGGCGCGGTCACGATCAATACCAACGGCACCTCCATCGGTGGCAGCGGTGACATCACGTTATCCGCCGCACTCGGTGCTGGAGCTTTCCAATTCAACAAAGTGGGCAGCAGTATGCTGACGCTTAGCACCACAACCACTCGCACGGGCTTGATTTCCATTGATGGCGGCACGTTGAACGTTCTCGTGGCCGGGGCCGCCGGATCAACCGCGTCGGTCATCACGCTTAACGGGGGTAATCTACAACTCACCAATAACACCGGGACGACGTTCATTGCGCATCCCCTCGTTCTTGGAGCGGACTCCACCATCACGACGACCATCGCCTCCGGCACCACTGGAGTGACACACACCACCATTGGGGCCGCCACGTTGGGAAGCTACACGCTCACGGTCAGTGGTGGCACTCTCGCGACGAGCCAGCAGGGTCTTACGTTGGGCGCGATCACGCTCATCGGCAGCCCAACCCTGAATATCCAGAACTCCACGGCGGGCGGCACAACGCTGCTTACCCTGGGCGCGGTGACCGGGTCGGCATTGGTGCCTTATAACACCACGATCCGAGGAAACGGCAATCTGAGTGCGCCAGGGATCTGGGGTCCTGCGGGTCCTACCAGTATTACCCTGGACTCGACTTATACGGGCACTGCGACCCTCGGTGGAGCGAATACACTCACGGGCGGCATCGCCTTGAACGGTGGCACCTTGGTGGGCACGGTGGCCTCGGCGATGGGGCCTGCCACGAATACGGTCACCTTTGGCGGAGGTGGCACTGCCACCTTGCGACTCGAAGCGGCGGCGACGACCTACCTGGCCTTGCTGAACGTGGCAGGCGCAAATGGCACGGTGCTGGTCAATCCGGCGGCAGCCGGTGCGGGCGTGACGCACATCATCGGTGCGACGACCTTGGGCGGAGGCAGGCAGTTGACGGTGCAGGGCGGCGCTCTCGTGACCAGCGGCACGGCGCAGTT
>Ga0114970_10000208_pt1 | contig 40938 bp, 37 predicted proteins | sample M_140205_XF_Meta_FD_87030 | JGI IMG/M metagenome (GOLD analysis project Ga0114970, IMG submission 87030) | Freshwater microbial communities from Lake Montjoie, Canada to study carbon cycling - M_140205_XF_MetaG | ecosystem: Environmental > Aquatic > Freshwater > Lake | place: Lake Montjoie... | reverse complement strand
CTACCAGTGGGATGCCGCGGTGCAGGAGTGGTGGGTCAATGACCCGCGCGGACTGGAGCATGGCTACGTGATCCATTCCCGTCCGGCGGGCGATACCACCGAGGTACTGAGCTTTCTGCTGGGCACCCGCGGCAGCCTGCTCCCGAAAGTCAGGGCCGATACCAAGGGCGTGGAGTTCTGCGATGCCGCAGGCACCACCGTGCTGAACTACGCCGGCCTGAAGGTCTGGGATGCCGATGGCAAGGTGCTCCCCTCCCGCTTTGAGGCTGCGGGGGAGAAAAGTGTGCGCCTGCTCGTCGAGGAACACGGCGCACGCTACCCGCTGACTATCGACCCCATCGCCCAACAAGCCTATCTGAAAGCCAGCAACGCCGAAGCGTCCGACTTCTTCGGCTACTCGGTGGCTGTTTCGGGCGACACAGTGGTCGTCGGTGCTCCCTGGGAGGACAGCAATGCCACCGGTGTGAATGGAAACATGTTCAGCTATAGCGCTGGCGAGTCCGGGGCAGCCTACATATTCACTCGTAGCGGAACGACGTGGACACAGCAAGCATACCTCAAAGCCAGCAACACTGGGGCAGGTGACAAATTTGGTCAGGCTGTGGCAGTCTCAGGTGATACCGTGGTCATCGGTGCTCCCTACGAGTACAGCAACGCCACCGGGGTTAACGGCAATGAGGCTGACAATAGCGCACAGTGGTCTGGAGCGGCTTATGTATTTAGCCGCAGCGGGACGGTCTGGACTCATCAGGCCTATCTCAAAGCCAGCAACACTGATGCATTCGACTCCTTTGGCTCGACCGTGGCAGTGTCTGGCGACACTGTGATTGTAGGGGCTCACAATGAAGCCAGCAACGCCACCGGCGTAAACGGCAGCCAAGTAAATAATAGCGCTAGCGGTTCTGGGGCAGGCTACATCTTTACGCGCAATGGTTCGACATGGACTCAGCAAGCCTACCTTAAAGCCAGCAACACCGGAGCGGATGACCGTTTCGGTTACTCAGTGGCAGTCTCGGACAATACGGTGGTGGTCGGTGCTTTTGATGAGGACAGCGACGTCGTTGGAGTAAACGGTAGCGGCGCTGACAATAGCGCCGCTAATTCTGGCGCGGCGTATGTGTTCACCCGCAGCGGAACGACTTGGTCACAGCAGGCCTTTCTCAAAGCCAGCAACACTGGTGGCAGTGACCAGTTCGGCTTCTCGGTTGCCGTGTCCGGCGATACGGTGGTCGTTGGCGCTAACCAAGAGGGCAGCAGCGCCACCGGAGTGGACGGCAATCAGTTTAACAACACTGCGTTTGGCTCTGGGGCAGCGTATGTATTTACCCGCAACGGGACGATATGGACTCAACAAGCCTACCTCAAAGCTAGTAACTCAGGAGCAAACGACCTTTTTGGGGGGTCAGTGGCAGTCTCGGGCGAGATCATGGTAGTAGGCGCTTACAATGAATCCAGCAACGCCACGGGGATAAATGGTAACCAGGCTGATAATAGCGCCTCAAACTCCGGCTCGGCTTATGTATTTACCCGCAGTGGGACGACGTGGACGCAGCAGGTATATCTCAAAGCCAGTAACAGCGGTGCAAATGACCTTTTCGGTTTCTCAGTGGGCATATCGGGACACACGGTGATCAGTGGGGCCTACAACGAGGCCAGCAATGCTATGGGGGTAAACGGCAATCAGGCTGACAACAGCGCAGGTGGCAGCGGCGCGGCGTACATTTCCTTCCTTGCCCCCTATATCGTATTGGAGCAGCCGATGGGAACAAATCTAGCCAATGGCGGCACGAAGGGATTCGCTGCTATTGTGGGCAGCACATCCGAACTGACCATCACCATTAAGAACACGGGCGGCGCAGATCTGACGCTGAGTGGCACGCCGAAAGTAGCAGTGAGCGGTACGGACGCGGGGATGTTCACTATTATCGCACAACCTGATTCCCCAGTGAGTGGACCGAGCGGCAGCACTTCCTTCACGGTGCGGTTTTCACCGGCCAGCGCTGGCGTGAAGACTGCCGCTCTCTCCATCTCGAACAATGACAATGACAAGAACCCGTTTGGCATCAACCTCAGCGGCACTGGTTTGACCTCAAACAACGACAGCGATGGCGATGGGATGAATGATGCGTCTGAGTTCCAGATGTCCGCATTGGGTTTCGACTGGCAGGTCAATCAGGTCGGGCTGGTGAACACATTAACTTCCAACTTGAACGGAGTGGGTTACTTCACGCCAACGCAAGTGCAGGCGCTGAACGTGGGTGCTCCGCTGATCCAGAGGAATTCAACTACGGGAGTTTTCACTCTGACCATCGGAGTGGAGAAGAGCAACACGCTGGCTCCGGGGAGCTTCCTGCCCTTTTCCATGCTCACCGCACCAGGTGCGGCGACGACTCTCAATGGCGCAGGCAAGCTGCAGTTCCAGTTCACCGTGCCGGACAACGCGGCGTTCTTCCGCTTGCAGGCGCAGTAGCAGGAAAGGCTCGGCAGTCGATAGTGGACGCAAGAAAGGGTCGGGAGGCAAGAGGAGACTTGGAGTGGTGGAGGCGAAGGCTGCCCGAAGGGCGAACGCATTGGGGCAAACAGGCAACGCACAGCGTTGGGCGTAGCCCGACATGAGCGTGGGGAGCGAAAGAGCCAAACAGGGAGATGGGACTCCGTTAACTCTGTGATCTCCTGTGAATCAGGATTTGAACAGGAGGCAAGGGAGAGAACGGAGAGGAGGGAGCCGCAAGAAACGGAAGAGTTCAAAAAAGCCGGATTTGGATCTTTTCCTTGTTAACTTTTTGCGGCCAACCTGCCGGACCCTGGAGCTTCGTTGTCTCTGTTATCTCCTGTGAAGTTTCCGGATGGGAACAGAAGGCAGAAGGCAGGAGGCGATGAGACTGGATGCTGGATTGGACTCCGTGACCTTCGTTATCTCCTGTGAATCCGGACTGGAGGCTGGAGCCAAGCAGCGAGGACGAACAAGAAAGGGTCGGGGGCGATAGTTGGCAGAGGCTCCTGCTTTCTGACCCTCGCCGTTCTGTTTGGGCACATTGAGCCGTCAAGATATCCCCGGCAGAGGAACAGCGCGCGCTCTGCGTGCCTGCGCACTCAATGAACCCACCTGCCAACCCATTTGGGAAATTTGAAACCAGAGCAGATTCCTCCTGCGCCGGGCTGCGCAGTGGATGCGCCTGCTCCGCCACGGGTTGATTCAGCCGCCGCCTCATTTCCCCGGAAACACCGGCAGCACCTGTTTGAGGATGCCGGTGCCGGTCTTGAGGCCGTTTTCGAGGATGCCACCCGCGCCTTCCATGACCTTGCCGGGCAGTTTGGTGGCCTCTTCGCCAAGCACGGGCTTGAGCAGTTCGGTGCCTTGGCTGAGCACCTGGCCGGGACTGTCGAGCAGCAGGAAGGGGTCGGGGGGCGATAGTTGACAGGAGACTGTGAGGATGCGCACCAGACTGCCGAATCTGGGCATAGTTTATCGAAAAGTCACAAGCAACCCGGATGGGCGGCGTGTGCTGGGTGGCGAAGCCCTCACCGCATTCACTCGCCTGTCTTTTGGCGGAAGCGAACTTCCAGACGGCGTGAGCTTGTCCTGAGCTGCATGGCGCCGCTGCCTAACTTCGCCGATTCGTAGGCGCCGCCGGGAACGGCGGGGCCTGCGGGCTTGGTGAGACCGCACTCGACGAACCGGCCGCCATGCGCTAGCCTGCGTCATGTCCGCCACCCTCAGACCCGTTCCCGCCACCGTGCTGCCCAACGGCACGGTGCGCCTGCTGGAAGACATCCGGCTGCCCTTCCCCGCGATGGCGGTGGTGACGCTGCTCATCGAGGACGATGCGCCTGCCGTGCCGGAAACTGCCCTGCTAAGCCAGGATGCGCTGATGGACTGGAACCGTGAGGAGGAGGAGGCTGCATGGGCGCACCTGCAAGAGGCGAAGTAGTGCTGGTGAACTTTCCATTCACCGATTTGAGCGGACGCAAGCTGCGGCCCGCCGTCGTGCTAGCCGCCGGGGATTACCACACCGACATCATCCTGTGCCAGATCACCAGCCAGGATTATGGCGACCATGAGGCCGTGGGGATTGATCCGGTCAATGACTTCGAGCAGGGCACGCTTGCCAAGCCCAGCTTTGCCAGACCGCGCAAGCTGTTCACCGCCAATGCGAGCTTGGTGAGCCGGGTCATCGGCACGTTGAAACCCGCCAGGCTCGAAGTGATTGCGCAGGCCGTCACGAGCGCCATCGCGGGCCGCTGACTTGCGCCAAGCCGCGACGGTTGCCGGTAAAACCTCTTTCCTTTAGACGCTGGAAGCTGCTACAACAGGAAGAAAGTGTCGGGGGGGGGTGATAGTTGACAGAGGCTCCTGCTTTCTGACCCTAGCCGTTCTGTTTGGGCACAATGAGCCGTCAAGACACCCCCGGCAGAGGAGCAGCGCGCGCTCTGCGTGCCTCCGCTCTAGATAAACCCACGTGCCAACCCATGTGGTAAATTTGAAACCAGACCAGATTCCTCATGCGCCGGGCTGCGCCGTTGATGCGCCTGCTCCGCCACGGGTTGGTTCATTCGCCGCCTCATTTCCCCGGAAACACCGGCAGCACCTGCTTGAGGATGCCAGTGCCGGTTTTGAGGCCGTTTTCGAGGATGCCACCCGCGCCTTCCATGACCTTGCCGGGCAGTTTGGTGGCCTCTTCGCCGAGCACGGGCTTGAGCAGTTCGGTGCCTTGGCTGAGCACCTGGCCGGGACTGTCGAGCAGCAGGGACATGCCAGCGGCACCGATCAAACGGGAACTGAGATCTTCCTGTGGGGCATCGATGCTACCGGCAATGCGGACATGCGTCCATTGTAAGCCGGGCGGGCCGGCGGGATTCGTCTCCACGAAGACGCGGCTACTGGCGCCGGGAATGCTGCTCAAGGTTTCGGGTGTGACGCCGACCATGAGATCGCCTGACACATTGCGGCCTTGAAAAACGAGTGCGCCTTCGATGCGCAGGAGGCCATTGGACTGAACAATGATATGCTCAATGCGCAAAGCATCGCCCTGAGGCCGAACGGTGGCACTGCAGAGGTCGAGCACGAGCCGCTTGAAGCGGTGGGTGTTGGTGTAGGTGACGAGTTTATCGAGAATGGGTAGCCCTTGCAGCGCGCCATTTTTGAGGACGACGTCGGCCTTCCAGGCGGGCGGGGTGTTGCGTGAGCCGGAAAATTCGAGATCACCCTCGAACTTGCCGGAGAGTCGCTGCTGCCAGGTGGCATCAAGAAATTCATCCAGCGGCACAGCGGTGGCATGCATGAAGGCCTGCCAAGTGCCGGTTTCAGGTTTCAAGGAGCCGCGGAGTGTGGCCTCGGAGCCTTGCTTCCAGCGCAGGGTGGCGTTGCTGAGGAGTAGCTGCTCGCGGCTAAGGCGCAGGGTGGCCTGGGTAAGGTCGAGTTTGAGCGGTTCTTTTTGCTGCGGGGGTTGGAGGGGTGTTTGCAATGTGCCGCCAGTCAGTTTGGCAGGCGCGGATTTTTCACCACTGCTCCATGCGCCGAGATGCAGCCGGGTCTCGTCGATTTTCCAACCGTTCTGTTCGAATGAGAAACGCAGCACGTCGAAGCCGCCGATCTCGGTCTTGGTGGGGATATAGCGCCGGAGGAAGGACGGCACGGATTCGTTCTCCGCTGCGGATTCGACTTGGGCGGTAGATTCCGTATCTGGGGTGTCCCCCATGGCGGCTTTCGTGCGACGCAGTGCAAGGTCATCGGCCCCTGCTTCCTGAATGCTCCATGAGCCTTGACGAATGGCTCCGAAATCAAGCGCGGCACGCAGGCCGCCGGCTTCGACACTCCAGCCAGCACCAGTTTCCAACGATAGATCGGTCAGTGTGGCGGTGTCGTCGTTCCAGATGATCGGCGCAAGGCGTGCAGTGCCACCGAGTTTCGCGACGATCATTTCCTCGGCTTTTTGATGAAACTCATCTTTGCGCAGATAGGAGCGGATATACCCGGTGACCAGCGTGGGCGCGAGAAGCATCAGCATCACGCCGCTGATGAGGAGCAATCCCAGCAGCACCCACAGCCAACGCATGGGTGAGGCGGGGCGTCGGCTGGCGCTGGGGCGGGTGCGGCGTTGCATTTTGTGGGTAGGGTTGAATTTTTTCATCGCCAGAGCGGCTGTCTCCGGCCTAATTTCAGTTTCTTATTTAACCTCTATGCTGAAAGCACTCAACGTCTGTCTTGAAGTCGATGGTCCGGGCGAGCCGGGACCGAACAACTCGCTGTTTCTGCTGCGAGAGGTGAATTTCAATGTGCCGCCTGCGCATCTGGTGGCAATCGTGGGGCCGTCAGGTTGCGGTAAGACGACGCTGCTCAAGGTGATCACCGGCATCCTGCAGCAGACCGCTGGTGAGCTGCACTGGGACGGCCGTGATCTGAGCAACGAGGAGGATCTCCATCCCGGCGATCTCGGTTATGTGCCGCAGTTCAGCGTGGCCTATGATCTACTGACGGTGGAGGAAAGCATCGCCAGCGCCATGACACTGCGCACACAACTGGCACGGACGGAGGATTTCATTCCGGCACTGGATCACATTCTCGAAGTGACCGGACTCACGCATCTGGCGGACCGTCAGGTGAAGGTGCTTTCAGGCGGTCAGAAGCGCCGCTTGGGTCTCGCACTGGAACTTGTCACCGATCCCTGCCTGCTACTCTGCGACGAAGTTACAAGTGGTCTTGATCCGAAATCGGAACGTGAGATTACCGATCTGCTGCGCGTGCTCTCGCGCGGACATCCGAAGCGTGTCGTCGTCAATGTCACTCACAGTCTCGCCAGTCTGGATGCCTACGACAGCGTGATGGTCATGTACCAAGGCGTCCTAGCCTATCACGGCCCGCCCAAGTCGATGATGCATTACTTTGCCGCCGAGCACCCCGAGGAGGTCTATCTCAAGCTTACCGAACGCAAAAACGGTGACTGGCATGAATCATGGGAAAAACACCGCGACACTTATTACAAGCGTCACGGCTTCGATGGAGCGCGGGTTTTGCCGGAGGACGAAGTCGCCGCCAAAAAGAGCAGCACGCCCGGAAAGACCATCGTGCCTGTAGGGGGCGCTGTTGCGGAGGATGAGAAATCGGAGCCCAAAGCTATTGAGCACCATGAATTCCCGCCCATCGAGCTGCCATCGCTGACGACACAATTGGTGGAGCTGCTTCGGCGGCGCTGGACGATCTTCCGCCGCGATAAGGCGCAGGTGTGGTTGCATATGGCGATGCTGCTGGGCTTTCCCTTGCTCGTTGTGATTTTCGCGCTCGACGGCATCAAGCCGCTGCGCGCGCTCTCCTCCCATCAGGATGCCAACGCCGTGGTCGAAATGGTGAACCAGGCTAAGTATCAGCAAGAGCAACTCAAGGCTGGCGGACTCGTCTCCGGTTTGATCATGCTGCAAGTCGTGCTGGTCACGCTGATGGCCAGCAACAACGCCGCGCGTGAGATTGCATCCGAGCGTCTCATTTTGGAGCGTGAAAAACTCGGTGGGCTGCACCCCTTTGCGTATGTGGGCAGCAAGGTGATCTTCCTCGGCTTCTTCGTGCTCGCGCAGAGTTTATGGATGGGCTTCTTCGTCGATATGGTCGTGGGCGGGCTGCCGGGAGATCTGCTCGTAAAGCTCGCGCTACTCACGCTCGCCTCGGCGGCGATGACGAGCATCTGCCTCGGCATCTCAGCCATGAGCAAGACACCGGAGAAGGCCACTATCCTGTGCATCTACCTCGTCGGCTTTCAGCTCCCGCTCTCTGGCGCCGTGCTTACGTTGCCGGACTGGCTGGAAAACTGGGTGCAGCCGCTCATCGCCGCGTTCTGGAGCTGGAGCGGCAGCCTCACCAGCATGCGCAGCACTGCGTTTTATGACGCCGTGCGTGCGGTGACGGACACCACACTCGTCACGCCCGCCATTGCCGGCTTCGTGCTCTTCGTCCACGTTCTCGTCGGCCTCAGCATGTCTCTTGTTGGCGTGCAGCGCAGCCAGTGGGACTCCTGAAGATTAATGCGGCAGGCCAAACAGATTCAAGATCGCCGAATTCACCACCATGATGTAGGCCAAATGAACGACCTGTTGCGCGACACCGAACGCTTCCTGCACGAGCAGATCCCGCTCACGCAGGCCATGGGTGTTGCTCTGGAGAGTTATGATGGCGCACAACTCGTCGTCACCGCTCCGCTGGCGCCCAATCACAATCACCTCGGCACCGCTTTTGGCGGTAGCCTCAGCGCTCTCGCCACTCTGACCGGCTACGCGATGCTATGGCTGCAACTTGGCGATAGGAATGCGCACATCGTCATCCGTGAGAGCACGATCCGCTACAAGCGACCGGTGCTTGGGACACTCCGTGCCATTTGCCTGCGACCCGATGAAGCCACGCTGGCCGAGTTTCGCGCCACCTTTGCCGACAAGGGCAAAGCACACATCAAACTACAGGTGAGCATCGAGCATGCCGATCAAGACTGCGTGGAGTTTGAAGGCGATTTCGTGGCGCTACAGTAACAACCAATCCACACACGCATGGCTGCAGGCAAAGGTGAAAACGCATTGCCGGTCCGGCATGCGCTGCCATGATGGTTTCAATTTGTCATGGCCTCCGTTCTCGTTCTCTACGCACATCCAGCGCCGCATAAGTCGCGCATCAATCGCCGGTTGGTAGCGGCGGCACGTGAAGTGCCGGGCGTGGTGGTGTGTGACTTGTATGAGCTGTATCCCGACTTTCTGATCGATGTGGAAGAAGAGCAGCGGCTGCTCGCTGAGCATGATGTGATCGTTTTGCAGCATCCGTTTTACTGGTACAGCGCTCCAGCGTTGGTGAAGGAGTATCTGGACCTCGTGCTGACCTATGGCTGGGCCTATGGTGAAGGCGGCACGGCTTTGAAGGGCAAGATCCTGCTGCAAGCGATCAGCGCTGGTGGCCCGGAAGAGGTGTATGGTCCTCAGGGACGGAATCGCTTCACGATTCGTCAGCTTTTGGCTCCCTTTGATCAAACAGCTCATCTGTGTGGCATGCGCTACCTCGCGCCGCATGTGATCCATGGCGCGAATCAACTGGCGGATGCTGCGAGCATTCAACCGCATGTGCAGCGCTTCACTCGACTGCTGGCCGCCCTGCGAGACGGAACGCTGCCGCTGGAGCAGGCGGCTTCCGCCGAGAAGGTCAACGAACTAGTGCCAGACTGAGTTCGGAGTTGAGTCGGCCTGAGAATGAGCCAGAATTAGTGCATGGCATCCATGCGGGACATCAAGAGCTACTGCGATCAGATTGCTGCGGTTTTTCGGCCGCAGAAGATCATCCTGTTTGGCTCTCATGCCTATGGCAAACCAAATCGGGACTCCGATGTGGATGTGCTGGTGGTGATGCCCAAATCCAGAAGTATGGGTAACCGTCCTTCATTGAAAATTCGGCGCGCAGTGCGCGCTGGCTTTCCAGTGGACATCCTAGTGCGCGATCCTCATTTCATGGCCACCCGCCTGAAGGAAGGAGATAGTTTTCTGGAGGAGATCACCGAGAAAGGCCGTTTGATGTATGAAGGCTGCCACGCTTGAGTGAGTGCAGAAAGCCGAAAGCGACTATCAAGTCGCCAAGGTCTTATCCAGAAGGCGAAAAGTCGCCTTTCATGATGAAGTTTGCTTTCACCTCCAGCAGTCTGCGGAGAAGTATTTCAAAGCCAGACTCCAGGAAGCGGGCATGCGCATTCCAAAGACACATGACCTTGAGGTGCTCTTGGATTTGCTTCTGCCTCTGGAGCCTCTGTGGTCGGCCTTGAGGTCCTCGGCGGATTATCTGACCGATTACGCGGTCCAGTTTCGCTATCCAGGCAATGAAGCTTCTGCGATGAATGCCAAGTCTGCCTTGACCAAAGCCACAGCGATCCGCAAGGAGGCACGCGCCTCACTCGGCCTTTAAAGCCATGCACGATCCGCACTTTTTTCTCTCGGCGTTCATCTACCTGGCGGCAGCGGTGCTGCTGGTGCCGGTGGCGCATCGGTTGGGTTTGGGCAGCGTGCTGGGTTATCTCATTGGCGGGGCTTTGATCGGGCCGTTTTTGTTGGGATGGGTCGGTGGCTCGCAGGGTGAGGAGGCGATGCATTTTGCCGAATTCGGTGTGGTGATCATGCTGTTCATGATTGGGCTCGAATTGGAGCCTGCGCGGCTGTGGCGCATGCGTGGGCCGATTTTTGGCCTCGGTGGCATGCAGGTCGTTTTCACGTCTCTAGCCGTGATGGGCATCGCGATGGCTTGTGGGTTGGAGTTCAAGCCCGCCATCGCCACGGGCATGATTTTGGCGCTTTCTTCGACGGCCATCGTGATTCAGACCCTGCAAGAGAAAGCGCTGATGCGAACCGATGGCGGGCGTGATTCGTTTGCGGTGCTGTTGTTTCAAGACATCTCGGTGATTCCGATGCTGGCGGTGTTTCCGCTGCTCGCAGCGAGTGGCCCGACCACCGAGCACCATGGCTGGCTGCAAGAGTTGCCGCATTGGGCCCAGCCGCTGGTCACTTTGAGCGCCGTGGTGGCGATTGTGATCGCCGGACAGTTCATGGTGCCGCGTGGGTTTGCGATTCTGGCCAAAACGGGACTGCGTGAGCTGCTGACGGCTGCAGCGCTGCTCCTCATCGTCGGTGTGGCTTTGCTGATGACTCAGGTGGGCCTCTCGCCAGCACTGGGAGCGTTTGTCGCGGGTGTGGTGCTCGCAGGCAGTCACTATCGTCATGAACTGGAGAGCAATCTGGAACCGTTCAAAGGTCTGCTGCTCGGTTTGTTCTTCCTCGCGGTCGGCGCATCGCTGGATTTCAGCGTGATCGCCTCACGGCCGCTCGTGGTGGGTGTTTTGGTGCTGGCCTTGATCGTTTTGAAGGCTGCGGTGCTGTTTGGGATCGCCACGCTGTTGCGGATTCGCGGCAGTCATCGCTGGCTGCTCGCGCTGGCCATTGCGCAAGGCGGCGAGTTTGCTTTCGCGCTGTTGTCCATGGCGATGCAGCAGCAGATCCTCGATGCGGAGACGTCCAAGCTGCTCGTGGCCGTGGTGGCGCTGTCGATGGCGGTGACGCCGCTGTTGTTCATCATCTATGAACGTGTCATCGCGCCGCGCTACACGGCGGTGGCCAAAGAGGAACGTGTTGCTGATACGATCGACGAGCATGCGCCGGTGATCCTAGCGGGCTTTGGCCGCTTTGGGAATTTCGTGGGCCGTTTCATGATGACCCAAGGCGTGAAGGTGACCGTGTTGGAGAGCGATCCCGACCACGTGGACATGCTGCGCGCCTTTGGCTTCAAGGTCTTCTATGGCGATGCCACACGGATGAGTCTGCTGCACGCAGCGGGTATTGAGCATGCGCGCTTGTTGATCATCACACTGGCGGATGAGGCCAAGGTGGCGCAACTCGTCGCAGAAGTGCGGGAGAAATTCCCCAAGCTGCGCATCATGGCTCGTGCGCATGGTTACGATCAACGTTTTGAACTGATGAAGCTCGGTTTGGCGGCCGAAGACACCGTGCATGAGCAGATGGGCAGCGCTCAAGAATTGGCTGTGCGTGCGCTGCGAGCCCTCGGCAAGCCCGCCTATGCCACGGAGCGCGCTGCACGCCGCTGGCGCCGCTACGACGAAGAAACGGTGCACCTACTCATCCCCGTGCAGGACGACTTCGACACCTATGCGAGCATCGTGCGAGATCGACGCACACAGTTGACTCAGCTCTTTGAGAAAGACCGTACGGAACTCAGCACTGAAGCCGACAAGGGCTGGGAGATCGCTCGGGCCGAGGAGAAGTAGGAAAACTATTTCGCCGTCAGCTTGATGTTACGGAACCATGTTTCGTCGCCGTGTTCGGTCAGCATGATTTTGCCTTTTCCCGGAGCGAAGCCTTCCTTGTTCTTGAACTTGCTCTTCGCGATCATTTCCTTCCACTCGGGCGCTGTCGTGTCTCCCTCACAGGCGAGAGCACCGTTGAGCCAATGCTGAATCTTACCGTCTTGGACGATGATTTTGCTCACATTCCACTCACCGGCGGGTTTCACGGCCTTGTCCTTCACTGGCTCTTTGATGTCGTAAATCGATCCCGTGGTGTGCGAGCCGCCTCTGAGGCCGTCTGGATGGCCACTGTCGTCGATCATCTGGTATTCGATGCCCAGCCATTCCTTGCCGCCGATTTTGGCGACCCAGTATTTGATGCCGTTGTTACCTTTGGCATTGAGTTTCCACTCCCATTCGAGTTCGAAATTCGAGTATTCGTTTTTCGAGATCAAACTGCCGCCACCTGCACCAGTGAGGTGAATCGTGTTGTCGCCTTCGGTGGTCCAACCGCCGGAGGGCGCTTCGCCATTCAGGTTGGTGAAATCAGCAAGGGTAAGTTGAACCGGTTCGGCGGCGGAAACGAACGAAGTGAGGAGAAGAAGGGCAAGGAGTGGGCGCATGGCGTGGTTGGGTGGAAGAGCAGCATAAAACTCGCCTCGCACGCAGTTGCTAGCATCTTTTTCGAACAGACGATATTCTTGAGGCCGCAGGGCGTTTAAGTTCACCTCATGAAATCCATCCTGATTCTAAGCTTGTTTGCATCCATCGCCATTGCTGCCGAAACGCCCAAAGCACCCGTCAAACGCGAGCGAAAGCCGAATGCGGCCATGGCCAAGATCGAAGATGTGGCCGGCCTTCCGCGTGTGTTGATCATCGGTGATTCGATCTCCATCGGCTACACGCTCGATGTGCGTGAGATGCTCAAGGGCAAAGCGAACGTGCACCGCATTCCCACCAACGGCGGCCCCACGACCAACGGCCTCAAAAACATCAAAGCATGGCTTGGAGAGTCCAAATGGGACGTGATCCACTTCAACTGGGGTCTGCATGATTTGAAATACATTCAGGAAGACCCCTCGAAGCGTGCCGACCCGAAGGCCTCAGGCTCTCATCTCCAAGTGGCACTGGCCGATTATGAGAAGAACCTCGCCGAACTCGTCAAAATCATGCAAGGCACCGGTGCGAAACTCATCTGGTGCAACACCACGCCCGTTCCTGCGGGTTCTGATGGCCGTATCGAAGGCGATGAGGTGAAGTACAACGAAGCTGCCGACCGCGTGATAAAGACGGCTGGTATCCCAACCGATGATCTTTGCGCGCATGCGAACGCAAAGCTTAAGGAAGTGCAACTGCCTGCCAACGTCCATTACTCGCCCGAGGGCTATCACTACCTTGCCGAAAAAGTCGCCGCCGTAATCAGCGAAGCCCTTCCCAAGAAATGAACGCAAAGCCACTCTTCTTCCTTCTCGCCTCTGCTGCGCTGCTTAGCGCTCAGGTCAAATCCCAAAACGAGCCCACCAATGCCGCCGAAGCTGCTGCGCAGAAAGCGGCGGTGGACAAGGCCATTGATGAAAGGTATCAGGCGTTGAAAGCGAAGCTCCCTGCGGATCAGCAGTCTTGGGAAACAGTGTTGGAGCAGAATTTGGGCTCGTTTTATCTGCCGATTCACAAAGCCGAAAAAATCGCAGCAAAATCCAACGCCTGGGATTTTGTGCAGGACGATCCCAAACTGCCGCGAGTGCTCCTCATTGGCGATTCCATCTCACGCGGCTACACACTCGACGTGCGCAAGGTCATGGCTGGCAAAGCCAACGTGCATCGTGCACCGGAAAACTGCGGCCCGACGGCCAATGGCATGAAGAAGATCGAGATATGGCTCGGAGATGGCAAATGGGACGTGATTCACTTCAACTTCGGCATCCATGACCGCAAAACGCCTGCTGCCGATTATGAGCAGCGTCTTGAAGCTCTCATCACGCGCATGAAGCAGACGGGTGCGAAGCTCATCTTTGCCACCACCACTCCGGTGCCGTCAGATACGAAGGATGGTCCAGAAATCGTCACGCAGATCGCTGAGAAGAACGCCATCGCGACTCAGGTTATGCAGAAGCATGGAGTTGGCATCAATGATCTGCACGCCTTCCTCGCGCCACAGCTTGAAGGCATTGCCAATCCCAAGGATGTGCACTTCAACGCCAAGGGCTACGAACTCATGGGCCAGCAGGTGGCGAAGTCGATCGAGGCTGGTCTTTCTCCACAATAATCACACTGACTCATGAAAACTTTGTTGCTGTCATTGTATGTTGTCTTGAGCGTAGTCGCACACGCTCAGGACTCTGCCCAAGTTGAGCCGAAGGCAAATGCCACGGCCTTTGTCATTCCACCGGACATTAATGGCCTCAAAACCATTGTACAGCCGCCTGGGGCTGCGAAGGAGGTGAAGGTTGGCATCTTTGATGGCAAAGGCGCACCCGGTGATGGCATCAATAACGTGATCAATGTGCTCAAAACCCTGCCGCTGGCCACGGTGACGCGCATCCCCGGAGACCAGATGGGAACGATCGACCTCAAGCAGTTCGACGTGATCGTCTTTTCTGGAGGAAGCGGCTCCCAGCAGGCAAAAAGCATCGGTGAGGCCGGACTGAAGAATGTACGCGAGTATGTGCGCGGTGGCGGCGGTTACTGTGGCATTTGCGCTGGAGCTTATCTGGCATGCTCGAATTTTTCCTGGGGGCTCGGTATTTTGAATGCCAGCACCGTTTCTGCGAAATGGGCGCGTGGTCGTGGTTTTATGGACATGGAGGTCACGGCAGAAGGGAAACGAATCTTGGGGGATGTTCAGGGCATCTTCAAAGTGCGCTATGCGAATGGCCCGATCATCAAGCCCGGTAATCGTACGGACATTCCCGCCTATAAACCATTGGCCTTGTTTCGCAGCGAGATCGCGGAGAATGGCACGCCCGTTGGCGTCATGGTGAATTCTCCTGCGCAAGCCACAGGTACCTTTGGCAAAGGCCGTGTGTTTATCTCCAGCCCGCACCCCGAAAATACCCCGGGACTGGAGCATCTTGTCCCAAGGGCCATCCTTTGGGCCGCTGGCCAGCAGGAGGTGCTGAACTGATAACAAAATTGGTCTGGTGATGCGCAGAGACAATTGGCACGATTTGAGCATGTTAGGGTTGTTTAACCCCCACTCCCAATGAACCAGACACCTTCATCCAAGCCTCTCAGTAAAAACATTCACCTTCAGCGATGGGTCACCAAGATGGCGGCGCTGTGCAAGCCGGATAAGATTCACTGGGTGGATGGCTCGAAGGCTGAGTATGACCGCTTATGCAATGAAATGGTCGCTGCGGGCACTTTCATCCGCCTGAATCAAAAGACGTGGCCCGGGTGCTTCTACGCGAAGTCAGATCCGAGTGATGTGGCTCGTGTGGAGGAGCGTACGTTTATTTGCAGTAACTCCAAAGGTGGAGCTGGGCCCACGAATAACTGGATGGACCCTTATGAGATGAAGGACAAGCTGCGCAAGCTCTTCAACGGCTGCATGAAGGGGCGCACGATGTATGTTCTGCCCTTCAGCATGGGGCCGGTGGGTTCGCCGATGTCGCAGATTGGCGTGCAGCTCACAGATTCGCCCTATGTCGTGGTGAACATGCGCATCATGGCGCGCATCGGCAAAAAGGTGTTCGATTTGATCGACAAGGGCAAGCAGCGCGTGGTGCCCTGCATGCACACCGTTGGCGCACCGCTGAAGAAAGGGCAGAAGGATGTCTCATGGCCGTGCAACAAGGAGAAGTACATTGTCCATTTCCCCGAATCACGTGAGATCTGGAGCTATGGCTCGGGTTACGGCGGCAATGCGCTGCTCGGTAAGAAGTGCTTCGCGCTACGCATCGCATCTGCCATGGCGCGTGATGAAGGATGGATGGCCGAGCACATGCTCATCCTCGGCGTTGAAGATCCGAAGGGGAAGAAGACGTATGTGGCTGCAGCGTTCCCGAGTGCCTGTGGCAAAACAAACTTTGCCATGCTGATCCCGCCGGATCATTTCGCGAATAAGGGCTGGAAGGTGTGGACGGTGGGAGATGACATCGCGTGGATCAAACCCGGTGCGGATGGGCGACTGCATGCGATCAATCCAGAGGCAGGCTTCTTCGGCGTGGCTCCAGGAACGAGCGACAAGACGAATCCGAACGCGATGGCCTCACTGCGGAAGAATACGATCTTCACGAATGTAGCTCTCACGCCCGATGGAGGTGTGTGGTGGGAAGGTATGACGGATACACCGCCCGCGAAGTGCACCGACTGGCAGGGGAATCAATGGACACCTGAAATCGCGAAGGAAAAAGGCATCAAGGCTGCGCACGCGAACTCCCGCTTCACCGCTCCTGCTTCACAGTGCCCCACGATTGATCCTGATTGGGAAAAACCCGAAGGCGTGCCCATCAGTGCGATCATTTTTGGTGGTCGCCGTGCCACCACGATGCCGCTCATCTATCAGGCCTTCAATTGGGTCAGCGGTGTTTATGCCGGTGCCACCATGGGCAGTGAAATGACTGCGGCCGCCGCTGGCACCATCGGCAAAGTACGTCGGGACCCGATGGCGATGCTGCCCTTCTGCGGTTACAACATGGGTGACTACTTCCGCCACTGGATCAGCATGCAGCGCACGCTGAGTGAGACGCCGCGTGTTTTCCATGTGAACTGGTTCCGCAAAGATGCGGATGGCAAATTCCTCTGGCCTGGCTTCAGCGAAAACATGCGCGTTCTTCAGTGGATCGTGGACCGCTCCAACGGTCACGGTAAATCCAAGGAAACGCCCATTGGTTGGGTGCCAAACTACTCCGACATCGACTGGAAGGGCCTCGATTTCCCGAAAGCGAAGTTTGAGGAGTTGCAACGATTTGACCGCGCCGCCTGGCGTCAGGAGATCCTCTCGCATGAAGAGTTGTTCCTCGATTTGAAGACTCATTTGCCGAAGGAACTCATCTACGAGCGTGAGTTGCTCATCTGCCGGATGTAGCTCTACATGTTGCGTGAGGCGCTTGATCCCCAAGCGCCTCATTTGAGGTTAGGCCGCATCGTACGCACTAAACATTGTCCAACCCGTTTCTTTAAGTCATTGTATGGAGAGTCATAAAAGACACTCACGATGAACAAAAAGAAAAAAGGCATTCTGAAACAGGAACCAGGGGTTCCGGAGTATCAGATCGAGCTGGAGATGCAGAACGAGGAACTGCGCAGGGCGCAGGTGGAACTAGACCTTTCCCGCGCGCGCTACTTCGACCTCTACAATAATGCGCCGGTATGCTATGTCACTGTCAGTGAGGCGGGGCTGATCCTGCAAGCCAACCTGACGGCTGCAACTTTGCTGGGCGTGACGCAGGCTGATCTCGTCAGGCAACCGCTCCCCCGCTTCATCCAGACAGAAGACGCTGACAGTTACCATCTGCTGTGCAAAAAACTTCTCGCGACCCGTGAAACACAGGAGTGCGAGCTGCGGCTGGTGAAAAGCGGCGGCGCAGTTCTTTGGGCGCATCTAACGGCCACCGTCGCCTCGGATGAGGAAGCTCCGGTAATACGTATCGTGCTGAGCGACGTTAGCGGTCAAAAAAAGGCTGAGGAAGCTCTCCACGAGAGAGAGGAGCTTTACCGAAGCATTGCACAAACGGCAGAAGAAGGCATCTGGAAGATCAATGCCGCTTCTTTGACCGACTACGTCAACCCCAAGATGGCGCAGATGATGGGCTACAAGCCTGAAGAGATGCTGGGCCGGCCGATCGACGACTTTTTAGATGACGAAGGTCGAGCCATGCTGGCCAATCTCATCGAACGCCGCAAAAATGGCATTACCGAGCAGTTTGAATTCAAATACATCCGCAAGGATGGCTCTGAACTGTGGGCCTTCATGTCTACCAATCCCATCACCAATGCCCAGGGCGTTTATGTTGGAGCGGTGGCTTTGCTGACAGACATCAGCGCCCGCAGAGAGGCAGAGGCGGCGCTCGAGTCTAAGAAGACGCTGCTGCGCACGGTGCTCGATCTGTTGCCGATTTCCATCTATGTGAAAGACACCGAGGGCCGCTTTGTCGTGGCTAATAAGGGAGTTGCACAGGCACTGGGCGCGGCGAGTTGGGAGCAGATGATCGGCAAAACGGACGCCGACTATTTTCCACCCGCAATCGCTGCTGCCTTCCGCCAAGATGAGGTGCGGGTGCTGGCGGGTGAGCCGGTGTTCAATTTGGAGGAGCCAAGCGTTGCCCCCGATGGCACGGCCCGCACGGAACTGACCACCAAGGTGCCCCAGCGCAATAAAGAGGGGGAAATCATCGGCCTCGTGGGTGTGAGCCGCGATATTACCTCACACAAAAAGGCGGATGAAGCTCTGCGGGCGAGCGAGGCGCTGTTGCGCTCGATTAATGACCACACCGAGGACGGCATTTTTGTGAAGGACCTGGAATCGCGCACCATCTACCAGAACCCCGCTGCGGGGCGGATGAATGGGCTGACGGAGGCACAGGTGCTGGGCCGCACAGATGCGGAGTTTTTGGAAGACGCATTGCAGGTGGCGGAATTTCTCGCCGCAGACCGGCGTGTGATGGAGTCGGGGTTGCCGGAGACGGTGGAGGAGTCATTCACGTCGCTCACAGGCAGCAAGTATGTGCTGCTGACCACGAAGGTGGCGCGCTTTGACACCGAAGGAAAGGTCATTGGTCTGGTCGGTGTGAGTCGCGACATCACCGAGCGCAAGCGGGCAGAGGAGGCCCTGAAAGCCTCGGCAGAATTTAGGGACAGTTTGATTTGTTCCATGCAGGATGGTTTTTCCGTGCTCGACGCGAATGGAGTTCAGTTGGAGGTCAATCCTGCCTTGTGCCTCATGACCGGCTTTTCCAAAGAGGAACTCGTCGGTAAAGCTCCGCCGTTTCCCTACTGGCCGCCGGAGGAGTATGAAAACATCGACGCAGCTTTCCAAAAAACGCTCAGCGGTAACTTGGGTGATTTTGAATTGATCTTCCTGCGCAAAAGTGGGGAGCGCTTCCCGGTCATCGTCAGCCCATCAGTCATCAAGAACTTAGATGGCGAGACGATCAACTACCTCGCAACGGTCAAAGACATCACGGATCGCAAGCTTGCCGAGGCAAAGTATTTGCGAGAACTCAAGTTCAACGAGACGCTCGTTGATCATACCGCCGTCATCATTGTGTTGTTGGATCGACAAGGTCGCATGGAGCACGTGAATCAGGCCACCGTGGACATTCTCGGCTACAGCCGGAGGGAGCTGCTTGGACGCACGCCTTGGGGAGTCGGCATGATGGGTCCGGAAGAAAAGCTTCGAGCCTTGGAGCGGCTCAAAGTTCTCCTCAAAGCTGGCGGGTCCAACCCACCACGCGAAAGCATCCTCAAAGCCAAGGACGGCACGCCGCATGTTTTTGCCCTGTCCAGCGTCTCCACCAGTGCACTGGATGGCACGGTGGACCGCATCATCGTGACCGGGGCCGATCTCACTGAACGCAACCGTTTGCAGCGGGAGGTTCTCAAAATCTCCGAACAAGAGCAGGCGCGCATCGGCCACAATCTGCACGATGGCGTCGGTCAAACCATGACTGGTGTGGCGACCCTCATGGAGGCCCTGGAAAGCGATCTGGAAGGCGAGCAGCGCACCGATGCCGCACGCATCCGTCAGCTTGTGCAGGACGCGATCCAGGAAGTGCGACGCATGTCCCATAGCATGTCGCCAGCAGCGGTGAAGAATCGCGGCCTTGATGGCGTGTTGCAGTTGCTGGCAGACACCATCCGCATCAACCACCGCACCGCCTGCACCTGCAAGATTGACCCTGGTATTCGCATCGGCGATGCCGAAAAAGAAACGCACATCTATCGCATCGCTCAGGAGGCTGCGAACAATGCCATTCGTCACGGTAAACCCACCAAGATCACCATTTCGCTGCGGCACCTCGGTGAAACGGGCTGTGTGCTCAAGATTGAAGACAATGGCTCGGGCATCAAGAAGACCAAGGCCAAAGCCAGTGATGGTATCGGCCTGCAAGTCATGGACTACCGCGCCAATCTCATCGGTGGCACGCTGAAAATCACCTCCAAGCCGCGCCGTGGCGTCACCGTGACCTGTCGTTTCCCCTGTGCGCCGTCCAAGGCTTAGCCGTGCATACTCTTTTGACGGTGCTCATCACAGGATGGAACAATCTGCCTGCCACCTGCGTTTGGAATGATCTCTCAACCGACCATGAAACTCGCACTGCTCCCGTTCCTCCTTGCTGCATCCCTGCATGCGCAAACACCAGCGCCACCCACCCAACCAGCACCGAAGCCCAAACGTGCGCCTACACAGGCCAATGTTGCCTATGGCACGCATGAGCGGCAGGTGCTCGACTTTTACAAGGCGGAGTCCGCCAAGCCCACACCGCTGCTTTTTTTCATCCACGGTGGTGGCTGGGTCGCGGGCGATAAATCTGGCGTCGGTGAACTCGAAGCATGCCTCAAGGCTGGCATCTCGGTCGTCTCGATTAACTACCGCTATTCCTGGCAGGCGCACCTCGCTGGCGTGATGCCGCCGGTTCAGTGGCCGCTGGAGGACGCGGCGCGTGCCTTGCAGTTCGTTCGTAGCAAGGCAGGTGAGTGGAATATCGACAAACAACGCATCGGAGCCAGCGGCGGCAGCGCTGGAGCTTGCAGCAGCCTCTATCTCGCCTTCCGCGACGACATGGCCGATCCCAAAAGCAGCGATCCCATCGCCCGCGAATCCACCCGCCTCTGGTGTGCGGCGGTGAGTGGCGCGCAGACCTCGCTCGATCCCAAACAGCTCATCGAGTGGACGCCCAACAGCCGCTACGGCGGTCACGCCTTCGGCTTCATGGACCCAAACAACATCAAGACTCGCGACACCCGCTTCGCCGAGTTCCTGGAGAAGCGCGAGTCCGTGCTGAAGTGGATCAAGATGTACTCGCCTTACGAACTCGTCTCCAAGGACGATCCGCCGGTCTATCTCCTCTACGGCGGCCCTCCCGCCATCGGCCAGGAGCAAAAAGACCCCACCCATACTGCCAACTACGGCGTCAAACTTCAGGAACACTGCCAGGCCATCGGCACCGAGTGCGAACTCGTCTATCCCAGTGCGCCGAAGGTGAAGCACAAAAGCATCGCGGAGTTTCTAATCGCGACGCTGAAGAAATAAATTCCGATCTCAACCCAACCATGAAAACAGTACTCGCACTCCTCCTACTCACTAGCATCGCCTTTGCCGCCGACACACCAGCGAAGAAAGCTGAAGCGCCCAAGGCTCCAGCCAAAAAAGTTTATCCGAAGAACCCGCCGCCCACGGTGGCGAATCTGAAGTATGGGCCGTTTGAGCGGAACGTGCTCGATTTCTGGCAGGCGAAGTCGGATAAGCCGACGCCGCTGCTGTTTTTCATCCATGGCGGTGGCTGGATGGGCGGGGACAAAGCCGGGATCGCGGTGGAGCCGTTTTTGAAGGAGGGCATCTCCGTCGTGTCGATCAACTACCGTTACATCTCGCAGGCGCAGGACGTGGTGCCTCCGGTGAAGGCACCGCTGCATGATGCGGCACTGGCTTTGCAAACGGTGCGCAGCAAGGCAGCGGAGTGGAACATCGACAAGCTGCGCATCGGAGCCAGTGGCGGCTCGGCAGGTGCGTGCAGCAGCCTGTGGCTGGCGTTTCATCCCGACATGGCCGATCCGAAGAGCAGCGATCCCATCGCACGTGAATCGACCCGCCTTTACACGGCTGCTGTAAACGGCCCGCAGACCACACTCGACCCAAAGCAGATGCGTGAGTGGACGCCGAACAGCAAATACGGCGGTCATGCGTTCAGCAAAAACGGGGAGTACAAAAATTTCGATGACTTCGTGGCCGCGAGGGAACGCATCCTGCCTTGGATCGTCGAGTACTCACCTAACGCACTCGTGTCGTCCGACGATCCGCCGGTGTACTGCTCATTTGGTGCCCCTCCTGCCATCGGCCAGGAGCAGAAGGACCCGACACACACCGCAAACTTCGGCGTGAAGCTGCAGGAGCACTGCAAAGCGAACGGCGTCGCCTGCGAGGTAGTTTATCCCGGTGCGCTGGATGTGAAGTTTAAGACGATCAACGATTATCTCATCGCGAAGCTCAAGGAAGTGAAGTGAGGCCGTCATCCCAGCACCAGTCATGATCATGAAACTCAGCACACACATTGTCAGCAGTCTTGCGTTCGCTGTTTGCCTCGCCTCCTGCGACAAAGCAGGCAAACCCGCAGCGGCTTTCCGTCCCATCTTCAACGGCAAGGATCTCACCAGCTGGTATGGTCTGAATCCACACTCCGTCGCGAAGCTCGAAGGCGCGAAGAAGGAAGAAGCCCTCAAGAAGATGCGCGAGGAGTTCGCGCAGCACTGGAAAGTCGAAAATGGCGAACTCGTCAACGTGGGCACCGGACCCTATGCGACGACGGACGAGGAGTTTGGCGACATCGAACTGCTGATCGAGTACAAGACCGTCGCTCATGCCGATAGCGGCATTTATCTGCGCGGCACGCCGCAGGTGCAAATTTGGGACAAGAACCAAGTCTTTGATCCCGCCAAGCCGACGCGCAAACCGCATCTCGGCTCTGGCGGTCTGTTTAACAACACGCCGGATACCCCCGGGCGCGATCCGCTGGTGATAGCCGACAAGCCTTTCGGCGATTGGAACAGCTTCCGCATCCGCCAGATCGGCGCACGCACTTGGGTCTGGCTGAACGACAAGCTCGTTGTCGATGGCGCACCGCTGGAAAACTATCCCGACAAGACGCTGCCGCTGCCTGCGAAAGGTCCGATCATGCTGCAAACTCACGGTGGTGAAATCCGCTGGCGCAACCTCCAGGTGCGCGAAATCGGCGCGGATGAGGCGCAGAAGATTCTCGCCGAGGCGGACGCGAAGAAGTGATCAATAATCTTTCACAGTAGCCGTCGCGGTTCTTTTTGCTGTCAGGGCATAAAAAGATTGCGCATTATAGGTGTTTTCAGCTTTGATATTAATGCTGCAATGACACGTGCCAATAGTTTGATCGAAAAAGTCTTCTTTTGGGGAAGTCTCAGTCCCTATGTACTCTATTTCATCGGATTGGGTCCAATCGCGCCGCTGCTGCTGGCATGGCCGCTGATCGTTTTAGCGTTTTTTACTTGGTTGCGTGATGGTATTCGCCCCCCTTTGCTGGCTGTTGTTTGGTGTCTGAGTTGTACGGGTATTTTGGTGGAAGAGCTTTTGTCCCTTTACATGCACGGACTGGGTTTCAAGCATATTCCTTGGTGGTTTCTGACGTATGCGCTTGGAGCATTTCTACCGCTGGTGGGAGGCTTGATTCGTCCTGCGGTGATTGGTTCGGCAGCGACGCTGCTCGGAGTGCAGACATTGATTTATTGTCTAATCGCTTTTGTTCTGACAGCAGCACAAGTCTTGCCGCTTATTGAGTATAAGGCACTTATCCCAAGTTCGTTGTTTGGAAATAAAGACTTGTTCAGCGTACATTTCCTCGCGCCTGCCTATCGCATCGACCAAGAATGGCGACTGGTTGCATTCACTCCTTACGCGCCGTTTGCCGGTGCGATGGCGATCATGTTTCTAATACTTACTTTGGTAGTCAAGAACTCACTAGTGAAGTGGATCGGCGTCACTGGTTGGGTGCTGCTACTGATATGCACGTATTCTCGTATGGGCATGCTTGCCAGTGTTACCATCATCATGATCTATGTGATAGTCGGTTATGGTAGACGCTATTTTTTTCTCGCCAGCGGGGCGGGAATGCTGGCGGTAGCTGCATTGGCCGGACCTCTTCTGAATTTCAGTGAGAAGGCGGCTTCCGCCGTTCATTCGGCTCGGCTTAATTCTTCGCAAGACCGGGAAAACCTGCGCGCGATAGCTTTTGAAAACTGGCTGTATGGCGATCACGCGGTGCTGGGTGCTGGAGAAACCGTCCCAGGAAGTCAGATCGTTAACCAAGTTTATATAGGCGACTTAGACTCACTCGGCGCAATGCTGTTTCTACGCGGCGCGGTGGGCTTTTGCTTTACAGTTGCTCCTATATTATTCACTTGGGTCTTCGGAATGAGCGCTGGCACACATCCTTACCATCGCGCAGTCCTGTGCATTGCAATGGCGTTGATGTTTTATTCATACTCCCAGTCACTTAAGGATTTATTCATGTATTTTTGGCCGATTTTTTTATTCATCGGCGCTGTGGCGTTTCGTGATCGCGACCGTGTATTTGCCTCCGAATTTCAACCCGCATTCTGTACCACATGAAACTGATTCGCCTTGTTATCATTCTCACCCTATGGCTTGCGCTGGGTCTAGCAGGCGGCTGGTTCGCCTACCGCCAGATGCCTGGCAAATACATTAGCGAGGGGGAGGTGGCCCTCATTAGCGAAACGCTATCTTCAACTGGCTTGGCGCAGTTTGCGCGTATTTCTCTCATGGGCAGTGTTGATCGAGAACTGGCGGCGCAGATTTTTCAATCATTGCGGGTCCGTGAACGCGCAGCTCAGACCGTTGGCGGCATTAGCCCTATGGAGATTGGAGACAATCTGAACGTGAAAACACGCGATACCTCAGCGATTATTTCCATCAAGGTATCAGGTGATTCGCCGCAACGTGCGGCCAATATCGCCAACGCCTTGATCGACGAGGCCATCCACCTAGATGCCGAAAAACGTGAAGCCACAGCGCGCAATGCATTAGAAGCATTGAATGTGCGTCTTAAAGAGGTGCGCAAGGAGCTCGATACCGTGAACGCTCGCATTCGTCAGTTCAACCTCGACAAAGGTATCATGGTCAGCGACGAAAATGAACGGCAGCAGACAGTTTCGCTCAATATCACAGATTCTGAACGCCGTCTGGCGGAACTGCAGGTAGAGCAAAACGCGCTTAAAAGCCGTCTTCAGCAGGCGGCGGATATGATCGCCGCTTTCAACAGTAAAGGCGAATTACCCAGCGGTTTTGAATTCGATGATCAAGAGCGCAACTACACACTCGCCGAAGCAAGGCGCAAACTGCTAGATCAGGAGTCGCAGCTCGCTTCGCTGAAAAGCCGCTACGGCTCGGAAAATCAGAGCGCTCTGGCAGCGCTGGCTGAGGTAGAAACCACGAAGCGAACTATCGCAGACACCTTAGCCATGCAGCGCGTGCGTCTGACTTCGCGACTTAAGGACAATGAGGAGGCCGTGAAGTATTATCGGATCAGGCTCAGCGACACAGAGGAGCAAGCTCGTAAGACAGACATTTCGCTCGATCCCGAATATGTAGCACTTAAAACACAACGCGAAGCTCTACAGGCTTCACTAGGCCAGCTCTCGACGCGGTTTACCGAACTTTCTGTTTATGCAGCTGCCAGGCCAGTAACGATGCAGCGCTTTTCCGACCCTTATGTGCCTGACGGGCCGTCGAAGATGAAAATCGTGAGCGCTCTGGCTGTGGGGTTGTTCTTCGGTGGATTCTTCGGCCTCATTCACTGCGTGATGGGCCTGGGGGTGGTTTCCAAAATCCAAACTTATGTGGCAGGCAGGTAAATCGGCCATCCTAGCATGGGGTGTAACTGCGGTGGTGCTCGTCAGCACTGTTGCTGTCATCTGGTTTGCGCCCAAGGCCTGGCTTGCTCAGGCTCGTGTGGAAATCAGTCCTTTGGATGTGTCTCCCACCGGTATGGCCGGTTTCGTGCGCGTGGACTTCGCTTATGGCAACCGCATGCTTCCGCAGGAGATGGTGGCGCGCATGACCAGCAGCGGTACATTAAGTCGAGTTTTGAAGAAATTAGGTTGGCCGAATGACGAAGCGGGCCTCGACAAGGCGGCGGACTCTGTCATGGCACATCTGATTCCTGGCAGCACAGTGATCGAGGTTCTAGCACGCAGTGATAGGCGCGAAGACGCCCTAGCAATGGTGGTCGCAGTGCTGGAAGTGCAGGATGACATTCGTCGCGAGATGCGCGGCCGTCTGGCGACACAACTGCTAGGCGTACTTCACAAAGCCGCATTCGATCTGGGCAAGGAACGTCACGAAATCTCAGAAAAGCTGGCGAAGATGGATGTGCATCTAGCAGTCGATTATTCCGCATTCATGATCAAGATGGAATCGACACTCGCGGACATCATCGATCAACGGATGCGAGTTGCTGGAAACCTAAGCCGAATCGAAACGCTGGAAAAGGGAGTCAAGGAGGGCTTGGAGGAGGAATTGTTTGCCACTAATGTCGGCTACTCTGGCCTGCGCGCACGTCTCGGTTCCAAGCAGGCCGTGCTTGCCAGAATGGCGACAACACAGGGAACTAATAGTGAAGAATACAAGCAGACGGTTTCTGAGGTGCGTGCATTGGAGGTAGAATTAAGGCAATTTGTTTCTGGCGCGGCGGCTCAGTTCCGTTCGCAGGTGCAGGCGCTGGACCAGTCCGCAAGGGAGATTGAAAGGCGCATGAAATCACGCGAGGAGGAGCTCCGTGCAGCGCGTTCCACTCTGTTATCACCCGAATACGAGTCCCTTAGGCTGCGTGCGGATATCATCCGTGAACAACTCAAGGAAATTGCCATGCGTCGTGCTGAAATACAGACATACCAGCAACTAGACCAGGCAGGATTGCGCATTGTGGTGCCGCCGGAGGTCGGTGCTGCGCCGGAGGATCGTTTCCGTGGGGCAAGGGTCGTGTTCGCCGTGTTTGGGGCATTATTTTTTGGCCTATCTTTCAGCACTATTCTCCGTCACAGGGGGGCACCACCTCCTGGAGAAGCTTTTATCTGAAACCGCTTCTGCCTTTATGGATACTACACCACTCGTTACCGTCGTTATTCCTTGTTACAATATGGAGCCATATTTGGCGCAGACGATGGAGTCGGTGATCAACCAGACCTACAAAAACCTGGAGATCATCGTCGTCGATGACGGCTCGAAGGACGGCACTGTACGCGTTGCCAACGAGTTCGTCGCACGTGATTCGCGCGTGAAGGTGCTGGAACAGGCGAACAAAGGTGCCTCCGCCGCACGTAACTTTGGCCTCGACCGCGCCAGCGGCAAATACATCGCCCTGACTGACGGAGATGACTGGTGGACGCTCGATAAAATCGAAAAACACGTCGTACATCTGGAATCCAAGCCGGAAGTCGGCGTCAGCTACTCCGCTACACAGTTTGTTGATCGTGACGGCAAGCTGCTGCACTGCCGCTTCCCCAAGACGCACAACTTGAGCGACTACTACCTCTACTGCCGCAATCCCATCACCAACGGCTCCACGCCCGTCTTCCGCCGTGAAATTTTCGACCAGCACCGCTTCGACGAGAACAAGCCGCGCAACAATGACGTGGACTGCTGGCTGCGCATCTGCTTCACCCCGCCACGGCAGTGGAAGCTGGAGGGCATCAACGAGGCGCTGACCTTCTATCGCGTCACCCCTGGCAGCCTGTCCGACAAGCTCGACAAACACTACGACGCCTGCGTCCACACCTGGCTGAAGTCATATCAATACGCGCCGGACATCGCGCAGAAATTCGCCAAGTTGGCCGAGGCGTTCCAGCTCCGCAATTACGCCCGTCGTGCCTTCTCCATGCGCCAGGGCGCCGACTGCCGGAAATACATGTGGCAGGCCATGAAAACCTCGATGCGCATGTTTCTTTATGAGCCGGTGATGACGGGTGTCACCCTCGCCGCCGTGCTGCTAGTGCCATTTGTTCCAGGAGGTAAGAAAAAATCATGAAACACCGACTGCCCACCATCACGATTCTCGACATCCCCATCGTGCGTGCGACGGAGGCGGAAGCGATGGCGAAAATCCGGTATTTGGCGGAGCAGTCGGAGCCGACGATGGTCATTTATGTGAACGCACACACGCTGGAACTCACGACGCGGGATCCCGAGTATCGCAAAATCGTCCAAGAGGCCGCCATCGTGATGAACGACGGCATCGGCGTGTCCATGGCGGCGAAAATCGTGGGAAAGGAGACGTTTCCGGCAAATCTGAACGGCACCGATCTGACGCCGTTGATCCTGAAAATGGCAGTGGAACAGGGATGGCGAGTGTATCTGCTGGGTGCCGTTCCCGGTGTGGCGGAGAAGGCGGCGGCAAAGTTTGTCGAACGAAATCCCGGTCTGGTGATCAGCGGTACGCACTCGGGTTTCTTCGAAGAGGGGGAACTCAGCCGGGTGATCGATCAGATTCGCGAGACGCGAACGGATGTGCTGATCGTGGGCATGGGCAATCCGGTGCAGGAGAGATGGCTGGCACGGCATCAGGTCCAGACGGGCGCGAAACTGGGCGTCGGCGTGGGGGCTTTTCTCGATTTTTCGGCGGGCGTGTTTCCACGTGCGCCCATGTGGATGCAGCAGATGAAGATCGAGTGGCTCTACCGCATGTCACGCGAGCCCACACGGCTGTGGAAGCGCTATCTAGTCGAGGCGCCGGTGTTTCTGGCGCATGTCGCTCTCGACGTCTGGAGGAAGAAGCGGCGGGCTAAGCCAGCGTCTGCAAAATAGCGGAACGCAGGGCGTCGCGCGCGGGCTGGAGATTCACCGATGCGCTGGTTGCTGACATCAAGTCGTCGCGTTGATCAATGCTGAGGAGGCGCTGGCCGAGGTTCAGTTCCTTGAAGGCGTCGATAATCTTGTGGTCCTTGGCCGGATCGCATACAGCCCAGGCATTGGTGACCAAACTGAGCGAGGTAAGCGCCACGTGCAGGCGGTTGGAGAGGATCAAGGCAGCAGAGCAGTAGGTGGGAGTGAGATTGTCGAGCGTGATGCCGAGCTGGGATGTTTCTAGGCCCATGGCGTTGAGTTCCGCCGCGATAGCGCGCACGCAGGCTTCATCCCGCTCGACCTGCCAGGTGAGGGTGACGGGCAGTGAATGTTGTTTGGCGTTATGAGCAGCCAGCTCGGCAACTTGTTTCACAAACGCGCCCCGCTTGTCCTCGGGATAGTAGTCGAAACGGAAGGAGACGACGAGACCGCTCTTGCCGGTGACTGGCGGCTTCTCTTTGCCCGAGAGCAGGACGATCAAATCCGGCGCGCAGGAGATGTTTCGCTGATCTTTGCTGCTGCGGATGCGCTCCAGGCTCTCCTGATCCCGGACCATTGTGTGATGAGAGAGCCGGACGAGAAGTTTTTCCAGCCGTGCACCGAGACCGGTGTTGAGCGGGATGGATTTGCCCAGGCGCATGTAGCGCACGCCGAGCAGGCGGTAGTAGATGGCGAACGCGATGGGCACCACGTGCCGCCAGTTTGCTTTGCCCGCATGGCCGGGCGGCGCGATGATGACATCGAAGTACGCACGGCAGAACAGCAGCTTTAGATAATAACCGAGGCCGCGTTTTGTGGCAAAGATCACCGGATTGCGGACATCAGCGATCAAGGCGTCACGGAACTGTTTGGAAACGCCGGAGACGTCGAAGAGCATGCGGTCCGCTTTTTCGGCCAGGAGATCGATCAGCAGCTTGTTGATCAGCAGATCGCCGAGGTTGCTGTCTTGGGTTTTCATCAAGTAGAGGATTCTCATGACGTGCGGAGGATTTTGAGCGAGGCTGGGATGTTGAAAAAGACCATGTCCACCGTGGCCAGCATGATGAAGGCGCTCGTCGCGCTCCAACCGGTGAAAGTCAGCGCGGTGATGCCAAAAGCGGCAAGACTGCCAACAGACGTGATGAGCAGCAGGCGGCGCTCGTGCATGCCGATGAGAAAATAGGCTCCCCAGTACTTAATGAGCAGGCTGACGAGGAAATACGCACCGCTGATAACGTGCCAGCGGCCAATGGTCAGCCCTTTGCCGAACAGCAGGCCGGCGACATGGCTGATCCATGCATCGGGAAACGCCGCTGCGAGCAGCGGCGTGGCGCTGAGCAGTATGATGATGAGGTAGGCGCGGCGGATCCAGGTGCCTTTGTTCAGTTCGATCGCCTGTTTGATGGCGGGAATCAGCGGGCCGAAGATGAGCGTGGCGGAATTGCGGATGTACAAGGAGATGCTCATGATCGCCGAGTAGATCGCGAGATCGGCGGCGCCGGATTTGGAGTCGAGGATGAACTTCAGCAGTTCGCGCGGCAAGTTGGAGGAAAACTCGAAGATGAGGTAGATCAGGCCGCCGAAGAATAGTGTTTTGCCAATCTCCTTTTGAATGCTGCCGTCACGAATGCCGTAGCGGGATTTAAGCTCGCGCCGGGCGCAAAGGTAGAGCGGCAGCGTCTGCACCAGACAGGTGATTGTGACGAGAAACCAGATCTTCGGATACAGTGGAAAGAGCAGGAGCATCCCGGCGGCGATCGCATTGCCGAGGCCGTTGTAGAGATAAGATTTGTGCGCCTGCAACGCGGCAGTTTCGATGCGGACAAAGGAATTGCACTCCGTGCGCATGACGAGACTCAGGACGAACACGATCAACGTCAGGCAGTGCTCTAGCGGAGATGTTTTGACCGAATCAGCAAAGTTGGGTGAAAGAAAGGTGAAGACCGACGCTCCCGCCGAGCCGATGATTGAAACGAGTAGCGTCAGGATCAGAGAGGTGCGGATCACATCCGCTTTTTTATGATCGAGCCTGGTGCCGGAGAGTAGGGAGGTCAGGTTCGGTCCGCCAAAGACCTGCGCGGGTGATTGAATGATGAAGAGTGCGATGAACAGGGAATACAACCCGAAGCCTTCTGTTCCAAGATAACGGATGGCCAGGGGAATGGAGGCGAGTTGCAGCACCGCACCCAAAGCCTTGCTAACAATGCCGGATGAGATGGCTTTCACGAACACCTGTCCGTGCACATGAAGGGAGGCGCCGGAGCCATCCGGTTTGTTTTCAACGCGTTCTGGCTGCGACATGTGGGTTGTGCGGTTCCCGTCTATTATTTGGGCAGATGCTTCTCGATGAACTCGATCATCTGGTCGGTGGTGGCCGGTTTGGCGAGAAAGGGGAAGCCGCTGATGATGCCACCATGGGCGTGCAGCTCGGCCTCGCGTACGGTGGCGGTGTGGAAGACGACGGCGATGTGCTTGAGCCGCGCATCGTTCTTCAGGCGGTAGATGATGTCGGCACCGTCGAGGTCAGGCATCATGACATCGAGCACGACGAGGTCGGGAACGAAATCCATGATGGTTTCCAGCGCCTTGAGCGAGTCGTTTTGCTCACGCACCTCGTAGCGGCCTGAATCCTCGAGATTCATGGCCATGAGGCTGGTGATGAAGGGCTCGTCATCGATGAGTAGGATTTTTTTCTTCGCGGAATCGGGTGAGTCGCTCATGGTAGTGGTTGGGAAAGAAAGGTGGCAGGTTTGGCAGCAGATTTCAAGGTCAGGACAGCGAGAACTCCACCTTCAGGTCGGTTGTCTATCTCTAGTCGTCCATGGTGCAAATCAACGACCTTTTTGGCGACGGTGAGGCCCAGCCCGGCGCCTTTGCCGGCGACCTTGGTGGTGTAAAACGCCTCGAAGATGAGGGGCATCTGGCTTTTGTGGATGCCATGCCCGGTATCGGCAATCTCGATGACGACAGCGTGGTCTCCGGCGCGAAACCAGGACTGACGTTGCCAGCCTTCACGCTCGCTACTGGTGAAGACTTTGGCGTAAGTGGTGATCGTGAGTGTGCCACCGCTCGGTTGCATGGCATCGAGGGCGTTGGCAAAGATGGCAGCTACGGCCTCGGTCATGTGCTTTTTATCGATCAGGATGGAAGACAGATCAGAGGCGAAATGTTTTTCCACCCGCACGCTGGCGTCCACCGTGAGGGAGGCGAGCGCTGTTTCGATGAGAACATTGGCATCCTCAGCAACCATGCTAGTTTCAATCGGCGCACAGGTCTGTAGCATGCTTTTCATGGCCTTCTCAATGCGATCGGCCCCCTGGCGCAGGAAGGTGATGATTTTTTTGCGGAATTCGTCCGTCATTGGCCGCGGTCCGGCGAGCAGGTCGGTCGCGAGCACGATTTGGCTGAGCGGATTGCACACTTCATGAGCAATGCTGGAGGCAAATTGTGAGAGCGCACCACCTTCTTCAAGCTGCTGCAGGGTGGATTGTGCCGGGGGTGGGCTGTCGGGTGGTACGCTGTTCATGATGCGAGGTTATGACTGGAAGACGGGTTCGCCCGTTGCATGATCCAGAAATCTTCTGGCCGTGGCTACGACGCCTTCCAGTCGTGTGTTTGGGCGGATGAAGCGGCGGCTCAGAACATAAGAGTCGCTGATGTGCGCGCCGCTGGCGATGATGCATTCCTCGCCGATGACGGCATTGGGGCCGATGGTAGCGCCGCTGATGGTGCAGCCGCTGCCGATCCAGCAGGGGGCGTTGAAGACGGTGTCCTTCGAGATGCTGCAATGATGACCGATGATGACACCGGGAGCGATCTGCGTCTCGATCTCGGGCAGTTGCGTGCCGAACTTTTGCTGTTCGGCCAGCCACTTTTTGACCATGGCAAACCAAGTCTTGGTGGTGGGCTGGTCGGGCAGAAGAGAGATGACCGTGCTCCCGCGTTGAAGTTGGATGGCACCGTCGGCATCAACATAAGTGCAGAAGTCGGTTGCTTTAGCGGGGACACCGCTTTTGACATCGACGCGTTTGCACAGCGGGAAGGTGTCGCGAATGGCGGCGGCCAGCGCCTCATCGTCTTTTTCCAGCCAGAGTGTCATGGTGGCGTTGCTGCGGAAGAGATGGTCCATCCAGTGCTCAATGACACGGCGCTGGCCGATTTCCCAAAGCAGGAAGGGCTCGTCGTTGAGCGACTGGCGGGGCTTGTCGTGAAGTATGGCGTCGCAGTTCATGGTTGGAAAAGAGGTTTAATTGCCGCCGCGGTTCTTGAGCGCGATGGGCACGGTCATGAGCAGGATTTTCAGATCGAGCCACAGACTCTGTTTCGCGGCATATTTCAAATCGAGGCCGATGGCTTCATCGTGCGTGATGCTGTTGCGGTTGCTGATCTGCCACAGGCCGGTGAGGCCGGGTTTGATTTTGTGACGCAGCAGATCGCGCGGGGTGAACTCCGCCACCTCCCACAAGGCGAACGGGCGCGGGCCGACGAGGCTCATGTCGCCGGAGACGATGTGGAAGAGTTGCGGAAGCTCATCGACGGAGAATTTGCGCATGAATTTGCCACAGGGCAGGATGCGCGGGTCGTTGGGGTATTTTTCCGCGCTGGAGAACTTCAGCAGGGCATGGCGCAATTTCATGACGGACTCGTGCTCGGGATCGACGAAGTGCTGTGCGGTTTGGCTGATCTTGTGCTCCTGGATTTTCTTTTCAATGGCCTCGGCATCGCGGCGCATGGTGCGGAATTTCAACATGGGGAAGAGGCGGCAGAACTTGCCGACGCGCTTGCCGGCGAAGGTGACGGGCCTGCCATCCACGATGATGATCATGAGTGCGGCGGTGATGAGCAGTGGAGAGAGTAGCAGCACCATGGTGAGGCCGACGGCGAGATCGAGGCCGCGTTTGGTGCCTTTGCGCAAGCCATGGCGCAAATGATGTCTGGCAAGTAGGACGTAGGCGGCGAGATGCTGCCACAGGCTGGTTTGGGTGGTCTGGCTCATGAAGATAATGACAGATGAGGTGCGTTAAAAATAGCGGGTAACCTGTATCCCAGCCTGCGTGCGCTCTAGGGTGGCATTCAGTAGATCACTTCGTTCACGGCGGTGCCACTGAACATAAAGCTCGATGTTTAGGCGGTTATTGGCCTTGTCACTGTCGTCGCGATAACCTAATGCAATGCGGCTTGTCGGTTCCCAGTCGAGTCGTCCGGAGTCATAGCGCCTCCTAATGACCTGACACTCGAGTGTGGTGTAATAGTGTATTCCAAACTCATGTATCAGATCAGGTCCGAAGCGCACCTCGCGGTATAATGCTCCTTGCGCTACCACAGATGGCTGATTGGAGACACGGAAGCGTAAATTAAGCCGTGTTTTCTCGGCGGCTTGCCAGTAAAAGGTCGTTAATGTTACCAAGCTGGTCATTAGGCTGCGCGGTGGCTGTCGGTCAAAATGACGCCATTCCATACCTGTGCGTGTCGTGAATCCGATTTTTGAGGAAGGCTTCCATTCAAGAAAAATTAGCGCTTGCTGGTAGTTTTGAGAACCCAACATGCGTTGCTCATAGATGATTCGTGCCAATTCTGTGCCTAGGCCTAACTTAGTCTTCGGCGATAATTCCCAAAGCATGGAAAAATCTCCCACCCACTCGGCACGGCTGGTTGCAGCTTGTGCAACGGAGATTGTGCGGTAGGCAACCTTGCCACGTAAGGTTGTTCTCTGGGTGACACGATGGTCGGTCAAGGCTGAGGCCTCCAGTAGCGTGTAATTCGCCTCTGGCATGGTGTTCTCGGAGGAGGCAAGAATGCGCTCATCGTAATTAAGCCGTAGTACTGAGCGGGATAATTCATTTACTCGTCCAACTTCACCTAGAAAATGCTGGGCATAGTCGTCCACATCATCCTTTAGGTGATAATAGAAGGTAGGCAGGTAGAGCAGGCTGGTGTAATACTCCGACTGATTTGATTCTGCACCGCCAATGGCTCCACTCGGATCTCCAATGTCGAGTTTGAGGATCGGAGAGATTTCGAATATCGTTTCGGTTTTCTTAGAGTCGTTGGTCGTGAAGTTGACGTTGTCCGTGTAAAAAAGCGTTGATAGCAGGCCAAGCGAGAGGCGAGCATCGACATTACCTTCTGACAATCCCCAAGAGTAAGGCTGCTGACCCGAGGATGAGGTTATGCTTTGCCAGCGTCGGTTATCAGTGGTGAGGTCAACATCGGGATTAGCGGCGCGCCTGAAAGATTTCGAACGCGTGATGGACATAAGTTCACCACTTGGTGCAGGCAGCAGTATTGAAGGCTTTGTAACGCTCAAAGGAGACGGTAGCGTGGTAAGACCGTCAAGTTTGGTCGGTAGCAGCATTTTGTATGGCAATCCACTTTTAGCTGGGTCAGCTGCCATGGTCACCGTTTTGGAAAGCAAAAGAGCTGTCAGGCTAATTAGCAGCAAAATTGCGGGGCAGGATTTCACAAATCATTAACTCCACATGGGAGTCAACCGTCAAGACTTTTCATAATCCTTTGTATTGACACATCCGAGCCAATCCGGTAACCAAAGCTTCATGAAGCTTTCGTTACCGCTCAGCCTTTTGGCTTTTGGACTCAGCTTGCTACTCTCGGCCTGTGTATTGAACAGCGAGTTGCCACAACCACCGCCGCCACCTGCAACAAATGGGCGCTACGAAATTCAAGTGGGTGATTTGCTAAGTATATCCGTAGCTGGTGAGCCCGATCTCGCCCAGCAGGTTCGCGTGGATTGGAATGGTATGATCAATGTCCCGACTTTGTCTTCCGAAGGAAATCCTGAAATCCGGGCAGCTGGATTAAGTCCTTCATCGCTCGCTTCAAAACTGAACACCTATGCTGTGGACAACCGCATTCTTATTAAGGCTCGTGTGCAGGTGCTCGTCGTTGAATATGCCACTCTAGCATATTCGGTGCTTGGTCAGGTTGCGCAGCCCGGGCGCTACAATTTTCCTCGCGGCGTTCAGCCTCGTCTCACGATCGAGGAGGCCGTTGCCCTCGCGGGTGGTTACACTCGTCTCGCACGGCAGTCACGGGTGCTGCTGAAACGTGGCAGCCAGGTCTATGCCGTCGATTTGAAACAACACGCCATGCTGCCAGGGCAGCAGCCGATCATCATCATTCCCGGTGATGTCATTACGGTGACGGAACGCATGTTTTAATTCCCTCCACTCCATGAGCGCCGCCGAACCCAGAGCCACCTTTGTCAGCATCCTGGAGTCCGAGCTGAAACAGCAGCAGGTCGATCCGGAAATTCGTGAGTACAAGGCCGGCGAGGTCATCTTCGAGGAAGGTGATCCGGGTGATGGCCTGTATGCCATTCTCGATGGCCTTGTCCGCATTTCCGCTTTCGTCAGCCAGTCGAACAAGCATGCGCTGCGTGAGTTCGCGGCGGGCGACTTCTTTGGCGAGATGGCTATCATTAATAATGCCCCACGCTCCGCTTCCGCCACGGCACAGCAGGACTCACGTTTGTTGTTTGTCTCTCGTGACCAAGTCACGCATCTGATGGAAGAGTCACCGAAGCTCGTTTTCGCATTGCTTCATGCATTCAGCCATCGCATGCGTGACACAAACAGCCATTTCGTCCAGGAAATGCTCGAAGCCGAGCGCCTCTCGCTCATGGGCCGTTTTGCACGTTCCATCGTGCATGATTTGAAAAACCCGCTCAGCGTCATCGCACTTGCCGCGGATGCCGCTGCCTCGGATCGCGCCAGTTCAGAACTACGTCAGAAGGCAAAAAAGCGCATTCACCAGCAGGTCGAGCGCCTCACCCACATGCTCAATGAGCTGCTGCGCGTCAGCGAGGGATCCACTCAGCATGCGCTCGAGCCGACTAACTTCGCCGCTTACTTCGCTGAGGTGATAGATCAGACCCGCGACGAGTTGGAGAACAAAAAAGTTGTCGTCGAAGTGCAGACCGAGGTGCCTTCGATAGTGATGCCGCTTAATATTCGTCGTCTCGACCACGTCTTCTTCAATCTCTTCAACAATGCCGCCGATTTCATGCCGGATGGCGGCCGCATCATGGTGCGCTTTGAGGAACGGCCGCGTGAAATTTATGCCGAGGTCGAGGACACCGGACGCGGCTTCAAGCCCGGCATTGTGGACAAGCTCTTCACGCCCTTTTTCACCGACGGGAAGCCCACCGGCACCGGTCTCGGCCTTTCCATCTGCAAAAACATCGTCGAAGACCACGGTGGCCGCATCTGGCCAAAGGAAGTGGCCGGATGCGGCGGTGTGTTCTGCTTCACGCTGCCGTTGAAGGCGTGACGCGGCTTATTTGTTCAGTGCCAGTCGCAGCGTGCCGTTGTGGATTTCCAGTGACTTGATGCCGGCGAGGAATTTTTGCAGCGCAGGATCGCTTTCCACGTTTTCGGCCACGAGATCGACGCCTTTGATGTCGCCGATCCAACTGTTTGGCAGTGAGATGCCGCCCAGGCTCAGATCATCGAGTTTGAGCGAGAGTTTGTGCTCGGGCGTCAAACTGGTGCCGAAGGTGAAGCGCAGGCGAATTTTTTGATTCGGCACGATGGGAAAATCTTCTGGAGCGGTGAAGATGATCGCTGCGGAGACATTGCCTTCGCCAAACTTCACTTGAACGCTTTCGCCGAGTTGCTGCTGAGCCAGATAGGCGTTCACTTCGCGTTCATTGATGACGAGTGTTCGATTGGCCTCGTCCGCAGGAATGGCGGCAGGGTTGCCTAAGGCCTGCAGCTTGCTGTCAAACTCCGCTTTTTCCGTGGCGGTGAGGCTCACCGGCGTGATTGGCGAGGGATAGAACGTGTGTTTGACCCAGAGACCGCCGGTGGCGGCGGCGATGCCCGCGCAGCCGAGAATGACGGCGAGGGTGATGAGAACGACTTTCTTGGTGGAACGCGCACGCGGTGCAGCGGGCGCTGCGGATTCAGGGATGGTTTGCATGATGGTGGGATTGGATGCTTTCGGCCCCAAAGTATTCATTTCGGCGAAAAAACGCCACCTACATGTTGCTGGACAGATTGTAAGCCATTGACTCTGCTCACGGCTCTTGGGAACATCTCGATTAACCATGAAATTCATCTTCGCACTCGATCAGGGCACCACCAGCTCACGCGCGATCCTCTTCAATCACGAAGGCGGCATCGTGGCGACGGCGCAGAAGGAGTTCCGGCAGATTTTCCCGAAACCGGGCTGGGTGGAGCATGATGCGCAGGAAATCTGGGCCACGCAGGCCGGTGTCGCCTCAGAGGTCATGCACAAGGCGCATGCGAAAGCCGAGGACGTGGCCGCCATCGGCATCACGAATCAGCGTGAGAGCACCGTGGTGTGGGATCGCAAGACCGGGAAGCCGGTCTGCAACGCCATCGTCTGGCAGGACCGCCGCACGGCGTCGATCTGCGACAAGCTGCGCACGCAGAAGCTCGATAAGCTCATCCAGCGCAAGACTGGCCTTGTCGTGGATGCCTACTTCTCCGCCACGAAGGTGCAGTGGATGCTCCAAAACGTGAAGGGCCTTAAAGCCCGCGCAGCGAAGGGTGAACTCGCCTTCGGCACCATTGACACCTGGCTGCTGTGGAATCTCACCGGCGGCAAGGTGCATGCCACCGATGTCAGCAACGCCTCGCGCACGATGCTCTACGACATCCGTAAAGGCGACTGGGACGACGAACTGCTGAAAATCTTCGGCGTGCCGCGCTCCATGCTGCCGGAGGTGAAGGATTCGAGCGGCGTGTTTGGCGAAACGTCATTGCTCGGTGGCAGCATCCCCGTTGCTGGCATCGCCGGCGACCAACAATCGGCGCTCTTCGGTCAAGTCTGTACGAAACCCGGCATGGTGAAGAACACCTATGGCACCGGTTGCTTCATGCTGATGAACACCGGCACGAAACCGATCGCCTCGAAGAACAAACTGCTCACCACCATCGCGTGGCGCATCGGCGGGCGCACCGAGTATGCCTTGGAAGGCAGCGTGTTCATCGCCGGCGCGGCGATTCAATGGCTGCGCGATGGTTTGGGCATCATCAAGAAGTCTGCCGACATCGAAGCGCTGGCCGCGAGCGTGCCAGACACCGGCGGCGTCTATCTCGTGCCTGCATTCGCGGGTCTCGGCGCTCCGCATTGGGATGCGTATGCGCGGGGGACGCTCGTCGGCATGACACGCGGCACCACGGCGGCACACATCGCTCGTGCGGCACTGGAAGGCATCGCTTTGCAGGTCATGGACATCTTGAAGGCCATGGAGGCCGATGCGGGCATCAAACTGAAGGAACTCCGCGTCGATGGCGGCGCATGCGTGAACAACCTGCTCATGCAGATGCAGTGCGATCTGCTCGGTGTGCCCGTGGTGCGACCGAAGGTGAACGAAACCACCGCGCTCGGTGCCGCCTGCCTCGCGGGGCTTGCCGTCGGCTTCTGGAAGAACGTGGCCGACATCGCCAAGCACTGGCAGATGGACCGCAAATTCAAACCGACCATGAAAGCGGCCGCACGCGCCAAGATCACCCATGGCTGGAATCGTGCGCTCACCCGCGCCAAAGCGTGGGAGGAGAAATCCGCATGAAGCATCGCGAGTGGATCAATCCGCCCTGCCCGCTGCTGCCGGAGGAGAACCGGTACTACGATCACACGGATGTCGAGGCGCTGAACCACGAGCGCGGACCGCTGTTTTATGATACAGCGCTGCACTATGCGCAGAGCCTGTGGCGCGAAGGGTTTCCGGCCAAAAGCATCCTGCTCATCAATCGAGCGCTCTCGCTGCCGTTGAAACGCGACGAGCCGATCCTTGCGAAATGGCCGCTGCCGTATCAGGCGCTCGTGTGGATCATGCAGAATCGTGTGGAAGGCCAGTTCATCGGCAATCCGCGTCGTCACTGGCAGCATCTGGCCACGCGCATGGTCGAGCCGAACAAGGAGCTGCGCACCTGGCGCGCCTGGGCCTGCTGGTATCTGGCGAAGACGATCCTGCCGGATGTGGAATTCCCCGCTGACCCCAAGCAAATCCGCGAGGAGCAGGTCGTAGAGCCGACGTACGACCAAATCGCACAGCAATTGCAGCGGCTATCACCGGCCAATGACCTCGAAGTCTGGCAGCAGACGTTGAAGACGATTCGGGATGCCATCCAGCCGCTTGCTGCACGCATCCGCCGCATTGGTATGGATGAACTGCCCATGGTACAAAAGCTCGGGCATGCCATCTGGTTCGCGTATTACCCCGGCATCATCAGCGACGCGCAGATCCGCTACATGCTCTCCATCTGGTATCAGCCCGGCAACATGGCGCACGAGATGCAGGCGCGGGACGTGTGGTATGCGCTCATCGAGGTCGAAGAGCGCGGCGCGGTGGGCTATATCTCGTTCGAAAAGCTCGCCATGGAGCCCGTGCTCTTTATCAACAAGCTCTACCTCCTGCCCGAGGTGCATGGTCACGGCCTCGGCGGCCTCACCCTGCGCTGGGCCGAGGACCGCGCCCGCGACCTGCGCTGCAAACTCGTGCGTCTCCGCGTGAACAAACGCAACGCCCCCGCCATCCGCGCCTACCTCCGCCACGGCTTCCACTTCACCGAGGACGTGTGCAGCGACATCGGCAGTGGGTTTGTGATGGATGATTATGTGATGGAGAAGGCAGTGCGGTGACGAGGTTCTTGATGTGAGCTTCTTTTCACGCATCTTGATGGCATGAGCCAGAAACGACTACTGTGGCTATGCTTGGCGGCGTTCCTTGTCGCAATCTCATTAGTTGTGCCAGTGTGGCATCAAACCAGCAATTGCGGCGGCAATTCTGCCGCTCTCTCCCAGGTCAAACAAATCGCACTTATCGCTCGCCTTACCGCAGCCGACGCGCCGGACCATTCATTCCGCTTCGGTGCCGCTGGTCCCGATGAACGCGAACAGCTCACCGGTTTTTCGCGTTCCCATTGGTTGCATGGCGCTCGCTTTCTTGTGTCTGCCATGCCCATGGAGGGAAAGGGAAATCACTCACGCCGCGTGATCGTCGTCTGCAACACGTCTTACTGTAATGTTCCCTGGCAGTGGATCGGTTCGGCTCCGCCAACTCATGCCGTTGCGTATTCTGACGGCAGTTACGGACTCATTTCTACCGCAGAGTTCGCTGCACTCGACCTTTCGACGTTCACACCTCTTGATGAACTTTATCCGCCGAAATTCATGTGAACGAGGATGGGTGATGGTAAACCGATCATTCCTGTTTACCCGTTCAAACCGTGATTCCACTCGACCTGTCTCTTGCCGATGTTCCCAGCCTGCCTGCGCATGCGGCGCGGTTGCTGGCGAAGGAGGGAATCAAGACGGTGGCGGATGTGGTGTGGCATCTGCCGTTTCGGCATGAGGACCGTCGGCAGATGCAGGCGCTGGCGTTTCAGGCGGGACCGCTGCCGTCGTGCCATCATGTGTTGATCACGAAGACGGGGAACAAGTTCTTTGGCGGCCGTTCCGGCGTGTTTGAGGCCGTGGTGCGGCATGCGACGGGGCTGCTGGGCCAGCAGCTCACGCTGAAGTGGTGGAACATGCCGTTCATGAGCCGGGTGCTGGCCGAAGGGCAGGAATTGATCGTCTATGGGGTGATCAAGGACTCGAAGGGGCGTCTGAGCATGT
>Ga0114970_10000207_pt1 | contig 41144 bp, 60 predicted proteins | sample M_140205_XF_Meta_FD_87030 | JGI IMG/M metagenome (GOLD analysis project Ga0114970, IMG submission 87030) | Freshwater microbial communities from Lake Montjoie, Canada to study carbon cycling - M_140205_XF_MetaG | ecosystem: Environmental > Aquatic > Freshwater > Lake | place: Lake Montjoie... | reverse complement strand
GGATGGGCGTGCGGATGGGCGGGCGGATGGGCGGGCGGATGGGCGGGCGGATGGGCGGGCGGATGGGCCAGCCGATGGGCGAGCGGTAGGGCGAGCGGGGGGCGTGGGGTTGGGGATGGAGGTATCGGGTGTTTTACGTGGGAGAGCTCTGGGGAGGCGATGATTGGGGGTGGGGGTTCGGGATTTTCGAGTCCGAGACTTGGGTGGGAGGGTGGAGGAGTCCGATGGGAGCCGGGGTTTTTTGAGGTCCTCGATTTCTTGACCGGTGAGAATGCGCCATTCGCCTGGTCGGAGGTCAGCGATTTTGAGGTGACCGATGCGCATCCTGACGAGGCGTTCGACTTCGTAGCCGAGCTCATAGAGCATGAGGCGAATTTGGCGTTTGATTCCTTGATTGAGAGTGAGTCGAAGATGTTTTGGGCCAAGGATTTCCACGCGTTCGGCTTTGGCGCGACCGCCAATGATATGAAAGCCTTTGAGGAGTTTTTCGCGATCGATTTGTTTAAAGGGTTGATCAATGATCACCTCATATTCCTTATCGACTTTGTAGCGGGGGTGGGTGAGGGCGAGGGAGAGATCGCCGTCATTGGTGACGATGAGGAGGCCTTCGCTGTCCATGTCGAGGCGTCCGACGTGGTGGACTCGGGGCCAGTTTGAGGGGAGCAGTTCAAAAATGGTCCGGCGGCTGCATTCGTCATCGGCGGTGCAGACGAAGCCCCGAGGTTTAGCGAGGACAGCGGTGAGGGAGGTTTGGATGCGAACGACTTTCGAGCCTACTTTGACCGAGTCATCGTGGCCGACATGGGTAGCGAGGTTGGTGGTGACGTGACCATTGATACGCACCTGACCGGTTTGGATGAGTTCTTCGACACTGCGACGGGAGCCGAGACCGGCGGAGGCGAGAAAACGATTAAGGCGCATGACTGGAGAAGATTTGGTTAGAAGGAGCGAAAATGGCAGGGGATGAGTTAACCTTGAACCGAGGAAAAGACTACCATTTATCTTGGTCATGGGTTAACTGCTCGGAGAATTGCTGAAAAAACTTCCACCATACTGAAAGTGCAAAAACTCACAATTCCACGAAAGACAGTTTATCGATTGTCTTTATATTACCGAGCTTTGCAGCGACTGCGTACGAATAAAATGTTGACGGTATCTTCGGCGGCGTTGGCGAAAGCGGCGGGGGTGAAGCCGACGCAGTTGCGAAAAGATTTGACGCATTTTGGGCAATTTGGAACCCGAGGATTAGGGTATAGCGTAGAGACCTTGAGTAAGCAGCTCACGGACATGCTGGGGACGACGCGGTTGCAGCCGGTGATTTTGGTGGGTGCGGGAAACCTTGGGGCGGCGCTGTTGCGTTACCATGGATTTGCGAAGGAGGGATTTGAGGTGGTGGCGGCATTTGATTTGAATGTTTCGAAGGTTCGAGCGAGGCAGCTTGGAGTGAAATTATTGCCGATGAAGGATTTGGAGTCATGCGTTCGTGGGCAGCAGATTAAAATGGCGATTCTGACCGTGCCTGGCAACGTGGCTCAGGAAGTGACGAACTTGCTGGTGGAAGCGGGTTTGTTAGCGATTTTGAATTTTGCGCCGATTATTTTGCAGGTCCCGGATAAGGTGGTGGTGAACAATGTGGATTTGGCGATTGAGCTCGAAAATTTGAGCTACTTTATTCAGTGAGAATCGTGGGAAAAAGTTCAGGGGAAGTGGAGGGAATGGAGGAGGAAAGGGCTCTCGTGGAGATGGGGGTGGAGGATTTTGATTTGGCAGGGACTTTGAGTTGTGGCCAAGTTTTTCATTGGGAGAGGAGGGGAGCAGGGTGGGTGGGGGCGATGGGAGATTCGGCGGTGTATCTTGAGCAAAAAGAGGCGAAACTTTTTCTTTCGGCTGGGGAAGAGGATCGGGTGAGGAACTATCTCTCATTGGATCACCCGTGGCAGACTATTCGGGAGAGTTTTCCGAGTGATCCGGCTTTGGATTTGGCGGTAGAATTTTGTGGGGGGATGAGGATTATCCGTCAGCCGAGTTGGGAGTGTTTGGCGACATTTATTACTTCGTCGTTGAAGCGAGTGGAGCAGATTGGGAAGATTTCTCTGCGGTTGCGTCGTTCTTTTGGGGAGCGTTTGGAGTGTATTGGGGGAGAGGTTTTTAGCTATCCGAGAGCCGAGAAGATAGCGGGGCTAAGAGAAGAAGATTTGCGGGCCTGTGGCTTGGGATTTCGGGCGAAGAGTTTATTGGGGTCGGCACGAATGATTGCGGAGGGGCAGGTGGATTTGGTGAAGGTGAGGGCGATGGATGATGAGGGGGCGATGGAGGAGTTGCGGCGGTTGCCGGGGGTTGGCGAGAAAGTGGCGAATTGCGGGTTGCTTTTTGGGTTTGAGCGATTGGGGGCATTTCCGATTGATGTCTGGATTGAGCGAGTTTTGATTGAGGGGTATTTTTCTGGGGAGAGTGGGGTGAGTCGAGAGAGGCTGCGGGAGTTTACGCGGGACTATTTTGGGCGTTTTGGGGGCTATGCGCAGCAATATTTATTTCACCACGCGAGGACGACAGGGGTGCGAATTGGGAGGCAGGGATGATTGAAAAGGGTTTTTTGGTAAAAACAGGCTTGGGGATGATGCGGAGATCGGGTTCTATTTTTTTGTGAATATTGATGTCGTTCTTCATCCTGCGGAAATATCGACCAGTCTGCTTGAGAGAGACTTGTCTGGGGTGACTTGTGTGGTGTTTGACGTGCTGAGGGCGACTTCATCGATGATCACGGGGCTGAGTCATGGGGCGAGGGAGATTTACCCTGTGAGAACCATTGAGGAAGCGAGAGAACTTGGGCTACGGAAGCCTGGGGCGTTATTGGGGGGGGAGCGATTGGGAGAAAAGATTGAGGGATTTGACTTGGGAAATTCTCCCTTGGAATACGGGGAAAAAGTCCGTGGGCAAGTTTTGATTAGCACCACGACCAATGGGACGGTGGCCTTGCGGGCGTGTGAAAGAGCGGGTCGGGTATTGGTGGGGGCGTTGTTGAATCTTCGGGCGTTGGTGGCGGTGCTACAGCGGGATGCGCCCGAGGAGTTGTTGGTGATTTGCGCGGGAACATTTGCCAATTTTGCATTAGAGGATGGCTATGCGGCGGGGCGATTGATTGAGGAGTTTAAGGAAGCGCGTTTGAGTGATGCCGCCCGATTGGTATTGGGACTGACGCGAGTTTATCCCGAAGCAGGTTTGGCCTTGCGGGCAGCGGATAATGGTCGGGTTCTTCTGGGCAAGGGGAGGGAAGCTGAGGTGGAATGGTGCAGTCAAGTATCTTGTTGTGAGGTGGTTGGGGAGATGTCTTCTGGGGTGATTCGTGCGTCTGTCTGATGAAAACGAGAAGTGAAAAATGGGCGAGTCTTGGCGGTTTATGGATTCCCGATATTTCGGTAGTGGCACCGAGGAAACAGGCGACGATTGGATTAGTGGTTTCGGTGGGGGTGCATCTTTTGGCTTTTTTGGTGGTGGGTTTGACGGCGGGATTGCTACCTGAGCGTTTAAAGTTTCCGAAGCCCAAGCCCCCGGCGGAGGAGTTGGAATTGGTGATTCTTCCTCGGGAAGAGCCGAAGATTGTGGCGGCGCCCGTACCTGAGGAGAAGCCGACGATTGACTCGCGTGGGTTGGCCGAGTCGAAGAAGCCAACGGAGTCGGTGTTTGAGTCTGACAAGGATATGACCGCAGCCAGCGAGAAAGCTGCCACTGGGGATCTGCCGCTGCCGAGTCAAGAGGGGAGAGGAAAAGTAGACAAGGTATTTTCGTCCCAAAAGGGAACGGTGGGGGTGGTGAAGGAGGAGATGGTTCCGGTATTGGCGGTGGTATCGCCACCAGCGCCACCAGCGCCACCACCGTCACCGAAAGTGGAGACGAAAGTGGAGACGAAAGTGGAGCCTGTGAAGGCGGAGGTGGAGAAAGTGCCATTGGAGAAGGAGCGGGTCAGCGACGCGGAGTTGGCGTTGAAGGCCAAGCCAGCGACCGAGTTGCCGGGAACGATCACGCGGTTGGATCCTGTGAGAACCAAGGTGCCAATTCAGCGAATCGTCCCTGAGGTTCCCGTGCCTGTGCAGTTGGCGAAGTTGACTCCGCCTTCGGTGGCGCATGTGGAGCCGATGGCACCGACTTATCAGCCTGAGCAGGAAAAAAGCCGAGTGGAGGGGATGATCACCAATCGGGGAAAGAACGCGGTGAGTGCGACGGCGACGCCATTGGGCAAATATAAATCGCAAGTCTACAGTGCGATTGGTTCTCGGTGGCTTTATTACGTGAAAGATCGGATGGAGGTGTTGTCGATTGGGACGGCGAAGCTGAGTTTTTTTGTGACGCGTGAGGGGCGCATTCAAGGGATTCATGTGGATGGGAACACGGCGAACGCGAGTTTTGCGGAGGTTTGCGAGCGGGCGATTCGGGAGGCAGAAATTTCCAAGCCGCCTCCGGGTTCGCTTGATCAAGTGCGTGAAGGGCGGCTTGAGTATGCGATTACCTTTACGCTATACAACTTTCGCGAATGAGCTTTTATCCACTTTTTTTTGTCGCCTCGATGCAAACGGCTTGGGATTTTTTCCAAAAGGGAGGACCGTTTATGTATTTGCTTTTGGGGTGCTCGGTCGTCTCGGTTTCGGTGATTCTGGTTCGGGCGCTGGCCTTGCGGCGGTCGGTAGTGATGCCGAGATTTATTGAGCGGGAAGTGGAATCGATTCAGCCTGGTGAGGTGGGGGCATCGGTGGCTCATTTGGCTCGGGTGGTGGAGGGGGATCGATCGACTTTGGGGAGAATCATTGGGGTGGGGATTCGGCATTTAAGTTGGCCGAAGGCGGAAAATACTCAAGCGGTGGAGACGCGGGCTCAGGAGGAAGTGGTTCGCCTGGAGAGTGGGCTTTTTGTGTTAGAAATCATCGTGGGGATCGCCCCACTTTTGGGCTTATTGGGTGCGGTTTCGGGGTTGGTGACAGTTTTTGCGGCCTTTGGATCGGACACGCATTCACAAGATCCGCGAGGGATTGCCAATGGGATTTCTGAAGCGTTGAGCACGACGATTGTGGGGTTGGCGATCGCGATCCCGAGTTTGATTGCATACAGTTATTTTTCGCGAAAGATCGAGACGATGGCGGTGCAGATGGCATCGTTGACGGCGGAGTTATTGGCGAAGTGTTATCACCAGAGGTTGGCGGGTCGTGGGGGGGAGCGATTGGGGATGGCGGAAGCTCAGAGTGAAAGAGAGAGCAGTCAATACGCGTCGGGGCCGACTCGGGTGGTGGTTCCGCCGGTGCTGGGGGGGCGACCAGCAGTGGAGGATTTGCAGTGAATTTTTACCGGCGGAAGCGGCGGATGCCGCAAGTGATTATTGTATCGCTGATCGATATTTTCGCGATTTTGTTAATTTTTGTGATTGTGACCACGACCTTTAAGAAGGCGCAGCCGCAGGTGGCGATTCGGCTTCCCGAGTCGAAGCAAGCGGTGACGAAAGAGCGATCGGAGGATCCGATGATTTTGTCGATTTCGCCTGATGAGCAAATATTTTTGGATGATCAGCCGGTGGGATTGGCGGCTTTGGGGGTGGCGTTGAAGCCGATGCTTGCGATGCAACCGCCGCGGACGATCGCGATGAAAGCGGACACGAAAGTTTCCTATGGATTTTTGATTAAAGTGCTGGACGCCTTGCGGGATGCTGGGGTTAAGGGGAGTATGTCGGCATTTACAGAAAGCAAAGAATGATTTTAGAGATTGTCCAATATGGTGACCCGGTGTTGCGGGAGAAAGGTTTGGAGGTTGGGGAGATTGACGCCAAGGTCAAGCAGTTGGCTGGGGATATGGTGGAGACGATGCGAGCGGCGAACGGGGTGGGATTGGCGGCGCAGCAGGTGGGGGTGGCGTTGCAGTTGATGGTGGTGGATGTGGAGGACACGGAGGACCGACCGAGTGCGATGTTTCTTGGGGAGACGGAGGTGATTTTGGCGGATTACATGCCCTTGATTTTGGTGAATCCGGTCTTGGAATTGAGTAAGGATCGGGAGAGTGACAATGAGGGGTGTTTGAGTTTTCCGGAGATGAGTGGGGAGATTACGCGGGCGTCTGGGGTGAGATGTCGGGCGAAGCGATTGGATGGGAAGGAGATTATTTTTGAGGCCTTTGGTTTGTTGGCGCGGGCGATCCAGCATGAGGTTGATCATCTTCATGGGGTATTATTCATTGATCGGATGAATTCCTCGGCGAAGGCGAGTGTGGCTGGGCGATTGAAGCGCCTCCAACAGAGAATGAGCCGCAGGTAGGTGGAGGGGGGGTTAGAGGGTTTTGTAGTGGATGCTGAGAGTTCGAAAGACGTGAGGTTGGCCTTGGGCGCAAAAGTAGATGAGTTCGATGGTGGAGTTATTTTGGTTCCACTTCCAGCCGACGAGGGTTTGGATGACATCGCCGATGGCCTCTTTTTTGCGGGCGATGAGTTGGCCTGGGCCGTGGCGTTGGTCTAAGCGTTGGTGGAGATCGCCCATGAAGCCATCGTATTTGGTTTCGTCCCATTCGTCCTTTTGGTATTGGAGTTCTACTTCGACGAGTTCACGGGCGATGAAATAGAAGACGGTGCGTTTGAGTCCTGACTGGACTAATCCTTCGACAGCCCAAGCTTCTCGGCCTTCGATGGTTTTGCGGGAAACGATCGTGGCTTTGGTGCTTTTGAGGAGGCGCTCTAAGCGGTCGGCGGTTTCACCCCAGCGAAGGTTGAAGGGGGGGCGAATTTCTTCGGTGAGGCCATGGGGAATGAGGAGAAGAAAGTAAACAGCGCCAGCGAGTGGGATGAGAAGTGCGCGGAGCATCGGTGAAGTCATGGGGCCCAAGGAGAGCGGAGAGGGATATCGTCTGAGGCGGAGAAAATGTCAATCGTGGGGGAGGAGATGGGAGTTCGGGAGAAGTGGTGAAGAAGCAAAAGAAATGCTGGAGTTGGATTGAATCCTCTGGCAATGGCAGTGAGGAATTTAAAGTATATGAAGATGAGTTCGCCGATATCTACTCCGAATTGGAAGTTGCGTCTGAGGTTATGGGTTGGGGTGCTTTTTTTGATTTTGGGTGGGGCAGACTTTTTTTTAATTCGGTTTAGCTTTGAGAAGTTTAATCCGGCACCGATGTTGATTGGGCTGACGGTGCTGACGGGGTTGGGAACGAAGCTTCTTTTGGTGGGATTATGGCGCCGGAAATCGTGGTCACGTTCGGCGTTGAGCCTTATTCTGGTGGTTTCGATCATGGCCTTTTCGGTGCTGCTTTTTTATGTGCTTGGGGAAAAGCTTCCTCGTGAACCTGGGATGCTCAGGGGGGTGTATATCGGGATGGCTTTGCAGGCGGTTGCGTTGTGGATTCTGGGTCAGGCTAAATCAATTCGCCGGGTGACCCATCCATTGACCTGCCACTCCTGACGAGTGGTCGGGGGTTAAGGTGAAGTGGGGCTTTGGAGGCAGAGGGTGAAGCTGGCGCCTTTTCCTGGGGGACTCTGGACGATGAGGGCCCCATCGGCTTGGAGAATGAGGCGCTTGACGATGGAGAGGCCGAGACCGGTGCCGGCGTCTGGGGCTTTGGTGGTGACGCGTTCGTTAAACATTTTGGAGAGAATTTCGGGAGGAATTCCGGGGCCAGTATCGCGGACGACGATGGAGAGAAAGGGGGGGGTATTGGGAAAATTTTCTTGATTGATGACGCGGAGGTGGGGGTCATCGGGGAGATTGATTTCGGGGATGGGGAGGAGGGAGAGATGGCAGGAGACTTCGACGAGGTGGGGATCGGGGCTAGATTGGAGGGCGTTGATGGTGAGGTTGAGGAGAATTTGGAGGAAATCGGTGCCGTTGATGGCCACGAAGAGGTCATGGTCGAGGCCTTGGATGGTGAGGCGGTTGCCATGGGTGGCGGCGTGGCGGTTGAGGAGTTCGGTGAGATCGCTCATCACCTGATTGACGGCGACAGAAGATTTTGCGGAGGGTTGGGCGTGGAGGAAGCTGAGGTAGCGTCGGGAGATCTCGACGCATCGGCCGATTTGGCCATTGAGGCGTTGGAGGTCTTCCTTAATATTGGCGAGTTGTTCGCCTTCCACGCTGGCGGCGTTTTCCATGGAGCGGTGGATGAGTTCGGCGAAGCCGGAGATGATGGTCAGGGGGCTATTGATATCGTGGAGGACGCTGGCATAAATTTCGCCTTGGCTGCGGGCGAGTTCTTCGGCGACTTGGTGTCGGCGGAGGTCTTCTTGGAGGCTGAGGAGTTCTTGATTTCCGCGTTGGAAGTCACGAGAGGCGTGGTGTTTTTTGACGGCGAGGCTAACGGCGGCGCGAATCGTGGAAATTTCGAAAGGTTTATTGAGGTAATCGCTGGCGCCGAGTCGGAGGGCTTGGCGGGCGGTTTCGATGGTTTCAAAGGCCGTGAGGAGAATGACTTCGACGGCGGGGTTGATGGTTTTGATTTCTTTGAGGGTCTCCACCCCGGACATCCCGAACATCATAATATCGAGAATCACGACATCGACGGGTTGGGTTTTGACGAATTCGACGGCGTCGAGGCCGTTGGTTGCGAGGAGGACGTGGTAATCGTTTTTGAAGATGACGCGGAGGGCTTGGCGGGGCCCGTCCTCATCGTCGACGATGAGGAGAGTGGGTTTTGGTTTTGGGGTCTCCGAGTGGGGGAATGGGGGAGGATTAGAAATGGTATCCGAGAGTAAAATTGAGGGCGTTTCCCTGAGCTTGGTAGGTTCCATTGGCGGTGGTGCTTTGGGTGATTGTCCTAGTGAGACCATAGGACCATTGGTAGGCGATATTCCAGCTAAAGTGATCAAATTTTTTTCCGAAGCCTGCGCTGAGGACATGGCGATTGGAATCTGGGATCACGGGATTGAACTGATCGGTGGGGACGGAGTTTTCGCTCCAGATGTAGCCGACGCTAGCTTGCCATTGGTGGGCGAATTTTTTGGTGATCCCAAATTCGTAGAGCCAACTGGAGTTCCAGTTAAAGGGCAAAGCGATCTTGGGGCTGTGTTTTTGGTGGAGGGTGACAGTGTTGAGTTGGTTCCAGTCTGTCCAATCGGCATTGAATTCGAAGTTCCAGTCGGGGGTGGGGGTGAAGGAGTAACCGAAGACGATATTTTGGGGGATGGAGAAGCGAGCGGAGGCGTCTTGGTTGCGGTTGATGGGTGGGACGCGGAAGGGGCCATTGGGGGTGGGGACGGTGAAGGCGTTGGTCTGGAGATTGGTTTGGCCCGTGAAGTCGATGGTGGTGGCGCTGTGGTAGGCGACGCCGAAGTGGTGCATGTGGTGGGGGTCCCATTTTAGGCCGGCGGAGAAGTTGAAGCTGAGGCCATCGCCCTTGAAGTGGAACTGATCACCGAGGGTGAAGACGCCTTGTTGGAGTTAGGCGCTTCCGTAATTGAAGGAGGGGCCAGCGGCGAGGGAAAGAGACTGATGAATTTTCCAAGCGACCACTGGGTTGATGGCGACATAGACAATTTTTCCTTGGCGAGCGGTGGTGCGGAAGGGGGTGTTATCGGGGTATTCGACACTGAGACCGTAGGGGGAGTAAATACCTAAGCCGAAGGCGAATGGGGAGTTTTTTGCTTTGGTGGTGATGAAGAGGTGAGGGGCGAGTTGGAATTCTTGGTTGGTGTTAGTGAAAGAGCTGGAGCCGGCGGCGGCGGGGGTGACTTTTTCTCGGAACGAGATGGCGTAGGACCCGGTGAGGATGCGGGTACCGTCGAGTTGGGTGATGCCTGCAGGGTTATAGTAAATGGCGGAGGGATTATCGGCAGTGGCGGCGAAGGCGAGACCGCGGGCGGTGGCCTCGGCGTCTTGGTCGGCGAGGCGAAAGCCGAGGGCAAACATGGAGGGAGAGGTGATGGTGAGGAGGAGGGTAGCGATTGATTTCGATAAACTCATGATGGGCAACGGATTAAATGGGAGTATGGAAGTGGTGTGGAGGGGGTTTAATTGAGGAGGGGTATGGAGACGCGGACTAAGCCGCAGCCGCCTTTTTCGGCGGAGGGAATTTCGATTTGGCCGTGATGACTTTCGATGATTTTGCGGGAGACGGTTAAGCCGAGGCCGAGGCCGACGACGCGGGTGGAGAAGAAGGGTTCTGGGGCACGCTGAGCGGTTTCGTGGATGAAGCCGAGGCCGGAGTCGCGGACTTCTACTTGGAGGAGGGAATGATTTGTGGGGTTTTGGGTGAGGCGGACCGCGACGGCGGGGTCTTGGGGATTTGCTTGGAGAGCATTGAGCATAATTTCGGCGAAAGCGTGGCGGAGGGCTTGGTGATCGCCGGCGATTTTCCAGGGGGCGAGATCTTTATTGAAGCTGAGTTGGGCGAGTTTTTTACCTGAGTAAAAAGTGTGAGCTTGGTGGAAGGCCTCGACGAGGAGATCGGAGACGAGGACGGGTTCGGTGAAGTGGGTTTGCCACTCGCGGGCGAGGAAGAGCATTTGGCTGGTGAGTCGGGAGATGCGTTTCACGCCTTCGGCGAGGGCGGTGGAGAGGGAGGTTTGGAATTCGGGATCTTGGAGGGAAAATTCGAGGAGTTGTTGGTGGGTGGAGAGTGGGACGAGGGCGTTGCCGATTTCGTGAGCGAGATGCTCGGCCATGGATTTGATGAGGCGGAGGTTTGCGGATTCGATTTCGAGGCGGAGGGAGCGTTCGTGTTCGGTGATATTTTCGACGACGAGGAGGGCGGAATTGGCTGAGGGGGTGAGAGTGGGTGAGGAGGGGAGGAAGGGGTGAATGGTGATGCGGTAGGATTGTTCGTCGGGTGATGATCGTTGGTATTTGAAGGGGGGGATACCGACGCCGGATTGGATGACGGTGAAGACGGAGCTTCCGATGGATTGGGGAAGGTCAGAAAACTCTAAGGGGGAGGGATCGGCGGAGTCATTGCGGAAAATCTGGTGGGCGGCGGAATTGGAGTGGAGGGTGGAGAGATGAGAATCGAAGACGATGCAACCGTTGCCGAGATGGTTGAGGATATCGGCGACGATGGAGTGACTTTTTTGGAGGAGACGATGGATTTGGGCGTTTTGAATGGCGAGACCGACCTCCTCGAGCATATGGAAGATCAGGGAGAGGTCTTGGTGGTTGAAGGGGTTACCGGTGAGGCGTTCATCGAAGATGAGGAGGCCGAGGAGGGATTGTCGGTCGAGGATGGGGATGGCGATGGCGGCACCGAGGAGTTGGAATTCTTTGGTGATTTCGCGGGATTGGAGAGCCTCTGGGGTGGAGGCTTGGAGGATGCGACTGTGGCGGTGAAGGTGGGCGCCGATGCCATGATTGAGGGAGAGAGGGAGGTGGAGGAGGAGGGAGTCATCGTAGCCCATGGCGGCGGCGGTGGATAATTTCCGTTGATCGGGGAGGGAGGGGGAAGGGGAGTGTGGGGAAGGGTTACGAAGGAGGATGACTGCGCGGTTGACTCCGATGACTTCGCGGAGGAGGAGGAGAAATTGTTGGAGGAGGGCAGAGGAATCGAGGCCGTGGGTGAGGAGAGTGGAAAAACGGCGAAGGGCTTCGAGGCCTTGGACTTCGGGGTGGTAGGGGATGGAGGTGGAGATAGGGGTGGAGATTTGGGGTGGAGGGGTGGAGGATATGGGGAGATGTTTTGGGGTGAAGATTCGATTGAGGAGGGTATTGATGATGGGGCCGCTGACGGGTTTATGGAGGATGCGTTCGACGCCGAGAAGGTAGGCATCATTTTCCCAGAGAGGAGGTAGTGAGTTAGTGTAAACGACTATGGGAGAGGCAGGGGCGAGGGATTGGAGTTCTTTGATGAGGAGAAGGGATTGGGCGTTGGGCTGGTCGATATCGAGGATGGTGGCATCGATTCCGCCTCTGGAGAGGAGGGTTTCTGCGTGGGCGATGGAGGGGAGACGGACGATGGGGAACTGGGTGGGGTCGAGAACTTCTGCTAAGGCATTGGCGAGGGGGAGTTTATTGCTGATGACCAGGAGAGTGGGCATTTAAGCGGAAGGATTGGCTAAGGACTCGATGGTGGGTGATTGGCGTGCGGGAATATCGACTTGAACGGTTGTGCCTTTTTTTAGGGTACTAGCAATCGAAAGATTTCCGCCGTGGAGATTGGTAATTTTTCTGGAGATGGCCAAGCCGAGGCCAAAGCCGCGGGTTTCGTCGCCGCGATTTTTGGTGGTGAAGTAGGGTTTGAGGATGCGAGTGAGATTTTCTTTAGGGATACCTTCTCCTTGATCGACGACGCGAATGCGCAACCAGTTTCCCGAATTTGTTTGGGTGAAGCGGGTGAGATGCACTTTGATTTGGCCATCGGACGGGGAGGCATCGATGGCATTGGAGATGAGATTGGAGATGAGGCGGAGGATGAGGACTTCGTCCATTTCGACGAGGACATCTTTGGGGACGACCGCCGAGACATCGATATTTTTTTTGTGTTTGGTGTAGGCTTTTTGGGAAGCCTGATCGACGGCTTGTTGGATGACGAGATCGAGACGACCGAGATGGAGATCGAGGCGGAGATTTTCGGAGAAGAAGAGGGCTTCACGAATGTAAGCGCGCATGGTTTTGATATTGCGCATGGCGACGGGAAGCAGTTCTAAATCAAGGGCTTTAGGGCTATCGCTTTCTTCGATGGAGAGTTGGAGGAGAGTCCAGACTGGGGTGAGTAAGTTATTTAAGTCGTGGGCCATTCCGCGAGACATGCGGCCGAGGAGATCGAGTTCTTGGGCTTGGAGGACTTGCGATTTGAGGCGGATTTGGTTGATCGTGGGGCTCATCGCTTTGACGAGGCTGAGGAGCAACTTGAGTTCACTGGTTCGGTGGAGTTGGCCATTGCTTTTGGCACCGACGAGGAGGAGACCATAGGGATCGCTATCGGAGCTGAGGGGGAAGCAGAAATCGATTTTGAGTTTGTGTAATTGGGCGAGGACGTCCTCGTGAGAGAAGCGTTTTTTTGCGATGGGGTAGATGGCGTTGAGGGTGAGAAAATCTGGGGAATCTTTTTCGAAGTATTCGAGGAGGACCGCCTGACTTTGGCGTTGGAGGGCATCCTTCTTTTGGGCTGGGGGGTGGATGCGAACTTCTCCAAAAGTTTGAGGGGAATCGTCGGGGATGATGAGTTGATAGTTTTGCAAGCCGAAGCCTCGGATGAGGAGATTATGAAGGTCATCGGCGAGGATGGTGAGATTATTTTGGCGGGGCATGCCATCGATAAAGCTTTTGGCCTGATCTTGTTGTTCGAAGCGATCACCGAGGAGATGTCGTTCCCATTTTTCCAAGCTTTTGCTGGCAAAAAGTTTTGGGAAAAAGAGCGACGCGGTGATCGTGCTGAGCATGAAGACGACGAGGGAGAGGGAGAGGGAGGTGGGGGTGAAGGCGTTGGTGAGGACGGCGACGCCGAGGAGGAGGCCGCTGGCGATAATGAAGAGGAAGCTGAAGCGGATGATCTGAGCAGCGGCGAGGGTGAAGTCGACTCTGGCGTCGAGGAATTGGTTTTGGAGGACCCCGTAAGCGACGACCACCACGTAGAAGACGGCGGCGAGGCTACCGTAGGGGTAAATGTTTTGGTGGGTGAGGGGATAATGATTGATGCCGATGATGGGCAGGAGGTCATTGATTCCGAAGAGGGCGAGGAGGGTTTGGGCGTAGAGGATGGGGGTGACTTGTTGGCGTTGGAGGACGGACATTGACCGGCGTTTTCGGAAGAGGAGAACGATGGAAAAAAGGCTAATCGCGTAGGGAATATTGAGGAGATGAAAGGCGGGACCGGCGACGGCATACCAACCGGAGTCGCCGAGGTATTGGACGCCGGAGATATACCAAGGGGTGCAGTTGAGGATGGCGAGGAGCGTTTGGCAGACGTAGAGGCCGACCATTTTCTTTCCTGTGGGGAGGCCGGCGACGAGGAGGGAGAGGTGGACGAAAGCGGCGACTTCGAAGAGGACACCGAACTGGAGGAAGCGCGCCCAGAAGAGGGCGGTTGTGGTGTCACTTTGGGGGATATAGAGGAGGAAAAAAGATCCGAGGTTCCAGATGGCGATGGAAAAGCCGGAGAGGAGAAAGACCTGACTGGTGGTGGATCTGGGGCTCCTAGCGAAGATGAAGGTGGCGAGGAGAGCGTTGAAAAAGCACCCCGCGAGTGGGATAAAAGGGGCGAAGCTCACGACGGATAGCGGGCGAGGAGGAGGCAGGAGGTTTTTCCGCCGAAACCACTATTGAGGTTCATGGCGGTGCGGAGGGGATAGGGGCGGGCTTTGGCGGGGACAAAATCGAGGTCACACTCCTCGAGAGGGGTGGAGAGGTTGAGGGTTGGCGGGACGAGCCGATGCACGAGGGCGAGGGCACAGATGATGGTTTCGGTGGCGCCTGCGGCGGCGAGGGAGTGGCCGGTGATGGGTTTAGTGGAGGAGACGGCGATTTTTCGGGCGTGGGGACCGAAGCAGGTTTTGATGGCGCGGACTTCGGCGAGGTCGCTGACCGCGTTGGCGGTTCCGTGGCTATTGATGTAGTCGATGGAATCGGGGTGGAGCCTGGCTTTGCGGAGGGTTTTTTCGATGGCGCGGATTACTCCTTGGCCGTGGGGTTCTGGGGCCATGGCGTGGAAAGCTTCGCAGCTTCTGCCGTGGCCGAGGAGTTCGGCATAGATTCGGGCGTTGCGACTGAGGGCGTGGCCGAGTTCTTCGAGGACGATATAGGCGGCGCCTTCGCCCATGACAAAGCCGTCGCCTTGGCGATCGAAAGGTTTCATGGCTTCGGCGGGGGGACCGGACCAGCGAGTCATGGCGTGGCTCATGGCAAAGCCGTAGTAGATGGTATCGACGAGGGGGGCTTCGGAGCCGCCGGCGACCATGACATCGACATCTTCGTGTTGGATCATGCTCATGGCGTAGCCCATGACATCGCTACCGGAGGCGCTACTGGAGCTACAGGTGATGGAGTGGCCTTTGCAGCCGATTTCTGTGGCGATTTCGGCGCTGCCGCTCCCGACGTAGCCATTGATCATCATGGAGGGGGTGACCGTGCGGTAGCCGCGTTGGTCTACGGAGCGGCGGCCTTTGTAAGCGGCATCGTAGTTACTGAGGGAGGTGGCTTCGACCACTCCGACGCGGTCGGGATCGATCTCGGCGAGGTTGATGTTGGCGTCGGCGACGGCGAGCTTGGCGGCGGCGAGGCCGTATTGGGCGGAGCGGTCTAAGCGGCGGGCGAGTTTGGCTTCGATGAAGTCGAGGGGGTTCCAGTGGGGGATTTCGGCGGCGAGTCGGGAAGGGGAATCACTGGGATGAAAGCGGGTGAGAGGGGCGACGGCGCTGCGGCCTTCGGAGAGATTTTTCCAGAAGATGGGGAGAGTGTGGCCAGTGGGGGAGATGAGGCCCATTCCCGTGATGACGACCCGCCGATTTTCTGAAAATGGCCGAGGTTTGAGTGGGTTCACGGGGTGCAATTTAGCCTGGAGGCCACTGCAGAGGACGGCCAGCGAGGAGATGAATGTGGAGGTGGGGTACGGACTCGCCGGCGTCCTGTCCGTTATTGATGACGAGGCGAAAGCCGGAGTTGGCGACGCCTAGTTTGGTGGCGATGATTTGGGCGGCGAGGAGCATTTCACCGAGGAGATGGGCGTCGGCGGGCTGGGCTTCCCCGATGCGGGTGATGGGGCGTCGGGGGACGATCAAGACGTGAATAGGGGCTTGGGGGTGGGCATCGTGAAAGGCGATAAAGTCGGGTGTCGAGTGGACGATCTCGGCGGGGATTTGGCCGGTGGCGATTTTTTCGAAGATGGTCATGCGAGGGAAAAGGAGACGGGATTTTGGATGGCGACGACTTCGATTTGTTCTCTGGTGAAGGCGACGATTTCGAGGCGTAAAGCGTCGCAGTCACGGCTCCAGGTTTTTTTGGAGCGGAGGAGTTTGACACAGGATTCGAGGCCGAGGAGTTCGAAGTAGCTTCCTGGTTCTCGGCAGAGGTCTTGGAGGCGTCGTCCGAGGAGTTCGAAGAAAGCTAATTCGTAGCCGGTGCTGGCTTCTCGAGCGAGGTCGAGAAGGGAGACTTGCACTCGTGGTGGGGCTGGGGTGAAGTGTTGGCCGATTTCGGCATAGCCGATGACTTGGAGGATGGACTGGACCGTGGCGGTGAGCGTTTCGATGGGGAGGACATTGGTGGTGGCCTGGTCTTCGAGGAATTGGGTGACCGCCTGGGCGACATCGTGGGCGAGCCACCATTGGGAGTACCCGGCGAGGGCGGCGGCTTGGGTGAGTGAGCGGATGAGCCAGTCGCGTTCGAAGGCGATGGCTTGGCCGCTGGCGAGTTCGATGATGGGGAGGTTATTTTTTAGGCAAATCATGGGAAATTAGGGGAAGAGCTCGGGTTGGAGGGTGCTTTTTTTGGGGCGTCGGCCGAGGGATTGGATTTCCTCCAGAAACTCCCCGATGTCTTGAAAGTGGCGATAAACGGAGGCGTAGCGGACATAGGCCACTTCATCGAGGTGGCGAAGTTTTTCCATGACCTTGGAGCCGATGGCACCTGAGGGAATTTCTCGTTGAAATTCGCTTTCGAGTTCGCGCATCATTTCGTCGACCGTTGATTCCATTGTTTCTATGGTAATTGGGCGTTTTTCGCAGGCTTTGATGATCCCACCGAGGAGTTTGTGTCGGGAAAGGGCTTCACTGCGGCCGTCGCGTTTGCTGACGCGAAGATCGGCACGTTCGATTTCCTCGTAAGTGGTGAAACGGTTGGTGCAATCGACGCATTCGCGGCGTCGGCGGATGGCGCGACCATCTTTGGAGAGGCGGGAATCGATTACCTTGTCCTCAAGGCTTCCGCATTTGGAGCAGTGCATCTTGTGTTAAGGGTAGAGTTTTGAAGGGGTTTACCACTATATTTAGTGGTGTCAACCTTGAAATCTTGATTATCTTTGAAATGGACGTGGGCGAGGGGGTGGAGTGTGGGGGAGTGGAGGAAAAAGTTTGCGTTAGGGGGGAGGTTATGGGATGAAAGGCAGTGTATGCGATATCGGATTGATCTCCATTGTCACTCGTGGTTTTCGGCGGATGGGGTGAGTCGTCCTGAGGCGATGATTCGGGGAGCGAGGGCGAAGGGGTTGAATGGATTTGCTTTGACGGATCATGATACGAGTGATGGGTGTCGCTATTTGGTTGATCAGGGGTTGATGAGAATGGATGGGAAGCCTGTGGATAATTTTTTGATTATTCCTGGGGTGGAGGTGAGTACGGCGGAGGGGCATTTGCTTTGTTTGGGGGTGATTTTGCCGAAGTTGAAGGGGTGTCCTGCGTTGGAGGTGGTGGAGATGGTGCATGGATTGGGGGGGGTGGTGATTCCTGCGCATCCTTACGATCGGTTTCGTGCGGGGATTCGGGAGTCGGTTTTGGAGACATTGGCGGTTGATGGGGTGGAGGTGTTTAATGCGGCCACGACATTGAAGCGATTCAACGAGGCGGCCTATGTCTATGCGGAGCGGCGGAAGTTGCCGATGACGGCGGGGAGTGATGCGCACCATGCAGGGGCGGTGGGGACAGCTTGCACGATTTTTTCGACCGAGGATTTTTCGGTGGGGGGAATTCTTGGGCAGCTTGCTTTTGGGACGGAAATGGAGCGGACGTATCTTTCTCGGCGCGAGGCTTTTCGCAAGACCATGAACAACTGGTTTCGGCTTCGGCGGAGGCGGAGTTATCCTGAGAAAGCCTAAGCCCAGCGTTGGATGGGCTGGATGGGTTGGCGATTTATTCGAGTTCGAGTTCGGGGAGGAGTTCGGGTGGTGGTGGGGTGACTGAGGTGCTTTCGCGGGGCCCGACGACGATGATGGGGCAGCCGTCGAGGTCGCTCTTTTTTCCGCGGATGCGAGCGGCGACGCTGTGGGCTCGGCCAGTTTGGACATCGGGTTTGAAATGATAGGTTAAGCCGTGGTTTCCGTTGCCGAGTCCGCGTTCGCGGAGATCTTCGCGAAACTCGTTGGGAATCACTTCATCGACCCAGTCGCCATCCACGTAGATGTCGACGAGTGGGGTGGCGTTGGGCTGAGTTCGATCCCAGACTACGCCCGTGAGGGTATCGGCGTCGCAGCTTTCGACGAGATTTTCGCGAAGTGGAGGGACTCGAGGGGTGAGGTATCCGTTAAAGATCATGATCCCAAAGGCGAAAGAGTGGAAAGTGAGGATGATACTGGTGACTTGAGCGGGGCGGGTGGCTTTCCAGAGTTGGGCTTGTTTATGCCAACGGGAAAAGAGGTCGAAGGCACAGAGGAGGGAGGCGTGGTAGATGCCATAGACGAGGTAGCGGAGTTCGAAGCCGTGCCAGAGACCCATGAGGATAAAGGTGAGAAAGAGGCCGAGGTAATGGCGGTGTGTTTTCCTGTGAACCAGCGTCCGCGGGTGGCGGCGAGGAGGAAGCGCATGTGGACATGATCGCGAAACCAGAAGGAGAGGCTGATATGCCAACGGGTCCAAAACTCGCGAATATTTTGGGAGAGAAAAGGGGTGCGAAAGTTTTCTGGGGTATGGATGCCAAAGAGGCGACTGATGGCGATGGCAAAGGCGGAGTAGCCAGCGAAATCGAAGAAGAGATAAAAAGTTTCCGCATACATGAGGCCGATCCAAGCGGGGATACCGGGGATTTTGGCAATCGGGGTGATCCAGTGGCTGTGAATGAGGGCGGCGATGATAAATTTGTAGAGAAATCCGCGAAAGATTCGGCTGATAGAGAAGTCGAGATCGGCGAGGAACTCCTCTGGGGAGCGGATTTTTGCCCAATCTTGGATGAATCGTCGATAGCGGTCGATCGGGCCTGAGGAGACGGTGGGGAAGAAGAGGAGAAAGGCGAAGTATTGGGGGAGGGGGAGTGTTTTGATGACGCCGTCGTGGATACTGAAGAGGACATCGAGGGCGCGAAAAGTGAGATAAGAGATCCCGAGGAAGCCGAAAGCAGAGTCTGGGGAGAAGTCGGGGAGGAGTTTGGCGACGAGAAGAGGAAGGAGGGAGAGGGTGACGGCGAGGGGGAAAGGGATGAGGGATTTCCAGCGGAGGAGGGCGGAGGCGAGGAGGGATTGGAAGAGGGCGTAGCCGAGGACGATCCAAATTTCTCGGACTTCCCAGTTGGGGCGAACGGCGAGGTGGGAGCTAAATTCGAGGGTGAGAACTCCTGCGGTGACGAGTAAAAGCCAGTGGCGGCACCAGCGTTGGAATCGAGGAACGAGGCCGAAGAGGATCGTGGGAATGACCGCGTAGAGGAGGAGGCCGAACCAGGTGAAGGAACCGAAAGGAGTCATCGCTAGGCCACTAGAGTCGGAAGGGAATTTGGGTGGAGCGGGGGTGGTGGGAGATCATGGGAGGAGTTCGGCGAGTTTTCGGCGGTCGGTCTTGCCGTTGGAGGTGATGGGGAAAGAGGGGAGGTAGAGAAACTTCCTTGGGACCATGTAGGTTGGGATGCGCTGACTGAGGCGTTTTTTGATTTCGGCGGTGCGGATGAAGTCGGTGGAGAGACTTTGGTCGGTGAGAATGACCACGGCGACGAGCGACTCGATTTGGCCATCTTTTTCGAGGGGGAGAACTACGGCATCGGCAATTTCGGGGAGGGAGCGAAGATTGGCTTCGAGGTCCCCGAGTTCGATCCGATAGCCGTGGAGTTTGACTTGATTATCTTGGCGACCTTCGAAGAAGAGATGGCCTTGGCGAGTTCGACCCCAGTCACCGGTGTGGTAGGCTGGGGCGCCTTCGAAGGGGCGAAAGGCTTGGGCGTTGAGGTCTGGGCGACCGAGGTAGCCTGGGCTGACATTGGGGCCGACGATGACGATTTCGCCGCGTTCGCCCTCGGGAACGATGTGGTCGAGGGGATTGAGGATAAGGACCCTGGTACCTGGCATGGGGCGACCGATGGAGAGTGGGGAGCCTTGGTTGAGAATTGAGGGGGTGATTTGGATGGAGGTCGTGGCGACGGTGGCTTCGGTGGGGCCGTAGGTATTCCAGACCTCGGCTTTGGGAAAGCGGTGGAGGAGTTGGCTAGCGACTTCTGTGCTGAGGGTTTCGCCGCAGAAGAGGAAGCGTTGGAGGTTGGGGAGGAGGGGTTCGGCGAAAGTGCGTTCGGCGAGGCAGATTTGGGCGAAGGAGGGGGTGGAGACCCAAGTGGTGATTTTTGAGGAGGCGAACTTGGCGTAGAGAGATTTGAAATTCCCGATATCTGATTGGGTGATACTGAAGAGCGTTCCGCCGGTGGCGAGGCTGGCGTAGAGATCCATCACCGAGAGATCGAAGGAGAAGGGAGCTTGGTTGAGAAAGGTTTCGGATGAGGAAGGAAACTGGTGTTCGGTGAGGATCCAATCTACGAAGCACTCGAGGTTTGCGAGGGTGATGACCACCCCTTTTGGTTCACCGCTGCTTCCGGAAGTGAAGAGGATGTAGAAGGGATCTTGGCCGGAGACGGGTTTGGGCAAGGGAGCGTGGGAATTTGGGTGGGGTAGGGACCAGAGATCGATCTCTGTTGGGGTGAGGGTGATGGAGGTTCCGGCGGCTTGGGTGATCCGGGTGACGCGCGCGGGGGGGATGGAACGATCGATGGGCACATAAGGGCGCCCGCTTTTGACTACCCCGAGGAAGGCGACGAGCATCTCGGGTTCTTTGTGGCCGTGAATGGCGATTGGCGAACGGTTATCGCCGAGTTCCGCTTCGAGGCGGGAGGCGAGTGCGTTGGAGCGGGTGAGGAGTTCGCCGTAGGTGAGGGTGCGGTCGTCGCTTCGGTGGGCGAGATGCTCTGGGTGAAGTCGTCCCCATTGGTCGATTTGGTTGAGCAAAGGCATTGGTTAAAAGCCTTGGTAGATGAAGGGGGGCGTGGAGAAATCGCCACGGCCATAGAGGGCGATCAGTCCCGCGATGATTGCGAGATAGTAGAGGGAAAGGAGCGCGCTCTTCGTTCGTGGGTGGGCCTCTAGCCAAGCTTGGATCGGTATCATAGTGCCGAGCGGCGGAGGAGGTCGGCGACAAATTGGGCTGGGGTGGACCAGCGATCGCGTTCAAAGTCTGCGGGGGAGATTTCGACTCCGACGCGCGATTCCACCGCGACGATCAGCTGGACGAGCTTCATGGAGTCGAGGATTTGGAGGTCGTAGAGAGCGAGATCTGGTTGGGAGCGGACCTCTTCGACTTCGGTGATCTCGGCGAGTAAATCGAGGGCGTTTTTGGTGACATCTGAGGCGCTCATGGTTTGGGAGAGGATGGGAGTTGATCGTGGAAAAAACTATCGAGCGTCTGGTTATAGTAGACCCAACCTGCCACGCCAAGGTGATCGTCTTCGTCGACAAAGAATGTCGGGTCGTCCTCATTTTTTTTGTAGTAGACGAGTGGCACTTGGTAGGAGTTGGCGAGGGATTGGAGGCGGGCGATGTAGGTATCGCGGGCCTTGAGGGAGACGCCGCTGGTTTCTAAGTCCTGTCCGTGGATGGGCATGCTGATGAGGAGTGGGTTGGCTTTTAGCTCACGGAGAGTGCGGAGGAGGAGTTCGCAGTCGGTCCATTCATCGGCGTGGGCGAGGGTTTGGAGGAAGGCCCGATCTTGAGAGCCTTGGGCACCTTTGACAATCGTGGAGGCGGGGGCTTTTTTGGGGGAGATGCGGAAGGACTTTGCGAGGGCTTCGGAGCGTTTAAAGATTTCGTTCCACTTCAGAGTGCGGAATTTTCGTTTGGGGGGGGATTCTTCGGTGAGGTTGGAGCGGAGAATATGGGCAACGGATTCGAAGTGATCTTGGGTGAGAGCGATGGAGTTTTGGAGCTTTCCGAGGGGGGTGATGGCGAGGAAGCCAAGGCGGTTGGGGATGGTGTTTCGGGCTAAACGGGCGATGGCAAAGCGAAGAATCCAATGATCGTCGAGTGTTTTGGGGTATTCGAGCATCCGCCTGGCGATATCGCGCTTGAGTTCGGGGCTGAGGGTGGAGGAGAAGACGATTTGGGAGGCCTGCAAGTCGGAGAAACTTCCTCCGTAATAGCCTGCGTCGACATCGTCGACGAAATAGGAGCTTGGCGAGATGGAGATGGCGACTTTTCGGCCGGCGATTTGGGGGCCGAGTGCCCCGAGTTTTTGGAGGATGCCGAGTGCGGTGGTGCCCGCTTTTCCGACGGAAAAAACCCGGAAGCCTGTGGGGTAGTCGTAGAAAAAGGAACTGGCTTTATTGGGCACATTAATGACCAGCTCGGAGCTTCCGTAGAGGAGAAGCAAGTCGTCCGCCGAGAAGGCGGCTTTTTGGAGCGCCACGCCTTGGAGTTTCTGTTCGGATAAGTCGGCTGCTAAAGCATGGACATAGCGAAATTCCAACCCGTGAGCCCAAGTGATTCCTACCGCCAGCCCAATACCGCAGACGATCAGGGCGATCAGCGCGGCGGCGAGATGAGGATAGCGAGTGAAAATTCCTGAGTGCAAGGGTTGGGGAGTTTGCCGACATGGGAAAAAGATGCAAGCCGAAGCGATTCGCCGAATTGGGGATCGCGTCGCCTATTTCCGCGAGCTTTTAGGGAGAGGGAAGCGATCTAGAGGCGGGAGATGAGGAGTTCGCGTTGAAAGATTAGCTCTTTGGGCAAGCGATCGTGGAGGGTCAGAAATAATTCGGTCTGGGAGATCAGTTCGCGTTGCCATTCGCCCGCGTCGATTTTCATGGTCTGCGCAAATTTTTCCCGGGAGTAGTCGAGGCCCGTCCAGTCAAATTCGCTGAAGCGGGGCATCCAGCCGATCTGTGTCTCTTGGGCGCGAGCATGGCCATTTGCCCGATCGGTGATCCATTTCAGGACTCGAAAATTTTCCCCGAAGCCTGGCCAGAGAAATTGCTCGTCGCTTCCTTTGCGAAACCAATTGACATGAAAGATGCGTGGCGGGTCGCTGAGTTCGCGGCGAATCCCCATCCAATGGTTGAAGTAATCGCCCATGTTGTAGCCACAAAAGGGGAGCATGGCCATGGGATCGCGGCGCACGAGTCCCACGGTTCCCGCGGCGGCGGCGGTCATTTCGCTGCCCATGGTTGCCCCGAGGTAGACGCCATGAATCCAGTTAAAGCTTTGGAAGACAAGGGGCATGGTGGTGGCGCGACGGCCTCCGAAAATGATCGCGCTGATTGGAACGCCCTTGGGGTCGTGGGCTTCGGGAGCGAGCGCGGGATTATTTTGCATGGGCGAAGTGAACCGGGAGTTTGGGTGAGCGGCTTTTTCTCCTGACTCCGGCGTCCAAGGTCGTCCCTGCCAGTCGAGCGTTCCTTCGGGAGCTGGTTCGTCCATTCCCTCCCACCAAACCCCGCCGTCTGGGGTGAGGGCGACATTCGTATAAATCGTGTCATGAGCGATTGTCGCCATGGCGTTGGGGTTCGACTGATAGTTCGTGCCTGGGGCGACCCCAAAGTATCCTGCTTCGGGGTTGATGGCGTAGAGCTTGCCATCGGATCCGGGCTTCATCCAGGCGATGTCGTCGCCGATGGTGGTGATCTTCCAGTCGGCGAAGGCGGCGGGTGGGATGAGCATGGCGAAGTTGGTTTTCCCGCAAGCGCTGGGAAAAGCGGCAGCCACGTAAGTCTTTTCGCCAGAGGGAGATTCGACGCAGAGGATCAGCATGTGTTCGGCCATCCACCCTTGCTCACGGCCGAGATAGCTCCCAATCCGCAGGGCCAAGCATTTTTTCCCCAATAAAACATTTCCTCCGTAACCAGATCCCACAGAGATGATGGCATTTTCTTGAGGGAAGTGAGCGATGATCCGGCGATCGGGGTGGCAATCGAGCAGGCTGTGAATGCCTCGGTTAAAGTCGTCGCTGGTCCCGAGTTGATCGAGGGCGACTTGGCCCATGCGCGACATGATCCGCATATTGAGGACCACGTAAAGGGAGTCGGTGATTTCGACGCCGACCTTGGTGAGAGGGGAACCGGGCGGGCCCATCAAGTAGGGGACCACATACATCGTTCGGCCCTTCATTGCTCCTTGGAGCATGCCGCGGAGGCGTTCGTGCATTTCCCGAGGAGGTGCCCAATGATTGGTGGGTCCGGCCTGATCTTTGGCGGGGGTGCAAATGTAGGTGCACTGCTCGACGCGGGCGACATCGTTGGGGTTTGATCGGTGATAATAACAACCGGGGAGTTTTTCCTGATTGAGGGCGATGAGGACGCCTTGGTTGACGGCGTCATTGAGGAGGAATGATTTTTCCGCCTCGGAGCCATCGACCCAGAAAATCTGATCTGGCTGGGTGAGCGTGCTGACTTCCTTGACCCAGGAAAGGAGGTGGTGATTTTTTGGCGAGACGCTTCCCAATTTTGGTTCATCCATCAAATAAACCTTTAGAAGGGCGAGAGAAAAGGCAAGCGGTAGAAGTGGCGTGGGGTTTAATGGAGATTTGCCGATGGCCAGAAACTAGACTATTAATCGGTCTGATGTTTTTTGAAAACCGTTTCCGCGATCAACAACCGCTCATGCGGATTGGCAATTTCCCGATTGGCGTGACCACGCTTCTGGTGGGTTGGCTGGTCTGTGGGGTGATCGTCTCCGCTCTTTTGGGGCCGTTTCAATCGAATGCGTTCTTGGCTTTTTCTCCTGAAGCGGTTTGGAGGCGAGGTCAAATCTGGCGGATCGTTAGCTACCTGGCCGTTGGGCAGGTGGGGTTCTTTACGATTTTTAATTTGATCTTCGTTTACAGCTTTGGCCGGGACTGCGAGCAAGAACTCAGTCGAGCGCGTTACCTTATTTTTCTCGCCATTCTGATTGGGGCGCCCGTGGTGGTGGTTTCGGTCCTGTGGTTATTGGGAGTGAATGGGGAACTGGTGGGAGCGATGCCACTTTCCGTGGGTCTGGTGATTGCCTTTGCGACCATTTACCCGAATGTCGAGTGGTGGGGAGGAATTCCGATGAAATTTGTGGCGATGGGAAGTCTATTTCTGGCGGTGGTTGGCGCACTGAGTTCGGGTGATCAGATAGGGCTTTTGAGCACCTTGATTACCTGCGCAGCCTCTTACGGATATTTGCAAGGGCTTAGATCGCAATCTTTTAAAGGGTGGAAGTGGCCTGATTTTCTTCGGCCCCGCCCGAAGTTCCGGATTCTTCCTTCCCCTCCGCGCAGTCCGCAGTCGTCGAGTGAGGTCGACGATTTGCTCGATAAAATCGCTCGGTCTGGATTTGACAGCCTGACGGCCAAGGAGCGGGCTTCGCTGGAGGCGGCTCGGTTGGATTTGATTCAGCGAGATCGTCGCTAATTCCCGCTGGCGCTTTCCGTGGGTTCTTTGGAAAAAGAATGCCCCACCGAGAGAACTCGGTGGGGCAAAATTTCAGAAATTTCTGGAAGGCGGAAGACCGCCTTGGGGTTTACTTGACGATGTGACCGGAGACCCACTTGGTCATTTCAAACATCGAGACCTGTGCCTTGCCACTGAAAATGACCTTGAGGTTGTCATCGGCGTTGATCATCCGCTTGTTGGTGGCGTCCTGCAGACCATGTTTCTTGATATAGTCCCAGAGTTTCTTGGTTAATTCGCCCCGAGGAATCGGAGTGGAACCGACGATTTTGGCCAAAGCCTCATCGGGTTGCACAGGTTTCATGAGGGCGGCGTTTGGTTTCTTGGTAGGTTTGGTTGGAGTTGACATAGTTGGGAATTAGCTGAGGCCCCCACCCTTACTCAAGAAAAATCCCCACGGGGAGTTTTTGGCATTTAAACAGATGAGCGTTTCGGTCGTCGCCGTGGGAGTTCTTTTGGGAAACATCGTCGAGCACCAAGCTTTGGTGGCGGGGGGAATTCTCGGTGGTCTTGAGGATGAGACGGGCGAGTGATGAGAAAATTTCGAGATCTCTCTGAAAAAAAGATTGCCGAATCTTTCAAGGTGAGGCATTTAATTGGGAGCTTTCGTTTAAATCCTGAGTAGCTCAGCGGTAGAGCAATCGGCTGTTAACCGATCGGTCGTAGGTTCGATCCCTACCTCAGGAGCTTTGTTTTTTGCCCCCCACTTCACTTGCCACTTTGGATCACAGCTTGGGCAGAAAGTTGGTTGATTATTTTCATGGGAAATGGGTGACGCGTCATCATGGATAAAGAAGGATTTTGGCACTCGAGGCGCGGGGTGCCGCCCCTCGGGGGAGGGCGGTGGCGCGGGTCGGCCAGTGAAACTCCAGAGGCAAATCTCCAGGCCATCAATCGGTTGAGATTGGGGGATTTCTCTTGCCCGAATGTGGAGGCGATTGCGGACGGTAATTGCGAAGCGCGTGGTGTTACTACCTGAGCGGTGGTCACTTACGGGGCGGGGCATCGGCTGGGTTGGCAGGTTCGGTGGATCGGTTTGAGGCTATCGACATTTATCGGTTGCTCTTCTACATTCTTCTGCAAATGACGATCGCCCGATGGTGTCCACCGCCGAATCGGCGTAGATTATGGATGTCCCTCTTTGGGGGAGTCTTTTTGGTTTTTTGGCGTAAGTGGTTGCTGGTGATGGTCTTTCTGGCCAGTGGCGGGTTGATCGCGGTGGCGGGACCTGGTGGCGTCGGGATTGCGTTGGATGCGGATGGGCGGGCGTTTACGATTACCGCCCCGGGCTTGAGCGAATTTCACGGGGGATTTTCGGCGACGATTGAAGTGGATGGTCAGCGGAAGGTGTTGTCGTCGGCGTCGGGCATGGTGGTGGGCGAGCGGGAAAGCGCGACGGAGGCGACGCCGTATGGGGAGGCTGCGGTCGCGATGGTGGTCAGGCGTTTTGAAAAGGAGGGGCTGGATTTACTTTTCCGGCTTGGGCAGGTGCCTGGGGTCTCTGGGGTGATCTTGCAGGCGGGGTTGAGGAATCGGGGAACTGCTGGGGTGAAGCTCATCGGATTGGCGGCGTTGACGATGGACGAGATTGGTGGGCTGAGGCCGAGAGGACAGCCAGAGAATTGGTTGGTCACGGGTTGGGATGCGCCGGGGTTAAAAATCACCGCCTTAAATGAAATCAAGACGCCCCTCGAGGTGTGGGAGGGTGGAGGGTTTTATCGTGGGGATGGGAGTGGTTTTTTCTTTGGGCCAGTGGGCGCGCCCACCGCCTATGTGGTGGGGCGTTTCACGGCTTTGGAGAAAGATCGGCTGACTTTTAGTTTGAGTGCGGAGATGAGTGGGGTGCGGGTGGATGCGGGGGAGACGCGCTGGGGTCAGCAGGTGGTGTTGCTGATGGAAAAGCCCGTGCATGCCATGGGGCGATGGGCGGAGTGGGTGGCGAAAACCCATGAGGCGCGGACTATGAAGGGAGCGTTGTCTGGTTGGAACAGTTGGAATTTTCGCACGCAAAAGACGACGGACAGCGAATTGATCAAGGTTTTGGATGCGACCGAGCGCTCTGGGGAGCGGCTCCGGCCCGAGGTCATTCAGGTGGACGATGCGGTGGAGCCGGCTCGGGTGGTCTTGGAGGCGCCGTGGAGGTCGTTTGTGGCGAATCGGGTGGGCAAAATCGGGGCTCGTTTTGGTCTGAGACTTAATTTTGACCGCCCTTCGCTGGCTGAGGATACCACTGGGCTGGTGGCAATTACCGCCACGATTCGTCGATCAGTGGCCAGCGGTTTTTCCTATTTAAAAGTCTTCTGTCCGCGTGTCAGCGAGCGGGTTCCTGATGAGAAGCGCACCGCCTTTGAAGTCTACCGGTCGGACTGGGCGGCCATCCGTGAGGCGGCGGGCGAAGGCAGTTACCTGCTCTATGCCGGCGGTGGAGGTTTGCCAGATCGCGCCACCGTGGGCAGTGTGGATGCCAGTCGGGTGGCGGCGGCGGCCTCGCGAACTGGGTTACGCAAAGTGATTGCGGATGTCCTTCCGTCGCTCGCCCTTCAGGGCCGATGGTTTGCGGTGGATCCCGATGTGTATTATGTGGCGGGAGAAATCGAAAACGTCTGTAGTGTGGAAGGTGGCGAGCCCGTGATGCAGACTTGGTTGAGCATGGTGGGGCTGTCTTGCGGGTCGGCGATCACTTCCGAACCTTTTTACTGGCGGGCGTTTGATCCTTACCTGCGCAATCTGGAAGTGCTCAGTCCGCCCGCTCGAGAGCGTACGGACGTGCTCCATCTTTTTACCATGCCAGCGTGGACGGCGCTGGTTGGCCATGTGCATCGCCAGTGGAGCGACTCCACCGTTGCCTTGCTCTTCAATGCGGTTTCGAGCACGGAGTTCGCCCTGCCGACTCATTTTGATTTTGGGCAAGCGGGGCTGGATCCCCGTCGGCGTTATGCGGTTTGGTCATTCTGGGACAACCGATTTCTGGGGATCGCCAAAGGCAAGTGGACCACCCCAGTGCTCCCGAACGGACATTCGCAACAGCTCGTCTTCACCGATCTGGATCGCACGCCCGATGTACCCGTGTTGATTGGGTCGAATTTGCATATTTATTGTGGGGCAGCGGAAATCCGTCAGGTGGCCAGTTTACGGGATAGCTTAGAGATTGATCTCACCGATGCGGGGGCAAGGGCGGGCGACCTCTTTTTTTATAGTCGTTGGCCGCTGACTTTTACATCGTCGACGGGTTGCGGGGTGAGCGCGGTGGTCAAGGTGGGAGAAAATGTTTGGCGGGTGAGTATCACTGATCGCCGCCGGGGAGTGGCTCAGCGGGTGGAGTTGGCCGTGGTGTTGCCAATCACCCAGCGCGGATGGTTCTGGCTGCTGGTCTTGGCAGGGGTGGCGGGAGTGGCGTTGGCGGCGCGCCAATATATCTTGGGGCTGCGGTTAGATCGCGCCCACGCCCTCGAGCGCGAACGATCGCGGATCGCCCGCGATTTGCACGACTACCTGGGCTCGGGACTGACGGAGATCGCTTTGCTCAGCGAAGTGGTTCGGCGGGAGCAGGGTGAGGGCGCGTTGATTGGCGGGCACGCTCGGCGGATTTTTCAGTCGGCCAGCGAGTTGACCCGGGCTTTGGATGAAATCGTCTGGGCGGTCAACCCAGCCAACGACACCTTGGAGAAGTTGATTCAGTTTATCGCCGAGTTTGCGGGGGCGATGTTGGCGCCAGCGGAAATCCGTTGTCGCCTTGATCTCCCGGATCAGGTGCCTGAGCTGACCGTGACTTCGATCGTCCGGCATCAGCTGTGCATGGCTTTGAAAGAGTGCCTTCATAATGGGATCAAACATTCGCACGCCAGCGCGATGGAAATTGGCATGACCCTTGAAGGGCGAACCATCCGTTTGACAATTGCGGATAATGGCAGAGGGTTTGATCTCAACGGGTTGAAGAACCGCGTCGCCACCCATGATGGGCTGGACAACCTCCGTCGTCGGATGGCCGACATCGGTGGGACCTGTGAGATTCAGTCGCGACTGGGGAATGGGACGCGGGTTGACTTGGGTGTTATTATTTAAATTTATGACTTCTATTGTTCAGCCATTGACCATTGCCTTGGTTGAAGATGATCAGCGGATTCGCCACGCCATGAAACTGATTTTAGATGGCACGAGCGACTGTGCCTGCATTGGGCAATACCCGACGGGAGAGGTCGCGCTTCAGGCGATTCCCGAACAGCTTCCGCAAGTGGTCATTATGGATATTAGCCTTCCGGGGATGAATGGGGTGGAGTGCGTTCGTCAACTGGTGGGGAAAGGCGTGAAAGCGCATTTCCTGATGCTTACTGTTCACAACGACACCGATATGATTTTTTCTGCTCTGGCCGCTGGAGCCGCTGGGTATTTGCTGAAACCGGTTCCCACCGAGCAGTTGCTGGCGGCGGTGCGCGATGTTTATGGTGGAGGCGCGCCGATGACCAGTTCGATCGCGAGGAAAGTAGTCCAGACCTTTCATCGCAAACCCGCCTCCACCGCCGAGGCCCTATCTGCTCGGGAAACCCAGGTGCTGGATTTGCTGGCCCAAGGGCATCTCTATAAGGAGATTGCGGAAAAAATGCAGCTCAGTTACAGCACGGTCCACACTTACATCGAGCGGATTTATAAGAAGCTCCAAGTAAACAGCCGTAGTCAGGCGGTCTCTGTCCACCGGGAGCGCCAGTAGGTTGGGGTGGGGAAAATCCGCAATCCGTGCTCGGCGGGTTTTTGTGGAATTGAAATGGCCGAGGGGGGATTGGGGGGATGGCGGTTCTGGAATGAGTGGTCGTGTCGGCAAAGTTGCTGACGTGACAAATCCTTGAAGCGGGGGTTTGATCGTTGCCCTTATGAAACAACCACACAACCAAGCTCATTCTTCGCTATCTGCCGATCATCATCCCATCTTGGGGTCATCTGCCAAATCTTTCCGGTCGATGTTCGCCTTGACCTCCGCCGCCTGTTTGGCTTTGGGGATTGTGCTCCTGACCAGTCCTTTGGCTCGCGCTCAGGCGTCAGCGGGGAATCCCTATAAGGCAGTGGCTGGGCCCCAAGCGGATGCGGAAATGGCCTTGGTTCAGGCGAAGAAACTGACCGAAAATAAAATGTATAGCGTGAAAATCCCTGCCGCTTATCAGGCGATCATCACCACCTTAACGGAAGTGCGAAACGCGGAAAAGGCCAAGCCAGAACTTGATCAGAACAAAGCCCGAATCGAAGACACCCTCACCGAGGAGCTGTCGATCACGGCCAACTGGCAAGTGGTGCAGCTTCGCATCCCCGTGCTCGAAGCCAGTTGCCTAACCTTTCGCGAGCAGATCACCAGTCAGTTGGCCATTTTTACGGGGATTAACGGCTTGCTGGACCTTTTCAAGAAAAGTGAAGTGGATGTGGAGACCTTGATCCCGCTTTACAATCAGGTGATAGAAAACATCAATAAAATCAAGGCGCCTTATCAGAAGCTCGATGCTGAACTGAAGAATTACCTGACGAGATTGGAAGATGATCTCGCTGCGGCGAAGACCAAGTTTGCGAAGAAGTAGCCGGGCGGTTAGTCGCTTTATAAAAATTATTGTCTGTGTCGGCAGTTTTGCCGACATGACAATGATTTTTTATCAGCGAACTTGAATCTCTGCCTAGAACCTCTAGGTCACCTCATCAACAACAGTACGGTAAAAAGAAACCCGGAAAATCAAAACTATTATGCTAAACCCCATTATCCCGCGGAAAAGCTCCCGCATCCTCAACACGTCCATCGCCGCCGCCTTAGTGGCGACCACCCTTTTGAGTGTCTCCGCCTCTGCGGCCACGGGGACTTGGAATGGCCCCAGTTTGACTGGCACATGGGACACGTCCGACACCAACTGGCTAGGTTTAGTAGCGGGGACTCCCTGGGCCGCCGCGGGCAACAGCGCCTTGATCAACACCGATAGCAATGTGATCACGACGAGCGGGAACCTCTTCGCTGGCACGACCTCTCTATTTGGTTCCAGCAACAGCCTCACTGTCGCGACCGTCGCCGTCGATACTTCACTCAACGAGTCGGGAACTGGCAGCGGCATTTTTATTGCGGGCGCCGGCCACACCTCTGGAACTGGGAACACCATGACCATCAATGGACCCGTTCTGTTGAGTGGAAATGACACCAGAGTCTACGTGGGAGACGACGGTTCAGGCGGCGGGAATCCCGGGAATGCCTCTTCCTACAACACGCTGATCATCAACACTGGCGGCAACCTCACGCACAACGGAGGGAATGGCAATAATAACGAAGGGTCGGGCCTGGCGAGCGGTGCCAATTACAACGCCATCCAAATCAGCGGCGGGATCTTTGATCGGAAGACTAGCCAGCGCTTGTACATCGGACGGAGCGGCTCGAACAACTCCCTGTCGATCACCAACGGCGGAACCCTCACCGGAAGCGCATCTATGTCCTCTTCTTGGGGTGGAGCTGGCAACAGGGTCTTGCAAATCGGCGATAGTGCGACTGGCGCGGTTGGCGACGGTTGCGCTAACTCGGTGACCATTGATGGCTTGGGTTCGATAGCGAAGGTGGCGCAAACTTTGATCATCGGCGGTGGCACGGGTGCCACGGGCGCGAGCGCCGCGTCGGGCAACTACCTGAAGATCCAGAATCAAGGCAAGTTACAAGCGGCGATGTCCAATACGAACCAACACGTCATCGGGAATGCCGCTGGATCGAACAACAATTATCTCCAGGTCACTGGGGTGGGTTCGGAGTTGGACATCAGTAACGCAGGCACCGCGGCACGCCTCTTCGTTGTGGGCAACAACGCGACCGCCGACAACAACCATTTGGACGTTTACAGCGGCGCATTTGCCGATATCCGGGCCGGAGTGGTCATCGGTGCCAGCAGCGCCACGAACTCGGCGTTCAATCTCGGTGACGGCACGGGGACCAGCACCGCGAATGTGGGATACACGGGCGCAACCGCGATTGCGCTGGCTAATTCGACTGCCCGCTTAAATATCAACGGCGGTAAGTTGGTGGCGAGGGCTTCGGGAAACTTGATTGTCGGTGGCGGATCGGTCGTGCTGAACGGCGCGGGCGAAATCGATAGCGACGCCGGTGGCAACACGGTCGGATCGGTGATTACCGGAGCCGGCAGTCTGACCAAGGGTGGCAGTGGCACCTTGACCCTCAGTGCTTTGAACACCTATCTGGGCGATACGAGCATCCTTACAGGGACGCTCAGCATCGCCAACGCCTACCTCAGTGATTTGGCGGATGTCTACCTTGTCAGTGGGAGTTATCTGGACCTGAACACGGCCGCTACCACCGACACCATTGATCAGTTCTTCATCGATGGAGTGCCGCAAGAGGCTGGCGTGTGGGGTGCCCTTTTCAGTGGTGCGGCTCATGAGACGTCTCTGATTACCAACAATGGTTTCCTCCTTGTGACCACCGGAGCGGTGCCTGAGCCCGCCTCCCTTGGCTTGCTCGCCCTCGGAACCGTCGGTCTGGTGGCGCGACGCCGTCGGACCCTTTAAGCGGCGGCTTTCGTAGCGAAAGCCTCCACCTGCTTTTCATGCCCCGCTGTCGCAAGGCAGCGGGGCATGATTTTTCCCTCCCTGCGGTTTGGGGGCGGAGCAGTCGGGAGCGGCCGGAATTTTCGTGCCAAATTACCCTCACCCGTTTTAATCTCTCTCTGCAAGTGCTGTCGCAACCGAACAAGCCTATGTCTGATCAACCCAAGCAAACCATCGAGTTTCTTTATCACACCCCCGATGAGTTTCCCGCTCCTTTACCAGCGGCCCGGGGCATTCCCGAGTGGATGAAAGAGATGTCGCCCCAGGCACCGGCGGAACTGACTCGGTTCAGGGAAACCAGCACGGTCAAGCGGTGCATGCCCTTTCTGGATGCCATGACCTGCGGATACGTGATTCCAGTTTGCGCGGATATCCAATTCTTCCTGCGCGATGAGCATCATCTGGAAATTGAGACGACCGAACCGATGATTGGAACGCAGAATCCCGCCCAAATCTTGGAGTCGCCGATGGCCGACTCGCCGGTGTTTAAGTTCAATAACGTCTGGTTGATCAAAACCCCGCCGGGATATTCGACCCTCTTTCTGCCTCTGCTCAATCAGTTTACCCTCCCCTTCCAGATTCTCGCGGGGCTGGTGGATACGGATACCTACTACCAGCAGGTGAATTTTCCCTCGATCTGCCGGATGAAGCCGGGGGAACGGTTTCATTTGAAAAAGGGCACCCCGATCGCCCAAGCCATTCCGATGAAGCGCGAGGTCTGGAAAACGGAAATCGGCACCATCGACCGGGTACGCTTTGACGAAGCGGGAGAGGAACTCAGGGGGAACTCCCATTGTTACCGAGAGAATTACTGGAGCCGGAAGGGCTATCGCTAGTCCAGTCCGCTTTCCTCGTGCCACCGCGGATGACCCCACGATGAAGTCCAAGTCCAGACCCAACGACCTTTGTCCGTGTGGGAGCGGGGCAAAATTCAAGTTCTGCTGTGGGCCGAAAGGGCAGGAGATCTCTCTGGAGCAGTTATTTCAGGCGGCGGTTGAGCACCACCAGGCCGGCCGGTTGAGCAACGCCGAGCAAATGTACCGGCAGATTCTGGTCGAGCAGCCGAGGCATGCCGATGCCTTGTATCGCCTCTCCGACATTGCCTTTCAGGCTGGTCGGCACGTGGTGGCGGCGGAGCTGATCCGCGCGGCGGTCTCCGTCCGACCCGATTGGCCGGAGATCCACAACAGCCTGGGGATCGTCCTCTGTTTTCTGGGGAAAAATGCCGAGGCCGCCGAGGCTTTTCGCCAAACCGTCTCCCTGAAACCCGACTTTGTCTCCGCTTATTGCAATCTGGGCACGGCGCTGAAAAGCGAGGGGCGGTTGGATGAGGCGATCGCGGCTTATCGCCAGGCCATCGCTCGGCAACCGAACTATCCCGAAGCCTACAACAATCTGGGAGTGACCTTGTCGGACCGAGGGGATCTCGACTCGGCGATCGAGGCTTTTCGGCAGGCGATCGCGTTGCAGGCGAATTTCGCACAGGCCCATAACAACCTCGGTCTGGCTCTTTTGGAAAAGCGTCAACTGGATGAGGCCGAGGCCGCCTGCCGGACGTCTCTGCGCCTCCAGGAAAATCCCCTGACCTATATCAACCTGGTCAACGCGCTCCTTGCCAAAGGGCAGTTTGAAGAGGCGTTGACCGTCTGCCGCCAAGCGCTTGTGCACGCTCCCAACTCACCGGAGGTCCATTCGACCCTGAACGAAGTCCTCAAGCGCTGGCTGACGGCGCGAGGCCGGCCACCGCAAGGAATCCGCGGCGAAGCGAATTACCGATACACCATCGAATCCGCGGCGGCCCGCGGAGCGCGCACGAGCTAGCCAGATCGTCCATGGAGTTTCTGGCGGGCCGAGGGGGGCGGCGGACCGTGGGCTTGGAGCGGAGGTTGGGCAACTTGGCTTGCTCGCCATCGGAATCGTTGGTCTGGGGGCGTGGCGACCCGTCACCGCGGATGGTTTTTCCAGAGGCAACCTGATGTCGGCAGTTGTGCCGACATGATAAATTCTTAAACGCTAGTAAAGTGTTCTTTTATGCTCTGGAACCCAATTTCTCGCGACCCTCAGCCATGAAAATCGGCTGGGGAACATCTCTCGCCAACTACCCTGTTCCGCACCTCTAAACTACGACATTTAAAGAGCCGAACTCGCCAGATTTTTACCACCAATATCGTCCACATGAAAAACTTCACCTTCGCTCGCAAGTCCGCCTCCATTCTCATCGGCACCATCGCCGCCCTCATCGGCGCGCAGTCTGCACAGGCAAATAGCATCTACACTTTTTCAGCGTCCAATGGAACCTTGGCTTGGTCGGATTCAGCCAATGGCGATCCTAACTGGGACTACTCCCCGCCTCCCGCCGCCGGTTCTACCACCACCACCGTGCAGATTTTTGGTGGCGTGGTGTCGCCCATCGGTGGAAGCACTTTGATTAGTGGAGACCCCTCGGCATTTACGGTGAACCGACTGACCCTCAATGGCTTAACTGGCAACAACAAGAACTGGGGGGTGGTCGTGGGAACAGCGGGCAAGAATTGGACTTTCACTGGGACATCGGCGACTGTGGATTTGAATGGGCTCAATCAAAACAACGGCGTCTTGACGACCATTTTCAACCCCAATCTCGTCTTGAATGCGAACACGGCGTTTCAAGGGAATGGGAATGAGGTCTTCAAGTTCACTGGGGTGATCAGTGGGGCGTCGGGATTGACGAAATCTGGCACGAGCGCCCTGACGCTTTCTGGAAGTAATACCTTTATTGGCGGCCTGACGCTGAACGCAGGCCAGCTGAATATCGACGGCGCTCAGGCTTTGGGCACAGGCACATTGACGATCGCTGGAGGCACGATGGACAGCAATGTCACTGGGGGTGCGGTTTCCGCGGTTTTCCTGCCACTGGTTTCTGTGGCTAATCCGAATAACGCCGTGGTCAACCTCAACAACAACGCCCAGAACTGGAACGGTAACCTCACCTTCACGGGTACGAATGCCTTGGATTTGGGCACGGGTGCGGTGACGATGAGCGCCAGTCGTGCGGTGACAGTCAGTGCGAACACTTTGGCGGTCGGGGGGGTGATTTCGGGTGGAACCTTTGCTTTGACCAAGGCGGGCACTGGGGCGCTTTTGCTCTCTGGGGCAAACATTTACGGCGGAAGCACGGCAGTGAATGTTGGGACATTGAACGTCACCAACGCGAGTGGTCTGGGAACTGGGGTGGACAGAAATTTGACGGTCTCGGCGCGTGCGGGTCTGAATTACATGGCGTCGGCAGATGCTCCGCTGGATATCAGTGGCGGACTGGCTTTCACTGGAGGCACGGGGAGTAGCGTCGGCGGGTCGATCGGATCCACGACCACGAGTGCCCAGATCAGTGTCGGTGGCAACGCGATTGCTACTGCCTCCACGGCGGTCAATATTTTTGGCATCTCTGGGGTGAATGCGATTTCGGGCAATTACACCCTGATCGGCGCCACGGGCGGCGGCAGTCTCAATGCGGCCACCTACACTCTTGGAAAAGTCTTTAACGCCAGTAGTTTCACCGTGGGAACGCTCTCCGCCACCGCCACGACTCTCCACGTGGGGATTACCGCGGTCGCCCCCCAGAGTGACCTTTACTGGAAGGGCGGTTTCAGCGGTGGAGTGAACCAGTGGGCAGTGTCTGACGGGAGCACGACGGGCAACTGGTCGGCCTCCGCGCTGGGCGCTGTGCAGAGCCTGGTGCCGGGAGCGGCGACCAACGTGCATTTGGGGGTCGCTTCGCCGACGGCCCAGGGAAGTATGGTGCTAGGGGCGAACATGACCATCGACCGCTTGACCGCCGAGGACACGATCAACGTCGTGGGCCTGCGGAGCGACGTTTATTGTTTGACCTTGAAGCCCGCGAATCCGGCGAACGGCATTGTAGTCAACGCCGATGCCCAAGCGGTCACGATCAGTGCACCACTGGTTTTAGGGGCGACTCAGACTTGGACGAACCAGTCTGCTCAGGCGCTCGTTTTGAATAGCCCGAGCATCACTGGGGCCTTTGGTCTCACGGTGGCGGGCAGTGGAAACACGATTCTTTCGGCGCCTCTGCTGACGGGCGTGGGGACGCTGACCAAGGGGGGAGCGGGTACCTTGGTGCTTGCGGCCGCCAATTCCTTTACGGGGGCCACTACGGTGAATGGGGGCAACCTCATTGCCACTGGGCGGTCGGCTTTGAGTGGGAGCCCGAGCGTGGCGGTGGCCTCGGGTGCGGCTTTTGGCTATGCGGCGTCGGTGGACGCTTCGCTGACGATCACGGGCACTTTGGGGGTTGCTGGCGGTTCGGGGACGCGGCTTGGGGGTTCGATCGGATCGGCGATCACCAGCGCGCAGATCAATGTGACTGGGGCCGCGACCACTTCGGGGGCGATCGCGGTGGATGTGTATGGAACGAGTGCGACGCCGTCTTCCGGGCTTTCGGCAACCAGCTTCACCCTCGTGCATGCGGCTAGTGGATTGAACGGGGCAACTTACTCTCTGGGAAATATTTACAATAACACCAACTTCATCGTCGGAGCGCCGACGGTCACGGGGACGGATCTCAAGGTGCCGATCACCAGTGCGACCGCGAACCCCGCTTCGTATTGGAAAGGCGGGTTTGGTGGGGCGACGAATGTGTGGGCGATTTCTGACGGGAGCGCGAGTAGCAATTGGGTGACCTCTGGTGGGGTCGATCAGAGGTTGGTGCCGGGATCGGGGACGGCGGTTACTTTTGGGACGGTTTCGCCGACTAGCCCCGCCACCGCTTCGGTGTTGGGGGCGGACATGAAGATCAGTGGCCTAACGATTTCCGATACGTCCAACGGGATGAAGTTGTTGCGCGATGGGCATGCGCTGACCATCGGTTCGGGTGGAATTACCATCAGCGCCGGTGTTCCAGCCTCGACGATGGGGGCGGACATAGTGCTGAACGCCAGCCAGCTTTGGGTGAACCAATCGGCTAACCCATTGACCGTCAGTGGAAATATCAGCGGAAACCTCGTCACTGGCGTAGGCAATATCTCGCTGGCTACGGAAGGAAGCGGCCAGGTGATCCTCACCGGCGTGAGCAATATCAACGGCGACGTGATGATCCAGAGTAGCTCGAGTTTGGTGATTAAGGATGGAGGCAAACTAACGAACCAAGGCAACGGTGGGAGCACGGGCATTTGTCCGCAGGACACAGGTGACAACAATTCTTACCTGCTCATCACGGGGGACGGCTCCAATTTTACGACCACGAACCGCTTCAATATGGCGGTCAATGGTCACCGATCGGGCAACTATCTGAAGATCGAAAAAGGGGGCTCGGCGAACATTGGGGAATCGATTTTTATCGGGGCCGCTGGCGCCGATATCACTAATCAGGCGGTCTATGTTCAGGACTCTGGTTCGGTGCTGACGGTCGCTTCTGAAATCGTTTTTCAAGCGGGCAAGGATGGCGGAGATCAGATTAGTGGAAACAAACTTTGGATTACCAATGGGGGTGTGGTGAACACGCTCTCGGCTTCGATTGCTGGGGTGGGCACCGCTGGGGGACCCCACGGGAGTTTGTTTGTGAATGCGGCCGGAGGAGTGGAGATTAAAGTCAATGGAAGCGGTTCGCAGTTGAATCTGGCGTCGAGTTTGAAGATGTCTTCGGCCACCGCGGTCGCTGGTTCCAACCTGATGGTGAGCGACGGCGGCAAGTTGCAAATTGGCACCGCTCAAAATAACGAGTGTCTAACGCTCGGGAAATCCGATGGGAGCAGCAACAACAACCGAGTGACTGTGGACACTAGTGGGGTCTTGCAATTCACCACCGCCACGCCCTCGATTACCATCTACGCCCCATCGGGCAATGCCTTGACGATGAACGGCGCCACGCTCGCCTATAAGAGCGCGTTTGGGGTGGACATGGGTGCCAGCAAGGTGGCGGGCGTCGGGATCGGGAAGTTTACATGGTCGGGGATCAACACCTTGCGGCTCGACGGGACGGTGAGCAATACCAGCGAAAGTGGTTCTGGCGCTTATACTTTCGCCAATAATCTCGGGGCCGCTAATTATGCGACGCTCGAGTTATATGGCGTCACCGCGATCAGTCGTGGGTTGACCTTTGATGGAAACAACGGCGGGGCGCTCCTCCTCAACGGGGCGACCTCCTCGTTTTCTGGTGGGATCAACCTGATCGGCGCGGTGACCGTCACGGCCCAAGGCGTGGGGTCGGGTTTGACTGGGGTGATCACCGGCACAGGCGCCCTTACCCTTGGCAGTTTGAGCACCAGCGCGCTGACCCTCAAGAGTCTCAGTAATTATAGCGGCGCCACCACGGTGAACAAGGGCACGCTCAAGGCGGGGGTTTCGTCCTTTACCGGTCTGGGGGGCGCGTTTGGCCTCGACTCGCTCGTCACGATTAACTCAGGGGCATTTTTGGAGATCACAGGTTTTGACACCCAAATCGGCGGCCTTTCGGGTGGAGGCACAGTGAATCTCGGGTCGGAAACTTTGACGGTGAATGCCACGGATTCGACGAGCTTTGCTGGGGCGATCAGGGGCGCGGGTGGCACATCGGGCACCCTGCTGAAGAAAGGGGCGGGCACACTTTCGCTCAGTGGCGTGCAGGCTTACGACACGCTGACGACCGACGAGGGGATGACCATTGTGAATAGCGCCGTTGGGACTGGCGGATCGACCGTCAATTTGAGCGCGGGGGCGACGATGAAGTTTGGCACGGTCAGTCAGACGATCAGCGCCTTGAATATCGAGGCGGGTGCGGTCGTGACCTTCACCAGTGGCTTGGCGTCTTTTGGGGGATTAGGCAAGAGTTTGGGCGGGAGCAGCTTGGTGCCTGAGCCCGGTTCTGTCGGCCTGCTCCTGGTCGGCGCGCTCGGGGTGCTGAGTCGGCGTCGGCGCCAAGGGTGAATCGTGGCCCGCGGATCATTCGGGCGATGAAGGGCGAGTTCCGAATGGCACTCGGTTCAGGGCGACTTTCGTGGAAAGAACCACAATGTAGCTGGGGCGACTGACCTCGGTCGTTTTGCCTTGGCTGACCACGGAATCGCCGGGTTACCGCGCGGGGCATCGTCAGCGGCTGATTTTCAGCGCCGATGCGCCTTAACCGAGGACCATTCTCACCTGCCCCTTTATCTTTGGTGGTTGCAGATTGATGGCACCTCAGTGTGCGCGGCTGGGACGATTTTGGAGGGTGATCTTCTGGCAGTCGATGACTGCGCCTTGGGCAAGGAAGTATTCGCGGAGCTCGGGAGAGTAGTATTCATGGCCCGTGGGCACATGATCCTCGGGGTTGAGTTCGAGGTAGATCGTGCCAGTGGGAAGCAGGTGGTTGGCGCGTACGTCATTCAAAAAATAATCCCATTCCTTCTGTCCCCATAGTCCCATCGAATTGTGGCCGTTAAAGCAGATGGCGTAGGCGGTGATGAGGTCGAAGGGTCCGCCGAGGTCGGGCATAGGCTGGAACGGTTCGATTCGGTGGGAGACCCGCCGGCTCCCAAAGAGTCGGATCATCGAGTTGAAAATCTCATTTCGCTCGGTGTCCATACCCACGGTGGTATGTCCGAGGTATTCGCTGATTTTCAAAAAATGTCCGGCACCGCAGCCGATGTCGAGAATGTGGATGGGCGGGCGGCCGTAGATTTCTAGTCGGTCCAGCCGTTTTAAATTGTGGCGGATGTAGCGCTCTGCATGGAGGTATTTTTTGGAGGTCTTGGTCTTGAGGATTTCGGCATCGGTCAGTTCCGGAGCCAATCGGTTGCGCAACTCTTTCAGGCCGATCAAATCGAAGTAGGCGAGCAGATTTTACTCCGTGGGAAGGTAAAGCTTTCGCCGCAACCAACGCACGGGTTTCTCCAGCGCGGAGATGCTTTCGATCTGCGCAAGTCCGCGGCGAAAAATAGAACTCATGCTTTTAATTTGAGAGTTAGATTTTTTCTTGGCAAGGCCAATGCCCGTCGGGTTCGCGGTCTTCAGCGGGGCGATTGCGAAAAAATCGCGCCAGTCCAGCGCCGTAGTGAGCCAAAAATAGGTCTCAGGTAAAGCGACAGGTCGGAAAGGCGAGCGCACAACTGTCCCTTGATCATACCATTTCTTAGTCCAACATCGCTGTCCCTACGATGCCTCGGTCTTTGTCCCGAGGGAGGAACTCTACCGCAAACGCCCTGAGAAAACCCTCCACAAACAAGCCGGCTTCTTTGGGTTCCAACTCACCCCGCTCTTGAGTAGCTACCTACTTAGTTTCTGAGGAGGACTTTCGTTCATTGGGAATTGGCTCACCAATTGATCTCACGGGCGAGGCGCGCCCAAGGAATGTTTCGGATGGCTTCGGAAACAATCGTCGAAAGTGGC
>Ga0114970_10000206_pt1 | contig 41165 bp, 33 predicted proteins | sample M_140205_XF_Meta_FD_87030 | JGI IMG/M metagenome (GOLD analysis project Ga0114970, IMG submission 87030) | Freshwater microbial communities from Lake Montjoie, Canada to study carbon cycling - M_140205_XF_MetaG | ecosystem: Environmental > Aquatic > Freshwater > Lake | place: Lake Montjoie... | reverse complement strand
CTTCTCGATCGTGCGCCTGCCCGATGTGCCGATGATGCCGCGCTTCAATGACGCGCGCGTCGGGTTCTTCGGCCCGAACAAGACCGATTTCGGTTCAGCCGAGCAGCGCGTGCTGCCGCGTCGATACATCTCGCGCTGGCGCCTTGAATGCTCCGACCAGAAGGTCGGCAATCTCTGCGTGCCCAAGAAGCCCATCACGTACTACGTGGATCCGGCTACCCCCGACTGGCTCAAGCCGTGGATCAAGGCCGGTATCGAAGAGTGGCAGGGTGCCTTCGAGCAGGCCGGCTTCGCCAAGGGCATCGTGGCCGGCGTCGTGCCGAACGATCCCGACTTCTCCGGCGAAGATGCATCCGTCGCGATGGTGCGCTGGCTGCCGTCGCCGGTCGCCAACGCCGTCGGACCGAGCACCGTGGATCCGCGCACGGGCGAAATCATCGACGCCGACGTGCAGATGTATCACAACATCATGGACCTCCAGCGCGAGTGGTATTTCGCCCAGGTGGGCCATCTCGATAAGCGCGCCCAGACCTTCCCGTTCCCCGACTCGCTCATGGGGCGCCTCGTGCAGTTCGTCGCCGCCCACGAAGTCGGGCACACGCTCGGCTTCCCGCACAACATGAAGGGCAGCTCGATGTACCCGGTCGACTCGATCCGCAGCAAGACGTGGGTCGCGAAGATGGGCCACTCGCCGTCGATCATGGACTACGCGCGCTTCAACTACATCGCGCAACCGGAAGACGGGATCCCGCTCGGCGATCTCGTGCCGAAGGTCGGTCCCTACGACACGTTCGCGGTGAAGTGGGGCTACACACCGATTGTCGGCGCCAACAAGCCGGAAGACGAAAAGAGCACACTCGATGCGTGGGCCCGCATGCAGGACACGGTGCCTTGGTACCGCTTCGGCGGCGGTCAGGTGGACCCGGGCGAGCAGTCGGAAGCGATCGGTGACGCCGATGCCGTGAAGTCCACGCGCCTCGGCTTCAAGAACCTGCGTCGCATCGTGGACCTGGTCGTGCCGGCGTCGACTACCGACAAGACGGCCGACTACTCGCTGCTGCGCGCCACGTACGGCGGTGTGCTCGGTCAGTGGGCCACCGAAGCGCAACACGTCACGCGCGTGGTCGGTGGCCTCGACAAGCAGGAGAAGGCCGTCAGCCAGAGCGGACCGGTGTGGACCATGGTGCCGCGCGCCCGTCAGAAGGACGCCGTCAAGTTCCTGAATGACGAGGTGTTCACCACGCCCACCGCGATGATCAAGCCGGACATCCTCCGCAAGATCGAATCGGACGGCAACATCAACCGCGTGAGCGGTGCGCAGGCGCGCACGCTGTCGGCGCTGGTGCAGAACGCCAAGCTGCAGCGCATGGTGGAGTTCGAGGCGATGGCCACGAACAAGGGCGAGGTCTACTCGCTGGGCGAAATGCTCACCGACCTGCGGAAGGGCCTCTGGAGCGAGATCTACGCGGGCAAGCCGATCGACGCGTATCGTCGTCGCTTGCAGACCACCTACCTCGAGGCGATGGCGAGCAAGATCAAGCCGCCCGCCCCGAATCCGCAGGAAGCGGCTCTCGCCGCGGCATTCGGGCAGGCCGTGGTGAACACGCGCGATTTCCGCCCGTTGCTCAAGGATGAAATGCGCACGCTCGACCGTGAGCTGGCGGCAGCCGTCGGTCGCGCCGGTGATCGCACCACGCGCGCGCATTTGATGGACGCACGCGATCAGATCAAGACGATGCTCGATACGGACAAGTAGTCCAGCTTCCGGAACGTCGGTACAGAAACGGGGTGGTCGCGCAGGCAGCGCGGCCACCCCGTTTTCGTTGGCCTGATGGCGCGACTGCAACCGAAGCGAATGCGCGTACGTACTTTTCGGCATATGTCATTGCACGCTGATTCCGCCCGCGGCGATATCGCCCCGGTCCGGTCCGCCCTGCGCGGCCAGTACGACATCCAACGTGAGCTTGGCCGTGGCGGCATGGGTATCGTGCTCCTGGCGCGAGACGAGCGTCTCGACCGGCTGGTCGCCCTCAAGGTGTTGCCACCGCAACTGGCCGAACACGCCGAGACCAAGGAGCGCTTTCTGCGGGAAGCGCGGATGGCGGCCCAGCTGTCGCATCCGAACATCGTGCCGGTGTACCGGGCCGACGAAATCAACGGCTTCGCCTTCTTTGCGATGGGCTTCGTGGAAGGCGAAACGTTGGGGGAGCGGATCCGCGACCGTGGGGCACTCCCCGCCGCCGATGTGGTCCGGGTGCTGCGCGAAGTCGCGTGGGCGCTCGCCTACGCGCACGCCCGTGGCATCGTGCACCGGGATGTGAAGCCCGACAACATTCTGCTCGAGCGCAGCAGTGGCCGATCGGTCGTGACCGACTTCGGCATCGCCCGGTCGGACTTCAACCCCGCGCTTACACAGGACGGGCATGTGCTGGGCACCGTCCATTTCATGAGTCCCGAGCAGGCCAGCGGGGAACCGCTGGACGGCCGCAGCGACCTGTACGCGCTGGGGTGCATCGGCTTCCTCGCGCTCAGCGGACGGCTGCCATTCGAAGGGTCGGCGCCGCAGGCGATTCTGGTCGCTCACGCCACCAAGGAGCCACCGTCGCTGCGATCGGTGGCGCCCGCCGCGCCGCCGGCCCTGGCCGCCGTGATCGATCGGTGCCTCCGCAAACGGGCCGACGACCGGTTCGCGAACGGTGAGGAGCTGGCGGATGCGCTGGGTAAGGCGCTTGAGGCCGTCGAGAGTGCGGCCCGCGACGACACCGGCCAAACCGCGCTGTCGAGTGACGACGCCATGCTGATTTGGCGGCGCGCGGCGGAGCTGCAGGCTGAAGCGGCGGCGCGGTTGGAGTCTCGCATTCGGGCAACGGCGGGTTCCGCGCAGCTGGTCACGACATCAATGGCTCCGGTAAGATCATATGAAGTAGAGACATTATCAAGTCAAGATAAAGGCACTAATACGTCATTACCAACAGATTCGTACCGTTTACGCGATGTGGAGGCTGCCGCCGTCGAAGCCGGCATCTCGCAACGCTACGTCGCGCTCGCCCTCGACGAACTGCGCGCCTCACCCAATGCGGTTCAGCGCGCGCAGCCGATGCCCCGTTGGAAGGACGCCCTCGCCACGCGTCTGTTCGGCACGACTCAGCGCACGCTGTCGGTCACGCGACGCTTTGCCGCTGCACCTCGCGCCGTGCTTCAGGTGCTGGGTCGGTCGCTGCAGGCAGCGCCGTGGTCACTGGCGCTACGCGATACACTAGGAGGACACCCTCTCGATGGTGGCGTATTGGTGTTCGATCTCCCGGCAATGGTCGACGGCAACTACAAGTGGACGTGGACTCGCTACGGCGTCTATGTGCCGGAGCTTCGGGTGTCGCTCGCGGCCGCGCCGGGCAGTACCAAGGGCTGCGAGGTTACCATCCACGTGAGCCTGCGGGAGGGCCTTACGGCCAACCTCGCCGGCTACAGCATCATTGCCGCCGGTGGCGGCGGGCTCGGCGGACTCGTCGGGTTCGGCATTGGCAAGAAAGCCATGCTGCTCGCCGGTGCCGCGCTTGGCGGACCGGTGCTCGCCGGCGCATTGCTCACTGGTGTCGCCTTGCTGGCGGTCGCCGGCCCATGTTACCGCTGGGAGATCCGGAAAACCGAGGCGGAGCTCCAAGCCGCGCTCGTCGCGATCGACGCGGCGCTCCGCTCCATCGACATCTTCGGCGAGGTACCAACGCCGCCCCCACCGCGACCGCTCGACGCCGGCGCCGATCTCCTGATGCTCTGACGCTGCCGCTTGTTTTCTCTTATTACTGAGATACTTTACAAGAATCCCAACACCGAGCCGATCTGATGTCCATCCGTCCCGTCAAGCGCATCGTCCAAGCCCAGCCCACCATGGAAGGCGCCGGTGTGCATTTGCACCGCGCCTTCGGGTTCACGGAAACGTCCGAAACCGACCCGTTCCTCCTCTTCGACGATTTCCGGAACGACGTGCCTCGGCAATACCAGGCGGGCTTCCCGTGGCACCCGCATCGCGGCATCGAGACGATCACCTACGTGTTGGCCGGCAACGTCGAACACGCCGACTCACTGGGCAATCGCGGCATGCTGGGCGCCGGCGACGTGCAGTGGATGACCGCCGGTAGCGGCATCGTGCACCACGAAATGCCGCAGGGCGATGCCCAGGGACGCATGCACGGCTTCCAGCTCTGGGCCAACCTGCCCTCGTCGCTGAAGATGACGGCGCCGCGCTATCAGGACGTGCAGTCGAAGGAGATCGCCGAGATCATTGACGACGACGGCACCACCGTGCGCGTGATCTGCGGCGAGTTCTGGGGCAAGCGCGGTCCGGTGGACGGCATCGCGGCCGATCCCTGCTACCTCGATGTGTTCGTGCCGGCTGGAAAGAAGAAGTCGCTCCCGGTCGACGCCTATCGCAGCACCTTCGCCTACATCTTCGAGGGCACCGGCACCTTCCGGCATGCCTCCGACCCGATGGGCGTGCTCACGGAGCGCACCGCGGGCAACGACGACGATCTCGTGCGGGACATGTCCGGCAACCGGTCGCTGGTGCTCTTCGACAGCGGCGACGAAGTCGTGGTGCGGGCCGGCGAGCAGGGCATTCGTTTTCTGCTGGTGTCCGGTGCGCCGATCAAGGAACCGGTGGCGTGGTATGGACCGATCGTGATGAACACGCAGGCCGAGTTGCAGGTCGCGATGCGCGAACTGCAGGCGGGGACGTTCATCAAGCACTGACGGCGGCGTGCGGGGGCACCGTGGCTGCCGACATGTTGGTGATCTGGTGGATCGCGAACAGCTGGAACACGGATAGCACCGATGACGTGGTCACAACACGGATATGCGAACATCGTCGACGCAGCTTTGTCGCGCAAACGGAGTAGATCCGTGTTGTTACCGTACGATCGGTGTGATCAGCACGGCATGAACTCGTGCGTTATCGGCGAGAATCCGCGGTCTGCAGTGTGTTTGCCATCGCGTAAAGAACAACGGTGCAATCAGCGGCGGATCACCACGCGCCACACCCACCACATCAGCAGCGGCTGCAAGGGTAGGCGAAGCGAAAGCCCGGCGATGTATCCAGCCGACGCATCGGCCGCGCGCGCCTGACTCAACGCGGATGCCGCTCTCGCCACGGACAACGCCACCGACTTCCTCCCCTACCGGGACAGCGGACTCCGGTTGGCCGAGTGACGACCGTTCCGCCGCGTCGCACTGCCAAGCACGATCGCTAACAGCCAGCACACGGATCGCACCGATCCCTCTGTCCAACGACGAGTCCGGGCCGGTCGCCCAAGAGGAACAGGCGCGGATCGGCGGTTTGGTCGCTTCGGGGGTACGAGACCGATCGGATGCCACGGCAAATACAGAAAGAAGGGCAGGCTCGCAATCACCGAGCCTGCCCCGCTCACGTGATGCACTCACAAGTCAGCTTGTGTGGCGACGACGACGCACGTTGTAGGCAAGCGGCAACAGTGCCGAGGCGAGCAGGACAACCGACGACGGCTCCGGCACGGTCGTCGTCAGGGTCCAGTCATCGACGAACGTCGTGTACACCGCATCCGGCGGGTTGTTTCCGAAGACACCAACCGTGGCCACAGTCTTCGACTGGTCGAGCCCCGTGGTGAAGAACTTCTGGTACTCGGTCGTGGTGCTGATGTAGCCCTGTACGCTGGTGGCGTCGGAGTAGATGACTCTCCACGCCAATGTTGTTCCCGTCTCGTTGCGCGCCCAGAAGCTGAGCTCGGTGATGGCATTTGCGGCCACCGAGAAGGCCAAGTTCTGGCTCAGTAAGATGTCGCCCCGGTTTTACGCGCCGAAGCCGCCGAAGCGTCCAATTCCTGAACTCACGCTCCAGTTCAGGCAGCCCGGCTCGGCGGCGCAGTAATCGACGGAGTTGGCCCACGGGCCCATCACGCCGCTATCGAAGCCGCCATTGAGGAGCTGACCGTGGGCGGGGCTGGCGGCGACGGATGCGAAGCCGATCAGCCCTGCGACTACCGATTTCCATCGATGTTTCATTTGAATCCCCTTATCAAAGAAGAGCCTTTCGCGCGCCTCCATCGAGGCGAACAGCAGCGCCCCCTGCAAGAACGGCTCCGCCAGGAGGGCCGCACTGATCAGCACGGCATGAACTCGTGCGTTATCGGCGAGAATCCGCGGTCTGCAGTGTGTTAGCCATCGCGCAAAGAACAACGGTGCAATCAGCGGCGAATCGCCACCCGCCACACCCACCACATCAACAGGGGTTGCAACGGCAGCCGCAGCCAGAGCCCAGCGATGAACCCTGCCGACGCGTGTGCCGCACGCGCCTCATTCAGCATGTGAATGTTGGCCGGTAGCACCGCCACGAGTAACGCGATCAGTCCCCACGCGGCGGCAACACGCGTGGCCGGCACGAGCAATCCGATCGCCCCCGCAATTTCGAAGACACCACTCACATACGTGGCGAGTCGGGCATTCGGCACCCACGGCGGCACGATGCGGTCGAAGAAACCCGGCATCACGAAATGCAGCACGCCGGCCACCAGGAAAAGCAGCGCCGGCGCCCAGACATTGGTGCGTGACACGACGGACCGTGACGTCACGCGGGCTATTTCGCCGGCGGCATCGCCGCCAGCAAGCGCTCCACAAAGCCGTTCACCGAGGCATTCGTGTCGATCCAGCGCACCACGGCGACCACATCATTGACCGGGTCCACGTAGATGATGTTGTTCCCGGCGCCGACGTGCACGAAGGCCTGCGGCGGTGCCGCCGGCACGTACTTGCGGTCGGTGTTCACGAACCAATTCATGTAGCCGTACGTCGGCTGCGCCGGCGTGGGCGTGAGCGCTTTCGTCACCCACGCTTCGGAGAGCAGCTGCTTGCCGCCCCACACCCCGCGACGCTGCGTGAGCAGTCCGAAGCGCGCCATGTCCCAGGCGTTGATCATCATGCCGCCGCCCCAGTGACCGCCACCGCTCACCGACTGCACCATCTTGCCGTCGAGCACGATCCACGAGTTGTCGTAGCCGTACCAGCGCCACGTGTTCGACGCGCCAATCGGCTCCATGATTTTGTCACGCAGAATGTCCGGCAGCGGCTCACGCCATACCTGCAACGCCGCCAGCGCCAGCACGTTCACGCGCGTGTCGTTGTACTCGTAGGCCGAACCCGGTTCCACGCGCGGACGCGTGGTCCACGTGTTCACCTGCTGCGCCGGACGGTCGGCCCACTCGGGCTTGCCCCACAACGTGCCTTCCCAGTCGCTCACCTGACGCAGCAGGTGATCCCACGTGAGCCGCTTGTTGTGCGGGCTGTCGAACGGACGCAGCCACTTCGCATCGCCCGGCCAGTCGGCGCCGAGTCCGGTGCCGTTGGGATGCGCGCGCAAGATCGGCGGCATCACCTGTGACACCGTATCATCGACGCTGCGAATGCGACCCGCATCGAAGGCGAGTCCCACCACCGTGCTCAGGAAACTCTTGGTGACGCTGTTCGCGATTTCAACCGCGGTGGGATCACCCCACGTGGCCACCACGTAGCCCTTGCGCAGAATCACACCCGTGGCGCCACCACGCGGCGCCAGCGGTCCGATCGCGGCCCCGAAGGGCTCGCGACCAAACGTCTGGTAGTGATTGAGCTCGAGATCACGCGGCGTCTTGCTCTCCTTCTCGATCGCGTACGCGATCGCCTCCGCCAACTTCACCGAATCCATCCCCATCGCGGAGGGCGTGCGGCGTTCCCACGAGCCCGCCGGTGGCACGTACGGCACCGCGGTCACACCCTTCTTCTGCGCCAACGCCGGTATGGCCACCCCGACCACCAGCGCCGTCACACTCACCACCCGAAACCCAAAACCCAAAACTGTGGTCATGCAATCGGCCCCTTCTTCTTCGCGCCGCCGATCACACCCGGCACGTTGTTCTTCTGCAGGAGCGCATTGAACGCGTTCACGTCCACCGTTTCCACCTGCTCCACTTCGACCTTGAGCGTCTGCCACAGCTTCTCGAGCTCCACCAACCGATCCTTCACCGGCTGCGTGAGTTCGCTGTTGCCTTCCACCTGGCCGAGCAGGAAGCCGTACTGGCCATTGATGCCGTTGGCGTAGTTGATGATGTCCTGCCCGTTGCCGGCCTTGGTGGTCATCTTCGGGTCGAGCGCACCCAGCTTCGTGGTGAGCGCGCGACCCGCCTTGGCGATCGTGTCGGGCGCGCTCGTTTCCTTGGCGCGCGTCACGTAGCCCTGCACCTGCGCCTTGAGATCGCGCACGCGGAGCACCGCTTCGTGGATTTCATTGATGCGGTTCGACAGCAGGTTGGCCACCGAATCCCGCTCCGCCACCACACGCGCCGGAACGTCAAGGCGCGGGTCCTGCTGCACGTCGAGCTTCTGTGTGAGCACCGTAGCGCCCATGGTGAGACGCACCGTGTACATGCCCGGTACCACGCGCGCGCCACCATCACCCGGCGCGCCGAACAGCAGCACGCCAGCCAATCGCGCCGGCGCCGCACGACGCAGGTTCCAGTTGAACGCGTTGAGCCCCGGCTTCACCGTGAGCTTGTTCACCGAGTCGCCCTTGGTGGCAAAGGAGCGCACCACGGTGTTCTTCGCATCGAGAAACTCCAACAGCAACGCGGTGGCCGTATCCGGCGCCGCCGCCAGGCGGAAGTTGATCACCGCGCCGTACGGCGGATTCTTGCCCGCGTTGCGCGGCGTGCCGAAGCCACCACCACCGGCCAGCACCGCGGCGCGCGGCGCATACAGATGCACCGCCGCCTTCTCGATCGCATCGGCACGCTGACGCAACACCGAGAGATCGTCGAGAATCCAGAACGCGCGGCCTTCCGTAGCGGCGATCAGATCGCCGTGCTTCACCTGCAGGTCCGTGACGGGCACCACCGGGAAGTTGCCGCGGAACGGCAGCCACTGCGCCCCGGCGTCGTACGACACATACACGCCCGTTTCCGTGCCGGCGTACAACAGGCCTTTGCGCTCGGTGTCTTCACGCACCACGCGCACCGGCTCCCCGTCGCGCAGGCCGTTTACGATGCGCGCGAACGTGGCGCCGTAATCTTTCGACACGAAGATGTGCGGCGTGGGGTCGCCCACGCGATCCTTGCGGAACGACACGTAGATCGTGGCGGCGTCATGCGGCGAAATCGCGATCTCGTTCACCAGGCCATCGCCCCACGATGCCGGCGTGACGTTCGTCCACGTCTTGCCACCGTCGCGGGTGCGCTGAATCAGGCCGTCGTCGGTGCCCACGTACATCGTGTTCGCGTCATGCGGCGACTCTTCGATCACCACGATCGTGGCGTACACTTCGCCGCCGGCGCCTTCGTTGGTGATCGGACCACCGCCCCACCCCTGACGCGTCTTGTCGTTGCGCGTGAGGTCGCCCGAGATCGGTGTCCAGCTCTGCCCGCGCGTGGTCGTCTTGAACAGCACGTTGCCGCCGTGATACACGACCTTGTCGTCGTGCATCGACACTTCAATGGGCGCCGTCCAATTGAAGCGGTACTTCGTTTTATCCGTAGGCTCCGTGAGGTTCATCTCCGGCCACGGCATGATCGTGCGACCGAGGCCGTTGGTCGCGTCCATCTCGTCGATCAGCCCCTGATAGCAGCCGCCGTACACGTAGCGTGGATTCTTCGCGCTCACACCCATGTTGGCGCTCTCGCAGCCAGGGCCTTCGGTCCACTCGCGAATGCCGATGCTGCCACCGTCGCTCTTCGACTGGATGATCACCGAGCTATTGTCCTGCTGTCCGCCGTACAGCTTGTACGGAAAGCCGTCATCGACGGCCACGTGATAGAACTGCGAGGTGGGCTGATTGTCCTGCGTGCTCCAGCTTTTGCCGCCGTCCAGCGAGATCGACGCGCCGCCATCGTTGGCGTTGATCAGGTAATTCGGATTGGTCGGGTTGATCCAGAGCTGGTGATTGTCCCCGTGCGTGGCCGACACGCTCGCGAACGTGCGGCCGCCGTCGATCGACTTCATGACAGGCGCGTTCATCACCCACACCACGTCCGCGTTCTTCGGATCGGCCGTGATATTCATGTAATACCACGAGCGCGTCTGAATCAGACGGTCGCCCGACTGCTGACGCCACGTCTTGCCAGCATCGTCGCTGCGGAACAGGCCACCGTTCTCCGCTTCCACAATCGCGTACACGCGATCGGGATTGGCCGGCGACACCGACACACCGATCTTGCCCACCAGCTTCGGCAACCCGTCCTGACTGCGCTTCCACGTATCGCCGCCGTCCACCGACTTCCAGATCCCGCTGCCGGCGCCACCGCTGCGCACCATCCACGGCGTGCGCTGATGATCCCACATGGCCGCGTACAAAATGCGCGGGTTGGTGGCGTCCATCGACAGATCGCTGGCGCCGCTGAAGGCGTTCTCCCCCTTCAGCTGCTGCGTCCATGTCTTGCCGCCGTCGGTCGTGCGATAGATGCCACGATCGGTCGTCCCCTTCCAGCGATCACCCTGCACGGCCACGTACACCACGTCGGGGTTGCTCGGGTGCACACGCACGGCCGAGATCTGCCGCGAGGCGGCGAGGCCGATGTGGGTCCAGGTACGCCCCTGATCGGTGCTCTTGTACATGCCGTCGCCGTATGTGGACGACTGGCCACGGATCGCATGCTCACCCATACCCACGTAGATCACGTTTTCATCGCTGGGCGCCACGGCAATGGCACCGACCGATCCCGTCTTGAAGAAGCCGTCGGAGAGATTGCGCCAGCTGTTGCCGGCGTCGTCGGTGCGCCACAACCCGCCGCCGGTGTAGCCGGCCACGTACGTGAGCGGCTGCGACGGTAATCCCACCGCCGCCACCGAGCGGCCGCCGCGAAACGGACCGATGTTCCGCCACGACAGCGCCGCGAACGTGGTCGAGTCGAGCGCCGGGAGCCCGGCAGCGGCCGCTCGCGGGGCCTGAGCATCGGCGACCGACGGAGCCACCACGCTCTGGAACAGGAGGCCGCAGGCAAGCGGCGTGAGAAGGGCAGGAAAACGCATCGAAAAACGCATCGGAGTACGCCTGGCAGGGGTGGAAGAGGGACCGCAAAAAGTTAGCACCTGGCGATACTCCCCGGAGCATGCTCGCCACCCGCTTCCGGCGCACGGCCTGACCGACCGGTGGGGCTATCGCGCGGTCGGTCGAGGTACGGCGGGGAACTGATCACGCAGAGAGTCAGCGTGCGCAGAGAACGCAGAGTCGCATGCGAGCCGGTTTGCGCCGTGTGCCGTTTTCAATTTTGCTGTGCTTCTCTGCGACCCCTGCGCTCTCTGCGCCTCCGCGTGATCAGTTCAACAATGCTTCGGTCAACGCCGGCACTCGCTAAATTCCGCCCCATGGCGTTCCACTTCTCCGCTCCGCCCCGACTCAACCGGCTGCTCGGCAGATTCCACTGGACTACGTGGCTCATGCTGGCTCTCAGCATCTGGGCCCTGCCACGCCTGCTCCCGCACGTAGGCGCGCTCGTGAACGTCACCGCGCGCGACCGCAGCACACCCACGTTCGCCGTGCGCACGCTGGCCGACTCCACCATCACGTCGCAGTCGCTGCGCGGACGCGTGGTGCTCGTGAACGTGTGGGCCACCTGGTGCACGCCGTGCCGCGTGGAAATGCCACTGCTCGAGGCCACCTGGAACCGGCACAAAGCGGCAGGACTCGTGGTGCTCGGTGCGTCGGTCGACCAAGGCGATCCGCAAACCGTGCGCGATTTCATCAGCGCACGCGGCATCAGCTATCCCATCGCCATCGTCGGCCCCGACGTGATTCGCGAGCTGGGCGGCGTGGTCGGCTATCCCACCTCCATCCTCATCGGCCGCGACGGCCGCGTGCGCCATCGCGTGATGGGACCGATCGGCCCATTGTCACTCGAACCAGCGATCCGACGAGCACTAGCGGAGTAACTCACCACCCCAAACTTCAACTCACAACGCGAGACTCACGTGAGTGGTGGGTCATGAGTCCAAGTTCCGGGTCGTGAGTTAAAAGGTGCGCGGCGCCCCCTACCGGTACCCCTGCGCCTGCAACTCGAACAGCTCCGCGTACCGCCCCTTCCGCGTCAGCAGCTCCTCATGCGTACCCATCGAATCCACCGTGCCTTCGTTCAGCACGAGAATGCGATCGGCCATCCGTACACTCGAAAAACGATGCGAAATCAGCATGCTGGTGCGCCCCGCGCTCAACGCCTTGAAGCGCTGAAATACCTCGAACTCCGCCCGCGCATCGAGGGCGGCGGTGGGTTCGTCGAGCACCAGCAACTGCGCGTCACGCATGTACGCGCGGGCGATCGCCAGCTTCTGCCACTCGCCCCCTGACAACTCCACGCCTGTGGAGAAGCGCTTGCCGATCCTCTGATTATACCTGGCCGGCAGCCGCGCAATCATCTCCGCGGCCAAGCTCTGTTCGGCCGCCTGCACGATGCGCCGTGTGTCGTCGCGCTCGTCGATGCGCCCCACGGCGATGTTCTCACCCGCCGTGAGACTGTAGCGGACGAAGTCCTGAAAGATCACACCCACGTTGGCGCGCAGCGCATCGAGGTCATACTCGCGCAGGTCGTGTCCGTCCAACAAAATGCGCCCTTCGCTGGGCTCGTACAGCCGCGCCAGCAGCTTCACGATCGTGGTTTTCCCGGCGCCGTTCTCGCCCACCAACGCCAGTGTTTCACCGGCATGCAGCGTGAACGACAAATGGCGTACCGCCCATCGCTCGGTACCGGGATACTGAAAACCCACGTCCTGAAACTCAAAACCGATGGCAATCGGTGTCGGCACATCGCGTGGATGCTCGGGCGAGTCAATGCGCGACGTGATCGTGAAGAAGGAAAACAGATCGTCGAGGTACAGCGCCTGACTGGCCGTACTCGAGAATCCCACCAGCACACTCGCCAGCAAGTCGCCCAACCGACGGAACGACCCCGCCAGAAACGTGAGATCACCAATGCTGAACTGCCCGGTGAGCGTGCGCCACGCGATGTAGCCGTACGCCGTGTAGTAGCCGGCGGTACCGATTGCGGTGAGCAGTCCCATGGTGCTTTCACGCTTGATCGCGAGGGCGCGATTCGCTCGGTACGTATCGAGCGAGATCTCACGGAATCGGTCGATCAGAAAGCGATTGAGACCAAAGATCTTCACTTCCTTGGCGGTTTCGACACTCGCGCCCGTCTGCCGCAGGTACTCCAGCAACCGGCGCTGCTGCGTGCGCGACCATTGCAGCGCGTACTCCAGCGCATTGAAGTGTGCTTCGCCGACAAACGCCGGCACGAGCGCCACCATCAACAGCACGATCAGCCACGGCGCGTACACCACGAGCCCGGCCGCGAAGCTGATGATTGTGATCAACGTCTGCACTTGCCGAATACCTGCCCCATCACACCGAGTCCCTGAAACGTCTGCGTACGCGCGCGTTCCAAGCGGTCCTGCACCTCGCTGTCCTCGAACTGTTCGAGATCGAGCGTGGCCGAGTGCTCCATCAGGCGGATCGTGGTGCTGATCGAGAACTTGATCCCGAGAATGCGATCCACCAGCGATCCACTGCGCGAGAGCATATCCGCACCGATCGCCAGCGCGAACTCGAGCAGAATCAGCTGCATCGTGCGATCCAGCAGACCGCTGGCCGCCCAGGCGCGCCACGTGTCGGGATGCCCCGGCAGCGCTGCCGTGCGAATCACTTCGTCGATGATCAGCTTGCCCACGTACAGCGTGCTCACCGGGAGCATCGAGCGGATGAGCCGGATGCTGATGGTAGCGATCGTGAGCGGCGCACTGGTGCCCCACACCAGCAGGAACAGCGGGCCGACGTGCCGGAGCGCGCCGAGCCGTTCGCGGAATGACTTGATTGGTGGCGGAGACTGCCTCGGTCGGGCCATGGAGTGAATCTGGATACGGACTCCCGCGCCGGCCATCGTGATCCGTCGATAATTTCCAGGATGCGCATTCTCTCATCGTTTCGACTCTGCCTGAACCGGCGCACCGTCCGGCTCGGTGTCTTTGCAGCGCTCACCGCGCTTTCCGCATGCGGCACGGGGAGGGGGGCCCGCTCGACCACCGGCGCCGGCGCCACTGCCACGCTTGTCCCGATACAGCTCGACGGGCACTTCAACGATTGGACGGGAGTGCCCGTGTGGTCACGGGCCGCCGCATCGTCCGGACCGCTTGAGGCCGCGTGGGCCACCGACGACGCGCACTGGTGGTACCTGTCATTCTCCGTGCGCGACAGCGTGAGCCACTCGGGCATGCCGGGCACGCTGCATCTCCTCATCGACACCGACGACCGCACGCAAACGGGCGGCACGGTCTTCGACGCCGCGGTTGGTCTGGCCGGTGTCGATGTGGCACTCGACCTGTCGCGCGCCGACAAGACACAGGGCAATGGCATCGGCGCCGGTGCCGCGCTGCGCACCGTCGGCCCGAGTGGGCTCGGCGCGTACCGCAGTGCGTACGATCTCGATGTGGTTGCACTGCCCTCGTGGAGCGCCACGCGCTTCGAACTCCGGATCGCCCGCGGCGGCACCCGCGATGGGTTCGCGCAACTGGGTCGCGCCGTTCGTGCCCGACTGGTCTTCGAATCCACCAGCGGGGCCATCACCGCCCTCCCCGCCGCGCGCTACACGTTCGCCACGCCACCCGATACGCGAGCCCGAACGCAGCTCGTGTCGGCCATTCCATCCGTAGCGAACGGCGCCGTGCGCATCGTACAATGGAACGTCTCGGAAGGGTCGTTCCGGTCACCCGCCAACCACGCCAAGCTGTTGGCGGCCGTCGCACCTGACGTGGTGCTGTTGGACGAAGCGTATGCCGAAACGTCGGACTCCACCCTCGCCGACTTTTTCGCGCGCCCAGAGCTGGCGGCGCTGGGTCGCTGGCGCTTCGCGTACTCGCGCAGTGGCGGCCGACAGCGCGCGGTGGTCGCCACCCGTGGTCGCGACATCCGGCAGGCCGCGTCGATGGTGCGCATGGAATATCCGGCGGGCGTGCTCGACAGTGTACGGGCGATGGTGCCAACGGCCGCCCAGCGGCTGTTCGATATCGAAGCGACGGCACAGCTTTCGAGTACCGGCGCGTGGATCACCATCGACGGCATCGAAACGTTGTTCGTACCGCTCGACTTGCAGAGCGGTGGCTTCTTTCGCAATGCACAGGATCAGCTGCGCGTACTGCAGAGTCGTGCCATCCGCGCGGGGCTGCAGCGCGAACTCGCCTCCCACACCACGCGAGGTGCACTGGTGATTGCCGGCGACTTCAACGCGATCGGATCGTACGAGTCGATTTTCACGCTGCAACAGGGGCTCGACGTTGACGGCTCCGACTTGGCGCTCAGTGATGCATGGCGATTGAGCGAGCGTTCGCTCGTCACCTGGACCGACCCAAAAGTCGGACAGTTTCTGCCAGGGCGTCTCGATCTCACGCTGTACTCCGACGCCGCGTTCGAACGCACCGGTGGCTTCACCTTCAGCAGCGCCGATCTCGCGCCCGCCTTCGCGGCGTCGCTCGGCGTGACGCCGGAGACGTCTGAGCGTACGGCGGATCACCTCATCGTCGTAACAGACCTACGCCACAAGCGATAGCGATCTCCGCCGCAAGCGATTACGACCGCGATCGCCGGCGCCTCCGGCGCGACCCGTTAGCTTTCACCACGCTCGGGACGTGCTCGGGCAGAACCACGATGATCGGACGAGGCGGGTATGTCGCGGGCGTTTCTGAGAGATGATGCGGAAGGCGAAATGCCCCGCCGCAATTACCACCTGCCGGAGCGCAGCGACGCGGGCTACGATCGGGCCTGCGCGCGGGCGCTGCTCGAAGCGGCGCGTGTGAATGAAACGCAGCTCGCGGAACGGGCGACCGGCTACTACTGGGGCGAGTCGCTGCTCAAGCCGTTTGTGGAAGAGCTGCGCGTGGAAGCCGAGCAGCAGGGGGACGACCGGCTCGAACAGTTGGCCCGGCGTTTTCTGGCGTAAACGAAAAGCCGTACCGCGAATGGACGCCGATGCTCGCGGATGCGCTCATCCGCGACCATCCGTGCCGATCCGTGGTCAAGTTGTGCGGCCAGCACCCACTCACCAGCCACACGAGCCCGAGGAGCACGCCTACCAGCCGCCTTAAGCCTTCGCGGCCTTGGCCGCGTCGAGCTGCGCTTGCATGCGTTTGCGGAACCGTTCGGCGATCATGCGGCCCATCTCCGTTTCCTTCGCCACCCACTCGGCGTTGCGGAAGGCGATCGGGTTCACCGCTGCGCGATACTCCGCGAGCCACGGCTCGACGCGCGAGTAGACCAGCAAGCCTTCGCCGTTGCTCTCGAGCATGAACTCGGCATGCATCACGCCATGTCGCGCCATCGCGTACGTCATTTCCCAATACGACGTGCACTGACGGAACGCCGCGTTCAGCGGATGGTCGCCCTTCGTCACTGCAATCACGTCTTCGAGGCTCGTCGGCAAGAACTTGCTGATGACCAACGTGCGCGATGCGCGCATGAGATCTTCGCGGCGGAGCTCGTACAGCTTGAGGACGAGTTCCGCGTCATGATGATCGGGATATTCCTTGAGGGGCACGGTCTGCTCGGCAAACGGGAAAGATCAGCCAACGCGCGAGGGCGACGCGTGGCAAGTCACGGAGTATTGTCCGCCGTTAGAGGCTTGGCAAGCGAACTACCGGCATCACATGCGGCTCCCACTGCTGCAACGTGACCCGCAACCGCCACGCCGCGTTGTCGGCCGCAGCAGACTCCGGATCGAGCGTCGCGTGGGTGATGACAAAGCCCGGCAGCGACGCCATCTGGCCGCTCGGGAGTCGTTTGTGCCATGAGCCGTCGTGCAACGGGACATCATCGGTAAACCGACCATCGGAGGCGCGGCCGTACACCCGCATCGGATCGAGTCGCAGGCTGGCCCCGCTGGCGCGACGGTCCACCGTGATGGCCGACAGCCACGAGCGTCCGGCATACTCCATGACGACACCCAGCTGCACCTGCCTTGTGCCCTCGCGCGACGCCATGAGGCGCGCCACGAAGTTCCTCACCACCTGTCGACGCTGCGACGCCAGCACGACCGGCAGCGTGCACTGCACGGTGCCATCGTCGCCCGTCACCATCTCATCCCCGGCCGATGGCGATTGCCAGTCGGCTGCGGTACCGAGGATCACACGAAGTGGCACGCCAGCGGCGAGCGACTTGTCGGGATGGAGTACGGTGATCTGCACATCAAGCGTCACCGGTCGTGTAATCGGAATCTGGTTCACCCCGAAAGCTACTCGACCGAAGCCCGTTTCCGGTGATAAATTGTCGAGGCGCGCCGACTTTTCCCCACCGACCCGCTCCATGATCCGAATCGCCACGCGGGTGCTGTCGATAGCCGCGGTGCTCGGGGCGACATGGGCCTGTGCCAAACCGCCGGCATCGTCGACATCGGCCGTTCCAACGAGCACCGAGCCCCTGCGCTGGGGCGGAGATGCCGAGGGCGGTGCGCCTTTCGTGGAAGCCGACGCGGCCGACCCCACCACACTGCGCGGCTTCGACGTCGAGATCGCGACGATGCTCGCGCAGGCCCTCGGTCGTGAAGCGCAATTCGTGCAGGTCGCCTGGGCATCCATCGAGCAGTCGGTAGCCCGCGGTGACTTCACGATCGGCATGTCCGGTCTCGAGGATCGGCCGGCGCTGCACGAGCGCTTCGCCGTGTCGTTGCCGTACTACGAGTTCCGTGAGGTGCTCGCCGTGCGCGCCGCAGACAGTGCGCGCATTCACACGATGGCCGACCTCCGTGGTCGTCGGGTGGGCACGCTGGGCGCCACCATGGCGTGGGAGATGGTGCTCGCTGCCCAAAGCACACACGGCGTGGTGCCGGTGTCGTACGACGATGACGTGCATCCGTACACTGATCTCGCCAGCGGACGCGTCGACGCGGTGTTGCTCGACCATGTGCTGGCCGAACGCTCGCTGCGCCGCATTGGCGGCTTCGTCATTCAACCGGAGGCCGTGGCCCGCGGCCACTACGTGGCGGTGCTGGCCGCCCGGGACAGCGCGCTGCGCGACACGGTGAACGCCACGCTGCGCGCACGCATGCGCGACGGGTCCCTCGAGCGCGTGTTCCGCTCGTGGAACGTGTGGGATGCGCAGCAAGCGGCGTTTCAGCAGCAGGTCCTGCGTGACTCCGTGCCGAGCGGCGACGCCGTCACCACCGGGCGCGACACCGCTACGTCGATCGCGACCTATCTCCCGGTGCTGCTGCGCGCCGCCGTGATCACGCTGCTGTTGTCGGTGCTGGCGATGGCGCTCGCCATTACGATCGGCATCGGCCTCGCCGCCGGACGCGTGTACGGAGCGAAGCCGCTCCGCATCCTGATCACCGCCTATGTCGAGATCATCCGTGGCACGCCGGTGCTGCTGCAGCTGTTCGTGCTGTACTACGGCTTGTCGGACGTGGTGCGACTCCCGGCCTTCGCCGCCGCCGTGATCGGCCTCGGCCTCAACTATGCCGCCTACGAGTCCGAGATCTATCGGGCGGCGCTCGAAGCCATTCCCACGCTGCAGCTCGAGGCCGCGCGCACGCTTGGCCTCTCCGAACTACAGATCCTGCGGCTCGTGCGCGGACCGCAGGCGCTGCGACTCGCGCTGGCGCCCATGACGAACGACTTCGTGGCGCTCCTCAAGGATTCCTCGCTCGTGTCGGTCATTACGGTGGTTGAGCTCACCAAGCAGACTGCGATCTACGCCACGAACGCCGGCAGCTGGGCCATTCCGGGTGCGCTCTGTGCGCTCGTGTATCTCGCGATGTCACTGCCGCTCTCGCGGATGGCGCGTCGCCTCGAGCAGCGCTGGAAAATCGCATGAGTCGCAACATTGCCGTGCGCGAGAGCGCGTTGTGTGTGCGTGCGCTGCACGTGGGTCATGGAGATCGGGCCATCCTGCGTGGACTCGACCTCGATGTCGCCGAGGGCGAAGTGTGCGCAGTGATGGGCGTGTCGGGGGCCGGGAAGACCACGGTGCTGCGGGTCGTCGCGGCGTTGCAGCCGTTCTCATCGGGTACCGTTGAGATCGGCGGCGTAGCGCTGCAGCCCGGCGCCGTACCTCCCGAGTCGCAGCTTCGCGCGCTGCGGCGGCGCGTCGGTGTCGTCTTCCAGAGCCACGCGCTGTTCGAGCATCTCACCGCACTCGAGAACATCATGCTGGCGCCGGTGCACGCCCTCGGGCAATCACGCGCCGACGCGGCGGCGACCGCCACGCGCCTGCTGGAGTCCCTCGGCGTATCGGCCCGCGCCAACGCGTATCCGCGGCAACTCTCCGGCGGCGAAGCGCAACGCGTGGCGATCGCACGCGCCCTCGCCCCCAACCCGCAACTGCTGCTGATGGACGAACCCACGTCCGCGCTCGATCCGGCGCGCCGGAGCGCCCTCGGCGAATCCGTGCGTGTCCTAGCTGCCCAAAAACGCGGGCTGTTGATCGTGACCCACGATGTCGAATTCGCACGGAGCTTTGCTGACCGTGTGGTCGTGCTGTCGCACGGCACCATCGCCGAGCAGGGACCGGCTATCGAGGTGCTCACACAGCCAACCCATGATGCCACGCGCGAGCTGCTGCGCTAACGCACGCCGACCCTTCCACTTCCCGACGGCTCACGCGAACGTTCGGTCGTCTCCCCAACGTTCAGCCAACGATCCCGTGCGGCCTTTGCACCTCCTGCTCTTCGGCGTGTTCCTGATGCCCGCGCTTGCCACACCGGCACCGGTACGGGCGCCGCGCGCCGACGTGCGACTCACCGATGTGCGACTCACCGATGTGCGACTCACCGAGGTGCGACTCACCGAGGTGCGACTCACCGAGGTGCATGGCACGGTCTACGACAGCCTTGCCGGCAAGCCGCTCGTTGGCGCGCTGGTCCAGCTCGTGGCGGCCGACTCAGGGGCCACGTATGGACGCACGGTCGTGTCGGACTCACTCGGCGCGTTCCGCTTCATCGACGCACCGAGCGGCCGCTTCACGCTGGGCTTCTATCACGCGCTGCTCGATTCGCTCGGCCTCGAGCCGCTGCTACGCACGATCACCGTGGCCGACGGCGGGTCCGTTCGCGCCGATCTGGCGACCCCGTCTGCCGCGCGATTGCGCACGGCGATCTGCGGGGCGCCCACGCCGCAGAACTCCGGCGCCGTGGTCATGGGCTTCGTGCGCAACGCCACCGACCGCGCGCCGATATCGGGCGCTACCGTGATCGCCGAATGGCTCGAACTCTCGTTCGGCGCGGGTGGCATGAATCGTCGTACGCCTCGGCGGTTAGCTACCACGCGGGAAACGGGCTGGTTCGCGATCTGCCATGTCCCGAGTCCGGGATCGATGACGCTCCTGGCGACGCGCGGCGCCGATAGCACGGCGACCATTCAGATCGAGGTCTCGAGCAGCGGCTTCCTGCGCCGCGAACTGTATCTCGGTGCCGCCCGCGTCGTGGCCGCTGTCTCATCATCGCGCGACAGCACCCTGAAGGACTCGGTCGCGCTTCAGGTGCGGCGCCTGCATGTAGGCGAGGGTCGCCTCAGTGGCAGCGTGCGGGCCACGAACGACGGCCGGCCGCTGGCCGGCGCACAGATCAGCATTGTCGACGGTCCGCAGACCCGCAGCAACGCCCGCGGTGAGTGGACGTTCACCGACGCGCCACCGGGAACGCGCCTGCTGGAAGTGCGGGCTGTCGGCTACTATCCCGAGCGGCGCGCCGTGGACATCGTCGATAGCGTCGCGCCGCTGCGCATCGCCCTCGCGACCTTCAAGTCGGTGCTCGACACCATGAAGATCAGCGCGACCCGCACGGTCGACCTGAATCTGTTAGGCTTTCAGGAGCGCCGCCGCTCGAGTGTGGGCCGATTCCTCACCCCCCGCGACATCGCCGTACGGCAACCGTTCGTGACGTCGGAAATCTTCCGTGCGGTCCCGGGGCTGTTCCTCGATCGCACGATGGACGCCGAAGAAAAGGTCATGATGCGTGGCCTGTTCGAAGATCGCTGCGAGCCGGCGATTTATATTAATGGCCAGTGGATGAACGGCCTCACGTCAGGCGATCTAGACGGTTTTATCCGACCGAACGAGATCGCCGGCATCGAGGTGTACATGGCGGGACAGGTCCCGACGCAGTTCCAGCCGGGGCTCAGCGGCTGCGGCAGTCTCGTATTCTGGACGAAATAGTCACGACACGGAATCTCACGCCCTCTCAATGGATCTCCGGTGAAGGCTGAACCGAACACCAGTACGCGCGTCACCAGCATGCACGCCACCGACCCACGACCGCATGTGGTCATCGTCGGTGGCGGTTTTGCCGGACTCACGGCCGCGCGCACGCTGGCCAAGGCCGATGTGCGGATCACGCTCATCGACCGCACGAATCACCATCTGTTCCAGCCCCTGTTGTATCAGGTGGCCACGGCGGTGCTCAACCCCGCCGACATCACCGTGCCGATTCGCTGGATGCTGCGCGACCAGGCCAACGCGACGGTGATCATGGCAGAGGTGGACCGCATCGATGTCCCTCAGCACACACTCACCCTCGACGGCGGCAGCAGCACCGTCGCGTGGGACTATCTCATTCTGGCCACCGGCGCGCGGCACGCCTACTTCGGGCATCCGGAGTGGGAGAGCAACGCCCCGGGTCTCAAGAGCATTGAAGACGCGCTCGAGATGCGACGCCGCTTCCTGCTTAGCTTCGAAGCGGCTGAGCGCGCCAGCGCCGAAGGGCAGCGCGAGGCGCTGTTGACCTTCGTGATCGTGGGCGGCGGCCCCACCGGCGTGGAACTGGCCGGTATGATCCCCGAGATCACGCGCAAAGCCATGAAGCGCGACTTCCGGCGCATCGACCCGGCGTCCGCGCGCGTGGTGCTGCTGGAAGCGGGCCCGCGGCTGCTGCCACAGTTCCCCGAGTCCCTCAGTGCGCGGGCCGAACGCGATCTGTTCGATCTCGGGGTCGAGGTCCTCACCAACACCGCCGTCACGAGCGTCGACGACGCCGGCGTGACGGTGGCGTCGGGCGAACGGATCGACGCCCACACCGTGTTCTGGGGCGCCGGCAACCAAGCCTCGCCACTCAGCAAACAGCTCGGAGCCCCGCTCGATCGCGCCGGGCGCGTAGTCGTCGCCCCCGATCTCTCGCTGCCCGGCGACCCGCACGTCTTCGCGGTCGGCGACATCGCGTCCGTGCTCACCCCCGCCGGCACGCCGGTGCCCGCGGTCGCGCCAGCCGCCAATCAAATGGGGGCGCATGCGGCACAGGCCATTCTCCACGATCTCCGCGGTACGCCACGCACGCCATTCCGCTACTTCAACAAGGGCGATCTGGCCACCATCGGTCGGCACCGCGCCGTCGCTGCCATCGGTTCGCTCAAACTGCAGGGCAACATCGCGTGGCTGGCCTGGCTGTTCATCCACATTTTGTATCTGGCCGGCTTTCGCAATCGCATCACCGTCTTCGTGCAGTGGGCGTATCAGCTTCTCACCTACCAGCGTGGCGTGCGACTGATCACCGGCGCCACCACGCACCGGTTGCTGAAAACGAGCAACGAGCGTGCGCAGGCACGGGCCGACGCCCGCGACGACGGGACGCCCTCGGCGTAGCGCGACCCGGGGGAACCGGGACGCCCGGCGGGCCAGTCGTGACCGACGGGCGTCAACGCAACGCTGAGCGCACCGTATACGTACTATGCGTCTGCGATCTCAGCGGTTCTTGACCGCCCTCCTGTTTCTCGGTCTGGCGGCCGCCCCGCTGTCCGCCCAACCGACGACCGCTGGCGTGGGGACCGGCGACAGCGCCAACACCACGCGTCCGTCCGGCGGACGCGTCGCCGTACGGGCCAGCCGCATCAACGAGCGCCTCTCGCTCGACGGCACACTGTCCGAAGCCGTGTATCGCCGCGTCACCCCCATGGCGGGGTTCGTGCAGCAGGAACCCAATGAGGGCGCACCGGCCACGGAGCGCACCGAAGCCTGGATCCTGTACGACGACGAGAACATCTACGTGGCCGCCCGCATGTATGAGAGCGAGCCGTCGCGCCGCGTGATGAGCGACATGCGCCGCGACGCCTCGAACATGTACAACAACGACCACCTCGCGGTGATTTTCGACACGTTCAACGATCACCGGAACGGCTTCGGCTTCTCCACCAACCGCATCGGCGGACTGTTCGATTTTTCCGCCACCAACGAACAGCCGAGCTCCAACTGGAACGCTCTGTGGACGGCCAAGGCGCAGGATTTCGACGGCGGCTGGACCGTGGAGATCCAAATTCCCTTCCGCTCCATCCGCTTCGCGGTGGGCAACGGCGCGTGGGGCGTGAACATGCGGCGCATGGTGCGCTGGAAAAATGAGACCTCCTTCCTGAGCGGCGTCCCGCGCGCGTGGGGCCGACGGGCGTTGAACAAAGTGTCCGACGCCGCCGTCATGACCGGCATCGAAACCCCGAAGGGGGGGCTCAACATCGACGTGAAGCCGTACGCACTGGGCTCGATGCTGACCAACCGCACGGCCACGCCAGCCATCCGGAACGCCCGCGACGGCAACGTGGGGCTCGACGCGAAGTGGGGCATTACTCCGCAAATCGTGGCGGACCTCACGTACAACACCGACTTCGCGCAAGTCGAGGACGACGAGGCGCAGGTGAACCTCACACGCTTCTCCCTGTTCTTCCCGGAAAAGCGCGAGTTCTTTCTGGAAGGCCAAGACGCCTTCGCCTTCGCCGGTGTCGGTGGTGGCGGTGGTGGCGGTGGTGGTGGTGGTGGTGGTGGTGGTGGTGGCGGCGGCGGCGGTGGCTTCGGGACGCCCGGAGCCAGCCCCAACGACAACCTCACCCCCACACTGTTTTACAGTCGTCGCATCGGTCTCACCAACAGCGGCCCCGCGCCGATCATTGGCGGTGGGCGCGTGCTCGGGCGATCGGGGCCATGGCAGGTCGGTGCGCTCACCATGCAGACCGACGACGTCCTCTCAGCGAATGCGCCGTCCACGAACTTCTCGGTCGTACGCGTCAACCGCGACATCCTGAGCCGGAGCCGACTCGGGCTCATCGCCACGCGGCGTGATCCGGCCGGCGCGATAGGCAGCCACCTCGCCGTCGGCGCCGATGCGCAATTCAACCTCCGCACCGATCTCGCGATCACCGGGTACGTGGCGCGCACCACGCGCGACTCACTCCAGCGCGACCCCACCAGCTACCGCGCACGCCTCGACTGGAACGGTGACCGCTACGGGGTGAATCTTGAACAGATGTCGGTCGGCGACGGCTTCGACCCACAGGTCGGATTCCTGCGTCGCTCAGGCTTTCAGCGATCGTACGGACTCGCACGCTTCAGTCCTCGGCCGGCGCACGTCCCACACGTGCGAAAGTTCACGATGCAAGCCAGCGCCGATCACATCACCTCGATGACCGGCACGCTGCAGTCCGAAGACTTCCGCTCGTTCCTCGGCACCGAGTTCGCCAACGGCGACATCGTCTCGGCCGAGGTGGCGCAGGTGTTCGAGCAACTCGTCGTGCCATTCGGCGTTGCGAAAGGCGTGACGGTGCCGGTGGGTAACTACCGCTTCAATCAGGCCAAGGCCTCGTACAATCTCGGGCCGCAGCACCGCATCAGTGGCGGCATCACCATGAGCTACGGCGGCTTTTACGGCGGCACGCTCACCGAGACGAGCTGGCGCGGGCGCGTGGAGCTGTCGCCGCAGTTCTACATCGAGCCCACGCTGTCACGCAATCACGTGGACGGCCCGTACGGCCGCGGTGATGCCAACCTCGTGAGCACACGCTTCACGTATACCGTGACGCCGCGCATGTTCATGGCGGCGCTCGTGCAGTATCAGTCGCGCACCTCATCGATGTCCACCAACCTGCGTATGCGCTGGGAGTATCAGCCGGGCAGTGAGTTCTTCCTGGTGTACAGCGACGGACGCACCACCATCGGCCCGAACTATCCCGAGCTCGAAAACCGCTCCATCGTCGTCAAGCTCACCAAGCTGCTGCGCTGGTAACCGCCCACCGCGTCATCGTTCACCCCTGCCGACATCGTCGGCGCCCGCCGCACCGTCTAGGTTGGTCCACATGAAAGTCCTGATCTTCATCCAGTGGCCGGTGCAGGCGTGGTCCATTCCCGACGCCCAGGCCGACGCCCTCGCGGTGGCCTTCCCCGAGGTGGAGTTCGTGCGCGCCCGCACCCTCGAGGAGGCCGGCCGCGCGATCGTCGACGTGGACGTCTGCTTCGCCGCCATGCTCGCCCCGGCGATGATCGCCACCGCGCCACGGCTGCGCTGGGTGCATTCGTCGGCGTCGGCGGTGCAGGGACTGCTCCCGCTCGCCGAACTGGCCGAGGCAGGGGTGCAACTCACGAACTCGCGCGGGGTGCAGGCCATCCCGATCGCCGAGCATGTGATGGGTGGCGTGCTGCAGCTGTCGCGGCGCTTCGACCGCACGCTGCGGGCGCAGCAAGAGCAGCAGTGGATTCAGCACGAGCTGTCGGTAAACTGGCCGTGGATGCTCCACGGCCAGCGCATGACCATTGTGGGGCTGGGCACGATCGGGCTCGAGGTCGCCAAGCGAGCACACGCCTTCGGCATGCACGTCACGGGCGTACGTCGCCATCCCGACCGCGAGCGTCCCCCATACGTGGATGCCGTGGTCGGCGCCGACCACCTCGATGAGGCGCTCACCAACTGCGATGTAGTGGTGCTGTCGGCACCGGGCACGGCGCACACACAGCATCTGATCGGTGCACCGCAGCTGGCGCGGCTCAACCGCGGCGCGGTGCTGGTCAATGTGGCGCGCGCCGGCATCGTGGACGGCCACGCCATGCAGGCGGCGCTGCACAGCGGGCAGTTGGGCGGCGCCGTACTCGACGTGTTCGATCACGAGCCACTCGCCGCAGATCATCCGCTGTGGACCACGCCCAACGTCGTACTCACCCCCCACACCGCCGGCTTTCGCGCCTCGCACTGGGATGAGGTGGCGGCACTCTTTCGCGACAACCTCGTCCGGTTTCAGCGCGGGGAGCCGCTGCGGAATCCGGTGGATCTCGCCGCCGGCTACTGAGCACGCCGTCTCACGAGAAAAAAGGCCGGCCGGCGATCACTCGCCGGCCGGCCTTTTTGCATGCTCGGCGCTCGACTACCGCATGCGGTCGCGGCGCACCAACACCTTCTTGCCCTTGATCGTCGTGTTCCGCAGCGCCGTGATGATATCCTCGGCGATCTCCTCCGGCACCTCGACCGTGCTGTAGCCATCAGCGATCTGGATGGCGCCGATCACGCTGGCGTCGATCCCGACCTCGTTAGCAATCGCGCCCACGAGATCGCCCGGACGCATCTTGAGCTTGCGACCGGCACCGACCCACAACCGCGCCACGCTCCACTCGGGCTTCGACCGCTTGGCGGCCTTGGCTCCACGCGGCGCTTCGTCTTCGCCACCGCGACTCGGACGGCCACCTTCACGGGCACCGGCACCGTCACGACCGCGGCTGTTGTCGCGCGGCGCCCGATCGTCCGTGCGCGGCTGCACCGCTGGAATATCCGGCTCGTCGGTCGCGTCGTTCGCATCGAACAGTTTCACGGCGGCCGCGGCGATGTCCATCACATCGAACTCACCAGCCAGTGATTCCACGATGCTGCGGAACTTGTCGAGCCCACCTTCCATGATGGTCTCGCGCAACGTGGTGCGCACCAACTCCAACCGATGCGCGCGCAAATCGTCGACCGTGGGCACCTGCGCGATCTCGATCCGCTGACTCGTCATACGTTCGATGTTGCGCAGCAGACGATGCTCGCGCGGCTCGGCCAGCGTAATCGCGACACCTTCACGACCGGCACGACCCGTGCGGCCGATGCGGTGCACGTACGACTCGGCGTCGGCCGGCACATCGAAGTTCACCACATGCGACACGTGCTTCACGTCGAGTCCGCGCGCGGCGACGTCGGTCGCGATCAGCAGATCGGTCTTCTTGGTGCGGAACTTCATCATCACGCGATCGCGCTGATCCTGGCTCAAGCCACCATGCAACGCGTCGGCGCGCAGACCGCGCGCCATGAGCGTTTCACTAAGCTCGTCCACTTCGGTACGCGTGCGGCAGAACACGATCGCACTCGTGGGCTGCTCGATGTCGAGCACGCGCGCGAGGGCCGTCATTTTATGCGCGCGCGGGACGATGTACGCCACCTGACGCACGCGAGCCGCTTCGCCATCGGGCACGATTTCGCGATCGATCGTGACGAGCACGGGGTCACGCAGCTGTCGCTTCGCGATGCTGGCGATGCGCGGCGGCAGCGTGGCCGAGAAGAGCGCCGTCTGACGCGACTTCGGCGTCGCCTCGAGAATCGCCTCGAGATCTTCCGCGAAGCCCATGTCGAGCATCTCATCGGCCTCGTCCAGCACGACGGTCTTGAGCGACGTCATCTGGAGCGTGTGGCGACGGATGTGATCGAGCGCGCGTCCCGGCGTCGCGATCACCACGTCGACCCCGCGCTTGAGCGCGCGGACCTGCATCTCCATGGAGGAGCCGCCGTACACGGCCAAGGCGCTGACGCCCATCGGCTTTCCATAACGATGGACCGCTTCCGCCACCTGCATGGCGAGTTCTCGGGTCGGCACGAGGATGAGCGCCGACGTGCGCTCCGCGCCCTTGGCGCTCGTATTCACGCGGCTCAGCAGCGGCAGCGCAAACGCCGCGGTCTTGCCGGTACCGGTGGCCGCTTGGGCCAACACATCACGTCCTTCCAGCAGTGGCGGAATCGCGGCACGCTGAACAGGCGTCGGTTCTTCGTAGCCTAGCGCAGCAAGCGCCGAGGCAATGCGGGGGTCGAGTCCGAGAGCCGCGAATCCGGTTTCGCTGACGTCGCGCTCGCTGTTCCGTGCGGCGACATCGCGCTCGTCCGGCTGTTTCATATGTCAAATCTCCTTTGAGTTCCGAAATCTATCCTATTCCGCTACCGAGATGTGGATTCGGTGGGTGAAAGAGGTGAGATTGTCAGTCATCATGACCGATACATCACTTCCGTTTGAGGTCCGTCACTCCCCGATTCAGGGTTTCGGGGGCTACGCGACCCGCCCGATCGCCGCCGGTACCCGCATTATCGAGTACGCCGGCGAACGGCTCACCCCGGAAGCGGCCGAAGCACGCTACCCCGACGTGAGCGGGGAGCGTCACCATACCTATTTATTCGCGATCGACGACGAAGTGGTGGTCGACGCGGCCGTCGATGGCAACGAGGCGCGGTTTCTCAATCATTCCTGCGCCCCGAACTGCGATGCGGTGATCGACGATGGCCGCATTTGGATCGACGCGATTCACGAGATCGAGGTGGGCGAGGAGCTGGTGTACGACTACGCCTACATTTTGCCGGAGCGCCACACACCGGCCGCCAAGAAGCGGTTTCCCTGCGGCTGCGGTGCGATCACCTGCCGCGGAACGATCCTCGCCAAGAAGCGATAGCTCCCCTGAACCACGGGTGGAGCGGCTCGGCTCACGACTACGTACATTTACGGTGCTCAGTGGTGTGAACTTCGCGTGGAGCCTTGGAGGCCGTATGCGTTCGTGGGTCGTGATGTCGGTGGTACTGGTGGGATCGGCCGTTGCCTGTGCCCGCGGCGCCCAGGAAGGCGCTGTTCAAGAAGCACGTCCCATCGCCGCGGCGGACGGTGCGGCCCCGCGTCCGCAGGGGCCGCGTCGAGTCCCCCCCACGCCCATGAAGCTCGATACGCTGCGCCGTGAAGCCGTAGCCGCACTGATGGCGACGCTGGTGGGCCGCGAAAACGAGCCGGCAGGCACCGTGTTCAAGAATGTGAAGCTGCACAAGACGATGCCGGCAAAGGAGTTCGTCACCATGATGGACGAACAGTTCGGTCGCGGCCTTGGCATCAATTGTACCGGCTGTCACATGGACAACCAGGATTACGCCAGCGACGCGCGAAAGGACAAGATCATCGCCATGCAGATGATCAAGATGCAGCGCGACATCGATGCGAAGTACATCGCCAAGGTGAAGGAGCTCGACGATCCGCGTCCGAAGACGACGTGTGTGATGTGCCACCGCGGTGCGGGCCACCTGACGACCGAGATGGACGTGCCGACCGCCCCGGTCCCCCAGCGCAAGCGCGGTTAAGCGGTCGCGGCGTCAGTTTCACGGACCGACCGCGACATGACGCGGTCGGTCTGCAGGTCAGTGCCGAGCCGGAACTCCTTCGAGCCAATATCGACGAATCCGTACTTCTGGTAAAAGCGGATGGCCCGCGCATTGCGCTCCCACACGCCGAGCCACATGGTCGCACCAGCGCGCGCGCGCGCTGTGTCGATGCACGCCGTCATTAACGCCGGCGCTACGCCCCGCCCGTGCCAGGCGTGGTCCACGTAGAAGCGCTGCAGCTCCACCGACCGCTCCACCGACGGGTCGCCCTGATCGGGCCCCTCGATGCGCAGGAGCGCATATCCCGCCAGTGTCTCGCCGACCTCAGCGATCAGACAGACGCATGACCCATCGGCGATCTCCGCCGCCTGCTTCTCCGGCGTGAAGGCGTCGCTCAAATACGCATCCATGTCCATCGGGTCGTTGTCGGGCGCAAACGTATCACGGAATACCTTCGCCGCAAACGCCGACAACGCCTCGGCGTCGGCCGCGGTGGCGTTCCGGATCGAGGGCGCACCCTCAGGGCCGTCGTCAATGGCGGTGTTCGTCATGATCTAGGAGAGTCCCCACCGTGTATACACCGCGCCCTTTACTGTCAGCGCCCTTTACTGCTAGCGCCCTTTACTGTCAGCGCCGTTAATTCTTCGCGCCCCTAACTGTCAGCGCCGTTAATTCTTCGCGCCCCTAACTGTCAGCGCCGTTAATTCTTCGCGCCCCTAACTCTTAGCGCCCCTCCGCCCCTCATCCACGAACCGCCACCACGACTCCCCGTACTCCATTGTTCCCGTATCCAAACCGGTTCCACTGAATCTGCGCCGGCTGCGTATTCCCTGCCGTGTCCGTAGCGCGACTCCAGAGGGTTGCCGTGCCCGTATCCGGCAACATCAGCTCTGCTTCAAACGGCATCCATGCATAGGCCGATGCCGGCGTCCCCAATGCCGCCTCGATCCACACCGGCGCCTCGTTCACCGCCAACTCCACGCGCGCAATCGCACCGGCTCCCGACCACGCCCAGCCCTGTACCGTCACGGTGCGCGGGCACGATCCACCGTCAAGCGGTGACGTGATCATCGACTTCACGCGCGCGCGGCGCACCGGCTCCACCGTACCGTCGACCTCGTACACGTAGCGCTGCCGCTGGAAGTAGCCCGCGAACGGCGTCGTGATCGCCTCGAGGCGGGCAAGCCACTTCACGCTCGCCATGCCGTACCAACCCGGCACGATCAGTCGCGTGGGCGCACCGTGATCCACCGACAGCGGTGCCCCCGCCATGTGCGTGGCCACGATGGTGTCCGGATGCATGGCGTCAGCGAGCGGGAGTGACCGCGCGAAGCGCACCTCGCCGTCGGCATCGTCACGCGGTCCCGCGTCGGCGCCGAACCCGAGAATCTCCACCACATCCGGTGCCAGCCCCGCGCGCTCCAGCAGCGTGCGCAGCGACACGCCTGACCACGTCGTGGTACTCACCGCGCCAAAGCGCCATGGCTCTCCCGTGGGCACCGGGTCCATACCGATCCGGCCGTTACCGGCGCATTCCATCGTGACCGTGACATGACGCTGCGGCAACGCCGCCAGTTCGGGCAACGACATCGCGAACGGCGACCGCACGGCGCCACCGATGTCGATCGTGTGCGTCGCGTCGAGTGACGGCAGGGCGAAGTTGCTGCGCACGTACACGCTGGGCGCCGGTGTGATCGGCGCCGTCAGGAACCGCGCCGGCGTTTCCGCACACAGCGGGTCCGCGCGGACGACATCAAGTACGACATCGAGCAGCACATCCTTCGCGAGAGCATCAGGCACGGCAATGGTGGTCGGAGAAGCGATCGGAGCGGAGGGCGTGACCGTATTCTAGCGCAAACGCGGGGGGGACGCCGGGGCTGATCCCGGTGAGGAGATCGAACCGTCGTCGTGAATGACATCCCCGAAATCCCGGCACGCCTTACGACGCCCGGACCGTGCGGCGCTCGAGGGTGCCGCTCAGCGTCGCGCCGGCCACGTTGACGAAGATGGTGCCATCGGTGACCGACAACTCCAACTTCATGCGCCGGTCGAGCTTCTCGGCGATCGCGTCGATCAGCTCGCGATCGAGCGCATACAGCTCGATCTGCTCGGCCCGATGGATTTTCTCGCCCTCCCACTGCCGCCACAGCTGCGCCGGATCGCGGTGGGTGTAGACCGCCACCCGTGGCGCGGCCTTACTCGCCTTGTGTAACCGCGCCGCGTCCGGTGCCCCGAGCTCGATCCACACCTTTAGGCTGCCCGTGAGGTCACGCACACTCAGGGGCGGATCGTCCGGATCGGAAATGCCGCGAGAGAATGCGATCCCTTCCGTGTATTCAAGGCAGTACGCCAGTAGGCGCGCGACGAAGTACTCCGCCGATTCCGACGGATGCATCGCCATCCGGAACTCGAGGGACTCGTACACGCCGCGATCGACATTGGCGAGCGCGATGTCGAACGCATACATGGTGGAGGTCAGCGCCATTCGTCAGAACCGGGTGATGCGAGACATAAAGAGAAGAGCGCACGCGACATCGGAGTCGCGTGCGCTCTTGCTGTGCACACCAACACAATCAATCGCGGCAGTACGTGAGCCAGCCGTGGGTATCGTCAACACGACCATGCACGATGTCGAGATACTGCGTCTGCATCAGTGTGCTGATCGGACCCGGCTTGCCGGCACCGATCGTGATCTTGTCGATGCTGCGCACCGGCGTGATCTCGGCTGCCGTGCCGGTGAAGAACACTTCGTCGGCCATATACAGCATCTCGCGCGGGATGTGCGCTTCGCGCACCGGGATACCCGCTTCACGCGCCAGCGTCATGATCGTATCGCGCGTGATGCCGCCCAGGATCGTGCCGTCGAGTGGCGTGGTCACGATGGTACCGCCCGACACCAAAAACACGTTCTGCCCCGAGCCTTCACTTACCATACCGCTCGGGCTCAGCGCGATGCCTTCAGCATAGCCGTTGGCCAGCGCTTCCATTTTGATGAGCTGACCGCTGAGGTAGTTACCAGCAATCTTCGCCATCGCAGGAATCGTGTTCGGCTCCACACGATGCCACGACGAGATGCAGGCATCCACACCGTTCTCCAGCGCACCGGCGCCGAGGTACGTCCCCCACGGCCAGCAGGGCAGGTAGACCTCGACCGGCGCACCGGTCGGCACCATACCAGCCGAGCCGTAACCACGTACGACCATCGGACGGAGATAACAGGAATCCACGCCGTTGCGGACGATCAGTTCACGCGACGCGGCCACGAGCTGGTCAATCGTGTACGGCACATCCATGCGATAGATCTTGCACGACATCAACAGCCGTGTGAGATGCTCACGCAGACGGAAGATCGCCGGACCACGCGGCGTATTGTACGCACGAATGCCCTCGAAGGCGCTCGACCCGAACTGCACGGAATGGCTCAGTACATGGATCGTGGCATCCGCCCACGGGATGAACGCACCATCGCGCCAGATCCACTGGGTCTCGGCAAGTTGGCTCATGTCGGCACGCTGCAGTAAAGGGAAAGGGGAAGGCTAGAGCAAGGAGCGCACAGCACCGCCATCCACCAACACGGCCTGCCCGGTCATGAACCCGGCACGCGCAGAACAGAGGAAAGCTATCACCGCGGCCAACTCGTCGGGACGGCCGAGGCGGCCAACCGGCGTTTCCGCGGTCCACCCATCGAACACCGACTCGCGGCTCTGTCCGGTGCGCGTCGAGGTCGCACTGGCCAGCGCATCGAGTCGCTCGGTGGCGGTGAAGCCGGGAAGCACCGAGTTCACCGTCACGCCATCGCCCGCAACTTCATCAGCCAGCGTGCGCAGATAGCCCGTCACGGCGGCCCGCAGACTATTGCTGAGCACGAGCGATCCCTGCGGACGCTTCACGGCCAATGACGTGATCGACACCACCCGCCCCCACTTCCGCTCACGCATGCCCGGCACGAACGCCCGCGTGAGTTCCACCACACTGCGCAGCAGCAGCCCACTGGCCTGCGTCCACGTCTCCCACGAATGCGCCATCGCGGCGCCGGTTGGCGGGCCACCGGTGTTCGCCACCAGAATGTCGACGCGACCGTGCGCCGCCATGGTCTGGGCGATCACGTCAGCGATGCCGGCCTCGGTCGCCAGATCGGCCACGATCGCCGTGACCGAGGCGCCGAGCGCTTCGAGCTTCGCCTTGGCATGACCGACCGAGGCCGCATCGCGCGAACAGATCACCAACGTGCAGCCTTCACGTGCGAACTCCTCCGCGGCGGCGAACGCGATGCCACGACTCGCGCCGCACACCAGCGCGACTTTTCCCGTGATGCCGAGATCCATCAGCGCGTCCCGCGGAGATAGTCGTCGGTCTTGTCGATCCAGTCCTGCCGCGGCGGATTGAAGATGTCGACGTCGAGGGTGTCCTCGAGCGCTTCGGCACGATGCCGCACGTTGCTCGGGATCACCAGCACATCGCCGGCACCGACATCCGTGTACGTATCGCCCGGCGCATCGGCGTGTTCGCCGAGCCAGAAGCGCAGCGTCCCCGACAGCACGTACGTGAACTGTTCGTTGATGTGCTCGTGTGCCGGCACGAGGGCACCCTTCTTCAGATACACGTGCGCGAGCATCATCTTCTCGCTGTAGATCAGGCGGCGACCAATGAGCGGCGTGAGCTCTTCGATGGGAAGGTCATCCCAGTTCTGCTTGCGGAGGTCGGACATAAGAGGATCGGAGAGAGGAGACGGAACCGCGTTGATCAGCACAGAGGCGGCGGATTTTCGCGCTTCAGCAAGGTGATTCTCTTTACGCAAATCCCACAGCGCATAGAGACAGAACAGTACTGCCGCACCAAACACGAACACCGTATCGAACAGGAACATCGGATTGAGAAACGAATCCATCGCGGAGCTCGGTTACCCGTGTGCCGGCGCGAATCAGCGATTGGCCGCGTACACGGCCTGCTGCGCGAATCGCGCCTGCTGAATTTCCTGCACCAGCGCGTTGGCCAGCGACGCCCGGGAAATGCGGCTCCACATCCCGACGGAGAGCACCGGGCCGACGTCCACCGCGTCGGTGGCCGGGTCGTCGGTGAGGCGCGGCGGCTTGACCAACGTCCAGCCAGCCAGCGTGCTGTTCCGCACGAGGCGTTCCTGCTCGTTGCGATCCTCCACGATGCCGTCGTGCACTGACCGCTGCACGAACTTGCGCATGAAGCGCAGGAACAGCGACACGTTGGATGGCATGCCACCCGTCATCGCGCCGGTGACTACCAGCAGCCGCCCCTGCGACTGCGTGTGCATGGCGGCGATGATGGCTTTGGTGGCAGCGGCGCAGAACGGGATCCGCGCATCGTTATGCGGACCGAACAGCACGACCACGGCATCGGCGCCGCGCAACACTTCGCGCACCGCCGTCGGATCGTTGAGCGATCCCACCACGACAGTAGACGAGATTGGCACCTGATCCGACGGCTTTGCCCGATAATGCAGCCGGAGCGACATCCCGGCGTCGGTTGCGCTGGCAATAAACGCGTGACCCGTCCGCCCGGAGGCGCCGAATACGGAAACGATCATGACGTCCTCTCTCGGAGGGCGGCGGGCGCTATCTGGCGCGTCGCTCGCATGGAGTCGGCGAGTCGGCAAGCCGACGGCCACATTCGGCAGTATCTTCGGGGGGTGTCACCGTCGGCGGGTTTGTGGGCGTGGCGCATCCATCAACATGCATCCGGATCGGCCAGATCGGGAGCATCCGTTGCCCCCCGTGGTATCTCGTCCTCCACTTCAAGCACCGAGTCGAATGACCGCCACCCCACCGTTCGTCCCGTCGGATATCGAGATTGCTCAGCAGGCGCGCCTGCGCCCGATTACGGCGGTGGCGGCCGACCTCGGCCTCGGCCCCGACGACATCGACCAGTACGGACGCTACAAGGCCAAGCTGCCCCTCGCGCTGGCCTCGCAGCCGTCCAAAGGAAAACTGGTGCTGGTCACCGCGATCAGCCCCACGCCGGCGGGTGAAGGCAAGAGCACGGTCAGCGTCGGGTTGTCGCAAGCGCTTCGACGCATCGGGCACAATGCCGTGCTCTGCATGCGCGAGCCCAGCCTGGGTCCGGTGTTTGGCGTAAAAGGTGGCGCCGCCGGCGGCGGCTACGCCCAGGTGCTGCCCATGGACGACATCAACCTGCACTTCACCGGTGACTTTCACGCCATCGCCAGCGCACATGGCCTGCTATCGGCGATGCTCGACAATCACCTGTATCACGGGAATGCGCTGGGCCTCGACATCAAGCGCATCACCTGGCCGCGCACGATCGACATGAACGACCGCGCCCTCCGTCAAGCCATCATCGGCGTCGGGGCCGGCAACGGCGTGATGCGCGAAGAGCGGTGGGTGATCATTCCGGCCAGTGAAGTCATGGCCATCGTCGCGCTCGCCTCCGATGCCGAAGACCTCGAGCGGCGACTCGGCAACATCATCGTAGGCACCACCAGCGGCAAGGAACGCACCCCGATTCGCGCGCGTGATCTGCAGGCCACTGGCGCGATGTCGTTGTTGCTGAAAGACGCACTGCGGCCGAATCTGGTGCAGACGCTCGAAGGCGGTCCGGCCATTCTGCACGCCGGTCCGTTCGGCAACATCGCGCACGGCTGCAACAGCCTGGTGGCCACCCGCACCGGGCTCGCGCTGGCCGATATCGTGGTCACCGAGGCCGGCTTCGGCTCCGACCTGGGCGCTGAAAAGTTCTTCGACATCAAGTGCCGCGCTGGTGGCTTAAATCCGGAAGCGGCGGTACTGGTGGCCACCGTGCGCTCACTCAAGATGCAGGGTGGACTTCCCAAGACTATGCTCGATCAGGAAGACCTCGGTGCCCTCGAGCGAGGGCTGCCGCATCTCGCGCACCACATCACCAACGTGCGGCAGTTCGGCGTGCCGGTGGTGGTCGCGATCAATCGCCGACTCTCCGACACCGACGCCGAGTTGGCGATGGTGGCCGACTACGCCGCGAAGTACGGCGTGCGCGTGGCGCTCTGCGAGGTGTGGGCGAATGGCGGTGCTGGCGGCGAAGCGCTGGCCCACGAAGTGCTGGCGCTGCTGGCTTCCAAGTCGGCGAACTTCCGTCCGCTGTACGACACCGCGCTGCCGATTCGTGAGAAGATCGCAACGATCGCCGCCAAGGTCTATGGCGCCGATGGGGTGGACTACTCGCCGGCCGCCGAGAAATCGATCGCGTGGCTCGAGCAGCACGGCATGGGCAACACGCCGGTGTGCATGGCGAAAACGCAGTACTCCCTGTCGGACGATGCGTCGAAGCTTGGCGTGCCGACCAACTTCCGCATGACGGTGCAGGAAGTGAGCGGGTCGGCCGGTGCCGGATTCGTGGTGGCCAAGTGCGGCGACATCATGACGATGCCGGGGTTGTCGAAATCACCGGCGGCCGAGCGGATGAAGCTGCGCCCGGATGGGACGATCGAGGGACTGTCGTAGGCGGCACGCTCAGTCGTTGAGCGTGATCACAGCCGCGCCGCGCGTCGCGTTCTGAATCGCATGCTCCATCGCGGCCACACGTACGCGCGGCACCCGCACGCAAAATTCGGCCTCGACTTCGAATCGCTGCTCGAGCAGTTCCGCGTCGAACTCCGGGAAGAGCTGCTGTAGGGCCCCGATCGCGCCGTATCCCACGCGCACGGACAGATCGACACTGTCCACCCGTTCGCCCCGGGGCATGCCCACCAGAGCGTCCTGCACCGCGCCGCCGTAGGCCTTCACCAAGCCGCCGGTGCCCAATTTGGTACCACCGTAATAGCGAGTGACTACGGCGGCGATTTCGCCGATGCCACTGTGCAGCAGCACCGTGAGCATGGGCCGGCCGGCCGTGCCGTGGGGCTCCCCGTCGTCGCTCATCCCCACGCGGTCGGTGCTGCCGGGTGCGCCGACCACGTACGCCCAGCAATTGTGCGTAGCATCGGCGTACTCGGCGTTGATCGCCTTGATAAACGCCTGCGCTTCCTCACTCGACTGAACCCGCGCTACGGTGCAGATGAACCGACTGCGGTCGATCACCAGCTCCACGCGATGCTGCTGCGCCGGAACCGGATACCGTGCGGGGTCCCGCACGGTATCCTGCACGCTGTCGGTCACGCGTACGGGCTGTCTCCGCCGCCGCGCGAGGAGCCGCCCGCACCACCACCGCCACTGTTACCGCCACCACCGCTGTTGCCACCCTGGCCGCGATGCGGACCACGACGGACACGGCCCGCCGCACCGCTCTTCGGGGCGCCACCGCTGGCGCCACCCGACCCACCGGACCCGCCCGCCGAGGGACCGCGTGAACCGGTAGACGGTCCGCGCGACTCATTCGGCTTTCGGGCCGGCGCGGCCGGACGGCCACCGCCCGACTGGGCGGCGCTACGACGCTCCACCTTGGCGGCGGCACGCGCGCGATCTTCCGCCTTCTTCTTACGGATCTCGGCGATGCGCTCGGCCAGCGGCACTTCGAGCTTGGTCTGCGGCTTCGCGCTGTAGTCGAAGTCGGGCACCGTCACGCGCGGTAGCGTTTTCTTGATGGCGCGCTCGATCTGCTTCAAATCGCCTTCTTCGTCAGGCGACACGAAGGTGAACGCTTCACCGGTGGCCTCGGCACGCGCCGTCCGGCCCACGCGGTGGATGTAGTCCTCGGCGGCCAGCGGCACGTCGAAATTCACCACATGGCCCAGCGCTTCCACGTCGATACCACGGGCCGCGATGTCGGTGGCCACGAGCACCTGATAGGCGCCATCCTTGAACCCGGCGAGGGCCTGCGTACGCTGCGCCTGCGACCGGTTGCCGTGAATGCGCTCGGCCTTGATGCCGGCGGCCACCAGCTGCGCCGCCAGGCGGTTCGCGCGGTGCTTCGTGCGCGTGAACACCAGCGCCTGCGGCATGTCCCCGCGCTTGAGCAGCGCGACGAGCAGACCGCTCTTGAGATCCTGCGACACCGGATACACGGCCTGCGTGATGCCGACGGCCGGCGCCGACTGACGCTGCAGGTTGAGCGTAAACGGATTGGTGAGCAGATCCTTCGTGAGCGCGGCGATCGGCGCTGGCATGGTGGCGCTGAAGAACAGCGTCTGCCGCTTCTTCTGCGGCAAATGACGCAGCACCTTCTTGATCTCGGGCAGAAAGCCCATGTCGAGCATGCGATCGGCTTCGTCGAGGACGAGATACTCGAGCTGATCGAGCTTCGCATACGGCATGCGGAAGTGATCGAGCAGACGACCCGGCGTGGCCACGATGACATCGGCGCCGCTGCGGAACGCGTGCTCCTGCGGTCCCATACCCACACCACCGAACACCGCGGCGCCCGTGAGCGGTGTGTGCACCGTGACGTCGTTCAGGCTCTCGACGATCTGCGCGGCCAGTTCACGCGTGGGCGTGATGACGAGCGCCCGCGTGATCCCACGCGGCTTGTCCATGATGTGATGGAGGATCGGGAGCAGAAACGCATACGTCTTGCCGCTGCCCGTCATCGCGCAGGCGAGGACGTCACGCCCCTCCAGAGCCGGCGGAATCGCTTCGGCCTGGATCGGGGTGGGACGGGCAAAACCGAGCTCTTTGAGGCCCTTCTGGAGGCTCGGATGCAGTTGCAGCGACGAAAACGACGGCGTAGCGGTCACGTAGGCTTGGTCTGGGAGAACGGACATGGACAGTGGAAACCTAACCCCCTGACCAAATGAGGCTTCTCACCCCGTGGCGGCGATCTCTTCACCCGGATTGATGAACTGGTCCTGCTCCAGCTGATACTGCCGGTTGTACAAGTCACGGTAGCGTCCGCCGATGGCGAGCAGTTCATGGTGCGTGCCGCGTTCGATAATCTGCCCATGCTCGAGCACCAGGATCTGATCGGCGCTCGTAATCGTGCTCAGCCGGTGCGCGATCACGAACGTGGTGCGTCCAGCCCGCAGGCGGCGCAGTCCTTCCTGAATGAGATGTTCGCTCTCCGAGTCGAGCGACGACGTGGCTTCGTCGAGAATGAGGACGCGCGGATCGGCGAGAATCGCGCGGGCGATCGCCACCCGTTGGCGTTGTCCCCCTGAGAGCTTGACGCCACGTTCACCGACGATCGTGTCGTACTGCTGCGGAAAGCCCTGAATGAAATCGTGCGCGTTGGCGATCTGCGCCACGGCCATGACCTCGTCCTTCGTGGCACCGGGCTTGGTGAAGGCGATGTTCTCCATCACGGTGCCGTCGAACAGGAAATTGTCCTGCATGACGACACCCAGATGACGGCGATACTCGCGGAGCTTGAGATCGGACACCGGCGTCCCGTCCACCTTGATCTGTCCGTGCTGCGGCTGGGCGAAGGCCATGATCAGCGAGATCATGGTGCTCTTGCCGCTGCCGCTCGAGCCCACCAGTGCGGTGGTGGTGCCGGCCGGCGCAGTGAAGGACACATCCTTGAGCACCAGGTTCCCGGCTTCGTACTCAAACGACACATGGTCAAACTCCACGCGTCCCACGACCGACAGCACCGACGACTTACTCGCGTCTTCCTGATCTTCGGTGGGCATGTCGCGTAACTCGCGAATGCGATCGAGTCCCGCAAACGCCTCGGTGATCTGCGTGCCGATGCTGGCGATCTGAATGAGCGGCGCCGTGACAAGGACGACGAAAAACACGAAGGTGATCAGACTGCCCACCGTCATCTGCCCGTTGATCACGTCGCGTCCACCCACGTACATCGCGATCAGGCCAATCACGCCCACCACAGCCAGACCGAGCGTGCCCGTGAGCGACGTGCCCGTGATCGTCTTGGCGATGTTCTCGAACAGCTTCTGGACGCCCTTGCCGAACACCTCTTTCTCGCGCTCTTCGGCCGTGTACACCTTGATCAGCCGGATGCCGCCCAGCGTCTCGGTCAACCGCCCCGTGACTTCGGCGGTGATGACGCTCCGCTCGCGAAAGATCGGCCGCAGCCGCTTGAAGGCGATCGACATCACCACGCCGAACACCGCGAGGAATACGATCGTCGCGGCCGTGAGTCGCCAATTGAGATAGAACAGCACGCCAAGGGCCGCGATGGCACTCACGATACCGCCCGTGAGCTGGATCAACCCCGTGCCAATCAGATTCCGGATGCCTTCCGGGTCGTTCATCACGCGCGACACCAGCACGCCGCTTTTCGTGCTGTCGAAAAACTTGACCGGCAGGCGAATGAGGTGCCCCTGCACCTCTTCCCGGAGCCGCGCGATGGCCTGCTGCGCCGCCACACTCACGACCTGCGAGAGCGCGTACCCCGTGATCGACTGCACGATGGTCGCGGCTAGGCCGGCCAGTGCGATGAAGCCGAGCATCCGGATGTCGCGGTTCGGCAGCACATCGTCGAGCACGTACTTGGTAGAGTACGGCAGCACGAATCCGGCGGCGCGGCTGATGAGCATGAGCACCAATCCGACGGTCACGGAGGTGCGGTGTTCCCAGATCAGCGCACGGGCCTCGGCCCAGGCGCGCTTGGTATCGTACTTGGGCTTGCCTTTGGAAGGGGGCGTCATGGCCCTGAATGTAACCACGGCGGCGAACGGTGGATTCCGCGAGGGAAGCCGTTTGGGGAGGAACGCGTGAAAGCCGGCGGAAGTACCGCTACAATGCCCGCAGCCGAGCTGGCCTACCTCGCTGGACCCATCGCTGGGGCACTTCCGCCTGCCCCCACGCGTTCCTGACCAGAACACGTTCCCTGTGGTATGCATCGGTCGCACCCGTGGATATCTTTCGAATTATGTACATTCCTGACAACGAAACCATCGCCAAGGTCGAGGTCCTCGCCGACCTCGAACAGGATGTCGCTGACCTCACGGTCGCGCATGAAGCCAAGCGCATTTTGTGGTTCCCGTCGGAACTGCTGGCACCCGAGCCGGACACCGACCCGGATGCGTTCGTGAAGATGCTCCGGGAGCGCGCCAAAGGCATCAGCATGCCGGCCCGCGTCGCGCTGGCGCTGAATACGCTCACCGAAGAAGGGCTCCCCCATTTCCACCGGCTGCTGGCCACGTACCTGGGCGGCGACACGTTCTGGGCGAAG